>Ga0172373_10000383_pt1 | contig 72700 bp, 60 predicted proteins | sample Lak10m_2_FD_114546 | JGI IMG/M metagenome (GOLD analysis project Ga0172373, IMG submission 114546) | Freshwater microbial communities from Kabuno Bay, South-Kivu, Congo - kab_092012_10m | ecosystem: Environmental > Aquatic > Freshwater > Lake | place: Democratic Republic of the Congo...
CCACATAAATTTCATTGGAAATGGTTTTTCCAAGAATCACAGGTAGCTGGAAATCGCAGTCTTGGAATCGCTTGCTTGCGAGCACACCGCGCATCGGGACCATCTCCGGATTTTTGTTTGGGACTTCGATACCGATGGTTCCTTTTCCGGGAATCGGCGCGATAATCCGTATGCCCAATGCAGCCAAACTCAATGCGATATCGTCTTCCAGGTTTTTGATTTTGGAAATCTTTACCCCCGGTGCAGGCACGATTTCATAGAGGGTAACGGTTGGACCAACACTGGCCTTGATACTTGCGATGCCAATCTTGTAATTTTCCAGCGTTTGAATGATCAAGTCCTTGCTTCGCTGGATTTCTTCCATGTCGATCTCCTGTTTTTTGGCGTCGTGCTCTTGCAACAAATCGAGGGTTGGGAAGACGTATTTACTCAGTTCCAGGGTGGGGTCGTACACGGTATCAATGCCCATACGTTCCATGGAATTGTCGCCAGTGTTTTCATCCACTACCTCATCGGTTTCATCCACCATCACTTCCACTTGGAAGTCTTCGTCGCCCAGAAGGGTATTTAGGCCGGCGCCGGGACCTGCATCATGGTCTTCGTCCACACCAAAGGGTTTGGGCTCTTGGTTTACGGGCGCCATCGCCGTATCAATTTCTTCATCTTCCCCCCGTGAAACCACAAAATCATCAAATCGCTCGATGATGGGCGGCGCGGGATTAACCACATTCACTGGGTCTTGGGCGGTGGTATTTTTCAGCGATATTTGGGTCAGTGCCTCCCGTTCTGCTTGCGTCAACGCTGGGGTATCATCCTGCAATTCCACTTCGATCACATCTTCATCCAACGGATCTTTCACCACATCTTCATGAATGCTGGGCTCAAATCCGGAGGGCTCTTCGATGTCATCCGACGATGTTTTTTCTATTTTTTCTTCACGAAGCGATGCGTTTCCGTCGGCTGCCCAGGCGTCACCGAGATCGGCTTCCGGATCCAACAATTCTCCATCCGGACCATATTTCAATTTGATGCGGGCGAAGGGATTGGCGTTGAAGAAGAACATAGAATACGCCACAGCATAGGCCGCCAAAAAGAAAAAGGAACCAACTGCACCGATGGCCGCTTCTATTTGTTGGTTCCCAAAAAACCCAAAAGAGCCACTCAACAGGGGCCACCAACGCAAAGCAAATCCCAAAAACAGAGAGAACCAAACCGTGAATAACACTGTGTGCACCGCGATGCGCAGCAGGGAGAACGGACGGTAATCGAAAAGGAGGTAAAGCCCCGTGAGCGCCAAATACGGCAGCAGGGCGTAGGCCGCCAGGCCGAAGCCATTGTGCACCAATTTGAAGGCCAACTTCGCCCCGTAATATCCCATGGCATTCTTCGCTGCCCCATTGAAATAGGCGATGCCGTCGTCACTGCCCGACATCAAACTTTGATCGAGTTTCCAAGAGAAGAAAAAGGAGGTAAAACTGATGGCGAGAACCGCCGCGAAAACCACCAATAAGAACCCAACCACTTTTCGGGTGGGTTCGTGTTTGAGGGTGATGGCCGACCACACGTCGTGGGCCGATATTTTTTCAATGCGATCGCCTTGATCGCGCAAGAAATCGGGACGTGTGTCTTTGGATGATTTTCGTTTGGCCATACTAATAGGAAACGAAAATAACACCCATTTTGGTGTGTCGCCCGCGCTCGCGAGTGCGAGTTTTGCACCAGACTAAAAAGTGTTTAGTGAATCATCCAAAAAGACACTTTTGGACTACTCCCCAACCGCGTAGGTTTGTCCTTCAACCGCTTCCACGGTATTGACAAAGACCGATTGGGCCTCATCGAGGAGGGGTTGTGCATCGTTGTATCGCGCACTAAAATGGCCAATCATGAGTTGTTTCACATTGGCGGCTTGGGCAATTTGCGCCGCTTGAAGCGCTGTGCTGTGGAAGGTTTCCGCAGCCCGATCTACCCGGTCATTAAGAAAGGTGGCCTCATGGTAAAGCAGATCAACACCTTTGAGAATCGGAACCAGATATTCCGGATCGTATAGGGTATCGGTGATGTAGGCGTACGTGCGATTTTTATATCCGGGTGTTGTGAGCAGACTGTTGGCAATCACACCCTGACTTTGGGAGTGATAATCCGCGCCCATCTTGATGGCTTCGTATTGTTCCACTGGCACTTTGTATTGCACACAGGCATCGACATTGAGTTTGAGTTCGGGTCCTTTCTCTTGGACGAGAAATCCCGTACAGGACACTCGATGTTTCAATGGAACCGAGATCACCTTGAATTGCTCTGTTTCAACCACCGTTTCCATGGATTCCGTTTGCGTTTGTATGTACTGCAGGTCGTAGGGTAAAACCGAATCACTCTCTGCAATCAGCACCTGCAGGATGCTCTCCAATGCGGGCGGCCCAACAATGACTAAAGGTTCTGTTCTTCCATACAAAGCCATGGAAGTAATCAACCCGGGCAAACCAAAATAGTGATCGCCATGCAAATGGGTGATGAACACATGAGAAATCTTGAGCACACGCAAACCATACCTCGACAGTTGTCTTTGTGCCCCTTCCCCACAATCCAAGAGCATATAACTCCCTTCCAACCGCACATAATGAGCACTTGGATGTCTGTATTTCGTGGGCGTGGCCGACGAAGTACCGAGGACTGTAACTTCAAATGCTTTTCTCATTCAGATCATTGAATCGTCATCGAAGATACCCACGAAGGCTCTGCATTTCAACTCACAGCAACGTCAATTGAGTAAAATTACCGTTTATTTTCTAAATACCACCAAATTAAAGTGGCAGCACCCGCAAAATGGCTTCTTTCACTTGCGCCAACTCCACCCTGTCTACACAGCGATCGTCGGGCTGTGAGCAATGTTGCTGATCGCAGGGATTACAAGCCAACACATGATGCAATACCTCGCATTTATTTGAAACAGGATAGAAAACCCTGGGCACACCCGGTCCATAAATCGCCACCGTAGGAATATCGGCCATATCAGCCAACTGCAAAGGGCCGCTTTCATTGCCCACATAGAGTGCAGCCTTGGAAATAAATGCATAGAACGACAACAAATCCAACGATTCTGGAGACACTGTGCCCGCGATCCAAGCCTTACCAGCGCCACCCAACTTCATTGCCTCGCTGATTTGATCAACTTCATCGTTGGTACCCACCCAAATTGGCATCAGATTCAACTCATTCAATAACCATTGTGATAACTTTACAAACCGCTCGGTAGACCACCTACGCAGAGGACTACGGGCACCGGTATGCAAAACAACATAGGATTTCACGGAAGTATCTGAACCTTCCAAGGCCCATTCCTTCCATCTTTCGGCATGGTCGATGTTATCCGCCGCTGGATAAATTTTCCGAAACGAACTCAATGCTTTAACATCATTCCATCCTTTGCTGTCAAACATCAAAAGAGGCTCAATGACCCTGTAATTCGTTAGCAATTCATGGGGTTGATTGCCGCGCTGTTTGAATCGAATCCAGCCACGATCAAATCGGTATTTTGGCATGGTTTTCCAATGCAGCGATTTCTTTAAGGTACCCCATGTACCACGAAGCTCAATCACCACATCGTAGCGTTCCTGCCATTCCCTCTCGTGAGTTATGACTTTGGAAATCGCAGGATGATTCCCCAACAACGATGCTACAAATGGCTTGCAAAGCACCGTGATTTCCGCTTCTGGATACGATGCTCGAATCAATGCAAACACATGAACCGCCGCCGCCATATCGCCAATCTCATCCCACTTAACCACCAAGATACGCTTGATGGATGCAACATGAACAGGTTTCCTCGATCCTGCATTTAAATACCGCGAAGCGATCAAATTGGCAGCATAGAGCAGTTTTTCGTTCATCGATGGGTTAATGATTTTGAACTTCTGTCAGAGGATAGATTACAGGTCGCGATGGCACCGCATCTGTCCTTAAATTGGGAAACTGCAAATTCAACGCATAGAGTCCGTCTGCCAACACATTGTCTACAAAAATCAACTCCGTAATGGTTGCATGATATCTTGAATGAGAGGGCAGCATTTCTAATGCGATACCCCCTTTGACCCTTTGTGGTAAACCCCACCATTCGTGGTGTGCGCTCAAACGACCTTCATCTACTTCGGGGTCTACACTGGGAAAATCAGTGAGTAAATGTTGGATACCCAAATCACGCAAATAAGCCAAAGCCTCTGGCTCAAAATAGGGGGGTTCATTACCGCTCCATTGTTGACATTTTTTATCCAACCCATTGGGCAAACTGCGCACAATGATTGCATCAACTGCTGCCAACTGCCAAGTTTTAACCACGTCTAAAGGTATGCACGCTTGATCGACCAAAGCCGCCGTAACAAGCTGTGCCGTGAACCAATGGTTTTGTATCACATCGCCCAAACAAAGTCGTGAATGGGTGATATGTCCGGCACACTCGGTGTGGGTACCATTTCCATGTGCACACAAAGTAAGCACCTCACAATTGGCCGACCCCCCTTCAGCAACCGCCCCAACAAATCCTCCCACCCGAATCGGCTCAAATTGGGCAGCATCAATGTAAAACGCACCGGGATTATCGCCCGAAGGGCCTGTGGAAACAGAAAGGTCAAAAGACCGTGTGAGGTCAGCCTGAAACTGTTTATCGCCAATGGGAATCTGTAGAATCACAATACAAAAGTGGCGTATTTCTTACAATTTATTGGACCCAAGTTTAATATTGTCTGAGTATTCTGCGCAATTCATCCATATACCATGCTTGCGAAACCTCATAGGCCCCAAATTGCAACAAATGTGGATTTAAATATTGGCAATCAATCAATTCAAAGTGTTGCTCCCGCAAAAATTCCACCAAAAAAACCAACGCAATTTTGCTCGCATCCGTCATGGTGTGAAACATACTTTCCCCGAAAAAAACCTTCGCAATCGACACCCCATAAAGCCCGCCCACCAGCCTTCCCTCGTACCAAACTTCGAAACTATGCGCCCAGCCCTTTCCATTTAATTCTATGTAAACATCTTTGATTTCTTGCGAAATCCATGTCGCTTCCTCTCCCCGATTCGAACAGGCAGAAATCACCTCCCTAAATGCCCGGTTGATGGTCAATTCAAACACACCTTTGCGATACAGTCGTCTTAGATTTTTTGGAACTTTGAACCGCTCGTCTAACGGTATCAAGCCCCGCGTTTTTGGGGTGTGCCAATAAATCGCATCGCTTTCGTCCGGATCAGCCATCGGAAAAGAACCCGATAAATACGCCTGAATAACTAACTCTGCCGACAACACCCTTCAAAGATATCGCCTATCGACAAAATTGGCATAGAAACTTTAATCACATGCATTGTTCATGGCGGGATTTGTACCTTTGCAACCCTATGAGCAAACCCAAACTCATCAAATTTGAGGAGTATCGCAAATTTCCCAACACCTTTGACATTGAAGATACCAGTAACAAAGGACGTTGGGCGCAAATTTTTGGCAATGACAACCCAATTGTTGTAGAATTGGCCTGTGGAAAAGGCGATTATTCCGTGGGACTTGCTCGCATGAACCCCAATATCAACTACATCGGTGTGGACATAAAAAGCAATCGCATGTGGACCGGTGCCAAAGCCGCGCTCGATAGCAATTTGCAAAATGTTCGTTTCTTGCGCACGCACATCGACCACATCACTGAATTTTTTGCCCCAGGAGAAGTTTCTGAAATTTGGATAACCTTTGCCGATCCCCAGCCCCACAAACGCCGGAAACGACTGAGTAGCTACAAGTTTTTGAATTTGTACCGACAGATCGCCCACGCAAAGGCGTTAGTAAATGTGAAAACAGACAGTGATTTGTTTTATGAAAGCACGTTGGCACAAGCGAAGCAAGACGGATTGGAGATTCTTACCACCATCAACAATGTTTATCAACTGTTGCCTGTTCCGGCCTTTCTGCAAATTCAAACCTATTACGAAAAAATGTGGTTGGGCATGGGCAGAACCATCAAATATTGTCAGTTTGTATTGGGCGATTGCGTTTCCGAACCTGTTGAAGAAGAGGAAGACAACAGCCGGGGTTAGTTTCACTTTGAATCCTAAATTGTAATTGAAAACAAAAAACCCCTCAAGTTTGAGGGGTTTTTTGTTGCGGACTGGACGGGACTCGAACCCGCGACCTCCGCCGTGACAGGGCGGCATTCTAACCAGCTGAACTACCAATCCGTTTTCTTCATTGGCTTACAGTGCTTTTCAGTACTTGTTTCCCCTCAAAAGGACTGCAAAAATAAGGCGAAATTTGCCAAGAGTCAAGTACCTGTTGCAAAAAATGCCAAAGAATTTTTCTCCCCTGCCACAATCTCTATATTCGCTGCATCAACCAAACCATGAATCGCAAAGTATCTAAAACCCTACTTCATCGAATCCTGCGCAAAGCCACCAAGTCTGTTCTGCTATGCATGTGCCTAGGGTATTTGCCAAATCTCTTGGCGCAATTCGCCGAGACGCAATGTTACCATATCGACAATGGAGGACATGAACGCAACCGCAACATCGATGTACAACAAATGAAATTAGAGGTTCGCTTCGATGCGATGAAAAAAACGGTTTTTGGAAAGGTCACACATACATTCAAGGCTTTACAATCTTCCATCGATACGATATTCTTCGATGCCCCCGGCATTCAAATCAAATCGGCCACTATAGATGGAAAACCACTCAATTATAAAATCATACCCACTGGCGTGGTTGTTTACCCGGCGCTGACATCGTCCATCGCACTGAAAATCGACCGAATTGAACCCGGATCCACTCCCAAGAAGAGCAGAAACGCGGTGTTGGCATCGCCGAACCATCTCATTGTCTTTGAATACACCGCCCAACCACTAAAAGGCATTTATTTCAGCGGATTTACAGCGGCCAATGGCGAACCATTGAGTAATACACGAGATGAAAAAGAAATGATTCGGCAGCAGATCTGGACGCAAGGACAGGGGATCGACAACCGACATTGGATCCCCATGATGGATGATCGGGGCGACAAATACATCACTGAAACTGTGGTAACCTACGATTCAAAACACCAAGTATTGTCGAACGGAACATTGAAATCAAAACGCGCCAACAAAGACGGAACTACGACTTGGCATTATGCGATGGAAAAACCCCATGCGGGCTATTTGTTGATGTTGGCCATTGGCGAATATGCGGTGCAAAAAACACTGTCGGCCGCCGGAACCCCATTGCAATTTTGTTACTACCCTCAGCACCCCGAAAAACTGGAACCCACCGCCCGATACAGTGAGGCAATCATTGATTTCTTGTCGAAAGAAACTGGCATCCCCTACCCTTGGGGCACTTATTCTCAAGTGATGGTTCAAGACTTCTTGTATGGTGCGATGGAGAACACCTCCGCCACCACGTTCGGTGATTTCTTTTGGGTGGATCGTCGCGGATTCCTTGACAGGAATTACATCACTGTGAATGCACACGAAGCCACGCATCAGTGGTTTGGTGATTTAATCACGGGCCGACATGATGGCGACCAATGGTTACAGGAGAGTTTTGCCACCTATTATCCGGGTTTGTTTCTCGGCAGCATTTATGGCGAGGATGAAATGAATTGGTACTTCCGCGAACAAATGAGGGGGGCCATCGCGGCGGGGAAAGCCAACAGTTTGCCGGTGCGACATTCCGAAGCCGGCTCATCGCGCCATTATCCCAAAGGCGCATCGGTATTGCAGATGTTGCGGCACCAACTGGGCGAGGACAATTTCCGAAGGAGCATCAACCATTATTTGCTCAAACACCAATATGGAACCGTAGAAACGTGGGATCTGCAGAAGGCCATCATCGATGAAACGGGCATCAACATGGATTGGTTTTTTGACCAATGGATTCACCGCGGCGGGGAACCCATTTACCAAGTTGATTGGTCAATGAACACAAAACCTGAGGCATCAGGTAAAACAGAAGTGGACGTTTTGATACCGCAACATGAAGTGATCATCAATGTAAAACAAATCCAAAAGCTGGACCCCATTGTGGGACTGTTCAAGGCACCCATAGACATTGAATGTTTGTATGAAGACGGCAGCAGTGAGAAGCGCACGTTTTGGGTGGATCAACAGCAGCAGACTTTGCGTTTTCCATCGTTCAAAAAGCCCGTAACCGTGGTTTTTGATGCGGGTAGCCATATTCTGAAAACCTTGGTCATGAAAAAACCCTTGGAAGAATGTATGTGGCAATTGTCGCACGGCAACCATATGCTCGATCGCTATGATGCCCTTGTGGCGCTGCGAGACTTCCCTGAATCCACTTTCGAACCCTGGAAAGCACCCTTGTTAAGCCGGATTTGGCAAACGGCCGCCGAACGCCAGTTATCCGCCGGACGACCCGCCAATCTGAAGAACAACGATTTTCGTGAAATACAAGCGGAAATCGCTTCGCAGTATTTTTCGGCGTTGGCGGTTACCAGGATAGGCAGCAACCCGGCCGCGTATTTGACTATGTTCGTAAAGTTCTCAAAAAGCGGACATTCAGTTAGGCGCGTTTTGTATGAAAAGCTTCCGCTAGAACCTGCTTACAGAGAACTTTTCCTTCTTGGACTGAAAGATTCCAGCTACAACAATGTGGAATTTGTGGTAGATCGTTTGTGGAATTCCACGCCCCTCTCCAATGACCAAACCGCGGCTGGAATCACCCGAGCGGAAATTTTAGAAGCCATCAAAGGGGAGCAAGGCCACCTTCACAACCTAAAAATTAAATACTTGGAGTACGCTTACCAATATGCCAAAGCAAGGCCAAAAAATTCAGCCGAAAATGATGCCCAAACCTATATCAATTTACTGAAAGACATGGCCGGACCCTACTATGAATTCCGCACGCGCACCAATGCCATGACTGCTGTGAAAAGATTGGGTTATTTAGACGCGCAACTCGCTCAAAATCTGTTTGATGGCTTTTTAAATTTCAACAGTCGTTTGGCAGGACCCTCTGGAGATTTGATCAAGTATTTCGCCCAAAACAGTGAATACAAAGCCCTGCTTTTGGAACAAATTCCACGCTATCAAACCATAGATTCTACCGTCAATTTATCGACCCAAAACAGACTACGAAGACTGCTACAATAATGTCAAACACCCATGAAACCTTGGTTATTTTTGGGCAATTCCTTTGATGTTTGCCCCGAAATTCATTATTTAGCATCTTAAACGAATTGCGTTTGAACCAAAACCAATCTATGAACCACAAAAATTCCCGAATGCGCAACCGATATTCTACCCTTTTGGGCTTTTTGCTTTTGAGCGTCGCCGTGATCAGCAGCAGCTGTAAAGTAAAATTTGAAGAGCCTAAAAAACTGTTCGACCAAGGCTACTACCGTCAGTCAGCCTTATTGTTTGAAGAGTTTTCAAAAACCACCAAAGACAAGAAACTCAAAGAAGAAGCCATTTTCTTGGCAGCGGAAGCTTATCGCCTGTCGGACGAGTATGACAAAGCGGCCCGTCTTTACGATAAAGCCTTGAAAAAGGACCCAAAAAACACCAAGGCATTGTTGATGCGCGCCAACATGTTGAAGAAAATGGAAATGTACCGTGAGGCACTGGACGCTTACGACATGTACTTGGCGGAAGTCCCCGGCGACACCATGGCAGAATACCGCAAGCAAGGCTGTGAATTGGCGCTGATGTGGACCCCTGATAGTTCTCAGTATGAAGTGGAGAATTTCAAAGTGGCCAACACCAAATCCAACGACTGGGCTCCAATGATTGCAGGCAAAAAAGATGATGTATTGTTCTTTGTTTCGGATCGTGAAGGCGGAAACAGTAAGCGTTTGTACGAAGGCACCATGGAAACATGGACAGACATTTGGTCTTTAGAAAAGACCGGCAAAAAAGGAAAAGAGAAATGGGGCAAGCCATTGTATAAGGACAAAACGGATAAAATCAGCACCAAAGCCAACGATGGTCCAATGACTTTCGACAGCCGATACAGCACCATGTACGTTACCCAATGCGGTCATCGTGAAAAAGACAAATCAAACAAATGTGCCATTTACGAATTGAAAAAAATGGGTCCGGATTGGGTCATGGGTGATGCTTTAGACTTCTGCAAAGAAGATACTGCGCACACGTACGGACACCCTGCGCTGAGTCCTGATGGCAAAACGTTGTACTTTTCATCAAACCGCGAAAGTGGTTTGGGTGGATTTGATATTTGGGCGGTAAACTACAGCAAACGCTCTAAGTCTTGGGGCAACCCCATCAACTTGGGTCCTGACATTAACACCAAAGGCAACGAGTATTACCCTTATTTCAACAAGCACGACAACAAACTGTACTTCTCTTCAGATGGATGGCCTTCATTGGGTGGTTTGGACATCAACAATGCCGAGCCCACAGAGGAAATAGGTGTTTGGAGAGAGCGTGAAAACTTGCGTGAGCCCATCAACTCAGGAGGAGACGATTTTGGTATTACTTTCTTGGAAGGCGATGCCACCAAAGGGTTCTTCTCATCGAACCGCGGCGACCGCAAAAACAACGACGATATCTACTCATTCGATATCACCCCCATTATCATCACCATCCGTGGTACCATCACTGATTGTAACACCAAAAAGCCTTTGGCAGGTGCTACTGTTGTGTTGAGCAACGACCGCGACACGACCAAAATGGTATTGAAAACGGATGAGCAAGGGGTTTACACCGCCAAATTGCGTGAAAAAACCAATTATGAGATTTTCGCCAAGTATCCTGAAAAATACTACTTCGAAGCAGAGCCCGAAAGCAGAACTACCTACGGAATCCGTTTGAGCACGGAATTGGTTCAAGATTTCTGTTTGGAGAACCCATTGGAGAAAGTCATTACATTGCCCATCTTCTACGATTTGGACAAAGCCTTTATCCGTCCTGATGCAGCGCGCATCCTGGATACTTTCGCACAGACCGTGTTGATGCGTTACCCCAAACTGATTGTGGAATTGGGATCACACACCGACTGTCGTTCGAGCTACGATTACAACGTGAAGTTGGCTCAACGTCGTGCCGATAGTGCCCGTACCTACTTGATGAAGACCTGGAAAATTGACTCTGTCCGCATTGTAGCCCGCGGTTATGGTGAAACCCAGTTGATCAACGATTGTAAGTGTGAAGATGGTAAAGTAACCGGTTTCACGCCTTTCATCCAGAACAAGACCAAAAAGATGGTGGTTGAGAAAGACGCAACTGGAAATGTAACCCGTTCATACTACGAGCGCTACAAACCATCAGAAATCAAATTCATCAACGATACAGCTTATGTTCCTTGTGATGAATTCCAACACCAGCAAAACCGTAGAACCACGGTTCGTTTTGGATTCGAAGGACAGATTTCGCGTGCGGTGGTGAACCAAGACGTAGACATCAACAACACCAACATTGGCAAACAAGAAAAAGACAGTATAGAAAAGGCGAAGAAAGCGGCCGAAGCGCCAGTGGCTGGTGCTGGCTTGGATATTTCTTACGCAGTTCGCGCGAAGTTGGGCAACAACGCAGGAAAACCCACCATCAACTTGATGGTGTTGGACAAAGAACCTACGGCTTTCGCTTTCGATTTCGATGGAAAATACACCGCCGTTCCGTTGGAATTAGCGTCTTCTTGGTTCAAGTCTAAGTTGATTAGCAAGAAAGACTTCTTGGAAGGTGAAAAATTAAAAGCGGGTAAATTAAAATTGCCAAGCAACAAATTCATGATTACCAAATTGGAGATCAACGGATTTGTGATCAACAACGTAACGTTCCAGATTACCGACAAAGTAGATCAGCCAACTTTGGGCAAGAGCTTCTTCAAGGTGTTCAAGACAGAATCTTACATCACCGATACCGAGTACATCTTGATTCCCAAGAAGGCGCCTAAGAAACCCAGACCCGTTCGCGCACCCAAGTTAACGCCAGGTAAAAAACCCGCTGAAGGTGACGCCGTAGAAGGTGATGCCCCTGCGCCTGCCACCGATGGTGCCGCGCCTGCGGAAAAAAAGAAAAAGAAATAATCACTAACAAATTGGTCATAAAAGAAAGGGCGAGATGAATATCTCGCCCTTTCTTTTTGTGGTTATAAATTTTAGGTGTCTATTACAAAATCGACTCGCGAACGCGAATCAACTTTTGCATCAATCCCTCAAATTGGTCCATGGGCAACATATTGGCTCCATCGCTCTTCGCCACGGATGGGTTGGGGTGAGTCTCAATGAACAATCCATCACAACCCACTGCCACCGCCGCTTTGGCAATGGTTTCAATGAGTTCAGGCTTTCCGCCTGTAACCCCAGAACTTTGGTTGGGTTGTTGCAAACTGTGGGTAATGTCCATTACCACGGGCGCCCCAAACTTTTGCATCTCGGGGATGTTGCGAAAATCCACCACCATATCGCCGTAGCCAAACATATTTCCGCGATCGGTCATGATTACCCGATCATTGCCGCTATCAATGCATTTCTGTTGGGCATGTTTCATGGCATCCGAGCCCGCAAACTGTCCTTTTTTAATGTTAACCCACTTCCCGGTTTGCGCCGCCGCTACCAACAATTCAGTTTGGCGGAACAAGAATGCCGGAATCTGCAATACATCCACATACGCCGCCGCCATCGCTGCCTCCTGGGATTCATGGATATCAGTAACCGTGGGAATGTTAAAATGCGCACCCACCTCAGCCAAAATCTTTAGCGCCGCTTCGTCGCCAATCCCAGTGAAAGAATCAATGCGAGACCGATTGGCCTTGCGATAACTCCCCTTGAAAATCAAAGGCAGTTGCAACGATTCACTCACTTTCACCAAATGTTCGGCGATGGTAAACGCCATATCACGTCCTTCAATGGCACAAGGTCCGGCCATCACAAAAAAGCGATTGGTATTGATGTATTTCAGTTTGGGAATAGCGGGTATCATAGCACAAAGATACCGGCAAACTCAATAGCTGTAAAAACTAAAACTCTGATTGTTCCCGTTACGGTCTTTGCCGGCAATCTCGATGCGGCCCCTGGCGCCTTCCATGGCGGAAATCAAATCCTCAGGCTCGCTATAGGTTTTGCCGTTGAATTTCACCACCACAAATCCTTCACCCAGCCCCATTTGGGCAATGGTTTTTCCCCGTTGAATGTTGATAAGGCGAATACCGGTGGTGAGTCCCAACTTCTGTTTATCGGTGACATTAAGTGGCTGAAAATCTGCGCCTAACAATTTGCTGTTTACCGCGCCTTTCATGATCAAGGCTTGGTTTTCGGTTTTTCCAATCAGCGACAACTGTACATTCAGTTCTTTACCCGCTCTTAGCACCTTTAAATCCAACGACTGTCCAGGACGTTTGTAGGCCAAATGTTCATCGAACATGGGCTTTCCATCTACCGGCAAACCGCCAACGTAGGTAATCACATCGCCCACTTGCAAACCCGATTTTTGGGCGGGACCGTCTTCGAGGATCTCTATCACTTTTACTGCATCACTGTTCAAGGCAAATCGCTTCATTTCTTCAGAAGTCAATTCACCCACCGTCATACCCGAAAAGGCACGCAACACCACCCCATTGTCCATTAGGTCTGAAACCACTTTCATGACGATGTTTGCAGGAATGGCAAAACCATACCCCGAGTAGCTTCCGGTATTGCTCTGAATGGCGGTATTGATACCCACCAGTTCACCGCGCAAATTCACCAAGGCACCGCCTGAGTTTCCGGGGTTAATGGCGGCGTCGGTTTGAATGAAACTCTCAATGGGAAATTGGTTTTTCACGATGTTGATATTTCTGCCTTTGGCACTCACAATCCCGGCCGTTACCGTACTTGTTAGGTTGAAGGGATTTCCCACAGCCAATACCCACTCGCCCACTTTCACCAAATCGGAGTTGGCAAATGAAATCGCGGGCAACTCAGACGCCTCAATTTTCAACACGGCCAAATCCGAACTTAGGTCGGTACCCACTACACGGGCGGTATACTCTGTTTTTGGCTTGTTGAGTACAACCGTGATTTTGTCGGCCCCTTGAATTACGTGGTTGTTGGTAACGATGTATCCGTCTTTACTTACGATCACTCCCGAGCCTGTACTGGCAGCTTGACCCCGCGATCCAAAAGGATCAAAATCCCAAAAAAGCCCACTGAAAGGACTTTCATATTGAACGGTGCTGATGGTTTTGATGAACACCACCGCTGGGGTAGCACTGGCGGAGGCCTGCTCAAACCCCGAGGGCGTGGCAGCATTCAATGAAATGGCTTGAGCCGGAGCAGTGGTGATATTGGATGCCACTTGCAATTGACTCGAGGGCCTACCAAACCAATGGGTGTTGTACAACCAAGCGCCCAAGTAACCGAAACTCATGGAGCAAAACAGCATCGCTGCCACCAGAACAACAGAAAATTTCAATGAAGGTTTCATGAATCGGGTCGAATCAAAAATGTTGCCAAATTATCGCAACCGACAATTTGTGCAATGTTTTCAGTGTGGCTGTTTACATCCCGGGGAAAAGACCGCGCTGCAGGGCAACATCGGACTTCCAAGGTCCTGGCATCATCAACAAAATGATGGCTAACGCCGACAACAATAACCATTTGGTGTTGGCTTTTCCAGCTTTCGCAGAACGATGTGCCACCGTGATTAGGGCAATGGCAATGATCATCATCAACGCATGTTCAACCGCGAAAAAACGCACGGCCGCATTTTTCATGGCTTCACCCATGCCCAGATTTTTGATTTGCTTTAGGCCCCATTCGCCACCAAACCATTGGATAAGTCCGATTAACAGCATCACGTGAGAAGAAATCATCATGATTAGCGTTTCTTTTCCATTTTTTCCTTTGAAAGCATTCAATAAAGACCAAAGCAAGGTAATTAAGATTACCCAACGCAACGTATTGTGCAAATGAACCAAACCTGTGTACATACTGTTATTTTTGAACGAATATAGAAAGAAAAACGTTTAACTACCATAATCCACGGCTCATCGTGAAAAAAATATCTTTGCTACAATTGACAGACTATCGACCGGCTCAATCATCCATGAAAATGTATTTTGTGAAACTGCTCATGGTCAATTTTTTCGCCGTTTTGCTGCCAAATACTGTAATATCTCAACACTACCTCATTCCCACCCGCTTTAGTCAATCGCCCACCCCGCCTCGGCCCTGTTACAGCAATCCCGATAATTGGAGTGCACTTCCCAGCAAGGAAGACCCTGCAGATTTGTGCCCCCGCGGTTATTATCACGATCAAGATGGCGCAGAGGCCGATGTTTTCTTTATCCACCCCACCACCTACACAGAAAAGCCGAAGACACAATACGCTTGGAACCATGATTTGCGCGATGCCAAACTAAATAATGTCGTCGACAACAGCGCAACGCAGTTTCAAGCATCTGCCTTCAATTTAGCAGGGAAAGTCTATGTCCCACGATACCGTCAGGCCCACTATTCCGTATTTCTCACGCAATACCCTGAAGACAAAAAAGCCGCTTTGGATACTGCTTATGGCGATGTGGCGAGAGCCTTTCAGTATTTCCTCGACAAACAGAACCAAGGTCGTCCGTTTATCATCGCGTCACACAGTCAAGGCACCATACACGCGGCACGGTTGCTCAAAGATTATGTCTTAAACAAACCCCTACAATCTCAACTGGTGGCGGCATATATCCCTGGCATGGCAGTGCCACAAGATTCCTTGCCCGGACTTCCCCCTTGTGCCCATGATTCATCAACCGGTTGCTTTCTCAGTTGGAGTAGCTATGAGAAAGGTTACACCCCACCGTATTATGAACTCGCATTGGCAAGAGCCGTTTGTGTAAACCCCATCAGTTGGGAACGCAACGAATCCTATATCCCCAAAAGTTTGCAAAAAGGAGCTGTCCTGCGCCCTTTCCATCTGCCCCTGCCCCAAATCTGTGATGCACAAGTACATGGCGGGATACTGTGGGTTACCAAACCCCGCTTCCGTGGATCTTGGCTATGGACCGATAAAAATTATCACATGGGCGATATCAACTTATTCTACCTTGATATCCGAGAAAATGCGGCTTTGCGCGTCCGCAGTTTCTTGCAGCAAAAGTAATTCGGTATTCGTGGCTATTCGGTCAGTAAACGTTTATACACAGATATAAACGGATAATTTGATGATGCGAATACCACGGACTTATCCGTGTTTACTCAGTTATAAACGACTTAAACCGAATTCTCATCGGATTCTCCCAACATCGGTCTTATTTTTGCGTTAGTCAAGCGCATGAATTGGAAAAAAGTCCTCAAAATCACCGGCATCTCGTTGGGCTCACTGATCGCCCTTTTGCTCATCCTGCCTTTTGCCTTCAAAGGGAAAATTGTCAGTGCCGTGCAGACCGCGGCCAACAAAAACCTTAAAGCCACGGTGAGTTTTGATCCAGACCTGTCGCTGAGTTTGATCCGCAACTTTCCCAACCTGAGTTTGGGGATCAACGACCTCAGAATCGTGGGCAAGGACTCGTTTGCCAACGACACCCTCATCCATGCACCCCATTTGCGATTGGTGGTTGATATCGCCTCGGTTTTTAGCGGAAACGACATCGTGATTCGTAAAATTCACCTGCAAAATGCCAGAGCCAATGTGATTTTCCTCAAAAGTGGGGCCGCCAACTTCGACATGGCCATCGCCGATACCACAACAACTCCAGAAGCGCCCGCAGACAGCAGCGCCCCGATGTCGCTCAAAATCAAAGAACTCAACATCGAAAATACCCGCATCCATTACGTGGATCATTCAATGGATTTTGAACTCACCACCGAAGGCACCAACTTGCTGAGTCAGGGTGATTTTTCCGACGCCATTTTTACCTTGAACAATGAAATTGGTATCGACCGGGCCAGCATGTCGTTCGCGGGCATGACGCTGTTATCCAAAGCCAAACTGAGCGGCGAAACAGCCATCAACATAGACCTCAACCAGATGAAATTTGGCTTTGCCGACAACCAATTTCAAATCAATGACCTGCCCCTGATCGCCAAAGGATGGGTGAAAATGGGCGATACCGACATGGATATGGACATCGATGTGCGCACGCCCAATAGCGATTTCAAATCCTTCCTGAGTGTGGTCCCCGGTTGCTACACCGAGAATTTTGCCGATGTAAAAGCCAGTGGGTCGATGGGACTTGAATTCACGATGAAAGGCATCATGAACGACGACCGTATGCCCACAACCCATGTGGCACTTAATGTAAAAGACGCGGGTTTCCAATACCCGGCAATGCCTGCCAATGCCAGCAACATCCAACTCAATTTCACGTTGGATAACACCGATGGCAATCCCGACAATACCCACATTGTCATTGCGCCCTTCAGTGCCAATCTCGGTGGCGACAAACTCGCTATCGCACTCGACATGAAAACGCCATTGAGCAACCCATACGCCAACGGCAAAGTGGATATCAATTTGCATTTAGACAAATGGAAGCAATTGATGCCTCTAGAATCGGGCACTTCGGTTGCCGGTGAGGTTGATGCGCATTTCAATTTTGATGGACATTACAGCGCCATTGCCAAAGAACAATACAACGATTTAAAGGCCAGCGGAAGTATCGCCCTAAAAAATATTGCCTACACCTCACCTACTACACTGCCATTAAAATTGCAGCAGTTAGACATGGGTGTGAGTCCTTCCGATTTCAACATTGCAGTGAACCAGCTGCAATTCGGAAAATCGGCCATGAACATCAACGGGAAACTCCAAAACATGTTGGGCTATTATCTGAACAATGAAACTTTGCAAGGTCAGTTGGTTATCAACAGCAACCGGATGAACTTGAATGAGTGGATGGCTTGGATGTCGGCCAGCACCACAACCGCCACCGCCTCAACTTCAATCTCATCTTCATCAACTTCAACCACCACAGATGCAAACGCATCCTCATCTAGCACCTCATCCACTTCCGCCTCATCCTCAGCCAACTCCCCCTCCACCGTTGAAAACAGCACGGCGGGGACAGCCGGGGAATCAGCGGTTTCAGGCTCGGCCAGCACCGCCCCCCGAATCCCTGAAAATTTGGATTTGATGTTTAACCTCAACGTTGGACAATTGCTTTACGAGGACTATGATTTGCAACAGGCCACCGCCAAGGCTTTGGTTAAAAATGGTGAAATTACGGTGGATCCATTGGCCGCTTCAATTTTTGGTGCACGGGTTGGGTTGTCGGCCTTGAATTATTCCTATCCGATGGGTGGCAAACCAACGGTAAAAGGGGGATTCAATATTTTGAATGTAAACCCAGCGAATTTGGCTACGACGCTTACATTGGTGAAGGAGTTTGCCCCAATTGTAGGCCGCATTCAGGGATTGGCAAATATCGAAACGCAAATGGGGATGATGTTAAAACCCAACATGGACATGGATTTGGGTACATTAACCGCAGGTGGCTTATTCAATTTATTCAGTGGGAATTTGGATGTTCCTTCGTGGATGGGCGAGGCGGCCAAACAGCTTCAATGGGGCTCCAACGACAAATTGGCCTTGAAACCCACGAAAGCCGGATTCCTCATAGAGAATGGGCAGTTTAAACTGAAAGACTCTATTGCGTTTGGTTTGCCTAAGGAAGGACAAATGAAATTAGGGGGATTTGTGGATTTGAATAAACAATTGCATTTGGGAGGAACACTAACCGCCAAGGGTCGTAAGTTGCCATATACAATCACCGGGGACATGAAAAACCCCAAGTTTACCGTGGGTTGGAAAGGCGCATTGAAGGAGGCGGCGGCTCCCGTGGTAACCCAATTGAAAGACAAAGCCTTTGATGTACTAAACAAAGAGGTGGCCGAGATTTTAAAACAAGCCAAAGAAAAAGCGGATCTGATGAGGACCAACGGAAAAGAAACGGCCGATAAAATGCGCGCAGAATCCAAGGAATTGGCGCAGAAACAAAGAGTAGAGACCGATAAAGCCTATGACTTTGCCATGGACAAAGCCAAAAAGGAAGCAGACGCTTTGGTGGCGGCAGCAAAAGATCCCATACAGAAAAAATTGGCCAAAGCCGCCGCCGACAAGTTGCTGAAGGAAGCCGAGAAAAAAGCCAGTGCAGCCAAGGCCGAAGGGTATAAATTGGCAGATCAAACGGAGTCTGGCGGAAACCAAAAAGCCGATAAATGGGAATCTTCGGTGAATGACAAAGCCGACCAAGTCGAACTTGCCGCGAAAAACCGAACCGACGAAATGATCAATCAAGCCAAGGCGAAAGCCGACGCTGCCACCAAATAATTCTCAACCTGAAAAATATCGATGATTCACGGCTTGGTATTGGCAGGGGGCGAGAGCCGACGGATGTGCACCGACAAATCGCTGATCACAATTGCCGGTAAATCCGCCTACTTGCACATGGCCGAGCTTTTATTGAAATTTTGTGATGCGGTTTATGTGAGTTGTAGAGAAGAACAGGGCCTTTTCCGTGGCCATGAGCATGCCGAGTCCAATATCACTGCGGTATTTGACCGTGCTGAATTCCGTGAGAAAGGCCCAATGACGGGCATCCTTTCTTATTTAAGTTATGTCTCAGTCAGCCAGTCCCTTGCCTCTGGACAGCAGCCGCTCGGTTCTGATAACCCATCCTTGACCCTCAGTAAGCAGCAACTCGACCACGATGGCCCATCTCACACTTTAGACAGCCCGATGGACAGTCCGTTCGATGCAAACACAGACGGACTCCTAATCATAGGTTGCGATTACCGCAACATGACGGAAGAGGCATTGGGAAAATTGGTGGCGGTTGGACAAACCCAAGGGCGCATTTGCATCTATCAAAACCACATCACGCGATTCATCGAACCGATTGTGGCGTACTACCCCAAACCCATCCTCATGGGGCTCCCCGAATTTGCCCAGACCAATTCATCGCTGCGACAATTTGTAGAAGCCAACAATCCTTGTATCTTGCCAACGGATAATTCAACCTTGGAAGCTTTGAGAAGTTTTGATTTTTAAGCAATCTTCGATGCATTCGAGACAACGACACATTCAACCGTGAATTCAATTGCCGTCCATCGCACACCCAAGTTCTCAGAAACAACCCATGGCCGATAAATTCAGCATATCACCCACTGAGATTCACCGACTTCAAGGCCAAATTTCTCGCCTTGAACCCGATTTTGTGTCGGTGGAGGAGCCGCTGGAAATACAGCTAATCTACGGTGGACAAACAGCTCCCAAATCCATCTCCATAACGATGCGAACCCCCGGCAATGATCTCGCCCTAGCCATAGGATTTCTATACACCGAAGGGATTATTCGGAATGGTAGCGATATCCAATCCTTCCATGCCGATACCGACCCAAACGGAAATCGAATATGTCTGAAAATCGACCCCAATGTTTCATTGGACCTATCCAAACTCGAACGACATTTTTATACCACCTCCAGTTGCGGTGTATGCGGCAAGGCCTCATTGGAAGCCGTACAGCAACAATGCCAAATTGAACTGCCCAAAACCCTTTGGAAAGTGATGCCCAGCACGATTTACACCCTCCCCGATTCTTTGAGAGCGCAACAAACAAACTTTCAGCAAACCGGGGGCATTCATGGCTGTGCATTGTTTGACTTATCGGGGAATTTGATTTTCTCCGCGGAAGATGTGGGCAGACACAATGCCTTGGATAAATTAATCGGTTATTTTTTATTGTCCGCCCAAAGTGAACCTAACACAACTCTGAAAAAAAGTACTTTCCAAAAGGTCACTTTTGGGGAACCTGAAATAACAACAAGAACGGCAGCCACAGTACCGTCCATTCCCTTGAGCGAACACATCCTTTTATTGAGCGGAAGAATTTCCTTTGAGTTGGTCCAGAAAGCGGCCATGGCAGGCATCCGATTCATTGCCGCGGTGGGTGCCCCATCCAGCTTTGCCATAGATCTGGCCGAAGACATGGGTATCACTTTGGTTGGGTTTCTTCGCGGCGATAAATGCAATATTTACACTCATCCCCATCGGATTAACAGCAACCCATCATGAAAATCCGCATTTCGGAAAATTCATTGCGCATCCGACTCTCTAACGATGATTTGAAGTCCCTCCTCAACGATGATGTATTGTCGTTGTCGCTGCCAATGGCCAAGGACGAAATTTCGTTTGTACTTCAACCTTGTGATGAACCCACCACCCCTGAATCCGCAGTAAGTTTCATGGACGGTAGCATCATCATTCGCGTAAAAAAGATCGATCTCCATCAGTGGATATCCTCCCGAGAAACCAGCCTTACCTACCCCATTATCCATCCATACAATCGCACACTCACCCTCATCGTGGAAAAGGATTACCTCGGATAGCAAAAGGATTACCGCGAATCATGGACAATTTTGTACTTTTGATTTCACAGTAGTGATTTTACAGCAGCCATGGCATCGAAGAACGGAAACCCAAAAACCACGCACGATTCTCCAACAACCCAAGTTCACGCAGAAACCCCTGAAGAACTGCTCAACTTGAGATTGCATAAGCCCAGCAGTTCGGCAGCCGGACTAACCGGTGTGAAAGTGGCCGTTCAGCACGTGCTCAAGGAAATGAACCCCGCCCGGGGTGCCAAAGCCCTCTTCGCACTCAATCAAAAAGGCGGCTTCGATTGTCCAAGTTGTGCCTGGCCCGACCCCGACGATGAACGTTCGCCCATCGGTGAGTACTGTGAAAACGGGGCCAAAGCCGTGGCCGACGAAGCCACCACCAAACGTTTAACCCCCTATTTTTTTGCCCAAAACAGTATAGCAGAATTATCGCTCCTCAACGATTACGAAATCGGTAAAAAAGGAAGAATTGCCCAACCGATGTACCTCGCGGAGGGCGCATCGCACTATACCCCATTGAGTTGGGACGATGCCTTTGGCAAAATCGCCCACCACCTCAACAAACTCCAATCGCCCAACGAGGCGGTATTTTATACCAGCGGTCGCACATCGAACGAAGCTGCGTTCCTGTACCAACTTTTTGCCCGCGAATACGGCACCAATAACCTGCCCGATTGCTCAAACATGTGTCACGAATCGAGCGGTGTAGCCCTCAACGAAAGCGTGGGTATCGGCAAAGGCTCGGTGAAATTGGAAGATTTTTACAAAGCCGAAGCCATCCTCATCATCGGCCAAAATCCTGGCACCAACCACCCCCGCATGCTCAGCGCCTTGCAAAAGGCCAAGGAGAATGGGGCCACCATCATTTCCATCAATCCGCTGCCCGAAACCGGCCTCATCGCCTTCTCCGATCCTCAATCGGTAAAAGGCGCCCTGGGTATCAAAGCGCGTTTGACCGATATTTTCTTGCAGGTAAGGCTCAATGGCGACATGGCACTGATTCAAGCCATTGAAAAGTTGCTGCTTGCTGAGGAAGAAAAAGCCCCTGGCACCGTGCTAGACCATCACTTCATCGCCAACCACACACAAGGATATGAAGCTTGGAAGCAAAATCTTGATGCCCAATCGTTGGAAAACCTGATCGATCAAACCGGCCTCAGACTCTGGCAGATTGAAGAAACGGTGGCGGCACTTAAAGACAAAACCAAAATCATTGCCTGCTGGGCGATGGGACTTACCCAACATAAAAATGCCGTTGACACCATCAAAGAAGTGTTGAATTTGTTGCTCATCAAAGGCAGTATCGCCAAAGAAGGTGCCGGTACTTGTCCGGTTCGAGGCCACTCAAACGTGCAAGGCGATCGCACCATGGGCATCTACGAAAAACCGCCCCAAGACTTTTTGGATCGCATAGAAAAAGCCTTCGGATTTCAGCCGCCCCAAGCCCATGGGTACGACGTGGTCGACTGCATTCACGCCATGTACAACGGCGAAGCCAAAGTGTTTTTTGCCATGGGTGGAAACTTCCTTTCGGCCAGTCCCGACACCGATTATACCGCCAAGGCACTTCAAAATTGCGACCTCACCGTGCAGGTTTCAACCAAATTGAACCGCAGTCACTTGGTTACGGGCAAAGAAGCCATCATCCTCCCCTGTTTTGGGCGGTCCGACGCCGATATCATCCATGGCGAGCACCAATTTGTCACTTGCGAAAACTCAATGGGGGTGGTGCAGATGTCGAGAGGAAAACTCAAACCCGTTTCCGGCGATCTCCGCAGCGAACCCCAAATCGTGATTGGGTTGGCGAAAGCCACTTTGGGTAGTAAAACGGTGATTCCGTGGGACAAATACGCTGAACATTACGACCACATTCGCGATGCGATTGAGTCAAGTATTCCAGATTTCGACAATTACAACCAACGCGCCCGAGAAATGGGTGGATTTTATTTGCCGAATTCCGCGCGCGACGGCAAGTGGAATACCATGACCGGCAAGGCAAATTTCAACGTGGCGAAACCGGTTCCCGTTACTGTGGCCGACGATGAATTGATGATGATGACCATTCGCAGTCACGACCAGTTTAATACCACCATTTATGGACTGAACGACCGTTATCGCGGGGTGGAGAACGAACGGCGGGTGATTTTCATGAATCCCAAAGACATCAAAAAGTTCGGCTTTGAGGCCGGTGATTTGGTGGATTTATACAATTTCTATGGCGGCGTAGAGCGTGTGGCCAGGAAGTTTATTATCATCAGCTTTAACATTCCAGTGGGATGCGCCGCTACTTATTTCCCCGAGGCCAATATTTTGGTTCCCATCGATTCTGTAGCCGAAAAAAGCAATACCCCTACCAGCAAAATGGTGGTACTCAAGCTGCGGAAGCACGGGTAAGCGGAATCGCACCAAGCAAATTTCGCAGGTGATTTCCACGCTACAATCACTGATTAAAATCACTAAATCAACCATTTTATTGGTTATTTTTACTATATTTGAATACATTTAACCAATATAATAGTTAAAATGCTGTTCGAAATTGTCACCATCAAGGAAGTAAAACTGAGTATCGGGAAGATATGTCGGGAGAAACGGGAGGCACAAAAGCTATCTCGCGACGAACTCGCCACCCTGCTCAACCTATCGCGCAATACCATCCAGCATATCGAAATGGGAAAAAATTCCACGATCGACAATCTGCTAAAAGTGGCCTATCACTTCGATCTTCTCAATGAAATTCACGCTGGACTGCAAAAAATTGGCACGAAACCCAGCGGTATAAACAACCCTTCATTGTATTAAACATGGAAAATCTGCTCAACATCAAACTCTTCGGCAACGAAATCGGTCGGTTGAGCTATGACAACCATCGGCGATGCAGTTATTTTCAATACAATCCCGATTATCTCGGCACATACAACGGCAACATCCTGCCGTTCATCATCAAACGCAGTCTCGAAACGCAATCCTTCCCACAGTTTGAAGGCAAAACTTTCCGAGGGCTCCCTCCCATGTTTGCCGATTCACTGCCAGATGTTTTCGGAAATCACTTGTTTCAATCTTGGCTGAACGTCCAAGGCAAACCCATACAATTAAACGCTTTGGAACAATTGGCTTATGTGGGTCAGCGTGGCATGGGCGCTTGGGAGTATGAGCCGGCGATAACGATGGATGCGCCGAGTAGTTTTCGCATCGCCGAAATGGCCCAATTGCTTTCAGAAATCCTGCCCGAAAAGGAATCACTAACACCTGAAAAGGCCAATACAGAAGGCCTGATGAACCTCTTTCGCATCGGTACTTCTGCCGGTGGCATGCGTCCAAAAATATTGGTGGCCAAACACCGAAAGACGCAGCAAATATTACCAGGCGACCTTTTATTTGGACCTCACCATGATTGCTTTTTGGTGAAGCTCAACCTTGAGAACGATCCATTGCATCCGAAGGAAACGATAGAATTTATCTACGCGAGCATCGCCCAGCAACTGGGTATTGAGATGATGCCTTGCGAATTGTGGGAGGAAAAACACTTTGCCACGCATCGTTTCGACAGACAAAACAACCAAAAGCAGCATGTGCTTACGGCGGCCGGACTCACGGGTTGGGACTATCAGAATCCTGAAGAAAGTAGTTACGAGAACCTTTTCAAATTGGCGATGGCTCTAAAAATTCCACTCGGCGAATTGCAACAACTTTACCGAAGAATGGTGTTTAATGTCGTTTTCAATAATATTGATGACCATTTGAAAAACCACAGTTTTTGCTATCGCCCAAAGACCAACAGTTGGCATCTCGCCCCTGCCTATGACCTCACGTATGCGTTGAATCCGAAGTTGAAGTTTCACAAGGTGAGCAGGGCGTTATCGATCAACAATAAACGGGAGCAAATCAATAAAAATGACCTATTGAAAATCGCGGATATGTTTAGCATCGAGCATGCGGAACAGACCATGCAAGACATTCGGGAAGGACGTTCACTGTGGTCGGAATTGGCATACCTTCAACATCTTGCCCCTACCCTCATCACCACAATTCAGCAACAGATGGTTACATTGTAAACCCTTAGGCAGCCATACCCAACCAGCAAAATGGTGGTACTCAAGCTGCGGAAGCACGGGTAAGCGGAATCGACGATGATCGGCATCAAAATGCAAACACCGATTCACGAATCAAAGTCCTTTCAGAACCTCAACAGTGCGGTGAATCATTTCCGGCGTTACATCCAAATGGGTCACCAATCGAATGTGTGTGGGCGACATGGCCGATACCCGAATGTTGTTTGCCTGTAATTTCGCCACCACTTCTTGCGCGGTATTGAGACCCGATCCGGGTGCGCCTGCAACTTCAAAAATCACAATGTTGGTTTCTACGGGGAAAATCTCTCCCACCCATTGGCATGACCGCAATGCATCCGCTAACTGTTTCGCGTGGGCATGATCCTCGGCCAAACGGTTGATGTTGTGCTGCATCGCATAGAGTCCTGCCGCCGCGAGATAACCCGCCTGGCGCATTCCACCACCCATCGCTTTGCGCACCCGTCTCGCCTGTTTGATATAGGATGCACTGCCCAAAAGCACACTGCCCACCGGCGCGCCGAGGCCCTTACTCAAACAAAGCGATATGCTATGAAACAATTTACCATAAGCCTTTGGGTCTTCTTGCTTCGCCACGATGGCATTCATCAAGCGCGCTCCATCGAGGTGAAGACTGAGTCCGTGCGCGTCACACAGTGAACGAATTTTGGCAATTTCCGCAAAATCATAGCAGCTCCCTCCCCCGCGATTGCAGGTATTTTCGAGACTCACCAAGCGGGTTCTGGCACGATGTACATCGTCTGGATTGATCAAGGGCAGAATTTGCTCCGCGGTGATTTGTCCGAAAGACCCCTGCACCAATCGCACCTGAGCCCCAGCATTCTTGGCGATACCGCCGCCTTCGTAATAATAAACATGTGAACCTGCCTCGCAAATCACCTCATCGCCCGGTTGGGTATGCACCTGAATGGCGATTTGGTTTGTCATGGTACCGGACGGACAAAACAATCCCGCTTCCATGCCGAAAAAGTCGGCCACACTCCGTTCCAGTGCATTAATGGTAGGGTCTTCGCCAAACACGTCATCACCCACAGCCGCAGCCATCATGGCTTGGAGCATGGATTCGGTGGGCTTGGTAAAGGTATCGGAGCGAAATTCGATGGAAGTAGTTGATTCAATCATGACAGGGTAAAATTACAAAATTGACATCCATCTATTCTTTGACAAATCGAAAAATCGGATTCGACCGCGACAATACCAATGGATCATCAAGGGTCAAGGATAGTTCATACAACCCCGCCGCCAATTCACTTACATCTATATCTGTCTCACCGAGGAGCGAACACTGCAGCACAAAACCCACCTAATCACCAAATTCAACATGAATCTGGTGAGTATAATCACCAATTTCGATATGTTTTTGGTGATTTTGTTTGAACCATGTTTGAACCGTTCAAAAACAGCAAGGCCCCAGATTTCTCTGAGGCCTTGATTTTTCTTGGTCGGGATGGCGAGATTATTTTCAATGATCTCTGGGAGGGAGGCCTCAACCAAAAGCCTCAGCCGCTGTGCGGCTGCATGCCTTTTTTATGGTCGCCACGCTCAAGCTGCGCTTGGCGTGCGCCCATAAAAAAAGCCTTACGATTTCGTAAGGCTTTTGGTTGGTCGGGATGGCGAGATTCGAACTCACGACCCCTTGCACCCCATGCAAGTGCGCTACCGGGCTGCGCTACATCCCGATTTGATGTTTGATTTGGCTTAAACCATATCTCCCGGTGGTAATGCGCATGGGAACGGGTCACCCTTAAAGGGACTGCAAAGATACGGAAACAAATACTTCACCGCAAACTGAATCCAAAAGCCAAAGCCACCTTGCTTCTGCAAATACAATCATGAAGAAAACTCAAAAAAATGCGCATTTACTAATCTACCAATTGCGAACTTTCTGTCGCTGACGTATTATTGTTGAATCGTCCTACCACCCGCCCCCCTCCCAAAACCATTTGTCTTACAAATTCCGCGATATCACCCCCCTCGCCCTCTGCCTGATTTTCGCGCTCATTATTGCCGGAAATGCCCATTCGCAAAGGCTTACTCCCAACCAAACCCAAACCATCCGCAACACCATCCTCAGATACCTAGGTAAGGAAGCCAACCTTCGCGTACTCGAAAATGGCAAAGCCGCATTTCTACCCGTCGGCAAAGACACCCTATTCAACATTCACGGACTTCGATACGTTTTTAAGTTAAAAGGCGATTCAGCCATAAGACTAGACCAATCGGTTTACCACGGCAGCAACTTTCACCGATATCTCTTTCAACACGATGGCAAGATGATGGCACTGGGTGGCTATGGCATGTTCGTCACCAATAACAACCTCGAGGCCTTCAACACCGAAGCTCACGAATGGTATTTAATCAGAACCCATGGCGATGTTCCCAAGAGCATCAAAGGAGCTGGACTCCGTTTTGGCCATTTCATCTACATCCTGAACAATTGTATTGATGGAAATAACCTAGACGACACTCGGGCAGATGAGCACTTTTACCGATTGGATTTGCGGAATATGTCTTGGACCCAATTCAAAGAATTCCGACCTGATCATCTCAGTTTAATTCCCGAAGATTTCTTTTACCTCAGGGATTACGTCATCGCCAAAGGAATCAATCATAGCTACGTATACAACCTCAAAACACGCGAATTTATTTATGGCGATAACGACGCCCTCGGCATCAAACAGTTCAATGGCTACAACACCAATGTCCACGACAATTACCTCGATGCATGGATACTCGACTCTGCCCAAACAGTGATCAAAGACCCCCAACGCAACATTGAAGACCTGTGGCAAGAAAATAGCAAATTGATTACCCCTCTGGTTTTAGAACCTACCCTCTTCACGCAATATCCTTCAGAAACGTCGGCCTTGCTACTGGGCATACCCCTCTCTATTTTCGGCTTGGTTTTGTATCGAAGACGTCAAAGAAAACAAATCAACAACCCATCACATCACCCTTTGGTCACGCGAATTCTCCAGCACAACCAAACCTCATTCTCCCAAGAAGAACTTGACACATTGTTAGACATCGCCCACATGGAAGGCGAAAGTAAAAAAACAAAACGCCATCGACTGTTGTCGATGATTGAGTCCCAATATCCTGGACTGATTGAGCGCCATAAAGACAGCACCGACAAACGACGATTCCTCTATTTCATCCACAAAAACGAGGACTAACCACGCTGTATTGAGCAATTTGAAATCGGTTACAAGACATATGTAACCAATCTCACAGGGTAAGAAACGACCTTTGTTTAAAGACCGTTTCACCCACATGGGCACTGCCAATCAAGCCACCATCACACTTTTTATCCTCACTGCACTTCAGTGGATGTCGGTCGTTACCCTCTCTCTAGCCACCATCAACTCGGTTAGGAAACGCTTCCCAAAAAAACTTGGTCCCATCGTGCTGTGGTTCGTTACCCCATTGGCCATGATTATCAGCACCACCTCCTACAAACAAAATCACCTCAAAGAATTGTTACAGCAACAAATCTCCCAAACTTGGTCGTGGCAGGAACAACACAAAAAACACATATTACACATCGATGCTTTCAAGAACGTGTATTCATATCGCGTAGAAAATCAGCCAAATTCCACCCGTAAAACGAAAGAAATCAAATACCCGTCAAGTGCTAATTGGACCGGACATACTTCTAAGTTCCAGTCTGAATGGGATGTAAATACCCATGAATCCTATTATTCCCTTTATTTGTTCGATTTCCCCCGAACCAGCTTCATTTCGATGCTTGAAATCCAAGGCCTATCATCGCCCAAAATACATCTAGGCGACCAACAAATTATCGAATTAGCTCGGGAACCTGACGATATGCAATAAATTCGCAGGATGTTACATCCTTGGGTAGAAGCGGTACAACAACAATTTACCGCAGCCGACAATCCCCGTGTTGCCGGTCCGATGGCCGCCTACATGAAGCACCATTTTCCTTTTCACGGCATTTCCTCCCAGCACCGCGCCCTATTGCTCCAGCCTCTGTTGCAAAAAGAATTGTTGCCTTCGCTGAACGATGTACCCACCATTTGTCGGCAATTATGGCACCTCCCCCAACGTGAATATGCCTACGCCGCCATGGCATTGATGGGCAAATTCGTGAAGAAATTTAGCCCCTCTGACTTCCCGTGGATCATCGAACTCATCACCCAAAGAAGTTGGTGGGATTCCGTGGATCACCTAGCCGGAAATGTGCTTAGCACGATTGTAAATCGCTACCCCGAAAGTTTGTGGCCCGTATTTGAACCCTTGATACTTTCAAACAACTTTTGGCTCAACCGCACTGCCATGATTGTGCAATTGCGGTCTCGGGAACACACCGACAGTGATTTTCTTACAGCAGCCATTTTGCCACACATGGAAAACAAAGAATTCTTCTTGCGCAAAGCCATTGGATGGTCGCTCAGACAATACGCCCGTACTAACCCACAATGGGTCATCGACTTTGTACAGCAGCATGAATCTTCCCTATCAGGGCTGTCGAAGCGTGAAGCATTAAAACGGTTGTAAAAGGGTCGTTGAAAAACGGTTGTCGCACGTTAATTTTGTTGTATGGATTTGCAAGACCAACCCAATCACGCCCAACTGCTTCACAACAAAGCCAAAGCAGCCTTGGCTTTGGGTGAGATTTACGAAGCCAACATCCACATTCGAAAAGCATTGGATCTCGACGCCAACGATGCCAACATCGCGCTAGCGAAAGAAATCAAATACGAAATTGGGAAAAAAGCCCTGGCGAAGGCGCAGCAACACTTCGAAAAAAAGCGTTTTGAAGATGCTGAGGAAGAAGCCCAAAAAGCGCTGCAAGCCATGGAAGTAAGTGCAGAAGCAGAAGCCATTCTCGAGGCCATCAGCAGCCGAACGCGCAAAAAGAAACGGGGCGGAAAGCGTTTGGTATGGCTCATATCCCTCGCTCTGCTCGGGAGCATCGCGGCCGCTTGGATCCATTACAACCAATTTTCTGCCGAACAAACCGCCTGGTCGCAAGCCCAATCAGCCGCTAGCTTCAACGCCTACCAAGCCTTCCTACAAAAATACCCCCAAGGAAAATTCGCCACAGATGCCCGTGAGGCCCTAAAAGCCCTCAACGAGAAAGACGAATCGCTATGGCAATCGGCCATCCATCCGCCAGAAAAAGCCAACTTAGAACGCTACCTTTTGGCCATGGAAGCCGCCGGTGGAACCCACACTGAAGACGCCAAATGGCTCATCGATTCACTGGATTTCGACTTCGCCGTGAAAGAACAGAACCCCATCGCCCTGGAAAATTATGTCAAAAATCACCCCAACGGGACCTATGTAGCCTCGGCCCGCAAACTCATGGCTACCCTCGTAACCACCGACGACATGCAACAAATCATGGGTCGATTTGCGCAATTCTACCAATATTACGCCGATGGTGAACATGAAAAAATGCTCGACTTTTTCAATGAAATTACGCCGCGGTTCATGGACAAAAAACAAGTTGACCAAGAAACCTTGCTCAACAGTTTTCGCGAAAGTCAGAACGACGTAGAATCTGAAGAAATCAACATCGACACAACCACCTTCAACGTATCAAAAGACACATCCGGCGTGTTTACCTGCAAATTCACGTTAAACTCGCAACGCAAAGTGAAAAAGTTGGTGGAGGTGAGTGTGAAACGCGGACGTAAAACGGTGAAAAAAACAGAGACCCAATGGGTTCAATACTACGCCACCCAGGCCGTGGACTGCAAATTGGATTCAGAACTAAACATCATCGATTACCGCGTTCGATTGCTGGGATCCCGCAAAGAGATTTTGGATTAGGACGCAAAATCGCTACTGGTTTTAGGCCACGCCAGCCCTATGTTGACGGCGTATTGCCCCGCCCCTATTGCTTTCCCAGGAGCGTTATCGTACCATTCAAGGATTTCACCGGTGCTGAACCCAAGGCGAAATTATTTTGTCATCGCTCCAATTTTTAATCACTAAAATACTCTTTAGTAAGATGATTAAATACTGTGTTTTTTAATCATTTTTCAACGCTACAACTCGCCTTTTTTTTAGTAAAATGACAAACAAAATTTTTAGCCCCAAATACCGAGCATTGCGGACACAAAATTCTTGCACCGCCGAAAGGATGTCTTTTTTACAAACGGATGACAAAAAAGTTAGGATGCACTCACCCAAAGGCCACAAAGATGAACCAATACCTCACGGCTCTTCTCCATGTCCTGAACGCTCACATATTCATGTTTTCCATGAAACGCCATCTCCCCAGTGAACAGGTTCGGACAAGGCAATCCCATGAAACTTAACCGACTTCCATCGGTTCCACCCCTAGCACTGGTCAACTGAACCGGTATACCCGCCAACTCAATGGCCTTCACCGCATAATTCGATATCCGCGGATCCAAATCCACCACTTCCTTCATGTTACGGTATTGCTCCGTTACCTCCATGTTGGCAGTAGCTCCAGGATGTTTCGACACCACCGCATCAACCAAACCCTGCAAACGCGCCTCGTGGTCCGACAACTTCGCAGTCACAAAATCGCGCACAATAAACTGAACCCACGCGTGCTCCGCTACCCCACCCACTGACACAGGATGTACAAAACCCTGCTTGCCTTCGGTGGCTTCCGGACACCATTCATCCCCTGGCAAAAACGCCAACAACTCCCCCGCCAATTTCAGCGCGTTCACCATCTTCCCCTTCGCGTACCCCGGATGCGCACTGATCCCATAAAAATGGACCTTGGCACCATCTGCACTAAACGTCTCGTCCTCATAACACCCACGTTCACCCGCATCCAAGGTATAACCCACATGAGCCCCCAATTTTTCAATATTTACCTTGTCAACGCCCCGTCCGATTTCCTCATCCGGCGTGAACAATATTTTCACCGCGCCATGGGACAGCGCTGGATGATTCACCATGTGCTGCACAAAATCCATGATCACCGCAACCCCCGCCTTGTCATCAGCCCCCAACAAAGTGGTTCCACTCGCCGTCACAATGTCATCGCCCAATCGCTCCAACAAATAAGGATGCTCCTTGGTGGAAATCACCTGCGATGGATCATCGGGCAACACCAAATCCTGTCCCTGATAATTTCTATGCACCAATGGCTTTACACCCGCACCCGTGCAGTCTGGCGACGTATCAACATGCGCACAAAAACACAACACCGGCACCTCATGATCCACATTCGATGGCAAAGTAGCATACACATACCCAAACTCATCCAAATGGGCATCCTTCAATCCCATTTCCAAAAGCTCCTGCACCAGCACACGCGACAAATCCTTTTGTTTCTCAGTGCTCGGTTGGGTTGGACTGTTTGGGTCGCTCTGGGTATCTATCTGTACGTACTCGCAAAAACGCGTTTCTATGGATTTCATGGTTAATGGATGCTTACTAATTTCTTTCTATTCGATGTTCGATGTTCGATATTTCTGCTTCAAGTTGGCTCGGCCCAATGATTCTGTGTTGATATTCCAAACGCACTTACACCAAATCGGTCAAACTCATCTCTAAGGCCTTGGCGCTCAAACCGGTCGACTTAGGATTGAACTGACGCAAGCGCATCATGCTGCCGTGTATGATCTGACTTACATCCTTGAAAATGGCTACGTCGGTTACCTCCGCGTCTTGCTTCATCAAATAGCCAAATACCCGGGCCATGCCGCAGTTTGCCATGAAATCAGGAATTACCGCAAATTGGGAATCGGCCAGCTGGCTAATGGGTCCCATGAAAATTTCTTTATCTGCAAAAGGCACATTCGCTCCGCAACTCACCACTTCGATACCCGCCTTACCCATGCGCAACACTTGATCCTCAGTCACCAACCTCGAAGCGGCACCTGGAATAAAAATCTCCGCAGGCAAATCCCAAATGCGTTCGTTCACTTCCTCAAACGACAACATATTTGGCGCATTCAAAGCATTCCCGTTCCGGTTGTTGAACAACGCCACAATTTCGTCGTGTCCCAATCCCTTTGGCTCAATGATTCCGCCCACTCTGTCGATGATACCGCCAATGCGAACCCCGTATTTGGTGAGGTAAAATGCCGCCGCCGCCGCTACGTTCCCCCAGCCCTGAATGATGGCCAGTTTGCCGTTCATGAAACCACCGTACACTTCGTAATAATGACGCACAGCCTCAGCCACACCCCATCCAGTAATCATGTCGGCAATGGTATAATTCTTAGACAAATCAGGGGTCAATCGCTCATCACTAATCGGCAACAACACCCCAGTTTGCAAACGCGAAATCGCCTTCAATTTGTCCTCCGCGCTGTACGATGTCAAATGTCCGTTCACCACCCCTTCCTGAGGATGCAAGATCCCCAAATTGGCCGTCATGGGAATCACCTCATGGATTTCATCCACGTTCAAATCCCCACCCGTACCGTAATAGTTCTTTAATAGAGGTCGCACCGCCTTGTACCAACGCTCCAACACCCCCTTTTTGCGGGGATCGGCAGGATCAAAATTGATTCCACTCTTTGCACCGCCGATGGGCGGACCAGCGATGGTAAACTTCACCTCCATCGTCTTGGCCAAACTTTCCACCTCGCGCTGATCCAATCCCTTTCTCATTCGGGTACCCCCTCCCGCCGCACCACCGCGCAACGAATTGATTACCACCCAACCCTCGGCTTCAGTTTCACTGTCTTTCCAAGCAAATACGATCTCGGGCTGCTTACCCTCAAATTTTTCTATCAGTCTTTCTAATTTCACGATGCGATATATTTCTGTTCGATACTGTCTGTGTTTACTGCCATTGGCCAAAATCACCATCCAAAGAACCCGCCACCCAATCAGTGCTCGCCCCGGTGGCTGAACTCAGCGTATTGTTTTTATTCTTTACCCGCATGGCACCGAGCAAAGCAAATATCATAGACTCCTTGTAATTGACCAATTTGTCATCTGGCACCACCACGGTGCACTCGGTTTCAGAACGCAAAAAATCAACCATCGTTTTGTTGAATGCACCCCCACCGGTAACCAACAATTTGCATTGATCCAAGGGTTTCTCTGCGATGGTCTCCAACGCGCGCCTAACCTGTACAGCAATGTGCATCACCAAGGTTTTCATTCGGTCTTCCACCGACAAATCATCAAACTCGCGCACGATGTGCCAGAAATTCTTGTTGATCCACTCACGGCCCAAACTCTTGGGGAACGATTGACCATAAAACGGAATTTCATTCAAGGCATTCAACAATGTATAATCGATTTCTCCGGCCTCCGCCAGTGCCCCATCCTCATCGAACTGCAAATCACGCTCCCTGGCCAATCGGTTCAACACGATGTTACACGGCGATATATCAAACGCGGTGCGTTTGCCTTGATGGCTCGACGATACATTGCAAAAACCACCCAAATTCAGACAGAAATCATAATCAGAGAACAACAAATCATCGCCCAAGCCAACCAAAGGCGCCCCCTGTCCGCCGAGGCCAACGTCGGCCCGACGAAAATTCGACACCACAGGCACTTTTGCGAAGGCATTCAACGTGGCGCCATCGCCAATTTGCGCTGTCAACCACCCTTTTGGATCGTGGAAAATGGTATGTCCGTGCGAAGCCACCAAATCGGCTTTCTGTCCTGTTTGTTGAAAAAATGCGGCGGCCAACTCACCCAAATACCGACCGTAAAACACATCGGTTTTGGCATACAGCTCGGCATTTTGATACCGCAGCTGACTCAACCGCACCCGCCAAGTTTCGCTGTAGGGCACAGTTACGCCTTCCAAGATTTCCACTTGCCAGCCGTTGGCGGTTTCGTTTACATCGCAGAGTGCCAGGTCAACCCCGTCCATACTGCTGCCACTCATGATACCTAATACCTTCATTTCAGTTTGGGTAACGATGATGATATCGTTGCTGCTGCAAAAATAGGAACGATTTGAGGCGGTTTCACCGATAATTTTTGTAACTATGCATTTTCGACCTATTTCTATGGAACGCAAACACTTTCTCACCTTGGGCGCTGGCCTAACTGTAGGCAGTTTGATGGGTAAAAATCCCGTGGCTTTCAACCCCGAAACCAAGAAATCATTACATGAACAGTGGCTTCAACAATGGGAAACCGAGGAAACGCCTTTGCCCGTGGCACCCGATGCCCATGCCCCTGAGATGGATGGTCCCTACTGGGACTTCATTCGCGGCTTGTTCCCCATCAACAGCAAAATCACTTTTTTGAACAACGGCACCATGGGCATCACCCCGTTGCCTGTGTTAGAAGCGTTGAATAAATCGTTCCGAAACTTGGCAGAAAACGCGGCCTACCCCATGCACGACGGCAGTTTTGAAGAGCAATTGGGTAGCCTCATCGGCTGCAAAGGATCAGAATTGGCCATCACCAAAAATGTAAGCGAAGGCGTGAATTTGGCGTGCAGGGCCATCACTTTGACCAAAGGCGATGAAGTCATCATAACCCGACATGAACACGTGGGTGGCTGTGCGCCTTGGCTATACCGAGCGAAAACCGAGGGAATCGTCCTTAAAGTCATTGAATTGGGCGCAACAGCAGAAGAAACCCTGAAACGGGTAAAGGAAGCCAAAACCAACAAAACCAAGGTGGTGGCGTTGCCGCATATTCCTTGTACGATCGGACAAATACTGCCCATCAAAGAGATTTGTGCTTGGGCACGGGCCAACAAAATTATTTCCGCCATCGACGGTGCACATCCCTTGGGAATGATCCAGTTTAGTCTCAAAGATTTGGGCTGCGATTACTACAGCGGCTGCTTCCACAAATGGCTGTTAGGGCCCATTGGCACCGGGTTTTTCTATGCCTCGGAATCCATATTGCCGCAATCAACCATTCACCACGTGGCCGCCTATTCGGTAGATACTTTCAACATGAGCACCATACCCCCATCGGTGGGTGAACTTGTACCCAAAACCGCGCGCTACAGCTATGGCACATTCCCTGGTCCGATGTACGATGGCGCGAAGGCTGCCATGAAATTTTATTTGTCGGTGGGACCTGAACTGATCGAGAAGCGGGTAAAATACTTGAGCAAAACGTTGATGGATGGACTGATGGAGCGAAACGATCGCGCGAAAGGTCCGAACGGCAAAGACCCAAACGCGGGTGGACAGACCCCCCCTGTGCTTTGGAAAATGCACCACAGCCAAGGTCCAATCATTCAAATCCTCACCCCGTTGGAAGACATTTCTCGGGGGGCACAAGTGGGCTTTCAGATCAAAGGGTTGAAAGAAAATGGCTCGGAACAAACCACGCAAAACGCGGGCAATACGGCCATTTCCAAGCCACCCACAGCCTCGCAACGCTTCTGCGATTACGCGAGAAAGAATAGCGTAATATTGCGATATGTAGCGGAAAACGACATTCAATGTGTGAGGGTATCCACGCATTATTACAACAACCAAAAAGACCTTCAGAACTTCTTTGATGTGCTCGATGGATTTTTGAAAGAAGAGGGTTGGCTTTAACCCTTTTTCACCCCGTACTTCATTGAGAAACCCTTAATTTTGAGGCATGGTAGCGCAAGCGCAGGCAATCCTGGCGATGTGGCAAAATGGACAATCTCATTTCACCTTGTCCACCTCCGGCAGCACGGGGGAACCGGCATTCATTGCCCACACCCGCCATGCCTTGCAATGGAGTGCAAACAGCACCTTACACGCTTGGTTCGACCCAAAGCAACCACCCATTCAGCTGTGCGCATTGCCCCTAAACAAAGCGGGGGGATTCATGCAACTCATCCGTGCTGCGGTTTGGAACCAACCCCTTTGGATTTCCTCACCCCAAGCCAACCCCTTGCTGGATTTGTCGTCCATGACCTTGCTCTTCCCCAACGGAGATACCGCCCCGTACACTGAAGCCAACTGGAACTCGCACAAACCCACCACCCTTTCCCTCACCCCCATGCAGTTGGCCTTGGTGATAGACCAACCCATCTCCGCCAATTTATTACAAACGTTTGAGGTGGTTTTGGTGGGCGGACAGGCACTCTCCACGGAGCTTGAAAACCAGATCATCCTACGCTACCCCAACACCCGGTTCATCCACACTTTCGGCACCACAGAAACGGCATCCCATTTTGCCGGGCGCGAAATAACCCCGGGAAATTCAGACTACTGCATCGCGCCCGACACCCAAATCGCGGTGAATGAAACCGGTGAACTGAAAGTGTGTAACCCCACCACAAACAATCAGTGGATTACCCTGCACGACAAAGTACAAATTGTGTCCCCCAGCCGGTTTCGCTGGTTGCAACGCAGCAACTTATACATCAATACCGGTGGGATCAAAGTGGCCGTGGAACCACTCGAAGAATCCATCGCACAATTGCTGCAATGGCCCCTTTTTAGTTTCTATTGCGCAGCAAAACCTCACCCCGTGTACGGCGAGCAAATCACCCTGTTCACCACCCACCAAACCCCAACTGAAATCATCCAACAAGGCCTATCGGCCTTGCCAAGCATCCAACAGCCCAAAGAAATTGTATGGCTTAACGCCATCGACACACTCCCTGGCGGCAAAATTTACCGCAACCCCAATCCGTAAGATACGGTTTCAACCTCGCCGGGCTCCAACCTGTGTAAGCCCCGCTTCGATTCAAATCGACCATCGCTATCGGCGTCATCGGCCCAACCCCACCAAGGCTCTATGCAAAAGAACGGCGCGCCGGGCTTTGTCCAAAACCCCACCGCATCCCATTCCCAACAATAAAAATCAAGCATTGCATCGCCCTTGGCATCCACCAAAGTCACCGCATCAAAGGGCGGATCATTGAAGACAATGGCGTCGCTCTCAAACAATGCATCGCTCAACGGCAGACCCGACACATCAATCTCAACCGAAGCCGTTTTTCCAGCATAATAGCCGCCCTCAATCAACCTGCGCGCTGCAGAAAATCCTACTGGCTCACCGGCTTCTGAAAACACCAACGAATGACCCTGCAACGCCCCCCGCAAGGCAAAGCCCGGATGTCCGCCCACCGAATACAACATTGCCTCATCGCCGATATTCTCGGTGATATAATCCACCCACAACACCGCTTTCTCAAACCGATATCGCACCCGAAACGCAAATTCAAACGGATACTGCGCCCGCGTTTGGTCATCGGAACGCAAACCCAACAAAACAGCATCTTCTTCGTGCTGCAACACCTCAAACTTTTTATCCCGCGCAAACCCGTGCTGCTTCATCGCGTAGGTCTTTCCACCCCAATTGAACGCATCCCCCTTTAAACGACCTACAATCGGAAACAAATTGGGAGCCACTCGGTTCCAAATGGCATCGTCCTTCTGCCACAAAACGTTGTTAGACCCCTCCCGCTTTAACGCTTGCAATTCCGCGCCCATCAAAGCGATCTCAGCCCCAACACCCTCGCCAAAAATTTGAACGGTCTCTTGATTCATGCGGCAAAGATACTCACCCACTTTCCTTGCTAAAGAAATCAACCGCTTGTTAAATACCCAATCTTTTTCCCCAAGCCACATCAATAAAATGAAAATCGCGATGTAAGTTAGCGTAATGAATGAGCTTCACGGACCTTTGACTGCCCTTGTGCTAGACGATGAGAAATCAGGAAGAGACATGGTGGGCTACTTCATTCGTGAACAAGCCCCCGATATGTTTGGGCAGATTCATTTTGCCAGCAATTTGGAGGAAGCCAGTTTATTGATCGATAAATACACGCCCCACGTTGTGTTCCTCGACATTCAACTCAAAGGAGAATTGGGATTCAGTCTTTCCTCAAAACTCCCACCCAATACCCACACGGTCATCGTGAGTGCCTACCCTGAATACGCCCTTCAAGCCATTAAAATGGAAGTGGTTGACTACTTACTCAAGCCCATTTCAGAGTGTGATTTTCACGAACTTAAAAACAAAATCCAAAAGCGCCTCGGCACACTCAAAACCCCAGAAAATTCAATAGGCAACAAAACGTCTTTGGTCATCCGTGAAAGCGGCACCAACGTGGTTGTCCCCTTCAAAGATATCGAGTACGTAGAAGCCGCAGGGGCCTATTCCAAAATAATCACCGCGCAAAAGGAACACCTGATATCCAAAACTTTAAAAGTTTTATCGCCATCTTTGCCGAGTCATTTTGTGCGTGTGCACCGCTCCTACTTGGTACCCGTTGATCAAATTGCCACCTTCAAAAGCAATCACCTATGCCTGAAAAATGGAAAAAATATCGCCCTTTCCAAAACTGGAAGAAAGGTATTGCAATCCTCCTATGGCATTGGCTGATCGCCATCGGCACAGCACAAACCCTTCCCCAACTCCCCGAAATTAGCACGCGGGACGGACTGCCAACCGCCAGTACCCGAAGGGTGGTAGAATTGCCATCGGGCAGCGTGCTGGTTGCCACCGACGGTGGACTTCACTACGCACCCAAAAACCAACCGGTGCTTACGCGCATACAACAAACCATTGGCATACAACAGTGCTGGGATATTCATCTGTGGGGCAACTCAATCTTCGTGGCCACCTACAACAATGGACTTTATCGATTCGATCTCGAACGCGGCAACCTGATCCACCATTACAACCAACCCCAATTTAACAAAATACGCCGATTGCGGGAAGTCAAAGGTCGGTTGTTTTGTATCGCTCGATACGGCATCTATGAAATCTTGGGCAACACCCTCAAATTGCGGCTTTTGTCGGAACGAGACCTCCCCAAAGACAACATGCCCATGGATGTTTTTATCCGAAAAGGACAACTACATGCCCTGTGCTATCCAGACAAAACCATCATGCAGCAACAATTGAATGGGCAGTGGAGCAGCTGGAATAAAATCCTAGAGGCCCAAGGTCAAAAGCTTAGCAATGACTATTTTGGGACATTGACGGCTTTCCAAACAGATTCACAAGTATTCTTGGGTGGAGAAAACCGATACAGTGTGATTGACCAAAATGACCAATGGCACTTTTACACGATTCAAAGAGACCATAACGAAACCTACGCCTTTTGGGATTTCCAGATACACCAAAATCAAATTTATGCAGCCGTATCCAACTCCAACGATTTTAACGATGGCTTTTTGCACCGTCACCAGCCCCAAATAACCAGCTACAACCCACCCCATAGTCAATCCCTGTGGTCCATCACCCCCTCCAAATTTCGCGATGCGATATGGATCTCCACGGAAACCGATGGCGTTCACCTGCTGATACAACCCGAGAAAAATCAATTTGTTCCGCTCGACTTCAATGCCAAAATTCTTGCCACCGAACATTTTACCATCCGTTGTAATTACAATTATCTGCTGATCGACTACCTTTCAAATGGATCATCATCAGGCAACCAAAACCTCACTAGCCACCGGGTCGACTGCGACGACCGCATCCGCGATGTGGTAGAAATCAACCGCACCGTTTATCTGCTCGGAGCCAAAAAACTCTGGCAATTCAACCCCCAAAATGGACTGCTCAAGGCATTGCTTCCAGCCAATTCTTTTCAGTGGATCCAAGAGAGAAATGGACTTATTTGGCTATTTAAACCCTATGAAAACATTTGGTTATTTGATCCGAACACCGAGAAACTTACCGAAACAAACAATGAGGGAAAAGCCGACTGCGTGAGGAAATCTGAGGGCGTTTTTTACTACCATATCATGGGCAAAACCTTCGCCTACATCGATGATAGCGGCAAACAAAAAATCCTCAAACCCAATCGACCCATCAATCAGTACACCCTAAATTTTGAGGTGATCGGGAACCAACTGCTCATTGAAAATGGCAACGCATATGAAGTTTTTCGCATAGACAAAGTCAAGCAGCAACTGTTGTTCGAAAAAAACCTCAACCTAGGCAGCGCCTTTCGCGACCTATGGATACTGCAAATACTCAGTGATGGCAAGCACCTTTACGTATACTCAGGGCAATACCTCATTGAAATCGCGCTGGGCACAGGCAAGACACCCATAACCGTAAAACGTCAGTTGTATTTGGGCCATTGGCGCATTCAGGGCCCAATCATCATGGCTGGCGACAGATTCATCATCGACCGCGGCAATACCGTACAAACCGTATCGTTCGAAGGGCCCCATTCCCCCAATTTTGAAGTTCAATATAGCTATCGCAACGAGCCCCAATCCTTTTTCAAACCCTATTTTGCGGTCAACACCGAAAAGAATTTCCGAATCATGGTGTTTGGCACCCACTATTTCGATTTGTTGCGCGCCATTTACACGGTGGATCTGGTGGATTTAAAAACCGGCGAAAATCAGTTTGAATTTTTTCAGGGCGATGCCTACTACTGGATCAACGGGATAGGAAAAGGGAAATTCAACTTGGCGGTTTCATTGAATCACCAATGGGCATCGCAATTCATCATTGGAACCACTGAATTTTACCGCGACTTTCCATTCTGGTTGATGTTAATAGCCATCCTATCACTGTTGTACTGGGTTTTTTACAACCAAATTCGCACCCAGGAATCTCAGCAAAAACGAATTGCAACATTGCAATTGCAAACGCTGCAATCAAACTTCAACCCCCACTTTATTTACAACTGTATGAGTTTGATTCAATCACTCATCATTGGGTCTGAAAACAAAAAAGCCATCGACGTAACCGCTAGATTGGCCAAACTCAACCGATTGTTTTTGTCGAACGCCAACAAAGAACTCATCTACCTCAAAGACGAGCTCGACTTCATCAAAGAATACGTGGCGATGGAGAAATTGCGTTTTGAAAGCGACACCCAATTCCCCTTTCAAATTCGGGTAGGTTCCAAAGTGCGGGTCACAGAATGGCTCATCCCTCCCATGATTTTACAACCCTTGATCGAAAATGCCATCAAACACGGTGTACTGGTGTTTAGTGGTGCGGCAGAAATCTACATCGACATCAAACTGAGCGACGTAGACGAGCTGGAAATTAAAATTGTGAACACCCATGCCATGAGAAGTAAGAAACGCATTCACGGACTAGGCATTGGCAATCAGCTGGTTTCTGATCGATTGACCATTTTTAATGAATTGTATCCCAACCAATTTCAAACACAGTTCGATTTTGGTTTCCGCGCACAACAAGAGTATCATGCCATCATCCGGATCACGCGACTGAGGCCGCGCAAAAAAAGGAAACTATCATATTCTAGGGTGATGAATATCACAGTTTAATCGAAATCTCAGGCAGAGATTTGAATTACAAACCAACAATTATCTGCCATGAAAGTAGAACAAATTTACACGGGATGTCTTGCCCACGGGGCCTATTACATCACTTCAAACGGCGAAGCCACCATCATTGATCCACTGCGTGAAATCCAGCCTTACCTCGACAGGGCCACCAAAGATCGGGTGAAAATTAAGTACATTTTCGAAACCCATTTCCATGCCGATTTTGTGTCGGGCCACCTCGATTTAGCCAAATCCACCGGCGCTACGATCGTTTTCGGTCCAACCGCCAAACCCAACTTCCCTGCCCACACAGCCCAAGATGGCGAGCGATTCAAAATTGGCGGGGTGAGCGTGGAGGTGTTGCATACGCCCGGACATACGATGGAGAGTTCATGCTTTTTGCTTACCGATGAGAATGGCAAAGAGACGGCTTTGTTTAGTGGGGATACGTTGTTTATTGGCGATGTGGGCAGGCCAGATTTGGCCCAAAAGGTAATTGCTGAATTGACGCAGGAGAAGTTAGCGAGTCATCTTTACGACAGTTTGCGCAACAAGATCATGCCATTGAGCGATGACATCGTGGTTTATCCGGGGCATGGTGCGGGATCGGCTTGTGGTAAAAACATGAGTAAGGAAACAACGGATACGCTGGGGCATCAGAAACAGGTGAATTACGCCTTGAACCCGAGGTTGTCGCGGGAGGATTTTATCAAGGAAGTTTTGGATGGTTTGATGCCGCCTCCAGGATATTTTCCGCAGAACGTGTTAATGAATATCATGGGGTATGAGGGCATTGATGCGGTTTTATCGCAGGGACTTACGCCTCAAACGCCTGCGGCGTTTGAGGCGGCCGCCGAGGGGACCGAGGCGGCGATAATCGACACCCGTGAAGCCCAAACTTTTGCAAAAGGTTTCATTCCAGGATCCATCAACATTGGCATTGATGGCAGCTTCGCCAATTGGGTGGGCACCCTCGTGGCCGATGTAAAACAACCCTTGCTGTTGGTGACCGACCAAGGACGAGAAGAAGAAGCGGTAACCCGACTTTCGCGGGTAGGGTACGACAACTGTTTGGGATTCTTAAAAGGCGGTTTCGAGGCCTGGAAATCGGCTGGAAAACCCATAGAATGCATCGAGAGCATCTCGGTGGAGGTGTTGAAAGAACGACTTCAATCGGATCCAGAAGCCGGTATTTTGGATGTGCGCAAAGCCAGTGAAAATTATAGCGAGCGCTTACCCGAAGCCATCAATGCGCCGTTGGATTACATCAACGACAGCATGACAAAAATCAATCCCAACAAAACCTATTATGTGCATTGTGCCGGGGGGTATCGATCCATGGTATTCATCTCCATTTTGAAAGCCCGTGGCTACGACCGTTTGGTGGATGTACAGGGTGGTTTCAATGCGATAAAAGCCTCGGGATTGTTCACCATCACCGACTATGTTTGTCCGAGTACCATGTTGTAATCTTTGATAATTGAATGGCAATGTGTTAATTGCGATTCATGATCAGAACAATACTCTTTCTCACGGCCACGCTAACCTTGGTTTCAGTGGCCGTTTTTACGGCTGATTTGAATTTTTCATCGGCAGAATGGACGGCACTGACCCAAGTATTCTGGGTCACTTTGGGCGTGGCCTTGCTGTGTTTTGTGGTGGGAGAACTCACCGAAAACAACTCACAAGTAGATAAATTATGGAGCCTCATTCCCATCTACTACGGTTGGCATTTCGCCGCCGCGGCGGGATTTGAGCCCAGAACCAACATCATGGCCCTGTTGATCACCTTGTGGGGATTGAGATTGACCTTCAATTTTGCCCGCCGCGGCGGGTACAGTTGGAAATTTTGGGGCGGAGAAGAAGACTATCGCTGGAGCGTGTTGAGACAATACCCTGCCCTGCAATCGAGAATCGCCTGGATGCTTTTCAACTTATTCTTTATTTGCCTGTACCAAAACGCCCTGATTTTGTTGTTTACCCTGCCCATTTTGGAAGCTTGGCGACACAGTTACCACGCACTGGGAACCGCCGATTACCTGGTGGCCGGTGCGATGTTTTTGTTGATTGTCATGGAAACCGTGGCCGATCAACAGCAGTATGTGTATCAAACCGAAAAACACCGCCGCTTGCAACTCGCCAAAGAAGGAGACCCCGTCCCCGCATCCGAACCCTACTACAAAAAAGGATTTACCCACACCGGCCTTTGGAAATACATGCGCCATCCCAATTACGCCGCCGAACAAGCAATCTGGATTTGCTTTTATTTGTTCACCGTGAGCGCAGGAAGTACTTGGATCAATTGGAGCATCATTGGCGCCGTGTTGCTGCTGTTTCTGTTCTTGGGCAGCTCAAATTTTAGCGAAGGCATCACCGAAGCCAAATACCCTGAATTTGCGGATTACAAGAAAAAAACACCGCGTTTTATCCCCTGGAAATTTTGGCTGTAAGCTTTGCTTCAACCCCATCTGCCCATGACTACGGGGCCCCTCCTGTGCTGCTCCGTTCGAGCGATTCTCGGGTGATTTTCTAGACACCCTGAACCCAATAAAATCAAGGCCTCAGATTCCTCTGAGGCCTTGATTTTATTGGGTGGAGAATGCCGGAGTCGAACCGGCGACCTCTTGCATGCCATGCAAGCGCTCTAGCCAGCTGAGCTAATCCCCCAATTGGACTGCAAAGATACGAAGAAAAATTTATTTTTTCTTTCTCGGATTCACCAAACTGTCTTTGGGATACAAATGCGTGAGACTATCCATCACCCCTTTGGCCCACAATACCAGACTCTCGCGGTCCGCCGCCTCCAATTTCGCGCCCTCATGCATCCACGTGTAGCTCGCCATCGGCATTTCCTCCTCTTCCACCATCTCAACCGTCTCCTCCATTTTATGGTATTGCTTCCAAGGACGATATCCCGAAAATGCATTGAAATTCAAATGCTTCTTACCGTCCTCCACGTGATCCTCCAACCACATACCAATGGGTTGGTATTCCGCATACCAAGGATAGGTGGTCTTGTTGCTATGGCAATCGTAGCAAGCCGTTTGCAACAGCGTCTTCACCCGATGCGATGTTGGAAAAGCTTTGGTAATGTCCAACGAATCTACCCCGCTGCTATTGGGCGTCACTTCAATCCGCTGAATCGCTAACAATGTGATGAGCACCACAACAACACTACCCCAAATGATTTTCCTTTTCATACATCAAAGATACAGATCCTTTAAGATTCCCCGAACCACTCCGTCGCTGTCCGCTGAGCGCCTATCCATCAATTGATTCTATTTTTCCGTTTCTAATCGATTATACACGTGTAATTTTTGATATTTTTACACGTGTAATTAAATTTGATGTAATTTTGTTTCAATCAGACTCATGGACACCAAGCTAACCCTCACGCTCAACAAAGACATCATCGAATATGCCAAAAAATATGCGGCATCAAACCAAACGAGCCTCTCAGACTTGGTCGAAAATTATTTCAAAGCACTCACAATCGCAGAGCCAGAAGTTAATTACCAAATCAACCAGCCAATTAAAACACCCATCGTCGATTCCATCGTTGGCTCAGCCAAATACGTTGAACTGGAGGACCTCAAAACAGAGAAAACCAACCGTTTGGAAGCCAAATACCTCTCATGATACAGGTACTTATTGATACAGACATACTCATTGATAGTTGCTTCAACCGACAGCCCTTCGCGGAAGACTCTATTCAAATACTCCAACTGTGTGAACTAAAGATTATCCAAGGATTCATTACGCCCCTGTCGATCAGCAACTTCTATTATTTGATCCGCAAGGCCAACACCCAGCATCAAACCATGGCGATCGTAAAAAAAATGAATCAGCTTTTGTCGACCATCCCCGTTACTGCAGAGGCAGTGACTCAAGCCATCGAATCCGCCTTCAAAGATTTTGAAGATGCCATTCAATACCACACCTGTTTAGAACAAGGAAACATTCAATGTATCATCACCCGAAACAAGAAAGATTACCAAAATAGTGCACTGGCAGTGATGACACCCACCGAGTTTTTAGCCCACCTGTCCCAGAACTCCCCGAACCACCCCGTCGCTGGCACTTGACCCATCAGCAACCGTCAACAAATCCCTCAATTCCGCGTACCCTTCAGCCATCTCACCGCGGTTTTCTTCAAGTTCTTTCAAAGCCATCGACAGCCGCTGTGCAGATACATCCTGCAAATGCTCTTTGAGCAGCCCTCGATTCAATAATATATTCACCAAGGAAACCCACTGAAGCTTTACCAACCTTTGGGCCATGAAATACGTAAACCCGTTCACACGGTAAGCAACTACCTGAGGAACCCCCAACAACGCCGTCTCCAACGTAGCCGTGCCACTGGCCACCAAAGCCAATCCCCTACCCTGATACCCCGACCTCAATGGCCGAACCAACGCTCCGTCGCCCAACTGCATCAACAAATGATAGGTGGCACCAAAAAACACCTTCACTGAATCGGCATCCGCCTCACTCAATTCTCGGTTTGCCACCGCCGCTGTCAGGATCTGCTGGTAAAAAGCCGCATCCAAACCCGGTGCGCCCGCCACAATACAGCCTGATGCAGGATCAAACCGCCTCGCCGCCGCCACAAAGTTTGGCAACAGCCCCTGTACCTCGCTCTTCCTCGAGCCCGGCATCAACAGCACAACCCGCTGTGCATCGCCCAACACCGTTTCCAAGTCTACATCCCAACCCCGCTGTTCGTGGTAGCGCGAAAAACTGCGTGCAATTTCCTCAAAAATGGGGTTGCCCACGTATTCGGAAACCATCTCGTATCGACCAAAAAACGATACTTCAAAGGGAAAAATCACGTACAAACGATCAATCATCCGCCGCATCGTTTTGATCCTGCCCGTATTCCAAGCCCACGCCTTCGGCGCAATGTAATAATGAACCGCAATCCCCTGCGATTTCGCCCATTCTCCAATCCGCAAATTGAACCCTGGGTTATCGATGAGCAACAACACATCCGGCTTTTCAGCCAAAATATCGGCCTTGGCCTGATCCAAAAATCTTGAAATCTTGGGCAAATTGCGAATCACCTCCCAAAGCCCCATGATCGCCCGCTCCCTGTAATGACTCAACAGTCTTGCCCCCGCCGCAGCCATCAAATCGCCACCCCAACAAACCACCTCGCAGGGGGCAACATCCTCACTGCCCAAGACCAACTTGCGCACAACATGACTCCCATGCAAATCACCACTGGCCTCGCCCGCCAACACAAATACTTTTCTGCCTGCCATGGTGTTCATCTAATAATCTCCTTGTTAGAATCGAGCCAACTCAATCATCACCGCCCAAATGGTCATCAAAATCGTACCCAACAGCCAACCGCGGTTAAAATAAATCAGCGAATCCTTCTTGATCAACAGAAAAAACACCCCAATATTCGCGGCCACACCCAGCTGAAAAATGCTGTTGTAATACCATTCAAAATGGGTAACGGCCCACAAAAAGGTTTCTGGCTGAACGCCCTGTGGCATCGCAATCAACATCCCCAAAATCAGAGGCAGCGCCGATCCCGCTATAAGCCCCAAAATCATATGTGTCCAATTAACTTTCATCGCAATAAATTATCCGTTAAACCCATCCAAACCCCACTGATTCAGCGCACCAATCCGCTGATGATCCGTTAAATCAAACATGGTAGGCACCACCGAAATATACCCGTGTTTCAATGCCCACTCATCGGTATCCTGACCGTGGTCCATGTTGATGAAATTGCCCGTCATCCAATAGTAATCCCGTCCGAAAGGATCCTTCCGTTGATCAAACGACTCCTTCCACTTGGCTTGGGCCTGTCTGCAAATTTTGATGCCTTTGATCGCGCCATCCTCGGGCACCGGCATATTCACATTCAACAAAGTACCGTAAGGCAAATCGTTGGCCAAAACCGCACCCATGATCTGCTTGATATAAGGTTTTACCACCTCAAAATTGGCATTCCAACTGTAATCGCAAAGAGAAAATCCAATGGCCTTCATCCCATCGATCGATGCCTCCACCGCCGCACTCATGGTGCCAGAATAAATGACATTGATGCTAGAATTGCTGCCGTGATTCACCCCAGAAACCATCAAATCGGGCTTGCGAACCAACAATTTATCGATGGCAATTTTCACACAATCCACGGGTGTGCCCGTACACTGATAGGCTTTCACCCCGGCATGAATATCCACCTCGGTAATTCTAATGGGATGATTGATCGTGATCGCATGTCCCATCGCACTCTGCGGCTTGTCGGGCGCCACAACAATTACATCGCCCAATTGCTTGGCCACATCAATCAATGCCGCAATTCCAGGGGCTGTAATGCCGTCGTCGTTGCTGATCAAAATCAAAGGTCTGCTGTTTTCCATTTCTACTACAAACCTAGCACTTTTTTATCCCTGTTTTTTCGGTGTACCTTTGCATTATGGTTAACAAGTATGCCCAACGCGGGGTATCCTCACAAAAAGAAGACGTTCACAATGCCATCAGCCAAGTGAGCAAAGGATTGTTCCCCAAAGCGTTTTGCAAAGTGGTTCCTGATGTGTTAAGCAACAACCCCGACGATTGTTATATCATGCACGCCGATGGCGCAGGTACAAAAAGCAGCCTTGCCTACCTGTATTGGCGCGAAACCGGCGACCTTTCTGTGTGGGAAGGCATCGCCCAAGACGCCATCGTCATGAATACCGACGACCTACTTTGCGCCGGCGTAACAGGTCCGTTCATGCTCTCTTCCACCATTGGAAGAAACAAAAATCTGGTCCCCGGAGAAGTCATCAAAGCCTTGATCGAAGGCACTGAAAAATTCTGTGCAACCATGCGAGAACATGGCATCGAAATTCATACCACCGGTGGCGAAACCGCCGATGTGGGTGATTTGGTGCGGACCGTCATCGTGGATTCTACCCTCATCGCCAAAGCCAAACGCAGTGAAATTATTGACAATACGAACATTTCGGGCGGACAGGTGATCGTGGGTTTTGCGAGTTACGGGCAGGCCACTTACGAGTCGCAATACAACGGCGGGATGGGATCGAACGGACTTACCAGCGCCAGACACGATGTTTTCAGCAGCAAATACCGCGAGCATTACCCCGAGAGTTACGACCACAATTTACCCAGCGATGTGGTGTATTGCGGCAGCAAATCTCTGACCGATACCGTGGCTGATGCTCCCCTGGATGCGGGCAAATTGGTCCTATCGGCCACGCGCACCTATGCCCCGTTGGTGAAGGCCATTTTCGATGCTTGTAAGTCCGACATCAAAGGGATGGTTCACTGCAGTGGTGGCGGACAAACCAAAGTGCTGCATTTTACCCAAAATGTGCATGTAATCAAGGACAATTTATTGCCCATTCCTCCGCTCTTCCAATTGATCAAAGACGAAAGCGGCACCGACTGGAAAGAGATGTTCCAAGTGTTCAACATGGGGCATCGCCTCGAGATCTATACCAACGCCAACGCCGCCGAACAGATGATTGAGATCGCAAAATCATTCAATATCGACGCCCAAATTGTGGGAAGGGTTGAAGAAAGTTCATCGAACAAATTGACCATTTCGGGGGATTTCGGCACGCTGCAGTATCCTTAGGCGTTTACCTTCCGGGGCGATGTCGTATTAAGCGCCCAAAATTCTTATGAAAAACCACACAACTTCTTTCTTTTTTGGACTGATGGCGATGTCCATCGTTCCCTTTGCCAACGCACAAGCCACCGGCAACGACACTTACAACGAAAACAACCGCTTTAGAAATAACGGTTACTACAAAGCTGAAGACAGAGCCGCACCATCGGCAGCCTATCGGTCAGATGATTATGAAGGTGCAGAATCGGTCGCGGCCATGAATGCGTCGCGCGGTAAAAAACGGATGGCCACCAATCAAGCACAATGGAATTTTGGCGATGCGGCGGCGTCTCAAGGCAATTTGCTGATCAATCAAGTACAGAATAATTTGTCTAGCTACTACGATGGCAGCGATTTCTTGGTGAGGGTTCATGTGTTGTATAATGCGGCGCCCACCAGTTACATGGCCATTTTTCATTTGAATCAAGCAGGAAAAAAAGTGCAGGACATCGATAGCCTGATGAGCAAACGCGTTTCAAAATTGGTGAGTCAGTGTGCATCGATCGGACTGAAAAAAGAAGATTTCTATACCGATATGATTGCGTTGGTGCCCATTTTTGAGAAGGAGAAGAAGACGTTTGGCAAGAACTACACCCAAGTGCCCAAGGGGTTTGAAATGCAGAAGAATTTACACGTTCGATACAAGAACGCGGCGCAGTTGGATGCGTTGTTTACTTTGGCGGCACAGTGCGAGATTTATGATTTGATCAAAGTGGAATATTTCTACGATTCTACCGAAGCGGCCAACCAGATTTTGAAAAACAAAGCGGTGCAGGTTTTGAACCAGAAGTTGAAGACTTACAAGCAGATGGGGATTAGTTTGGACACGAATTTCAGAACGGTACAAGAGCAGCGCCATCAATATTTCCCGATCGATGAATACCGCAGTTATTCACCTTTGGCGGTTAGCACGTTGGAAGCCGATGAAGTAACGGATGCGGCAAAATCAGGCGTTACCCAGCAAACCAGCACCCAGCGCACCACGATGTTTTACAATCAGGTTTCATCGGACGGATTCGACGCGGTGATCAACCCCGCTCCGTTGGCCCCTACCATTCAGTTTGTTTACAATGTGGATGTGCGATACAAAATTCACGTGCCCGTTCAGACCAAAACCGAGACAATCAAACAAACCGATTTGTTGATCATCACCCCCCAGGGAACGATTAAAGAAATTAGCAAATAATTAAACCGTAAACTCTGCCCAGGTAGGACAATGATCGGAGTGCTTGGCAAAATCATCGATGCCCGCATTGGATAACTGTCCTGCCAACTTGGGTGTTGCGCTCACATAATCGATGCGCCAGCCTTTGTTATTGGCCCTGGCGTTGGCGCGAAAACTCCACCATGTATATTGGTGTGGCTCCGGTTTGATGGTTCGCAAAGTATCGGTGAATCCCGACTCAAACCATTGATCCATCCAAGCGCGCTCCTCCGGTAAAAACCCCGTACTGTTCTTGTTTCCAACAGGATCGTGGATGTCGATGGCCCTGTGACAAATATTGTAATCACCACACACCAGCAGCTCTCCCACCGAAGCGCGAACCGTTTGTGCATATTCGTGGAAATACGACAGAAAATCCATCTTCACATCCTGTCGCGCATCGCCCGAAGTACCACTGGGAAAATAGGCACTAATCACAGATCCCCAAGTGAAATCGCAACGTATCACGCGACCTTCAAAGTCGTACATGGCATGACCACAACCGTATTCCACATGCTTGGGCGTTTGCTTGGTCAATATCCCTACCCCGCTATACCCCTTCTTTTCAGCAGAAAACCAATAGCACTGATAGCCCAACGCCTTCAACGGCTCTTCATCAATCTGTTCTGGCAACGCCTTCAACTCCTGAAAACACACCACATCCGCATCTTGCTTGGCCAAATAATCCACCAAACCCTTGCCCATGGCACTGCGGATGCCGTTCACGTTGTAAGAAATCACTTTCATAGAAAACAAAGATACGGGTCAATCAAAACACTCCATCATCAGAAGATGTCCCTCCGAATACTGAATTTCCACAAACCCATCTTCCGCAACCACATTGGAACTCCCCGTGCTGAAAGGCAAAGCCAGCTGGTGATTTACCAACGGATACGCCAAATTCTTGCTGTAAATCCCACTCGCCGTTCCCACCGGGATCAAACTCAAGGATGTCCCCGCCGGATACCACTTTTTAAACTGCCTCGACAATGGATACACACGAGAATGATCGTCGAGCAAACTCAAGGTAATCTGATCATGAAACCGCCACAGCGTTGCCATGTTGTTGAAGGTGTGATCGGCACGACGGCCAGTTGCCCACAAAATATTGGCTGCAACGTGGCCTTTTGCAATCAAAAATGCAATGCCCTTTTGCAAATCTGTATCGTTCTGATCATCGGCATGCACCCGCTCTACCGGACCCAATGCGGTCAACGCCTCTTCATCGATCCCAGCGCCAGAATCGAAATCGCCCAACCACGCATCAAACCGCACTTTTCGCTCCAACAAACGATGCACCGCACCATCCAAAGCCAATACATACGGCGACCATTCCATCAATTGCTGCAGCAACGCATCACTGCAATCGGCCCCATTGGCGATAATCAATGCCGGCTCTTGGTTGTCTCTGACGATGTGATGCGAACTCATCCGATGAAATTGAGTCAAAGTTCGTTCAAAAAAACCAGCGTTGTGGCACGAATTTTGGCAAGTAAGCGTTGTATTACCAAGATCATGAATAAACCAAAAATACTCTGGGCCGACGATGAAATTGACTTGCTCAAACCCCACATCCTTTTTTTGGAAGGCAAGGGTTACGACATGCACACCGTGAGTAGCGGGAGAGACGCCGTTGACTCGGTAAAATCGCAGGATTTCGACCTCGTATTTTTGGATGAAAACATGCCCGGCATCAACGGATTGGAAGCGTTGGCACAAATCAAACAACTCAAGCCCAACCTCCCCGTTATCATGATCACCAAAAACGAGGAAGAACACATCATGGAAGAGGCCATCGGAGCAAAAATCGCCGATTATCTCATCAAACCCGTTCACCCCAACCAGATCCTCCTCGCCCTTAAAAAGAACCTCGACGAACGCCGATTGGTCAGCGAACAAACCTCCCTGGGCTACCGCAAAGAATTCATGCAAATTGGGATGACCGTGAGCGACAAACTCAATTTCAACGAGTGGAAAGAGGTCTATAAAAAACTGGTCTACTGGGAAATTGAACTCGATAGCGCCGGAGAAGAAAGCATGAAAGAGATTTTGGAAACCCAAAAGTCTGACGCCAACCGCAACTTCTCAAAGTTTGTCAAAGACAATTATGGCAACATGCTCAAACAAACCGGCGATGAAGGTCCAATCATGAGCCACAACCTCTTTCGTAGAGCCATCAACCTCCACCTCGATGGCGATTTGCCGGTGTTTGTGGTGCTGATGGACAACCTTCGGTTCGACCAATGGCGTGCGATTTCAGAGGTCATGCAAGAGCGTTACCGCGTGGAAAACGATGATTTGTACTTGAGCATCCTCCCCACCACCACCCAATACTGCAGAAATAGCATTTTCAGCGGCCTACTGCCGTTGGATATCGAAAAGCGATTCCCCAACAAATGGAGCAACGACGAAGATGAAGGGGGCAAAAACCTGTATGAGAAAGACTTTCTGGAAGACCTTCTCCAACGCCTGCGCAGAGACATCAAATTCAGCTATACGAAAATCACCAACCTCGAAGGAGGCAAAAACCTTGTAGACCAAGTGCCCAACATGATGAAAAACAAACTCAATGTGGTGGTTTACAACTTCGTAGATTCCTTTTCACACGCAAGAACAGACATCCATATCGTGAGAGAACTGGCCGAAGACGAAGCCGCCTATCGCAACGTGATGGCCACCTGGTTTAAACACTCACCGCTGTGGGAAGCATTGCAATGGCTGGCCGACAAACCCTGTAAAGTAATCGTAACTACAGACCACGGCAGTATTCGTGTAAAAGACGCCATCAAAATTGTGGGCGATAAAAATGTGAACACCAACTTGCGTTACAAACAAGGCAAAAACATCACCTACAATCCCAAAGAGGTCTTCGAAGTGAAAAAACCCCATGATGTGTTTTTGCCCCTGCAACACCTTACCTCTAGCTTTGTATTTGCGGCGGAAAACGATTTCTTTGCCTATCCCAACAATTACAATTACTACGTGAATTATTACAAAAACACGTTCCAACATGGGGGCATTAGCTTGGAGGAAATGTGCTGTCCTATTGCCGTACTATCCCCAAAAGTGTAATCCAAACGCAAACGAGCATCCTTAACTTCCCTACGCTTGGCCACTTTTAAAACCACCGCTTACCTCCAAACCTCGGAAGACCAACTCCAACGGGTTGTTGATACCATCTTGGGCAAAGACCTTTCGGCCTGGGTTTGTGATTATCCCTTTGGTGCGGACGGACCTGAAATCATCGCCTTGGAGGGCAATTTGGGGGCGGGCAAAACCACCCTCAGCAAAGCATTATGCGCTGCTTGGGGCTGTGACCAAGACGTCAGTTCTCCCACCTTTGCGCTTGTCAACGAATACACATTGCCCCATTTCAGTGGGAAACTCTATCACCACGATTGGTATAGGGTAAAAGAAGCGGGTGAATTGTTCGATGCCGGGATTGAGGAAATTTTGCATGAATACCCCAGCAAACACTTGGTAGAATGGCCCGAAATTGGTGAATTTTTCCTGCGCGATTTGGCCGAAAATTACAAAGCCAAAGTACTCTGGGTAAACATCGAACACTCAGAAAATACGAGAGAATACCGCTTGCGAATCCTTTATCCAGCCGATCCTAAAACTCCGGCGTAATCAAGGGTCTGAATTTTTTCATCGGCACCGCCACCATGCGGAAACCTACATAGGATGTGGAATAATCCTCTGAAAACACAGTTCTACTTCCCACAGTACAAGCAGCCTCTGGCAGATTCCAGGCCCCGCCTTTTACGATGTATCCCTTTTGGGAATTCTGCCCATTTGAAAAATGCCGAGGAAAACTTAGAGACGTGCAGGTCCATTCGGCCACATTTCCTTGCATATTGAAACATCCGGCATCATTCGGCCAATATGAATCAACATTGGTAGGGTAAACTGATCCATCAATCCCAAAATCATGAGTTCCAGGTTTGAAATTTGCAATAAAACACCCCTGTGAATTTCTCATAAAGTTATTGTTGGCAGGTGAACCTGAAGACTTCTTGGAGCGCTTCTTAGAAACAACTGCTGCTGCCCTTTCCCATTCAGTTTCTGTTGGCAACCGGTAGCAAATTGTGTAATTATCGTCTTGAGATTTGACAGATTTTGGGTTTTTACTCGTATACCAATTACAGAAATGCTCAGCTTGAATTTGAGAAACACCCACAACGGGATAATCCGCATATTTAGGGTGAATAAAGTAATAATAACTCATAGGTTCATTCACCGAATATATAAAATCTCTAATCCAAACTTCCGTATTGGGATAGACCGGTATACCATTGTAAGTAACCTTTTTCCAATCCAATTTTTTCAAATACAATTCACCCCAAGTTTGAGCCATAGTCCCCGCGTAGCCCACCGAAATTCCTCCATTAACTGCCATTGTTTCTAGGTTTGATGACAGCCATGCCTGAACCGCCTGAACGTACTCTGCGGATTCCCATTTATACTTCAACACGATTTCTGGTCGATTTTCTTTCATCCAATTTTGGATGCACTCTTCTACAAAAAGTTTGTATTGTCCATTGGTTACTTCAAATTGAGAAATAAAAAATGAAGGTCCTTCAACTGTTTTATTTGCATCAAAAACCTCATTTGCATCCAAGTGGAATTTTACAAAATCACTGTCATGCTGATCGATCCATGAGTCTGTTTCAAAATTTCTTACGCGCCTACCACACGGAAATTCTTTATCTACAGAATAATTCACCCGATTGCTGTCGTTCACCGCGCGCTGCGCGCCGGTGATATAAGACCACCCCTTACCCATGTTGATGTACACCGACTGTCCGCTCAAATCTGGCATCACCAACATCCCCAACAGCAAAAGTCCCCCAGCGTAAATCCTAGTTTTTACCCTCATTATCAAAAAAACGACATTTTTCTCAATTAATTTGATGTTGCACTTGGATATCGACCAACGTAACTTAGCACATCACCCATCGCGCTACCTGGTGAACAATGGTTACATGTAACTATTTCGCCGGTTTTAACACCGCCCGGTAAATTCGCAGCAAGGGCAACTTCTCGCGATAAAACACCTGATCCAATTTCCAGGAAACCACCCCCTGCATGGTGGGAAATTCCAATGGCTCTTTCAATTGCAGCTGATCACCAAAGGCTATCCAATAAACCTCCTTGATGGGCATCATGGGCGTTTGACCTGCTTTCAATTTCGCATTTACTTCGGGCCAAAGGGCATTGATCGATGCCAGCGTAACCGTAGAATCCAAAAACTCCGGCGCAATGGTGTGTATCCTCCTTTGCAATGCACTTGGCAACAACATCGCGTTCAACATCAGCGACTCTCCCTTTCCTATCACCAAAGCCGATGCATCCGCAGGCAACTGTTTACCCACCCATTCCAATGCCTGATAGTTCGTCTGATGCCAATAATCAATCTGCATGGGATAGCGCTCGATCAACTTTTTTCCCAATCCATTGAAATACGTCTGCCCACTTTCATAGCCCAATTCCGTGCGATTCATTAGAGTATACGTTGCATTTTGCAGATAAATAAACGGATCCGGCACCACAAAAAACAAACCCTGAATTAAACCTATGCCCGATAATAACGTCAAGGCCTTCCGTTTGAGCGATGAATTGAATGCCCAAAACCACAGTGTAACCCAGCCTCGGGCCGACAATACCACCACCGGCAACAGTAAAAACAGGGAATGTCGCCAAGCATCATACATCATCGGCTTTTTCACCATCACGAAACCCAAATACAGGAGCAAGAGCATCAGCAAGAAATTCACGGTATTGAAGGCAAACCTACGTTTGCCACGCAGCGTTTCTATCAACAACAGGCTTCCGCCAAACAGCAGAGGCACCAAAATCAACCCGCTCAAAGTGGTGATCATCCAACCCATCAGGTACCACCGCGATGGTTTCATCGATCCAAAAAACAACGCCCCATGCGGCCATGGATTTTCAAACACAAAGCCCAACACCTGCTTCAAGCCGTCGAAGCCCGTAAACCACAAATACGGATAACTACCGATATAACCGATGGCAAATGCCACAGCACCCCATAGTAGCCAACGAATGAGTGTCCACAAATGCTCCGACGAATGTCGCACCGCCTTCGCCAACGGCCACACCATCGCCAAGCCCAAAACAAACACCCCACCCATGCGTATCGTGGTCGCCACACCCAACAAACCCATTACCCCAAACCATCCCCAATCCCAACGCTGCTTTTCCCTACCCCACACCCGGTCCAATCCCTCCACCACCAACAAAATCAACACAAAAAACAAAGCATCCTTGGTGTTATAATGCGCCTCAGCAAACATCCTGGGCCACAAAGCCACCATCAACACCGGCATCATCGCCCCCAACCGTTTTCGTGAAAGCGAACCCAATCCCCCCTCCTTCTCCACCATCCCCCAACCAATCATGCCCCAGCCATTGTTCCTCAACCCCATCAAATACAAACGCCACAGCCCAAAGACAAAAAAGCCCCACAACAACGCCCGCCGCAACAACAACTTCACCCGCAAAGGCTCGGTAAACACCACCTGCTCCGCGAGGTAGCTGATACTCTCCCAGGCCGGACCAAAAAACTTGTGCTGCTCTACCTTGTCAAACCCCACCCGCCCGCTCAAAAAGCGGTTATTCTCCATCCCAATCGTGCGTTGCGTTACCTCATCCAAATGCACCCCGAAATCATCCAGCGTGCAAAATCCCCAAACCGCATATAACAGAAAGAACCAGACCCAAGGTCCGGTTCTTTCCAATAAGCTATTTTTCCAGCGCGTTAACACGCCGTAAATATAATTCAATTAGTTCGATGCAGCCGCTTCCGCGTACGCCTCCACAGGGATACAAGCGCAAATCAAATTGCGATCGCCCACCGTGCTGTTCACACGAGAAACCGTAGGCCAGAATTTGCCCAAACGGATAGTATCCAACGGGAAAGCCGCCTTCTCACGAGAATACTCGCGGTCCCACGCGTTCGAAATCACACAAGTAGACGTATGAGGCGCATGCTTCAACACGTTGCTCTCCTGAGAATACTTGCCCACCTCCACTTCGCGGATCTCCTCGCGGATGCTCAACATCGCATCGCAGAACTTGTCCAACTCCTCCTTGCTCTCACTCTCCGTAGGCTCCACCATCAACGTACCCGCCACCGGGAAACTCAACGTAGGCGCATGATATCCATAGTCCATCAAACGCTTGGCAATGTCCTCAGCCTCTACATGGGCGCTGGTCTTGAACTTGCGGGTATCCAAAATCATCTCGTGGGCCGCAAATCCGCTCGCACCTTTGTACAACACTGGATATTCAGCTTCCAAACGGGCCTTGATGTAGTTGGCATTCAAAATCGCATATTTCGTAGAGTTCGTTAAACCCGCACCACCCATCATCTTGATGTAAGCATAGCTAATCAACAAAATACTCGCACTGCCCCAAGGTGCCGCACTTACCGCATGCATCGCCTTTTCAGGACCCATGTTTACCACGGCGTGACCTGGCAAGTAAGGCGCCAAATGCTTGGCAACACCGATCGGACCCATACCTGGACCGCCCCCACCGTGAGGGATACAGAACGTTTTGTGCAAGTTCAAGTGACAAACATCCGCCCCAATCATTCCTGGCGATGTCAATCCCACCTGCGCATTCATGTTCGCGCCATCCATGTATACCTGTCCGCCATTTTGGTGGATAATTTCCGTCAACTCAGTAATCGCCGCCTCAAACACCCCGTGCGTACTGGGGTATGTCACCATCAAACAAGCCAAGTTGTCTTTGTACTGCTCGGCCTTCGCACGAATGTCTTCAATGTCGATGTTTCCATTTTCATCACATGGCGATACCACCACCTGCATGCCCGCCATCACCGCCGAAGCTGGATTGGTGCCGTGTGCGCTCGATGGTATCAGGGCGATGTTTCTGTGCGATTCACCACGATCCTTGAAATATTCACGAATCACCATCAGGCCTGCATACTCCCCCTGAGCACCCGAGTTGGGCTGCAAGCTCATGGTATGGAAACCAGTGATTTCACTCAAATCTTTGTTCAACTCGTCGATGATTTCCATGTAACCCTTGGCTTGATCCATCGGCGCAAAAGGGTGCAAACTGTTGAACTCTGGCCAAGTCACCGGAATCATTTCCGTGGTGGCGTTCAACTTCATGGTGCAACTTCCCAATGAAATCATGGAGTGACACAAACTCAAGTCCTTGGCCTCCAACGACTTGATATAACGCAACATCTCATGCTCTGAATGGTAACGGTTGAAAACAGGGTGCAACATAAAATTGCTCTCGCGCAACAAAGTCGCTGGCAACTTGTGCGATACAGAACCCTCAGGTTTCGCAGCCGCACCGTCAATGGCACGGGCAAATACGCTGATCAATTTCTCCACGTCAGACATGCTGGTGGTCTCGTCAACCGAAATGGCCACCGCGCCGTTTTCATAGCGCAAGTTGATGCCTTCCGCCAAAGCCAACGCTTGAATGGTCTCGGTACGTGGCACTTTCACCACGATGGTATCAAAGAAATGACCGTATTGCAAACTGTAAACCCCGTTGCCAGTTTTTACAATGGCATCGCCCAAAGTAACCGCCAATGCATGAATGCGCTGCGCGATTTTCTTCAATCCTTCCGGACCGTGGTATACCCCAAACATACCCGCCATGATGCTCAACAATACCTGCGCTGTGCAGATGTTTGACGTGGCGTTCTGACGTTTGATGTGCTGCTCGCGGGTCTGCAATGCCATACGCAAAGCACGATTGCCCTCCGCATCAATGGAAACCCCAATGATTCTTCCGGGGATAGAACGCTTGAACTCGTCTTTGGTAGCAAAGAAGGCCGCATGCGGTCCGCCAAATCCCAATGGAACCCCAAATCGCTGGGTGTTACCCACCACGCAATCCGCCCCAAATTCACCCGGAGGGGTCAACAACGTCAACGCCATCAAATCAGAGGCGAAGCAAGTCTTAACATTCGCCGCTTTGCAGGCCGAAACAAAAGCGCGGTAGTCTTCCACACTGCCGTCTGCGTTAGGATATTGAACCAATGCCCCAAAGAAAGAAGCATCGGGTGTGAACGTTTTGTAATCGCCACGGATAATTTCAATGCCGATAGGCTCTGAACGGGTAATCAACACATCCACCGTTTGGGGGAATACACTGTTGTCAACAAAAAATCTGTGCGCCGCACTTTTCTTGTCCAACCCGTAAAACATATTCATCGCCTCAGCCGCCGCAGTGCCCTCATCCAACAAAGAAGCGTTCGCCAACTCCATGCCAGTCAAATCAATGACCATCGTCTGATAGTTCAACAATGCCTCCAAACGACCTTGGCTGATCTCTGCTTGGTAGGGCGTGTACTGCGTGTACCACCCTGGATTCTCCATGATGTTGCGCAAAATCACACCCGGCGTGTGGGTATTGTAATAACCCATCCCGATGTAATTCTTATATACCTTGTTCTTCGCGGCCTTTTCGCGGAGCATCGACAAAAATTCCACCTCGCTCATGGGCTCACCCACGTTCAAAGGCTTCGGCAAACGGATGTTGCTGGGAACTACCTGATCGATCAACTCGTCCAAACTGTTTACTCCAATGGTGGAAAGCGTGGCATTCAAATCACTTTGTCTTGGTCCGATGTGGCGATCGGCAAACGACTCCGAATAAAGGGCGTTGAACTGGTTCATAAGTACGCAAATTTAACGTTTCCCAAAAGAAAACTACATGACAAATCCCCATCATTTGGCGATTTTTTCCTCTTTTTTAGCATAACCTTGCACAAACTACGACATCCGCGACAGTCTACCATCCTCCGCGTAACTGTAATGCAGGTGTCCGGCAATGATTACATGGTCGATAATCGTGATATCCAAAAGCTTGCCCGCCTTACTAAATTGATCCGTTAATCGATCATCGGCATCGGATGGCCTATCGTTCCCCGATGGATGGTTGTGACTCAATACCAAAGAACTCGCCCGCAGTTCCAATGCCCGCTTGAAAACCAAACGCACATCCACCACCGTGCCCGTCATGCCCCCCACACTCACACACTCCAACCGCAAAATCCGGTTCGCGCGATTCAGGTATACCACATAAAACGACTCCACCACAGAATCCAAAAACAGCGGTCGTAAAACGGCCACCGCATCGGTGGGATTTCTAATCTGTTTCGTGCGCGCATCGTCGATGGCCCGACGTCGGCCTAACTCCAACGCGGCCGACAGTGTAGCCACCCCCGCCGCGCCCAAACCCTCCACCATTAGGAGTTCCTCGGACGTCATCTGTCCCAAATGCCGCAAATCACCCGCACAATGCTCCCACAAGCGCATCGCCAAATCCTGTGATCGGGCCGATTTTCTGCCGTTACCCAAAACCAATACCAGCAATTCGCTGTTATCCATGGCAGTTTTTCCATGATGTAAAAATTTGTTTTGCAAAATGTGCAAATCCACCCCACTTGTTGTCCTTTTTCTCATTGTTGATAAAATTTTAATCATATATTTGACAATTATATAAACAATTTCACTAGTTTTGAATTCAACAGCAGCAATTAATCGGTTATTTAAATAGATAGTTATGAGCGAACAACAAGAAAAAATGAAAGCCCTGAAGCAGACCATTGAGCGTTTGGAAAAGACGTATGGCAAGGGCGTAGTGATGAAGATGGATGATACGCGTAGCGTAGCCGTTGACGTTATTTCCACCGGATCTTTCGGTTTAGATTTAGCCCTCGGCGTGGGAGGATTTCCTCGGGGAAGAATTGTTGAGATATACGGTCCTGAAAGTAGCGGTAAAACCACCATCGCCCTGCACACCATCGCAGAGGCACAGAAAAAAGGCGGCATTTGCGCTTTCATCGATGCAGAACATGCGTTTGATAAAATTTATGCCGAAAACTTGGGCATCGACACGGCCAATTTGTTGATCTCCCAACCCGATGATGGAGAACAAGCCTTGGAAATTGCCGACAACCTCGTGCGCTCTGGCGCCATCGATGTATTGGTGATCGATTCAGTAGCGGCCTTGGTTCCACGCGCGGAAATCGAAGGCGACATGGGTGATAGCAAAGTGGGTTTGCATGCCCGTTTGATGAGCCAAGCCCTGCGTAAACTTACCGGTACCATCAGTAAAACAGGCTGTATTTGCATTTTCATCAACCAGCTTCGTGAAAAAATTGGCGTGATGTTCGGTAACCCCGAAACCACCACCGGTGGTAATGCCCTCAAATTTTACGCCTCCATTCGTTTGGATATTCGCAGAAATGCCCAAATCAAAGATGGCGACGATGTCATGGGTAACCGCACCAAAGTAAAAGTGGCCAAAAACAAAGTAGCCCCCCCATTCCGCATCGTTGAATTCGATATCATGTACGGCAAAGGCATCAGCCGAGCCGGGGAAGTATTGGACATCGCCGTGGATGCCAACATCATCCAAAAAAGTGGTAGTTGGTACAGCTACGACAACACCAAACTCGGACAAGGTAGAGATGCGGTGAAAGAACTCATCCACGACAACCCAGAAATGATGGCCGAAATCGAACAAAAAATCCGTACCAAAATGGCGGGTGGAGAAGAAATTCTCGCGGTTCAAGCCGATTAAATATTCATTTCCTCAAAGTGCGGGGTGAAGGTTTCCTTCACCCCTTTTTTTTATCTAAATCGCGCAGTATTTTCACGTCTACAACCAACCATGCCTCCCCTTCCATTTGCTACTACCCATACCCCAGCCCGTTTCATTGTGTTCAGATTGATCCTCGGCGTATGTTTTTGCTTCATTTCTTCCGAATCATTTGGTGCCACCCATACCCCAAATCCACCCACATTGCTGAAATCCAATGCCAATTGGTGGGTGCAATCGCGCCGCCCTCATCCCCTTCAAGGCTGGGATAGCTTGGCATATAACCTCAAAGCGCAATCCCACAACGTACAACAAGCCGTCGACGACAAAGGCACACTCATTTTTTTATTGCACATGTCGGTCGACAAAAAAGGCAAAGTGAGTTTTGCAGAGGTCTGGGATGGTAACTCCAACGACACCTGGGTAAAATTGGCCCTGATCAATGCCGTCAAATCCAGCACCTTCACCCCTTACGTAAACGCCAAAGGCAAACGCCTCAAAGAAAGCACCTTGGTGCTCATGGAAATTCCAGGATCCAAACAGCAAAATACCACCCAACCACAAGATACCGTGATACCCAATCAAGCCATTACACCGGCTAGATTCTTGGGTGGACAAAATGCCTTCTTCGAGTTTGTGGCCGATCAATTCATTTACCCCCCACGCTGCGTAGATGAGCTATTGAATGGCTATGTGCGACTCCGGTTCATGGTAGACCGCGATGGCACCGTTTCCAATTGCAGAATCAAGGAAAGTAGCAATGCCTGTCCCGAATTTGGCTTGGAAGCCATTCGCGTACTTCGCAGTTGCCCCAAGTGGATTCCCGCAACCCACAGCGGTAAAAATATCTCCGCCTGGTTTGAGGTGCCTATTTCATTGTCGGTGCGATAAATTCGCAACCTCCTTACCGTAAAACTTATCCTTGTACATGGCCGGATAAACCACGTACAACATCAATATCCGACTGTAGCGAAAAATCAACGGCACCATCGCCACAATAATCGCAGGAATACCCACGATGGCGTAATCAAACAAATTCAAACTGTAGAACATCACACTGCAGGTAATGATCAACCCCACAATCAAGGCATAGCTGAAGTACATCGCGCCGTAGAAAAATCCTGGCTCGGGCTCGTACGACATCTCACAAACCGTACAGCTGTAGTTCGTTTCGGCGAATTTGGTACTGAAAATGCTGTTTTTGAACACCTTGCCTTTCCCGCATTTGGGACATTTGCAAGCAATGAAGGGCACTAAACCCTGACGTTTATTTTCCATATTTCTGTCTGCGCTTGTATTGGTAAAAAAATACACCCGCAATACCAATCAAAACATAGGGCGTAGCCAAAAGCATCAAAATGCCTTTGTTAATCCCATTGCCTACAACTGGCTTGTTCTTCGCATGATCTCGATTTGATGTCAATGCCGCCTTACACATCGGACATTGTGCACCCACAGAGAGGGCGGCAAAAACGGTCAACGACAAAGTAGCTAAAAAACGTTTCATCTTAGAAGGGGTAGTATTTAAACGCATAATACGGCGCAATCATGAAATATACTATGACTCCAGTCACACTCACGTACAACCAAATTGGAAAAGTTACCCTTGCCCATTTTTTGTGCTTCGCAAACTGACCTGAAGTGCTATAATACATCGTATACAGAACCATCGGCAATACCGCCGCGGCCAATACAATGTGGGTAGCCAAAATGAAATAATACAGATATTTCACACTGCCCTCGTCACCAAAATTGGTGTGCTCGGTGCAGGTGTGATACGTAACGTAACTCAACAAAAACACGGTCGACAAAATAAACGCCGTAAGCATATAGGCCTGGTGCGTGCCCTTCTTGCCCGCTTTGATGGCCATGAAACCCAATACCAAAGCAATCGATACCAAACTGTTCAAAACCGCATTGGTGAATGGCAATACCTTCGCAAATTCGGCCGTTGGACGCATATCGGCGGGCAAATACTGCAACAAAGTCACCAATCCCATCACGGCAATGGTGATCACAACTACAAGGCGAAAAAAGCCTTTATCACTTATCCAGGTCGTTTTTTCTGTATTCATATAGCAAATTGTTTATGTCGTCTTGAATGCGCTTCACCTTCTCCAATTTCTCAGTAAGCGTCTTGCCTGATGTCTCCAAAATCCCACGAATGTGTCGCGATTTGTCGATGATCACCACTTTATCGTCGTGAATAAAATCCTGTCCTCGTTGCTCAGTGGCCAACAACAAATCATTAATCACCCAGTCGTAAATCTCACGCTTGCTGCCCGTGGCAAATGTACGCTTATACAAATCGGCCTTGTAGGCATTGGCATAGGTGGCCAACACCGGCACTGAATCGTGTTCAGGATCGATGGTGATGGTTAAAAATCGCACGTTGGGGAATGCTTGAAACTCCTCTGCAATGACTTGTACTTGTTTGTTCATGGCCGGACAAACCTCTGCGCAAGTGGCAAAGAATATGTTCGCCACCACGATGCTTGAATCGAAATCATCCATCGTAATGGGCTTGCCATGCTGGTTGATTAAATTGATGTCGCTCACCGTATGATACTCCTTGGTACCATCGGCGTTGGTGATTGTCTCACCCAAGTACGGCAATTCCTTGTGCACCCATTTGGCTTTGGCCAATACCAGGATGCCCAAAATGGGTAAAATGACGATGGCCGCGATCGCGGCCATCTTTATACGGTTTTTTGCAATTGCCATAAATTACATTGACTTCATCACTTCCAAAGCAGATCCTTCGTAAAGCAATCCTGATATTAGCCCCAATACAAACAACATAGGTACCAATATCACCAACGCCAAACTGATTTTCTCATGCTTCAAGTGCATAAAAGCACCCACGATGAAATACGCTTTAACCAACCCAAAGAAAATGAAGATAAAATTTCTAAATCCACTGGCAGGCATCACAAAATAGATGACGAAATCGAATATTGTGATTCCCAACAGCAACCAAAAAGTCTTCCAAAGTTCTTTGGTTCCATGACTTTCAGTATGGGGAACATAGTTAATTGCGTCGTAATCCCCGGGTTTATTATAGAATTCCATGATGTATAAATTGCGCTAATTAGATCAAATAGAAGAAGGTAAATACGAATACCCAAACCAAATCCACGAAGTGCCAGTACAAACCAGCCTTCTCAATCATTTCGTAATGACCGCGACGTTCGAATACACCGCGAACCGTCATGATGTAAACCACCACGTTGATAACCACACCACTGAATACGTGGAAACCGTGGAATCCGGTTACAATGAAGAATAAAGCCGCAAAAGGCACCGGGCCAAACGTTCTATCGCCCTCAGCCCACTCAAAATGGTCGCCGAAACCTACACTGTGCAAATGGTCGTAACCCTGTTTGGTGATACCAAAGGTATTGCTATCCAAACGAGCACCCTCATGAATGAAAGTATACCACTCCCAAGCCTGACAACTCAAGAAAGCAACGCCACCAAGGATGGTGTAAATCATATATCTTGCTACTTCTGCTTTGCTGTTGCGATGACCCGCTTCTACAGCCAATACCATCGTTACAGAACTCAAAATCAAAATGAACGTCATCATACTCACAAACAACAACGGCAAATGCAAACCGTGCATGAATGGGAAGTGGTTGAAGATCGATGCTGGATCAGGCCACTTTGTGGTAATCGGGGTTACTACGTTAGAGAAACGCTGGGTTCCGTACTGAACCAACAATGTTGAGAACGTGAATGCATCTGACAAAAGGAAGATCCACATCATCAATTTCCCGTAACTCACGTTGAACGGAGAACGACCTCCAGCCCAAGTGGGTTGATTTTCAAATGTTGCTTGCGTTGATGTATGATTAGCCATTGGAAAAAATTACCTTGCGAAATAAAGAAATAAATACAATATAAACCACAGAAGTCCAACAAAATGCCAATACGTATTGGTAATTGACATGAATGTGATCTGTTTTTTGTGGATTTCAAGTCGGAGCGACTTCACTTGTGCAATCACTAACAAAACAATACCTCCCAAAATGTGGACGAAGTGCAACACGGTGATTACCCAAACGTAACTCGCTGATATGTGCTCAGGTCGAGAGTTTACAAAGGTCAAATCCTGCATCACCAAACGCGACCAACCCAGGTATTGCGAGTAGCAAAACAACACCGATAACACCAAGGTTACAGCAATCAAAACCTTGTTTCTGGACAACTCATCTTTTTTTGCCGCTACCGTAGCCATTTGAATGCTCACCGAGCTCAAAATGCTAATTAACAGCGAATAGAAAAAATAAACTGGCAGATCAAAAGAGGTCCACAATTGCTTCGCCTCTGCATCAGGTCTTGCCACAATGTACGCACTCACGAAGGCCGCAAACAACATGCAGCTCGCCAACATAAATAACCACAGATTCAACTTCGACGGCGCTATCATCAGCGCGGGATCTTTCACTTTTTTTACGGATTTGTTTGCCATTTTTTAGAAAATTATATAACCCAAAAACACCACAGGCGTGTAAATCAATGTCGCGTACAACAACTTACGCGCATCGGCAATTTCCATCGTTCTAAACAACGCAAACGCCTTGGCCAATACCCACAGCGAAATGGGCAATATTAGCACCAACGATTTAACACCACACATGCCATAGTAAATGGGCGTCATACTAATGATAATTAACAAAACAGTGTAAATAAGGATTTGGTAAGCACTCTTTTTATCCCTTCCACCGCTCGATGGCAACATCCAATACCCCGCCTTCTGATAATCATCGTGCAACATCCAAGCAATCGCCCAAAAATGCGGAAACTGCCAGAAAAACTGAACCAAAAACAACATCATCCCCGGCTCATCAATTCTGCCAACCACCGCGGTATAACCAATCAATGGTGGCAACGCTCCAGGAATCGCACCTATCATCACCGAAATGTTGCTGGTCTGCTTCATCGGCGTGTACACAAAAACATAAATCGCCAACGACAAACCACTTAAAAATACCGCCACAAATGGCACGGTGAGCGACAGCAAAACAATCCCCGCTATCCCGGTAATCCAACAAAACAATATGGCTTGCGACAAAGGAATTCTCTCCTCCACAATGGGCCTAGCACTCGTTCTAGCCATCTTGCCATCGTTTTCCTTTTCGATGATCTGATTCAACCCATTCGAGGCAAAAACCACCAACATCCCACCGATCAAAACACCCAAGAAAACAGACCAATCAAACAACTCCGTCCAAGAGCCATCAGCATTCAATTTACATCCCAACAAATAGCCAAAAACCGACGTAGCGGCCACACTGCTGGTGAGTCGAAATTTTATGAGTTGTCCGAAAGCTTTTAAGGTAGAATTCATGCGATTTGTGACTGTTTAACCCCCGAGGCCAAATACACTGCAAAGATATAGGTTATCAAGGCGCTACCCACCACAACGTGGGCAACTTGTGCCCATGCCGGAACCACAAACCAAATATGAACAACCCCCAACGCAATTTGCAATGAACACAACATGGCAATGGCCATGAGCGGATTTCGCCACGATTGTTTCAAAGGCCCAACCACACTGCCCTGCTTGCGCATCAACCAAATCATCCAACCCAACACCACAAAAGGCATATAACGATGCAACGCAAACAACCCGTCCATGGCAAAGACATCCAACATGCCCCATCCCAAAAACCCTGCAACATCCCCGTCAACGTATAATTTGTCGGCCATCCGCAACGTATCCACTTGCTCGCGACTCCATGCGCCGATAATCACCACAAAAAAGACCGACAACCAAAGATAAAACCATTGTTTGCCCGATAATACCGACAGTCCCTCAAAACGGAAAGAACCCGCCTTGTGCAGAGAAACCATGTAAGCGAACAGACAAAGAAAACTCAATAAAAAATGCAAAGTCACCACCCCTGGCAACAAATTCGTGGCCACCACCAAACTCCCCAACCAACCGTTAAACAACAGCAAAAACAACCCTACCAATCCCCATCCCTTCCCGGAGTCAATCCGCCTCCTAAACACAACCGCCATGCCAAAATACACCATCGCAAACAACCCACTCAACACCCCAAACAACCGGTTGATGTACTCAATCCAAGCCTTCACCGGATGAAAGGCCTCGGGCTCCTGTATGCTTCGGTCGGACCGCAATTTTCCGGCCGACTCCTCCATACCCAAAGCCTTAAGTACCTTGGCAAAACGCTCCACCTTCTGCAACCGCTTCTGCAAAAAAACTTGCTGATAATTGCCCGGCAACTTACACTCGCAAGTAGGCGGCGCCCACAACCCAAAACACTTGGGCCAATCCGGACAACCCATCCCGCTTCCAGTAGCCCTCACCAGACCACCGAAAAAGAACAATAAAAAAACAGACGAACAGGTAAAGAAACCCATTCGTCTGTATATGTTTAATATCTTATCGTTGCTGAGTAGCATTAACGGCTCAAACCGAAAACACGCTTGATGGCAGCAAAGAATACACTATTTTCAACAGGTGCTTCCTCTTTGGCAACCTCTTTCTCCTCTACGTGCAACACCTCAGGTGCAGTGGCATCCTCCTCGTTTTGAGGAAAGTAATCCAATTCACGGTCGGGGCGACTGTATTCGTATGGACCGCGATAAACGGTTGGCAATTCATGGGGCCAGTTACCATGCAAACGAACATCGATGGGAGAAGTCCACTCCAATGTGTTAGACTGCCAAGGATTCTGCTCGGCTTTCTTGCCGCGGAAAATGCTCACGAAGAAGTTGTACAAGAACAACAACTGAGCAAATCCACCCACAATCGCAGCAACAGTAATCAATTTATTTACATCCATCCATACACTGAAATCTTCAACCAAGGTGAACTGATAGTAACGACGTGGAACACCCGCCAATCCCATGAAGTGCATGGGGAAGAATACCAAGTAGGCGGTGATGAACGTAATCCAGAAATGGAAGTAACCCAACGTGTTGTTCATCATGCGACCATACAAACGTGGGAACCAATGGTAAATACCCGCAAACATTCCGAAGATTGCCGCGCTACCCATTACCAAGTGGAAGTGAGCCACCACAAAGTATGAATCGTGCAATTGAATGTCCATAGCCGCGTTACCCAAATAGATACCTGTCAAACCACCAGAAATGAAGAAACTCACCAAACCTATAGAGAACAACATCGCTGGCGTGAAACGCAAGTTACCGCGCCACAAAGTGGTTAAGTAGTTAAAAGCCTTCACCGCAGATGGAACCGCAATGATCAAGGTCAAAATCATGAACACAGATCCCAAGAAGGGGTTCATACCGGTGATGAACATGTGGTGTCCCCATACAATGAACGACAACACAGAAATACCCATCAACGAAATGACCATCGCCGAGTAACCAAAAATTGGCTTACGTGCGTTGGTAGAAATCACCTCTGAGGTAATACCCAAAGCAGGCATCAAAATGATGTATACTTCAGGGTGACCCAAGAACCAGAACAAGTGCTGGTACAATACAGGGCTACCACCCACGTTTTCCAAAGCACCTACACCCTCCAAGAAGATATCACTCAAGTAGAATGACGTACCGAAACTGCGGTCGAAGATCAAGAACAAAGCCGCACCCAACAATACAGGGAACGACAACAAACCCAAGATGGCGGTGAAGAAGAACGCCCAAATGGTCAAAGGCATGCGGTTCATACTCATTCCCTTGGTACGCTGGTTCAACACAGTAGAAATGTAGTTGATACCGCCCAACAAAGCGGAGATGATGAACAATGCAATGGCAACCAACCACAAGGTCATACCCAATCCAGAACCAGGCATCGCTTTCTCCAAAGCACTCAACGGAGGATACACAGTCCATCCACCGGATGCCGGACCTGTTTCAACGCCAACAGAGATCAACAAAACCACGCTCGACATAAAGAAGAACCAGTAGCTCAACATGTTCATGAATGGCGATGCCATGTCTCTCGCGCCCAATTGCAATGGAATTAACAAGTTACTAAATGTACCACTCAAACCGGCTGTCAACACGTAAAATACCATGATGGTACCGTGAATCGTAACCAATCCCATGTAGAAGTTAGGGTCCAATTTGCCATCAACGGCCCATTTACCCAACAACATCTCCAATAAACCGAATTGCTCATCGGGCCAAGCCAATTGCAAACGGAACAACAAGGACATACCCATACCGATGACTCCCATGATAATTCCTGTAATCAAGAATTGCTTGGAGATCATCTTGTGATCCATCGAGAATACGTACTTACTGATGAACGATTCCTTGTGATGGTGATCGTGGGTGTGGTGATCGGCGTGTAATGCTGAAGTGCTCATATGAATATGATTCTTTTATTGATTAGTTGGCAGCTACGGCTGCGGGTGAAACTGCAGTTGAATCAGCACCGGCAGGCGCAGCCTCTACTGGAGGAGCAACCATTTTTGCCTGTGTAGCCAACCATGTGTTGTACTCAGACTCTGAACCTACTACCGTGATTTTGATCTTCATGTTGTAGTGGGCCGCACCGCAAATTTTGTTGCAGTACAAATAGTAGTCAAAATTGGGATTGCCTTTTGATGCCCTCACTTCAGCCGTTGTTTTGATCGGCGTGAAAGGAAATACAGTGCTCATACCAGGTACACAGTTCATCTGCGCACGGAACTCAGGCATGTAAGCAGAATGGATTACATCCCTTGCACGGAAACGGAACATATAAGGCTTGTTTTTTACCAATAAGATTTCCGTGGTTACACGGTCATCGTTCGATTCTTTGTTGAATATCTCAGGCTTGCTCTTGAAAGCCGCAATACGCTTCAAGTTGGTCTCTTTGCGCTTGATTTCCTTCTTCATCTGACGAACATAGGCACCACTCTCAGCATCCAAAACCTTCTCGCGAAGCGCCTTGTGCTCAGAAACGTAGGTTTTATTCAAACCTGCGGCTTCCATTTTATTCAATGCAGCACGCCAAACTTTGGCAGAATCATCCGCTGCAGCAACCTTAGCCTCCAACTCAGCAACCTCATCTGTTAACGTAGTTGCCAATTTGTCTACCTCAGTATCCACAGCCAATCCCAATGGGTTGGTGCCTGAAATCAATACATAACTGCTCTCACCCAATTTTTGGTCCTCACCCGCATAACGCGCCTTCCAACCAAACTGGTAAGCAAATACCTCAATCTCTTGCGCATCTTCGTTTGGCGTCTGGGTGATTTTTGTCCAAACGTTGAAACCACGCAATACCAGGAATGTCAATACAATCGCTGGCACAATCGTCCAAATAACCTCCAACTTGTTGTTGTGAAAGAAATAGGCCGCCTTGCGATCTTCTCTGTAATAATATTTAAACATGAAGAAGAACAACAACACCTCCGTAACTACAAATACGAAGAATGTGAAGCCGAACGTCCACATAAACATTGAATCCAATGACTCACCGTGCTCAGAGGCTGCATCCCACAACAACAAATGCTTGCCGTGTGCGTCGATCTCCCAGAAAACACCAATCATACCCAAGATCAATACAACCAAAGCAATGGTCCCATTCACCTTGTGAGCACTCACGATTTTCTTGCCGGTGATGCGCTCCGCCAAACTTCCAATGTCGAAAGCACGGGCAATCACCAAAACAATCAATAAAATCAATGCACAAATCAGGATATTCACCCAATTCCAACCACTGGGATCAAATTCCTGGGGGGGTTCAATCACATCCGTGGCCGACTGTGCAAACGACATCACCGTGGCCATACTAGCCATCAATAATGATAACA
>Ga0172373_10000384_pt1 | contig 72691 bp, 56 predicted proteins | sample Lak10m_2_FD_114546 | JGI IMG/M metagenome (GOLD analysis project Ga0172373, IMG submission 114546) | Freshwater microbial communities from Kabuno Bay, South-Kivu, Congo - kab_092012_10m | ecosystem: Environmental > Aquatic > Freshwater > Lake | place: Democratic Republic of the Congo...
ATTATCATTATTATCATTATTATCATTATTATCATTATTATCATTATTATCATTATTATCATTATTATCATTATTATCATTATTATCATTATTATCATTATTATCATTATTATCATTATTATTAATGAAATAAATAGAGTTATATTTGAACCATGAATCAATTAAATCTTCTTTTTGTTTGACACAATCAAAGATAACGATAGGTTGACGTGTATATAATAATGGAAAATTAAAATCACTTATGGTAGTTTGAAGAATTTGTACAGATGGTGGAAATATAAAATAACAGGAAATATAAATAAAAATTATTATTGTAATAATAATAAAGATATAATTAAATTTCATTTATTTATTATAAATAGAAAAAATATGTTAAAAAAAACTAAAAGAATAAAAATAAAAGGAGGTAGAACAACATTAGAAAAAATAATAGGTGTTGAATCAGAGGGACCATTTATAAGTGATAATATAACACAAAAAGTGGAAAAATATCAAGGAACAAATTTAAAAGAAGAATATAAACTTAGAAAGGAATTAGCAGAACAAAATTATAAAATAGCAAATGAACAATTTGAAAATGAGGGTGATAAAATAGATAAAATACAAGATAGACGATATAAATATGATAAATTACATAGTGATGATTTTTTTAGAAAATTTGCATTATTTATAAAAGCACTAGGAAGTATATTATATACATCTTTGAAATATATATTTAAAATAGGAAAAGAAATTGTAAATAAATTAAGAGATACATTAAAATTAATAGGAGGAGGAGCAAAAAATATAGGAGAATTAATACCAAAATTTTTAGATCAAAGAGGAGCAATAGTAAAATTTATATTATTATTAATATTTATAGCATTATTATTGGGAGCAGTAATAGGTTTTTTTGGAACAAAAGGAAGTCCAACATTAGGAAAAGCAACAAATAGTAGTAAAATGGATGTATTTGTAAATATGAAACCGAAATCATTTTTAACAAATTTCAGTGATTCATTTAATTCGATGATACCAGATAAATATAAAATTCAATTTACATCATTTAGAAATAATTTTAATAGATTTCTAGGAAATGATGTAATAGGAAATTCAATAGATAATCAACCAAGAGAATTTATAACAGAAGGTAGATATAATGGTATAACAAATATAAAAGTTTCAACAGATAAAGAACAAATATATAATTTATATAAACCAAATGATAAAATAATGGAAATAGATATAGATTTATATAAAAATTCAGGAATAGATTTTTATAAATTACCAATATCAATTCAAGAGAAAATTTTAAAAAAAAATAATTCAAATGGAAAATTTAATTATAAATTTAATGTACAAGAAAAAATAACAAATGATGGTAGAACAAAATATGCATATGTTTTTAATGATTCTTCAATACCAATAGAAACAGATATTAATTTAGTAAATAATTTTAATATTAATTCAAAACCAATTAAACCAATAAGAATAACAGAAAAAGATATTGAAAAAAATAAAACAAGATTAATGTTTGAATATACAAATGGTAATTTTTCTTATCCAAATATCTAATAGAAAGATAATGAGTAAATGTACATCTATAAATAAAAATGATAGGTTATTTATTCAACCAGTAGAATTATGTACAATAAAAGCATTAGATCATTTAAAAACAAATTTTCGAGATGAAATTTATAATAAAGATAAAAATAAGATATTTACTAATAATTTTATTAAAGAAAATTCAGATATTAATAAAGATTTTAGAGGAATAGAAGATAATGAATTTATTTATGAAGAAAAAAAAACAAAAAAAGATTTATGTTATCAAGTAAATAATAAAAATGAATGGGCATTAAATTGTTCTCTTGAACATCTTCATCCTTTATATACATATGATAAACAGACAAAAGGTTGTACATTAATACCAAATTTAAATTTACCAGATAAATTTGTATTAAATAAAGAAAAAGGACAAACATATATATATTTTGAACCAGATGAAAATAATCCAGAATATCCTATATATAAATCACAAAAACAAAAAGCATATTGTGAAAATAGTTGGTGTGATTGGATAACAGTTCCCAATTATCATTTAGGAAATCAATATGAAAAAGATAGTGGTATTTATTCAAAAAGAGATGTTAAAAAATGTTATAAACCATGTGGAAGAGGTATGTTACCATATATAAAATCTGATGGAGATAAAATATGTATACCAAAATCAGAAGCATATGATGGTTCATATGTAAATAAATTAGATTTTTCGCCAATATCTTTAATTAATTTAATAGGAAATAGTTTAATTAGAGAACATTGGCAAAATGATAATTATAGATTATCAGGAACAATTAGAGATTTATATTGTTTAACAATATTTGAAAAAATAAGTAATTATAATTCAGAAGATTTAAAACATAATATTAATTTATTAGTACCATATAATGTAAATAATATTCAAGAATCACAGGATTGGAGAATATTTGGAGATTATACAAAAGGGTTTGATTTAACATATGAACTTTATGTTAATTATAATTTACAAATGTTAAAGTCATTATTAACAAATGTATTAATAAAAGAAACAATAGATATAACAGAAATTCAAAATAATAAAGAAATAATAACATATAAAAATCCATTATTTCATGAAGAAGAAGAAGAATTATTTACATTAAGGGGAATGTCAAATTCAAATATGATGTCTGATGTAATATTAGTTCATAGTTTTCTTTTAGCACAAGGATTTTATAAATTTATAATAGAAGAAATTAAAGATATAAATAATTATTATGAAAATGCAAATAATAGTGTTGATTCAATAATATATACAAAAATAATAAATCATAGATTTAACATTTATAATATATTAAAAGAAAAATTTAATTTTTTAATAAATATATATAATAATAATGAATTTAATAAAATAAAACAAAAATGGAATATATATAATGAAAATTTTAAAAATGATGAAAAAATTTTATTAGATTTAAGAAATAAATTTTCAACTGAATATAATAATAATAAACTTGATAAATATTATCAAAGATTAGCAAATATATTATATAAATCAATAAATTTATGTTATAATGATGAAACTAATTTTAGTAAAAATTTAATAATACAAACGAAAAGAGCATTCAATAATATAAATACTATTTTAAAATCAAATATAAATAATGATACTGAAGAATCTGCAAAAAAATTACATTTTTATATTAAATTTTTAAGTAAAGGTGTCAATAGTATATATGATATTGAAAATTTTAAAATTCCATTAGAAAATGAATATAGATTAGAAATTCCGTATATAGATAATCCAACTTTTTTTAATGAAGATTTAATAAATTATATAAAATCAGGATTTAATTTTAGAGATAAAATAAAAACACAACAAGATAAAGATAATTTTTTTGTTAAAATTGAACAAAATTTTTATAATAGATTAGAAAATCAAAATGTATTTTTTTATACACAAGAAATTATTGAAAAAAAGAGAGATTGTATTGCAGGACAAATACCAAATCCTGATAAAACTAATTTAATTGAAAGATGTAAACCTTGTTTAACAATTTGTAATAATTATGAAAATTGTTCAAAAAATAAAAATTGTTCTGTTTATTGTTCAAGTGAATTTAAAAAATTTGTTACTGATTCAAGTGTAGGTATTGGTAATAATAGTAATAATGGTGGTAAAGGTGGAAAATGTGGAAGTATAAAAGATTTAAAAAATGTAAATAAGGAGAAATCAAATAATAATAAAATTTATGATACACCACTTGAAGAAAATCAAGATATGCCTGATTTTAGAAATTTATTAAATATTTGTATTAAAATTATATTTATGTTATTATCATTATATATATGTTATGTATTTTATCAAATATATGGAGAAACATTTTTAACAATAATTAATTTATTTATTTATAATATTGCATATTATATATTATATATATTTGATTTATTATATTGGTTAGCATCAAAACTTAATTTATATATATATAATCCTCTTCATTTCAAGAGAATTATAGCAGATTATGATTTAGCAAATATTTCATCTAAATATAAGAATGTAGTTACGAAGGTTAATGATTTGACTGCTGAAATGCGTGCAAAAAAATCTTAGAAGAACTACTAAAATCAACAATAGGTTTAGGATATTTAGGATTTTCATATTTATTTTTGTCCCAATTAAGAATTATTTTATTATCAATATTTCTTAATTCAGGAATCCATTTTTTAATAAATAAACAATCCTTATCAAATTTTTTTAATTGTGCCATTGGTGAAAAAATTCTAAAATAAGGTTGTGAATCAGTTCCAGTTGATGCACACCATTGCCAACCTCCATTATTTGATGAAGGGTCATAATCAACTAATTTAGTAGCAAAATAATGTTCTCCTTTTCTCCAATCTATAAATAAATTTTTAGTTAAAAAGGAAGCAACAATCATTCTACATCTATTATGCATCCATCCAGTTTCATTTAATTGTCTCATTGAAGCATCAACTAATGGATAACCAGTTTTTCCTTCCTTCCATTTATTAAAATAGGATTCATTATTATTCCATTTAATATTTGAATATTTTTTATTATAAGAATTTCCAAATATATATGGAAAGAAATAAGTTATATTTGCATAAAAATCATGCCATAATAATTCACGAACAATTCCATGATTTACAGATAAACAATAATAAATTTCTCTAATACTTACGCAACCAAATTTAATATAAGCACTTAGTTTAGTAGTTTTATCTAAAAATGGAAATTCTCGTTCTTCATCATAATTTTTAAAATAATTTGCTTTAAGTTGTTTAAGTATTTCTAATGCTTTTAATCTACCACCATTTACTTTTATATTTAGATTAGATTTAGGTCTTAAAAAATCATAATCTTTTAATGATTTACTTTCATTATCTTTAATTAAAAAAGATTTAATATTATCATTTCTAATAGCACGAGGTTTTTTAATAATTGCTTTTTTATAAAAAGGTGTATATTTTAAATAAAATTTATTATCATCTTTTGTTATTTCTCCAATTTTATGTAATGTATAATCTTCTTCTGTTATTAAATTTATTTCATTTTTATTACACCATTTTTGAATTTCTTCATCTCTTTTTCGTGCATAAGGTGTATAATCTTTATTAAAACCAATTATTTTTAAATTAGATTTATATTTTGATTTAAGGAAATTTAAAATGGTTAAATCATTATCAGAATAATAAAAATTTAGTTCAGGTAATTCATCAAGAGATTCAAAGAGAAATTGAACGGAATTAGAAGAATAATAAGAATTTTTAGTTTTATCAATTTGTTCTTTTTTAAAAATAAAAATAGGTAAAATTTTGATTCCTTTATAAGTATCTATAATTTTATTTAAAGTAGTATTATCAACAAGTCTTAAATCTCTTCTAAAAATAAAAACTGCAATAGATGACATTTAATATATATATAAATAAAAAAATGACAAAAAAATGATTAAATTAAAAATAATAAAATGACTGAAGAATTTAATTTTGATAAATATTTAGAATTAGTAAATAATATTATAAAAAACATTATTTTAAGATTTGAAAAAACTAAAATAACATATGATATATTGGATACTGAAAAAACTAAAATTAATAAATTAATTGCACTTAAGGAAAAACAACGACAAATGAAAATTGGCGAAATATGGCAAGAAGTTTTAGGAAATTATGATGGATTTATAAATCTAAAAATAGGTCATAAAACAGGATTAGATATAATATCACATTCAAAAAAAATTGTAATTGAATTAAAAAATAGAACAAATACAGATAATGCATCATCAAAAAAAACAAATTTATCTAAATTGGCAAATTTTAAGAAAAAAAATCCAGATTATGAATGTATATATGCAAATATAAATGATGATAATGAAGAAAAAACTATTGAGGGATATAAAAAAATAATTATATATGATAATGTAGAAATAATACATTTAGTTGGATATAAATTTATTAAATATATTTTATGTAATAATACAGATAAAATAATAGAATTTATAAAAAAATCTATTGATAATTATTCATAAAATAAAGTTAATAATGCAATACCCATATGTTTCGCTAATTCAACAGGAACTGCATTACCAATTTGCTTATATTGAGAATTTAAACTTCCAATAAATTGATATGAATCATCAAATGTTTGAATTCTAGCATATTCTCTAATAGTTAAAGGTCGTTCTTCTAAAGGGTGACATCTTTCTGTTTGTTTTTGAGAAGGAGTACATAATAATGTTAATGAAGGTTTTTCCATAGATAAACGATATAATATTCCACGTTTGCCTCCTCCTGAATTATAACTGTTTCCTAAATATTGTTTTTGCAAATTTTCAGGTAAATTAACCCAACATCCACCTTGTGGAATCATTTTAAATAATTCTTGTTTTTCATTACTATATTTTGCACATTCTGAATAAGGAACATTATATAAAACATCTTTTAATTTTTTTTGTGTTAAACTTTCAATTGGAAATTGAAATAAACGATTTAAATCTTTTAATACACCAACAATAAAAACTCTTTCTCTTTTTTGAGGAACATCATATTTAGAAGCATCTAAACATTTATAATTAATATTATATAAATTATTTTCATTTAAGGTTTTAATTATTAATTCAATAGTTTTTCCCTTATTATGTGTTAAAAATCCTTTAACATTTTCAATCATAAAAACTTTAGGTTTAATTAAATTTAAGATGTCAATAAATTTCATCATTAATAATCCTCTCGGATCTTCTAAACCTTTTCTGAGACCTGCATGTGAAAATGATTGACATGGAACACCACCAACAAATAAATCAATTTTATTTATATATTCAGTAAAATCTATTTTATCCATTGATGAACATATTACATTTACATCAGGATGGTTAAATTTTAATGTTTTACAACAATCTTTATTATTATCATTTAATAAAATAGGATTAAAACCTGCTTTAATAAGACCTAAACTTAAACCACCACAACCAGCACATACTTCTATAAAATTAAGTTTATTACTCATAATATACGTATAATATTAATAATAGATGTTTAAATAATAAAATAATTAAATCAATTTTTAATTTAAAATTCAATAGCAATATCTTTTGCTAAACAAAATTTTTTAAATGATAATTTTATTAATTTTTTATCATATTTTTTATTATTTAAAATTGCATCTTCACCAATTATTTTACTTAAATTTAACATATCACCAGCTTGATTATTAAAAACTTTATTTTCATTTAAAGTTGTAATAATAGATTTAATATATTTTCTTTGTTCTAATTTTAAAATTTCTTTAACATCTATAGTATCATTTAAAAATAATTCAAAAATATTAAAAAGATCATTAGAATTATAAGGAATTAAATCAATTAATTTAGGAAATCTACGTGGAATACCTTCATTATATTTAAGAAAACAATCTATCATTTTATCTTTATAACCAGCAACAATAATAATAATACAACCCATAAATTTATCCATAAAATTAATTAATTCACCAATTACTTCTTGAGTATAATTATCTGCTTTTCCATCATCTTTAATACAAGGAGTTAATGTATACGCTTCATCAATAAAAACAACCCCTTCTAAACCATTTGAAAGTAAATTTCTAGTTTTTGGTCCAGATTGTCCTAAGTATTGTCCAACAAGATTTTGTTTAGTTGCCATAATTACATTAGTTGTAACTAATATACCTAAATTTTTCATAAGATTAGCAATTACACCAGCAACTTTTGTTTTACCACTACCTGCAGGACCAGTTAAAACAAAATTATTAAAACCTTTAAAAAAGAAAATAGGTACTTCAATAAACATATAAATAATTTTAATTAATGCTATACGTAAATTTTCACGACTTTTACCTTTAATACTTTCAATACCATTATCAGGATCATCAATAATTTTAAGTAATTCTTCGCGTTTTTCATTTATTGATTCACTATTTGTTTTAAGATGATTAATTTTTTCAATTACTTTTAATTGCATATTTGTTATAATTTCATTTAAATTTACTTCATTTTTATGAGTAGTATCCTTATCTTTACCAGTGCCCTGCCAATCTATTTGATTAAGTTTATTATAAGTTTTATATTTAAATTCAAGTGCTTTTATATGACCTTCAATTGCTTTTTTAATAAATTTATCATCATTTATATCATTTCTTAATTTATCAATATTAAATTCATTTAATTCTACTTCTTCTAATTCTTTTCTAACAGACTTTAAATATTCAGCATTTGTTTTTGTTACATTAATTTGAACTTTTTCTTCTCGACCAACTAATGGTGTTAATTGTGTTTTTTTAGGAGATTCTTTAAGTAAAATTGTATTTTCAATTTTAGTTTTATCACTAGTTCTATCACTAGTTCTATCACTAGTTCTATCACTAGTTCTATCACTAGTTTTTTTAACTTTAGGTATATTTTTTACAGAACTATATTTAACTAAGCCTTTAGAAATATATTCTTCAATTATTTGTATCATTTTTTTACGTAAATTATCTCCTTTATAATCTTTTAAAATTTGATTATAATTTTTAATAGAAAAAGCATTATGTATTTGTATAAAATAAGTATATAAAACACTATCTGGTAATTCTTTAACAGTTTTAAATTTATCATTATTAATTATTAAAACTCTTTGAGGACTAGTTATATTATCAATAACAGTATCTGATTTAATTTCATCAGGATTTATATATTTTACTAAATTTTTTTTAACATAATCATTAATTATTTCAATAATTTTAGAACGTAATTTAACACCCTTTAATTGAGAAATAATTTTATCATAATCTTTAATTACAAATTTATCATTTATTAAGGAAAAATGTTTTTTTAATGTTGGTAATGTTAAACTTTCAATATCTTTAAATTTTTTATGAGTTATAATTAAATTAGTAGATTCCACCGGTGTAGATGATAAATTATCTGATTTAATTAAACCATCTGCTATATATTTACAAAATAAAACTGATATTAATTTTTTTAAATCATTATCAGACATACCTTCAAAAGAAGTAATTTGACTTGCAGCAGGAAATTTTGAAATAAATTTATTATATTCATCTCGATAAGTTTGAATTGGTATATTAAGAAGTTGTTTATTTTTTAATAAACTAGCACAATCAGAATTCTTATTTAAATTTTCTTTAATAATATTATAAATTTCATGATTTAAAAAATAAAATATTGTTGACATTCTTAAATAAATAATAATAAAAAATAAAATAACAATAAAAATTAAGAATGGCAGAAATACCTTTAGAATTAGGGGAATTTAATATATATCAATTAAATGAAGTATTAAGAATATTTAATAAAATTAATTATGATAATATAAAAAAAGAATTTAATAGTTATATTAGTATTTATGGTAAATCTAAAATAAAATTATATTATAATTTATTTAAATTATATCATGATAAAATTAAAGAAATTTTAAAAAAAATAATATTTGAAAATAAAAATTATATTACAAATAAAGAATATTTTGAATTAAGATTATTAATTCAATATACTAATTTATTAATAATTAATCCAGTTATTATTGGATTAATTAAATTTTACTTTTCTAATTTTTCATTTGATATTATTTATTTATTACAAAAAAATTTAAATCCATCAGGAAGTGGTTATAGTGGAAATCCTATTAAAATTGCTAATTATGGACAATATACAATTAAAAAATATTTAATAGGATTTATTCCAAAATTAGAGATAAATGAACAATTAAAACAAATATATCAAATTGAATATGAAAAATTATTAGATATAAATAAAGATATAGGTTTTGATACAATATCAACTAATTATTTTAAATCTGAATATTTACGACATATAAACGCAATAGATGAAAATGAAATAAAAAGTTTAGATGATATAAAAATAAATATAATTCAAAATAAAGAAGTATTACAAGATATATCTTCAGCAATAAATACAGTTTTTGATAAAAAAACTGCAAGAGAAAAATATACAACATCAATAATAGGAATATTACAATCAAAAGAAGAAATACAACAAAATGAATTATATAATAATTTAAATGAATATTTACAATTATTCGGAAATAAAGAAGAATTAGAAAAATTAAATGAAAAATATAAAAATTATATTGGATATCTAAAAATAAAAGAACAATTAATAAAAGTTATTAATTTTATAACAGATAAATTAGCACAGGAAATACCAGAAGATAAACAAGATATAAAAGTAATTTTTAATTTTTTAATAAAAATAATATATGAAGATTTATTAAAAGAAGATAAAGATATATCAATATCAAAAAACTTAATAAGTATTTTATTTTTAATTGAAGAATTAAAAAATTTAATAGATTCTAGTGAAATACAAAATATAATAAATACAATATATCAATTAATTGATTTTTTTATAGATTATATAAATATTAATTATGAAATAATTATAAAAGAAAAAGAGGTATTACCTACTTATGATAAAATAAATGAAAAAGAATTAACAGGATTAATTAAAATGGGAGGTAATAATTATAATAAGAAATTATTAAAAAATTATAAATAAATGTTAATATTTATAATTTTTTTAACAAATAATAATAAAAAAGGTATTTTAAAATTAAAAAAAATAATAGATTTATATAAATTTGAAAATTATAAAATTATTATTAATTCAAATAATATTATTTCTAAATATGATTTTAATTATAATTTAATAAATATTCAAAATGAATTAGATGCTATATTATTTGCAATTCATTATTTTGATATTCATGATACAGATTTTATTATTAAAATTAATTGTAATTATAATCTTAAAACACATAGTCCATTTATGCGAGAAATATATAAATTAAATGAACATATTACTAATTATGATTTAATTAGTAAATATTATTTTAGTGATTTATTAGGAATAAGATGTAAATATATTAATAATAATAATAAAAATTCAGATATAAATATAAATATGAAATGGGAATTAATTAAAAATCAAATAAATAATGAAAAACAATTAATGATGAATTATTTAGGAATAGATATATCTACAAATAATAAGAAAAGTATATATACAATATATTAAAATTGAACTAAAACATAATATTCTAAAAAAAATAGATTTTTTATTAAGTTTTTGATTATTTTTTTTTGACATAATAATTTTATTATATGTTTTAACTTTTAATAAATCATATCTAAAATTATAATTTAATCTTTTAATAAGATTATCATGATAATGTTGAATTTTTTTAAATTCTTCTAATTTCATATTAATAATATCAATTTTATCATGTATATCTTCAACAATTTCTTGATTCATTATTTATAATTACTAATTATCATTTTTAAATATCATTTTTTATTTTACATGTAGCAAATGTTTTTCTATGAAGTTCATGAATTCCATATTTTTTTATTGCTTCTCGATGTTTTAGTGTTGCATATCCCATATTATTATTTAAATCATATTTTAATAAATCTTTATTTTCATCTACTAATTTTAATATTTCATTATCATGATAATCTTTGGCAACTATAGACGCTGCTGCAACATTAAGATATGTATTATCTGCTTTAGGAATACATTCATATGAAATAATATTATCTTCATCTATATTATTTATAGGAATGATAGGTTTAAAATGAATACCATCAACAATAATATGATTAAAATTAATATTTTTATTCATAATTTCATATAAAGCAAGATGCATTGCTTGAATAGATGCTTGTAAAATATTTATTTTATCAATTTCTAAAGGACTAACCGAACCAATACCATAAGCAATTGCGTGTTCTTTAATATAAGAAGCAAGAAAACTTCTTTTTTTAAATGAAAGTTTTTTAGAATCTTTAATTTGAAGATAAGTATCATCTGGAAATTCATTTGGTAATATAACAGCACATGCAATAACATTACCAAATAAAGTACCTCTACCTACTTCATCAACACCAACTGTTGTAATAGGTGATTTAATAAGATTATTCTGTATTTTATTTTTAATCATTTTTTTTAATTATAATTATATTGATATATATTGATATAAATATTAAATCAGTTTTTATTTATAACAATTATGACTTTACTAACCACTAATTATGTAATTTCTAGTTCTTTTTTATTTACACATATAATAGCACGTGTATATTATAATAAAGAAACTGTAATAATTATACATGATATATTAGATGTGTTTTTAGGTATATCTAAAATTATATTATTTATATCAAATATTTATAATAATATAGATTTTAGTTTAAATAATAATGATTTAATTTATAATGCAATACCAAATAAAGCAATATCAAATGTTTTAACATATAATAATATTGATTATACAATGAGTTCAATAATTTTATTATATGATAAAAATTATGAATATTTATATCATCATATGATAACAATAAGTTGTTTAATATTATGTCAAATATATAATTATCATAAAATTGCATTAATAACATTATTAATTTTTATGTCTTCATCACCAATATTATCATTAGCAAAATTATTAAGATTTTATAAATTTGATAGAATATCAGAATATACATTTATATTATTTGCAATTGTATTTTTTAATTGTAGAATAATTTTTTTTACATATTTATTATATTTAAGTTTATTTGTTCAAAATAATAATGGTTATAAATATTATTTCATAAATATAATTGAATTATTGATATATAAAATGCAAATAGATTGGATGTATAAAATAATAAAAATAATAATTAGTCATTATTATAAAAAATGAGTTTAAGATTTATATTTAATAGTATAAATAAATAATTGTTAGCGATGGATGAAGATGATGTTTTATTATATCAATTCAATAAGATATTATTGGAAAAAAGAAATGAAATAATAGAAATAGCAAATAGTAAAAAAAGGGAAAATAAAAAAATGATAGATATTAATAAATTAGATAAAGATACTAATACAACAGTCAATCGAATTAAAAGTGAAAATGAGAAAAAACTCAAAAATTCAGCAAGATATAAGAAAAAAGAAGCAATATAAATATAAACGTATTAAAATTTCTAAAATGAATACATCATCTGAATTATCACCTATTGATACTTTAAATGAATTACGAAAAAGACCATTAATTAAACAAAGAACAGAGGAATGGTTTAAATTAAGAGAAAATAGATTAACTGCCAGTGATTTATATGATGCTATTAAAAATCCAAATGGACTTGCTAAAAAAAAAATTAAAGGTATTACTTTTAATTCTTCAGGTGTTCCTGCATTAAAATGGGGTACAATGTATGAACCAATGGCAACACGTATTTATTCAACAATGATAAATAAAGAAGTATTTGAATTTGGATTAATTATAAATGATAATATTAAACACTTTGGTGCATCACCAGATGGAATAACAGAAGATGGTATAATGATTGAAATTAAATGTCCAATTAAAAGAAAAATTATAGATGGAACAATACCAGATAAATATTATTATCAAATTCAAGGACAATTAGCAGTATGTAAATTAAAAGAATGTGATTATGTAGAATGTGAATTTATAGAATTTAATGATAAAAAAGAATATTTAGAAAATATTAAAGAGTTAGATGATAGTAATCAAAGTTTTAAACATGGTATTATAGCGGAAATTAAAGTAAATAATGATTATGAATATATATATTCAAAAAATAATCAAAAAGGTAATTTAAATGTAAAAGAGATGAATGAATATATAATAAATAATAATTTTAAGTTAATTTATTGGAAGTTAAAATTAATAAATATTCAAAAAGTATTTTTTAATGAAGAAAAATGGAAAAATGATATTGAAGAAAAAATTAATAAATTTTATGAAATTTATATGATTGAAAAAAAATTAAGTAATCCAATTAATTTATTTATAAATGAAGATTAAATTATTTATTTTTTTATAATTCTATTATAAGTGCTCTTGAATAATTATTTCCATTAAATAATGATGAATCAATTGATATATTTGTTCCTGAATAACTAAAATGTAGTGTTGTATTAACATTTACACTTGCTGTTGTATTTCCATTTAAAGTTTTACCATTTAAACTTAAAGCAGTTAATGCTGACCCTGATATTCTATTTGCTAATATAATAGATGAAGGTTGGTTTCTTAATTCAAATACTTCAAAATTTATATTAGTATTAGCTGTAATTATAAATCTACTTCTTAATAAAACATCTATTCTTGTTGTTGCAGTTTCACCAGCAGTTGTAGCAGGAGTTGTTATTATAGTATAATTTACCATAATTCTATTAAATCTTGTTCTTGCCAATCTATTATAATCATATTTAAATGTATTAGCACTATCAGAAGGAGTAATAAAATTATATAAAAGTTTAGAATCTGAATATTTTGTTCCAGATTTTAATAAATTCAAATTTTTAACATATACATTACCTTCTTTAATAAATAATCCTGCATTTTCATTATTACCACCTAAATAAATACTTTTATCTGGAAAATTAAAATTAGCAAGAACAGTTCCATTATTAGAATTCATTATATTCATATTATTAATTTTATTATTTGGAATTGCACTGGGAAAAACATTAAAATTACCATTATTAACATTTAAATCAACACAATTTGCTTGATTTGCAACATCACAAACTCTAAATAATCTTTCATTATTAGTTCTTATAGTCATACCAGAAGTTACATCAATATTTCTTAATAATTCCATTGATAAATTGGGAGCAACACCAAATTTATAATTATATAATTTTTCATTTATAGTATTTTGATTATGTTTAAAATTAAAATAATTTTTAAGACTAGTATCAAATTTTGCAATATTTGAAGTTCCATTTAATAAATTAGGTTCAGTCATTGATTTTAAATAATTAATATTTGAAGTTACAAGATTAATATTTGAAGAAGTAGTACTATTTATTAAATTTATTCTAGTATCAAATGATTTTGTTTTATTATCTATTGATGAAATATTATCATTAATAGTTGCTGTATTTGTATTTACATAATCAGCTGTTTTTTTAAAATTATAATCAACCGCAATTTTATTTTGATCATAATTATTATAAAATAATGATGTTAAAACATATCCTAATATTAAAACTACTATAACAATAATAAGAATAATTGTATTTAATAATTCACTCATTATACTATTATAATCTTAGATTAAATATCAATAACTTTTATATTATTATTTAAACCTCCTTTTGTATCACTACTAGACTCATATTTTTTTTCAGAATCATTATCATCAGAATCACTATCATCAGAATCTTCTTCTTTTTCTTCAGAATCATTATCATCAGAATCACTATCATCAGAATCTTCTTCTTTTTCTTCAGAATCACTATCATCAGAATCTTCTTCTTTTTCTTCAGAATCATTATCATCAGAATCACTATCATCAGAATCTTGTTCTTTTTCTTCAGAATCATTATCATCAGAATCTTCTTCTTCATTATTGCCACCAACTAATAATTTTGCTTCATCGAGTGATTTTGATTTATAAATTTGTTCTAAAACACTTTTATTTTTAGTAGCATATTTTTTCAAATCAGGAAACTTTTCTTTAATTTTACTTTTTAATTCTGTTATATTCATTGATTTTTCTTCAATAACTTCTTGATTTTTATTATTTGATAAAGTTAAAAAATCTTTAACATCTTTAAGTTTATCAAAAGATAAAATTTTAATTAATATTTCTTTAGATAATGATTCATAATCTTTAAGAGTTTTGAATTTCTTTTTGATATCACTTATTAATTTTTCTCTTTCTTCTTTAATTTCTTCTTTAATTTCTTCTTTAATTTCTTCTTTAATTTCTTCTTTAATTTCTTCTTTAATTTCTTCTTTAATTTCTTCTTTATCTTTACGTTTTTTAATTATTTTTTCTTCTTTTAATAAAGTTAAAAAATCTTTAACATCTTTAAGTTTATCAAAAGATAAAATTTTAATTAATATATCAATAGATTTAGAATCATAATCTTTAACTTTTAATGTTTTAAATTTATTTTTAATTTTATTAATTAATATATCTTTATCATCATTTGTATCTATATCATTTTTAACATTTTGAAGTAATGATAAATATTCTTTAACATCTTTAAGTTTTTTAAAATTTAAAATTTGTTTTAATATTGGGGTTGATAATGTTTCATAATCTTTACTTTTAAGTGTTTTAAATTTCTTTTTAATTTCATTAATTAAATCTTCATTACTATCTAATTTAGTTTTTTCTCTTTTAGTATTACTATTATTATTATCATTATCATCATTAATAATTACAAATGATGATTTATTTTCAAATAAACTTTCAGCAATTTCATCAGAATGTTCTTCAAAAGGTATATCAACATAATCACAATTATATCTAATTTGAACTCCCATTGGTTCAAATTCTTGATTTAATAATTTAAATGTATAAGGTGTTTCAATAGTATTTATTTGAGTATTACCACAATTTTTACAATAAGAATTTTTAATTTTAGCATTATAAACAGGTATAGTACCACAATTATTACAAACTCTCCATCTATATTTATCAGAACGTTCCATCATACTTTCTTTAATAAATCTTGAAATACCATGACTAATTAAACTATCCCTTTCCATTTCACCAATACGTAAACCACCAGCATTTCTTCTACCACCAGTAGGTTGACGTGTTAATTGCATAGTTGGTCCAGTGCCTCTTGCATTTATTTTTTCAGCAACCATATGTTTTAATCGAAAATAATAAGTGGGACCAATGAAAATTTCAGTATTCATTTGTTTACCAGTTTGTCCATTATATAAAATTTCATTACCATGACTATTAAAATTATATTTTTCTAATTGATTATAAATTTTTTCATAATCTAAATTGATATAAACAGTACCATCTCCTAAAAATCCTTCAATACAACATAATTTAGCATAAACACATTCAACTAAATGACCAATAGTCATACGTGAAGGAATAGCATGAGGATTTACAATTAAATCTGGTCTAATACCATCTTTAGTAAAAGGCATTTGTTCTTCAGGTAAAATCATACCAATAACGCCTTTTTGTCCATGACGAGATGAATGTTTATCACCAAATTCAGGAATTTTGATTTTCATAAATCTTACTTTCCAAACTTTAATATCATCAGCAACATTAGGTTTTTTATCTTTATGAATTTTATTAACATAACCAAAATAAGTGTCATCACTAACAATAGATTGATCAATATACATAGTAACTTTTTCTTGTTCAGTAAATAAACCATTTTTAGTTTCTCTTAAAACTTCTTTAATTAAGATTTTACCAATAATAACTGCTTTTTGACCTTTAGGAATATAAGAACCTTCTTTAATACAACCATCATCATCTAATAAATCATAACGAGCATTTTTTAATTTAAAATCAAAATTTTTAAAAGTTTTATTATTTTTTTCTGCTTCTTCTTTTAATTTTTCTTGAAACTTTAATGGATTTGCAAAAATAACTCTTTCATAATCACTTATTTTTTTAGTACTTTCAGAAATAGTTTTATAATAAGATAAATGAAATAAACCTCTTTCAATTGAACGTTTATTTATAATTAAACTATCTTCTTGATTAAATCCAGTATATGTCATAATAGCAACAATTAAATTTGCACCATTAGGCATCATATCACTACCTGTATATTGTGCATGACGAGTATTTATAATTGCTTTTTGCGGATAATGTTGAATAAATCCAAAAGTATCAAAACGTTTATTAAAATTAGTGGCATAAATACCAATTGCTTGTTTAGTTTGTGCAGCATGGAAAACATTACGTGCAGATTGATTATGATTACACATAGGTATATTACCAGAAACGACACTTAAAATCATAGAAGGATTAATTTCAAGATGAGTATGAAAATTATTAATATCACCTTTAGTCATAGCAATAAAACAACTATCACTTTCTTGTGGGTCAATATATTCAATTACAGCACCATTAGATTCTAATAATTCAAGAATTTCATTATCAGTTTTTTTATTAAAAATATCTAAAGTTCTAGGATTAGTATATTCATCTTTATAATAAATTTCTTCATTTCTTTGTTTGTCTTTATAATTATTATATTTACCAATAATTAATTCAAACCAATTATTATATTTATTTTGAAAAATTGAGGTTTTACCATTATTAAGAATAATTAAAGGTCTTACAGCACGTCCTTTATCAACATAAATCATTATTTCATTAGTTGAATTATTCCATAAAATAGAAGTTAAAATATTAATTAATGCATTTCTTTTATATGCACGTAAAGTTCTCATAATTCTAATAGGGTCATTAGTTAAACCAAACCAAGTATTATTAATAAAAACTTTAGTAATATTTCTACTTAACTTTAAATTATAATTTTCAATAGGTATAACACCAATATCTAATAAACATTCACGAATATATTCAGGATTAGTACCAGCAGTAACTTTTGCTAAAAAAGCAAGATTTTTTAAATAACCGATTGCTTCACCATCAGGACTTTCAAAAGGACACATAATACCCCATTGATGAGAATGAAGTTTATGTGGTGCAGTAACTTTAATAGTTCTATCAATAGGCATATTAACCCTTCTTAAATGAGATAAAAATCCAATATAACTAATTCTTGATAAATCTTGAACTTTACCAGATTCACCATTTGCATCAACATCTAATCCCCAACGTCCTTTTAAAGATTTTGCAAAAGCATCAGCAATTAAAACATTAGGAATTACACGATATATATTATCTTTTGTTATAAAATCATTATAATCATCTTTATTTTTCCAACCATTATAATAATAAATATTATCCATAGTATCTCGAATTGTTTTTTTGAGTCTTTTATAAGATTCTTGAAATAATTCGGCAAGTAAAATACCACTAATATAAATTCGTTTATTATAATAATTATCTCTATCACTTTCTTTTTTAATTCCAATAGCAATATTAATAAATTCTTTAACTAAATAACCTAAATATTTACCTTTATTTTCAAAAAGACTTATATTAGGTAATATATCAGCACTTAATAAATATTTAACATATTTATCATCTTTAAATTTACATCTAAATTTAATATATTCTAATGCTTCTTTTTGATTATATATATGAACTTTTTCTTTATCAAAATCTCTAATATAAAAATTATTATATATTGAAGGTCTAATGAAATTTTGAAAATAAGAAGTTTCAACACTAGAATTATCAGAACCAAAAATAGTTTCATAAATATCTTTATCACTTTCAATACCTAATGCTCTAAATAAGATAAATAACGGTATTTTACCTTCAATTGAAGTTAATGTAACATAAATAGCACCTTTATTATCACTAAAATTTTCAGTTACATTACCATGAGTTTTAACTAAATAAAATTCAATCATTCTTGGAACTAAAACAGATTCACCAGTTTCACCAGAACATTTAATTTTACCTTTAAAACTAAAATCATCATCATCATTTAAATGAGAAACAATTAAACGATTATTTGTTTCAGTTTCTTGAGCGATAATAACTTTTTCTTTACCATCAATAATAAAATATCCACCACCATCATAAATACATTCACCTAATTCTCTAAGTACTTTATTACCATTATTATTTAAAATACAAATATCAGAATGAAGCATAATAGGAATACTTCCAATAGCAACTTTTTCAATTGTTTGTTGAAATAAATCACCATTTTTATTTTTAATTTTAATTACTACATCAGTATATAAATGACTGTCATAAGTAATACTTTTTAATCGAGCATCATTAGGAGTAATAATTTTTTGAATACCATTTTCAATAGTTATAGGATGATCAATATAAATTAAATCAGAATTTTCACCACCAACATAAATATCAACTTTTACATTAATATCACTATCATCATAATCATCTTTATTTTTATTAATATTTTCATTAAATTTAATCATAGTAATAGGATTTTCATCTTTAATAATTTTAGGTATATAATTTTTAATAAATTCACGATAACTATCTAAATGATGATTAGTGAAAGGGTATTTATGATCTTTAAAATGTAAATCTAATATATCCCAATCATTCATTATAATCTTATTATTATACTAACCGAAAATAAAAAATTATTTTTTACATTCTCTGTCAATACTTGAACAAAATACATAATCTTCTTGTATACCAAATTCAATTGGTTTTCCAATTTTTTTAATAAAATCCGCATCATTAATATTCATATTTAAACGTTCAGCATTTATTCTTTCAGAGTCAATAAAGTTTTTAAATTCAGTACTAGTTGCTTCAAAAAATGAATTAGAATAAATAACTAAAGAACCATTATCATTATTAATAATTAAATTAAAAGGTTCTTTAATACAATCTTCACAATTTCCAATTAATGATTTAATATTATTAGGGAGTTTAATTGTTTGAGATTTTTTATTATTATCATTAGAAATATATTCAATACTAATTTCAGTAGTTGATATTGTAACAGATTGTGTATTATAAATAGGAGTTCTATTAATAAAATAAAGAATTCTACCAGAATTTTTATTATAAACATAAATAATACCATCATTTGTAATAGACATAATAAATCTATTATTAAAAGAAAATAAAGATTTATTAGCAGGGATACTTTCACCTAATTTTAAAACATTTCTAGAAGATAATAATTGTCTACCCCAAGGATGATATATAATTTTATCAGATCTTTTTGTTTCATCAATTAAATTAAAAGACATAATAATTTCAGGGACACCTGGATAAAATTTATTTATTAATGATAATTCTTTAATAATATTTTTACTATATTCTTTAGAATAATGATTAACTTTAATACCATTTCTATCACCATCATTTAAATTAATAAGATAACCATCTTTAATATATTTATTCATAATTGAGATAATTAAATCAACAGGAGATGTATAATCAGCGATTTTTTTAGAATCTTCATCATCACCGATATTTTTATCACCTCTAGCAATTTTATCACTAATATCAACATATTTATATAAACTTTCTTGAATTTCTTTCATTGCATTTTCATTTAAAAATTCTGGAACATCTCTATTATTATGAATATCTCGAATATTTTTAATATAACCTTTAGTTTGTGCTAAACATTTACTTGGAACATAAGGAGATTTTTTAATTGCTTCTTCATTATTTTGATTCATATCATCAGTAAAAGTAGTAGTTAATCTATTTAAATCTTCACCATAATCAGAAACACAACCACCTTCAACACATAAATTTAAAAGGTCTTCATATAAAGTAAAACTTCTTCTATCTTCTCTAGTTAAAATTTCTAATAAAAATCGTAAAGATCTTTCATTTAAATATTTATATTTATTTTTAAGAGTTTCATAAGTAATAATAGTAGTTTTTTTAAAATCTAAGAAAAAATCATTAGTTAATAATGTATAAAAAAATCTAGATGAATTTATTATATCAGTAAAATTAGTTATATATTTATATTCATTAGTTAAATATGGAGCATAAATAATAATTCTTACATTTTTTTTAAATTTAAAAGAACTTGCTAAACTTCCTATTAATTTTTCTTGATCTCTTGGCATTTCACCTAATCCAGAATCAAAAAAAGAGTTAAAATAACTTAAAATTGCTAATTCACCATTTGTATTTGGAGAAACATTAACTGAACCATATTTAAAAGACCTTTTAAATGGTGTTTTAAATTTCTCTCCATCAAAAATACTAGTATGATAATCTAATTTTCTTCCTATTAAAGCAAATAAAGGTGCAGGAATTTTAACAGGAGTTCCTGATCTATTACCTATATTTAATTTATAATGAATTATATCAATAGTATTATTAATATAATTATTAATATCATTTACATTATTAACTTTAATATCTTTTTGTATATAAAGAGATTGAGTAGGAATATGAATTTTATCAGTATTATATTGTTTATTAGTAAAAAAAATACATTTCATAAATTTAAAAATTCTATCATTACTAAATTTTTCAATTAAATTTTTATTATAATTATATGTTATTATACCTAAAATAACGAGAATAATAAATATAATTATTATCGTTAATAACAAAAAAACATTCATTCTTCTCTAATAATTTATAAAAGTTTATTTATCTAAAATATCGTATATAATCAATATAAAATGCATGAAATATTATTGATATTAATGTTATTGATATAATAATAATTTTAATATAAATATAATTAAAAGTTTCAATTAATTTTAAAAAATATTTATTTTGATTAATAGGATTATATAAAATATCTATATTTTTAATATCAGTTTCATATTTATTATTTAAATATTTAAGAAAATCTTTAATAAAATCAAATTTATGTATATCTTTGACTTTTGATATATAATTTAAATTAATTAAATAATAATTATAAATATCTGGATTATTTGGAAAATTAATTTTTCTAATTAAACTTGTCATTAATAATTCAGGATTTTCTTTATCAGTAGTTATAATTGTTTCATTTGAATTATATTCTTTTAAATATTTATAAAATCCATCATTATTATTATCACTTCTTATAAATAAATAATCTTTAATATATAAATAATCTGTATCATTATAAATATCTATATATTTAAGGATACTTCTATCATTAATTAATTGTATATAACTTTCATTATTTATTTCATCATCAGTTTTATCACTTATATATTTAATACTTCTTTTAATTTTTTGTTTTATATTTAAATATTTAGATAAAAATTCAAATAAAATAATATCTGATGGATCTATATTTAATTGTTCCATAAAACGATTAGTTTTTTTATCAATTATCATATTTTCATTTATTTTTCTTATTAGTTTTTCAATATGAAAGTTTATATAAGCAAATTTATTTAAAAAATCATTATTTAATTGTGAATTATTTATTTTTATAAATAAATTTATATCAGATATATTTGTTTTTAAATTATCATCATTTTGATAATTAGTAATAATTTCTTTTTTTTCAGTATTAATTTTTTCAGATGATAATATAACAGATAATATATTATTTATATTATTTTCATCTTTATGTCGTTTAACTTCATTTATATCTAATAATAAATATTTTTTTTGTGTAGATGGTAAAGTTAATATATTATCATATATATAAGAATTAGTAAAATAATCTAAAAACCCTTCTAATAAAATTGATAATAATGGAATATTATTATTTATAATAAAATAATAATTATCTATAATATCAGTAGAACTAGTAGAACCAATAAATGTTTCAATAAAATTATTATAATTTAAATCAGAATTAATATTATTATATGGTGGAATTTGTATTAATAATTTAATTGTATAATTTAAATTTAAATTAGAAATAACTTCATTATATGTATCTTTTGTAATTTCTATTTTATTAAATTCTTTAATATTTGTTTCTATAATTTGATTTCCAAAAAAACTATAATAATATATAGGAATAGAAGAATCATATGTATTAGTTAACATAAAAATTAAAACTCTTTTAGAATTATCAATATTTGGATCAATATATGTAGTAATAATTTGACCTGAATTTATTAATTTTGTTAAATATATTTTTTTTTGTTCACTTGTTAAATATTTAATATTAAAAGTTAATATTAAAAATCTATTAAATGCTTTTGAACCTTCAACTTTAGGAATATCTTTTATAATAATATTATAATTAGTTTTTGTTAAAGAAATTAAACCATTTAATGTAATCATATCTTTAAAATAATCACGTTTATCTATAAAAATTTTATTAGTATTATTATTAAAAATAGTTATATCATTAATTTTAAAATAAATTTCATTAGTATATGTATTAATATTTTCATATTTAGTTAAATTAAAGGAATTACTAGAAATAAAATCTTTAAAAATATCAAAATTGAAATCAAGTTTAATAGTTAAATAATCATTATTATTATAATTAAAAATAGAATATAATTTATTATCATCATTTTTATTATTTTTTAAATTTTGAAATAATAATGTATTATTATCAAATATATTAGATATATCTAGTATTTCATTTAAAACTTGTGTTTTTTCTTCTTCTGATATAGTAATTGTATTTTCACTATAATAATTAATACGATTATTATATAACTTACTATAACTATTATTTTGATTTAATATTTCTTGTAAAATAACTGAAATATATTTATTATTTTTATTTTCAATTAATTCATCGTATTTAATTAAAAAGAAATTAGTTATATTATTATAATTAGAAATATTAACTATATTTTTTTCTTTAATAACAAAATTTTCATAATATTTTAGAAAACCATTTATTAAATTAATTAAAATTGTATTTTTTTGAGATAAATTAAATAAATTTAATTGATTGTTATTTATTTCAATAAAAACTTTAATATTTAAATTTAAATCTAATACATTAATAATTTCATTAATATTATTATTAGTTATTATTTGATTTTGATAATTGTTCATAATATTATCTTTATTTGATACATTTTGTAATCCTAATATATTTAAAAATAATTTAATAGTTGAAGGAATTTCACCAAAACTATCATTAATAATAAATAATAAATTATTTTTACCAAATAAATTTCTATTCATAATAGTATTAACATCTCTATATGTAGTAAAAAAAGTATTATGTAATATACTAATTAAATAATTATTTCTTTCAAATTTAGATAAATAATTTAAATTAAAATTTAAAAAAATATATTTTTTATTATTAATAGTTTGAATTTTTAATTTATCAGTTTCTAAAGATAAATTATTAAATATTAAATCATTTTTTAAAATATTTCTTATATCACTAGATATAAGATTAATATCAAAATTTAATAAATTATTTCTAATATTTGTAAATTTTAAATAATTAATAGTAGGACTTTGACTAATAATTTCATAAAAAGCATTAGGTTGAAAATAATAATTTAATTTAACTAACATTTTATGAGAATCATTATTCCAATCTAATTTTATACGTAAATAATCTTGTTCATCATAATATTTAATAATAGCATATTTTTCTTTAAAAAAATTTTGATTATAATAAAGATTATTATAAATAATAGTATCTTTATTTAATACATCATTTATAGTTAAAATAGTATTTAATCCTGCTTTATCAAATTCTTTTAATTCTAAAGATAATTGATTTTGAACTTTAGTAAATAAATAATGTTGATTATCTATATCATCAATTTTAATATATGCTTCATTAGTAATTTTATTAATTTCTTGTAAAAAAGAGTTAAGAACATCATTATTTAATATTAAATCACCACCCGTTTTAAATTTTTTATTTTTTTGATAATTTATATTATTTGTTTCATCTTCTAGTGTAAAATCGAAATTTTCAATAAAAATAATATTAGATAATTCATAATAATTTTTATAATCAAGTAAAATTTTATCAATTTCTATTTTATTTAAATATGTATCCATTTCAAAATAAATAATATAAATAAAAAGTATCATTAAAATAATAATGAAAATACCATATAAATCTAATTGTTTATAATGAGAACATATAATAAATGTAATAAATATAAATAAAATTATTAAAGTATATTTCCATAAAACAAGATAATCTTTATTATTATTATAATCAAAAGTATCTTTTATTAAATAATTATATAAATTATATCTTATTTTATTTAATTCCATTATCCTTTAATTTACAAATAACATTGTTTTTCTAATTCTTTGAAATAATCGAAGTTCCATTTGATAATCGTTAAATTGTATATATATAAAAGCATCATTATAAATACAAATAAATATAAATAAGTTACTATCATTTTTCTATTTATAATCTCCTATTATATATTTAATAATAGGATCATAAATATAAATTTTTATATTATATAAAAGTAAAAAGATATAAGGATTAAATTCATTTAAAGTTTCTTCTTTTCTGGAAGAAAGCAAATAGATAATAGCATATAAAATTCCAAAATTTAATACAACAATAAAACAAATATAAACAATTGTAAGAAAAAAAGGAATTAATGTATTAGTATTAGTTAAAATTAATAAATTAATATTTTTTATTTTTTCAGTAATACTAGTATTTAAAGTATTAAAATATTCAATTTTATCATCTGGAATTTCATTATAATAATTTAAACTTTCATTATATTTACGTATCATTTTAATTTCATTATTATTTAATAATGCAACAAAAGACATAGTTATATCACTATTCGTAAATTTAGGTTTATTATTAGCATCAGAAGTACAATAATCTTTAAATTTATCTTGCATATCTTTAGTAAAAGGTATATATTCACGTAAATAACAATAAATATTAAAAATAATAATTTTTTGTTCTAAACAATTAGAAGCATCTTCTGTTTTAATACCATCTAAAAATATTTCATTTAATTCATCAATTCTAGATGCATCATATAAAATATCAAAAAATTTATGATCAACTAATATTTGATTATTATCAATATTACCAGAACTATCAGTTGAATAAATTAAAATATATTCTGATATTTTTTCATCAATTTCGTTTTCTCTTAATTGTAATGTTTTATAAGGGGAATATACAAATTGTTTAAAAATAAATTTATAAATCATTAAATGAATAATACTATAAAGAACCATAAAACCAATTAAAAATACAAATAAAGGAGGTTGAAATAATAATTGAGGTGTACCAACAATTTGCATTTTCATTATTTTTGAATATAAAATCAAAACAAAATAAACAAAAAAATATAAAATTAATAAATATAATACATAAATTCCAATATTAAAAATAACTATATTTTGTTTTTGTTCTGTAAGTATAAAAAAACGGTCATCACTAAAATTATCTTTTGTACATCTTGTAATAGTTTTACTTAAGAAATCTAATGAAAGACTTCTAGATAAATTATCAGTATTTACAAATAAAGAAGTTATATTAACTATTAAATCAATAATTAATTTTAATAAACCAACAACTGATAATAATAAAATAAATATAACTAAAAATATACATAAATAACTAAATAAAGATAAACATAATTTAAATAATCCAACATAATCTTCAAAATATATTTTTTCAGGGTCTTTTATATATTTATCAGGATCATCATTTAAATATTTTTGATTATCTTCTTTAAAATTTTCTCTCGCAATTTTTTCAATTCTATCAACATATTCTTTATATCCATCAGTATTTGGAGAATTATATCGTGGGTCTCCTTTTAATTGTGCTAAACGTTCATTTAAATTTAAAATTATATTATGTTCTGGTATAGTAATTGGACTTTTATTTTTAAGTTTTTCACTTATAATTCTAACTTTACTCATCATTTCATATGCTTCACCATATTGTTTTTCATTATCATCTTCTTCATTAGACATAGAAGTAATAATATCACCAACAACACCAGTACTTTTTCCTGATAATCTTTCTAATTTTTTAAGTTCACTTGCAATAGATAAATTATTTGAATTTAATAATGGACCAAATTTACTTTCTAATTCTGGATTATTTTTTAATAAATCAGGTGTTATTTGTATACTATTTTTTTTATTTTTAGTTGTTTGAATTAAATCAGTTATAGCATCTGTTAAACCACTTTCTTTTAAATCTGATTTAATTTGATTAATAGTTTCTTTTGTTTTTGGATCTTTAACAATATTTGTAATTGTTTCCTGTATTTGAGCTGGATTACCTGATTGTAAAACATCATTAAATTGTTTTTTAAATTGATCAACTGGAATATTTTTAATTTTATCAGCATTTTCATCAATTAATTTATTAATTGTTTTTTGTTGTGATGGTGGTAAAAATGCTTTAGATAATGTTTTAAGATTATCAGGATTTTTTTGAAAAGATTCAAATGCTTTTCCTAATTTATCTGGATTTTTAATTGCCCAATTTGCCATTTTTGCAGGATTACCTTGTGAGGATGCTACTGCTGTTAATACAGGTCTAACATCTTTATTTTTATATGCTAATTTACCAAGTTCCAATGGATTTACATTTAAACCATTACTCATTATAATTGAATACCTATTTAATTATTATAGATATAAATTATTATCATTATTATTAAAATAATAAACATAATAAAATAATAAGCAAAAACTGATATTAATTTATATTTTAAAATATTATAAATATCTACAACAACATTTTGAATTATATTTTGTATACGACTAAATTCACTATGAATATAATTATAAATATCTTTATTATCTCCAAAACTATTTGCCATTGATAATGTATATTCAAAATTTTTAGTAAAAATCATAATATCATTAAATCGTATATATAAAATTGGATTAATCTTATCTCTTAATAAATTTATATTTTTTACATAAATTAAATTATATGCTGAAAAAAAATCCTTTGCTTCTTCTATTAAATCATTATCTAAATAATATTTTATTAATTGAAATGTAAATAATGCTGATAAAATCTTATCTTTATATAATTTACCATTTTTATCTTTTAGAGTTTTAAATTTTTGAATAGTAATATTTGTCATAGGTGCTATATTTTGTTGAATATCATTTGTTACAGATTTAATATATGCATATAATTTTGATATACCAATATTATTTTTAATATCATTACATTTACCATATATAAAAGTATAATCATAAGGAGATTTTTTAGATAAATAATTACAAATATTTTGTGAATTTATAAAATCTACATTAATATTATTATATATAATATTATTTGCTGTATTTATTCTCATACCAAGTGATGTATAATTTTTATAAACTAATAAATAATATAATAAACCAATTATCATAATTAAATAACAATATATTTTTGTAGATTCAAAAACTGTTTTATGACTGTTATCTGCAGCTTTTTCAAGAATATATAATTTAATTAAAATAAATATTGGTGTAGTTATAAATAAGAAAAACATTATATCAATTGAAAAATAATCATTCAAATAATATAATTTTTTTACTTGAATAAATAATGGGTCATCTATTAAACGTGGATTTTCTTTTAATAATAAAAATGTAGTCATTTTAATATAATTATAAAGATTTATATAAGAATCATATAATAACCATACTAATGAAAAAATTAAAAAGAAAAATACTATTTTTAAAATTAAATCACTTAACCAAAATGGTTCTCGACAAAATATACCTTCTCCTTGTTTATTTCTAATTAAAATATGATCATAGAAATCCTTCTTTTCCTTATAATATATATTAAATGCATGATAAACTTGTTTTAAAATTTTTATTATTGCTTCTTTAATTAACATTATCTACCTATTATAATGATTTAATTATCCATAGAAATAAGAATATAATAATTGGAAATGATAATCTAACCATAAATTCTTGTAATGATGATAAATCTGTTGTTGTTAAATATGATGTAATATAATAAGAACCTAATTTTTCAAGTGATATTGCTAAAATTATTACCATTGATAATATAAATAATTTTAATACTTCACGTTTTGACATTACCATTCTATCCCAAAAAGAATATTCAGGATATCTCTGTGAATAATAACTATTTCTATATTGTTGTTGAACAGGTTGATACATTTGAAAATTTTCTTTTAATTGTTGTTTTTGTGGTATTTTAGGCATTTGTTGTTGTTGTTGTTGTATTTGTAAATTATGAGAATCTTCATCAATTTGAGAGTCTTGAGAACCATTTTTAATTTGCATACTTGCCTTTTCATATTCATATTGTTGTTGTTGTTTATTATTAGGTATTTGTAATGAAGGTTGATTATTATCATAATCATTCATTTGTTGTTCATATGCTAAAAATAGTTCAGTCATTTCTATCTATAATTTAATATTATTTTATAATAGTAAGAATAATAATGGTAAATTATGATGTAATATTAAATTTAGTTTCAATTGTATTAATTTTATTAATATTATTTATGGTTTTATTTGGTTGTAAAAATAATAATAAAATAGGTTATTATGAAAGATTTTCAAATAAAGAAGATGAAGATGATAGTGATGATGAAGAAGAAAAAGAAAAAGAAGAAAAAAAACCAAAAAAAGTAAAAAAAGAAAAATCTGAAAAACCTGAAAAAAAACTAGAAAAAAAAGAAAATACTGAATTATCAGGATTTGAAAAGCAAATTTTACAACAATTATCAAATGGACAATTAACTACTGAAAATTTTACTAATTTAATTGCTACAGAAAAATTTACTCAAAAAAATTTAGAAAATATTATTAATCATGTTGAAGGTTTCAAAAATCCTAATATTTAATTATTCACTATCTTCCTCCTCTTCCTCCTCTTCATCTATAATTTCTTGATTTAATAAATATTCAGTTGTTTTATATTTTTCATATATATTATCTCTCGAATATTCATTATTATTTTCTTCATTTATATATTGTTGATCATCTATAGTATATCTATAATCATTAAAATTATTTTTATAATTTGGATTTAATAAAGGTTTAAATTCATTCATATTTAATAATTTTGGTTTTAAATATTTAATTAAATATGTAATTGTATGATTTACACCCTTAAAATCATATAAATTACCTTCTGCTGTTTCAAATCGAAATGTAATTTTTGCTAATTTTCCTATTGGATGAAATTCTCTAACTGGAAGTTTAGTTAATTCTACACTTTCATCATTAAAACCTACACCACTTACTTTAAATTTTGCTATTCCTTGATTATAATTATTATATCCAAGAGAACCAAATGCATGTTCTTCAATTTCAGGAGAACGAATAATTATATATTTTTCACCAATAAAAAATACAATTCCTGGTGATATTATTTCATATATTTGTGTTTGTTCATTATAAAAACTATGATATATTTTTAATAATTTTAAATTTCCTTGATAATTATTAAAATATTTATATAATATATTATCATAATTTGAATCAATATTTAAATTACATCCTATTGTATCTGCAATACTACTTAAATTCATATTTAAAATAAATGGATTTTTACAACTAAAAACAATCTTATTTGATAATTCTGGTGGATTCGTTAAATTATCTATTTGTATTGGTTCATAAATATAATTTTCTGGTATTTTAGATTGTTGAACCATTAATGAATTAAATGTAGGGATAAATGTTTGAATTGTATAATTTCCTACTGGAATTACTAATTTTTTAAATATATTAATATCTACATTTTCATTTAATCCTTGACCATTATTAATAATTATATTATATTCATTTATATTTTTTGCAATATAATAATAAAATGTATTATTATATTTATCAATTGTATACATTGTTCTTGGTATATTTGCTTCAATTACTTCAATTCCTACAATATTTTTAAATGGTGTATTAAAACTAATTACATATGAATTTGGATTAGGAAAACTTAGAAAATCTCTTTTCTTTGAATCAACTAAAAATAAATGACTTTCAAGAATACTATTTCTTTTTAAATAATCAATATCTTCAATTGACATTTATTTAAAAATTAGTGATATTTTTATATGTTTATTTATTTTATTTATTTTTATTAAATTAAAATAGAAATTAAAATAGATGTCTGTTTCTAATCAAAAAATGTTTTTTGAATATTTTCTTGGTCTTCTTGGACAAGTTAAAGTTTTTCATTGGACTACTTTAAGTTATTCAAATCATAAAGCATTAGATGAACTTCATAAAAATCTTTCAGAACTTATTGATGAATTTATTGAAGTTTATATGGGCAAATTTAATAAACAACCTAGTGATTTATTTACTATAACAATGGATGCAACAAGTGATTCTTCTAATTTATTATCATATTTAGAAGAACAAAGAGAAACAATTAGAAGTATGAGAAATAAACATTTTAAAACTATAAGTGAAATACAAAATATTATTGATAGTATGATGTCATGTATTAATAATACTATTTATTTATGTAAATTAACATAAAATAATATAAAATAATATAAAATACTCTAAATATTTAAAAAATTGATTTTTATTATTTTTATTATTTTTGTCAAAATGGATAAAAATTATCAGGTTTATTACGACTATTGGCATTATTATTATTTTATGACTAATTGTAAGAATAAACGATTTATTTTCAATACTCCTCCTAAACGTGACATTCAGGACATTTTAGCAGACGATAGAAAAGTTAAAAAAATTCTTGCAAAAGCTAGAAGTTTTGATAAAACAAACAAAAGTTTTCGTAATCCGTAAAATTTTTGTTTTTTTTTTTAAAGTTGCAATAATTAAAATTTAAAATATTTTATAAATTAACACACATTAATTTGTTACAACATTCAAGACCATTATTATTATCTAAAATCATATAAATATAGGATTTAAGAGAAGCAATTAAACTAGTATTATAATTTTGAAAATTATTTTGATTATTATTAGATTGATTGTTATTATTTAAATGTGTAGAAAGAATATTAGCAATTTGAATAAGATAATTATTAATATTATTATTAAATTGCCTAGTAGAAGATAATTCATGAATATCATCAATATAATATTGATGATTAAGTTCTAACATTTTAAGAACAACATTATTAACTAAATTGTGATTACGCATAATTATAATGATAATTATAGTTTAAATAAAATAAATCATTTTTTATAATTAGATATATATATAATTAAATGAAAATTAATAATATTAAAGATAGTTTAGATAAATCATGTAATGTTTGTAATAGTCCAATGAATTGGTTTATTAAAATAATGGTATTAATAATAATGTTATTTATTTTAACTTCTTCTCTTTATTATTATTATATAAATGTAAATCCTATAATAATAAAAGATGATAAATTAAAGGTCACTTAATAACATAAAACATAAAGAATTTAGAGGTCGTTGAATTTTTGTTTTATTTATTATAAAAAAAGGGTTTTCTGGAATTGTTTTTTTCTTTAAATCAAAAATAACATTTGAATTTTTAATAATAAAATCGGTAATAGTGGTATCATTATAAGGGAAAGTATAAATTAATAAAAAATCTTGTAATTTAGTCATAATAATAAATTTAAAAATAATATAAGCATAAATATTAGCATTATCAATCCATTGTTGATTTTTATAAGTTTCTTGTAATTTTAAAATTTGATATGATTTTAACATAGAATATTTAAATTCAATATCAAAAAGAGTTTTTAAATTAAAATGATATTCTTTTGAAATTAAATATAAAAAAACGATCATTGCCCATGTTTCAACAATAGTTTCATTTAAAATTAATTTAGTAGAATGATGAATATTAAAATGATCCATTAATTTAAATTTATTATGATTGTTAAAAGTTTGATTATCGATTAATAATTGATGATGTATTAATTCATGTATAATAACTTTAGGATATTCTTCTTCTCTAAAAATAAAAATTTCATTATTATTATGAAAAGTGAAACCACTATTAACATTTTTTGCAGTAAACATTTGATTATAAACAAATTCTTTTTTAAGAGGTGATAAAATTAAATTAATAATGAAAGATTTAATATTATTATAATTATCAATTACTAAAAAAGCACGTTTAATAGTTTTTTTAATTTTAGTAAAATTTAGTTTATTATAATTTTTAATATAATAAACTTTAACAGTTAAATTATTAAAAGTATAATAATAAATATGAGTAATTTGATTAATATATGAAATAATTTCAGGTAAATTATAATCACTAATAAAGAAAGATTTTAATTTATCTTTTTCATAATTACTTATATTAACAATCATCTTTCTATATGATATAAAAATAATAAATATTTATTTATTTAAAAGATTATGAGTAAAAATCCATATCAAATATTAGGATTATCAATTAATAGTTCTATTGAAGAAGTTAAACGAACATATAAATTAATAGCATTAAAATCACATCCAGATAAATTAAATAATATAGATGATATAGAAGAAAGAAATAAAAAAATAAAAGAATTTATAGAAGCAACAAATGCATATGATAAAATTATAAAAGGAGATATAAATAATTTTGAAAATTTTGATGATTTTTATTATGATGATTTTAATTATGATGATTTTAAATTTACATATGAAGATTGGGAGGAAACATTTAATAATATTCGAAATAGTGATTTAATGAAAAATTTGGTTAATATGTATATGAAATATAAATCAAAACCAGCAAAAAAACATAATATAAATGTGGATATTAAATATAGTGATTATTTTAATATAAATAAAAAAAAATTAAGATTATTTTTAAAAGGAATAGAAGAACCAGTATATATAAATCTTAATTGTAAACAATATCCAGCATGTACTATTAATTATATTGATGATAATGATAATGAACATGAAATAAATATTAAAATGGTATTTCTAAATGATAAAAAAATAAATAATAATTATTATCATAAAAATGAAGAAAATGAAAAAAATAAAATTAATTTATATTATGATTTAGATATTGATACAATAGATTATATAATAGGAGGTATAAAAGAAATATTATTTGTAAATAAAGAAAAACTTATAATAAATATTAAAGAATTTACTAATGAAGTAATAATAGATAATTATGGTATTAATGGAGGAACTTTAATTATTAAATTTAATTATAAACCAATAAATAAAGAAATTTGGAATAAATTATTAGACGCAGATAAAATAGAAATGATAAGGATTTTAGAAAATTTAAAATGATATAAAGAAATGATAATAATTAATAGCATATAAAATCTAATGCCTGTTCCAAGAAAAACTGCTGAGACTAAACCTGTTGAAGTTCCTAAAGAAGTAGCGAAGGAAGAAGTACAATCAGTCGAAAAGAAAGCACCTGTAAAGGGACGTTCTGCAAAAGTTCAACCAGAATCAAAAGTTGTAGCAAAAAAAGAAGAAGTAGTGGAAGCACAAGTAGTACCTGTAACAAATGATGATAAAGAAACTGCAGTTGCAAATGTTGAAGATCCAATGAAAAATCTTCATGAAAAGATTTTAGCAGTAACTTGTTTATTTAAGGAAATTCAAGCAGGACTAAAAAGTGCATCACGTGATTATGATAAACTTAAGAAAATTGTAGATAAAATCCAAAAGAAACGTGAAAATGCTCGAAAATCACCATCAGGATTTGCAAAACCAAATAAAATTTCAGATGAACTTTGTGATTTTATAGGTGTACCTCGTGGAACAGAGAAATCAAGAACAGATATTACACGATATATTAATAGTTATGTAAAAGAACATAATCTTAATAAACCTACAAATCGAAGAGTAATTCTTCCTGATGAAAAACTAAAAGCGATTCTAAATGTAAAAGAGGGAGAAGAAGTAACATTTTTCATTCTTCAACGTCTAATTTCTCATCATTTTCCACCAAAAACTACAAAATAAAAATAATCATTTATAATTATTTTTGTAAAAATGATAAAAAAAATCATTTATAAAAATTAAATATTTTCAAAAGTTAATTCAGATAATTGTTGTTCTTCTTTTTCATTAATAGATGAACAAATATTTTTATATAAACTAACTAATTTATCATTTAATTTAAATTCTTCAATTAACATATTTATTTGATCATTATTTAATTTATAATTAATAATGACTTTATTATTTCCCTCACTTGGACTAGTAATAATAACAATTGCTCCTTTTTCAATTAAAATTCGTTTATTAAATTTACGAAGACTACCACAAATAGTACCAATACATTCAACATTATTATTAGAAAGAACTAAACAACGACAATTACCCAATAACTTAATAACTATTCCATATTCTTCAATTTCTTCATTAATTTTATATTTAACTTCTTTATTTTTATTAAAAGATTTATTTGATTTTTTATTTCTAATACTTGATTGATATGACATCTAATATTTTTTATTATTTTAAATATCTTTATATATAAAGATTTAATTTAAATTTATAACTAAATGGTAAATAAAATAATTGATTGTTTTACATTTTATAATGAACTTAAAATGTTAAAATTTAGACTTGAATATTTATATGATTATGTTGATTATTTTATTTTAGTAGAAGCAACATTATCACATGTAGGAAAACCTAAAGAATTATTTTATGAAAATAATAAACATTTATTTGAAAAATATAAAAAAAAAATAATTCATATTATTGTTTCTGATATGAAAACTCCAGAAGAAGCACCTGATGCATGGATTAGAGAAAATTATCAAAGAAATTGTATAGATAAAGGTATTAAATATATTGATGAAAAAAAATGTAAATTAAATGATAATGATATTTTTCATATAAGTGATGCAGATGAAATACCAGATAGAAATATATTTATTCATTTTCGTTATAATAAATTAAATAATAATTCTCGAATCCAATTATTACAAGATTCATATTGGTATAATTTAAATTGTCGCGGTAATAAAAAATGGGATTCTGCTAGAATGGTTAATTATCATACATATATAAATATATTTAATAGAATTTCTCAAGATATTAGACTTAAATATTTACAAACTATTAATACTTTTCATATTGAAAAAGGAGGATGGCATTTTACATGGCAAGGAGATACAAAATTTTTACTTAATAAATTAGAAAATTTTGCACATCAAGAATATAATAAAGATATTTATAAAAATGAAGAAACAATTAATGAACTTATTAAAAAGAATTTATGTTTTATAGATTTGGGAGAAAATACAAGAGATGGTGGATATAATTATATAGCATTTGAAGATAATAAGTATCTCCCAGAAAATTATGAAATGCTTATATAAGCATAAAAATTTATTTTATTATTATAATGAGTGATAATTATTTTAATGATGTTTGGAGTCTTTATTTTCATGATCCTTATGATATGAATTGGGAACCATCAAGTTATAAATTTATTACTACTATAAGTAGTGTTAATGATTTTATTCAAATTTATAAAATATTTAATGAATTATGGTCAAGAGGTATGTTTTTTATAATGAGAGAACATATAACACCTAGATGGGAAGATGAAAATAATACAAATGGAGGTTGTTTTTCATTTAAAATAAATAAAACAGAAGTTTCAGATAAATTATTTGAAATTACATCAATGATGTTAGGAGAAACATTAGGAAAATCAGATATAATTTCAAATAATATAAATGGAATTTCAATTTGTCCAAAAAAAAATTATCATATTGTGAGAATTTGGATTAAAACAAATCAAAATATATCAAAAGAGAATTATAATTTTCAAATTCCGACTTATTCAACTCTTATGTATAAATCGCATTTAGATTCTATATAATAATAACTTATTTATTATTAATATAAATATGACCATTTTTAAAGCTTTTATTAGAAATAATAATTCAATTATTCAAACATTATTTCATGTTGATAATAATAATATTAAAATAATTGATGATAATACACGTGAAATAATTAAAAATTATCGAACAGCAAAGATTTTTATATTTATGCCTTTACTTAAAGATATTTTAAATGAAATTTTAAAAGATGTTCCAATAGTTCAATTAAAAATTATTGAAACTTATGATAATAAAAATAATCAATTTAATTATTTAATTAAATTATGTGAAAATAAATTATTTGAAAATATAACAAATATTTATCGTTTTAATTATTTTATTCATCTTTATCAAGATAAAATTGATAAATCTAAAATAAATGTTACTTTATCTATGAATAAAAATAATATTGAAGATGATAATAATCCTTTAAATAAAATTATAATAATGATAATGCTTAATTATTTTGAAAATGAACATCCATCTTATTATAAAAAAGTTGTTTTACAAGATCAATTAAAACCTCTAATTGATAATATTAGTCTTCATTCTTTGGTGCTAAACATAATCTAACAGTACCCATTGATGCAATTGAATATTGAAGAATAATTGGATATGAATTTTTTAAATAAATTTCAACTGTTGTACATAAATTAGTACATTTTGTAAATATACTTAAATATTTTAAACTAAAAATACCTTGAATTATATCATCCTTATTATTTTCATTTCCATTTTTCTTCATATTAATATTTTGTGATTTTTCTGTTCCTAAAACTGTTTCTTGACAACAAAATTCTCCTTGACAACTTAAAATTAATTTATCATTTATATTTTTTATTTCTATATATTCCGCTAAATTATGCATATCTCTAATTATTTTTTGTAAATATGCTGATGGCATTGTTATTATTGTATTAAAATCTTGTGGTGGTATATCTACATTAACAACATCTATATCTAACATTGATAATTTATAAGTTGTTTTAACATTTCTTTCACTATTTTCAATAGTTATACCTAAAACACTCGGTTCTGTTTTTAATATGAATAATGATAATATATCACTATTTGTAATTGTTTTTATTAACATATGGAATTTTAACATATTAATACCCACATGTAATTTTTTTTCACAATAATATTTCTCAAATTTTTCTGCTTCTAATTTTAAATGAATTAATACTATATGTGTATTATCTAATGCTATAATTTTCATACCTGTATCATCAAATTCTAAATTTACATCCATTAGAATTTCTTTCATTGCATCTATTACTAATTTAATTGTTGATGCTTGAACAGTTTTAATATTTAATAAATATTCACTGTTACTCATGATAATTTATAATTAATAATAATTATAAATCTTTCTTTAAATATAAAAATTTATAATTATTCATTTGAAGCATCTATATAAATATATTTAGTTTTATCTTCATTTATTTTTGATTTTTCTTCTGATGGTTTTATTGTTGTTGATGCTAATTTAAAGAATGTATCTGAATTAGGAACATTATAAAAATTAGTTAATGATTTTCCAATTTCTCCTTCCGTTAAAAAACTCATCATTGAACCTTGATTGAATCCAAAATTAGCACTTTTACCTATATTAATATTAGTTGTTTCATTTGAAACTATAGGTCTTGAATATTGTTCTATTATTGTTTTATTTAAACTTTCATAATTATGATATTGCATCTTTATAATTTAATTGTATTTTTTTTTGCTTTATCCATAAATATTTTCATTTCTAAATCAAATGCATCACATGTTTCTCTTATTTCGTTCCAATGTTTTTGATTTTTATTTATTTCCTTTTCTTTTTTCTCTTTTATATCCCATAATTCCATTAAAGTTTTTGTTATATTTTCACCATTTCTTTCAAATACCTCTTTTATTATTGTTTTTTCTATTCCTTCAGGTGATTGTTTAATTACTTCATCCATTATTCTTATTATTATTAGTATAATAATTATTTATATATAAATTTTTTTTATAATATTATTAAGAATAAGTAATATATGTCTTCCTCATTATCATTTATTAATGATGGTATTATTAATACATATATTAATAATTCATCATGTAATATCGCATTAGGACTCAAGTTATCTGGTAAAGGTTTAAATGATCCTATTAATAATAATAATATATATGATTCTAATGGTATTGGATTACAATTAATAACTAATAATAGTAATAATAGAGAATTAGGTTTAATAGATACAAATAATTTAAATAAAATTCAATTTTCCATAAATAATTCAAATATTCAAATTAAAAGTATTAATTCTAATAATCAGTTAATACCTGTAATAATTAATTCAAATATATTCATAAATAACTCAAATATTGGTATTAATATTAATAATCCTATGAATTATTTACATTTACATTATCCTTTAGAAAATCAACAATTATCTGATATTGGAATTCAAATGACTGATATTATAACAGGTATTAATAGTAATAATGGAATTATATTAAAAAAAGATAATAATCAAAATTTAATTATTAATAATAACTTTTCAAATGCAAATATTATTTTAGGAACTTCTTCTAATTCAAATGCTATTTTTATAACTTCTAATGGTTCTATTGGTTTTGGAACAAATAAACCATCTCAATATTTAGATATTATTGGAAATACTAATTTTAGATCTAATATAACTGTTAATGGTTCTATATTTAGACCCAATGGAACACCTTATGTTAGTAGTCAATGGTCTAATTCTTCTATTATACCTTCAACTATTTTTTATAATTCAGGTGGAGTAGGTATTGGTACAACAAGTATACTTATTCCAACTGTCGATAATGCAACTGATATTAATTTATCTGTTATTAATGGAATTACATGTAGAAAAATTTATATTGATAATCAAAGAGTTGATTCAACATTTATTACTAGAACTGGTAAAAATGCAAGTGAAATTGATACAGGTATATTAAAAATTGCTTTTGGTGGCACTGGTTTAAATTTTTTTAATTCTGATGAAATTCTATTTGGTGGTACTATTGGTGTAAATAATGCAATTAAACAATCCGCTAATCTTAGATATATTGAAAGTAATGCTTCTTTATTAATAACAGGTAATATTGGTATTAATACTGAAAATCCAAGAAATATTTTAGATGTAAATGGTACTATTTTTGCATCAGCATATTCAACACCATCAGGTTCTATTAATTTTCTTTCTGGTCCCGCACAACGTAATAGAATGGTAATTACAAGTGAAGGTTTAATTGGTATTGGTACTGTATCACCTCAATCATTTATGCATATAAATAATCCTTCATCGACTGATACAAGAATTCAAATAACAAATGATACAAGTGGAGGAACAATAAATAATGGTTTTATTATAGGTAAAACAACTAATAATGATTCATATATAACAAATCTTGAAAATGCAAATTTAAGTCTAGGTACAAATGGAAGTGATAAATTAACTATAACAGCAAATGGTTTAATAGGAATAGGAACAAATAATCCACAATCATTATTACAAATTACTAATCCATCAATTGCAAATACTCAAATTCAAATAACTGATTTAAATAGTGGTAATAGTATTAATGATGGTTTTATAATTGGTAAAGATTCAAATAATGAATCTTATATAACTAATCTTGAAAATACTAATTTACGTTTAGGTACAAATGGAATAGATAGATTATTTATTACTTCTAATGGATTTATTGGTATAGGTACAAATAATCCTAAATCTTCAATTCATATTAATAATAATATTAATAATAATATTGTAAGAATTCAATTAACTGACAGTAATTGTGGTATTAATTCTAATAATGGTTTCGTTTTAGCAAAAGATATAAATAATGATTGTTATTTAACTAATTTTGAAAATGCTAATTTAAGATTTAGAACAAATGGTAATGATCAAATGATTATTAATTCTAATGGTTTTATTGGAATTGGTACAATAAATCCTAAATCAATATTACAATTAAATAATTCTTCTAGTAGTGATGTAAGACTTCAAATAACTGATATTAATAGCGGTTTTGAATCATCTAATGGTTTTATTATAGGTAAAGGTATAAATAATCAAGCATATTTAACTAATCTTCAAAATGCTAGTTTACGTTTAGGTACAAATGGAACTGATAAAATGACAATATCATCATCTGGTTTTGTTGGAATTGGTATTGCATCTCCTCAATCATTATTACAATTAAATAATTCAACTGGTGGTGATGTAAGAATACAATTAACTGATATTAATAGTGGTAGTAGTATTAATGATGGTATTGTTTTAGGTAAAACTATAAATAATCAATTTTATTTAACAAATCTTGAAAATTCAAGTATGCGTTTAGGTACTAATGGTACAGATAGATTAACAATATCATCATCTGGTTTTATTGGTGCAGGTATTGGAAATCCTCAATCTATGTTTCATTTACATAATCCAAATGGTGGTAATATAAGAATACAATTAACAGATGCATTATTTAGTGGTGTTTCTGTAAATGATGGTGTTGTAATTGGAAAATCAATAGATAATCAAGGTTATTTTACAAATTTAGAAAATGCAGGTTTACGTTTTGGTACAAATTCTATTGATAGAATGATTATTAATTCTAATGGTTTTATTGGTATTGGTACTCAAGATCCAAAACAACGATTACATATATGTCATTCTAATAATAATTTAATTAGAATTGAAACTAATAATGATAATATTGACCAAATTAGTGGTATTGAATTTGGTATTCCTTCATATTCTTCTTCTACTAGAAGTAAAATAACTTCAACTAGTTTATTAAATAATGCCAATAATTTACAATTTTATACAGCAATATCTTCTAATAATTCTACTTTAAAATTAATTATTAATAGTAATGGTTATATTGGTATTGGTACAAATAATCCATTATCAATTTTACATTTAAATAATAATGATTCTAATAATGATATAAGAATTCAATTAACAGATAATCAATCTGGATTATTTTCATCAAATGGTGTAATAATAGGTAAAGATAAAATTACAAATAAAGCATATTTTATTAATCAAAATAATGCTAATTTAACATTAGGAACTAATGGTATTGAATATTTAACAATTAATAGTAATGGTAATATAGATATAGGTAATTTAAATTCATCAAATCAAAATTTAAATATCATTGGAGATATGAATGTTAAAGGAAAAATAATATTTACAAGTATTTTTTCAAGTAATGGAGATCAATTAGGTTCTCAATGGGAAAAACAAAGAAATGCATCAAATATTTATTATAATTATGGTAATATTGGTATTGGAACAAATGCTCCAGATGAAAAATTATCTATAATTGGAAATTCAAAAGTTATAGGTAATTTAATAATTTCACCACCTATTATTAATTGTAATAATTTACCCATAAGTATTTCATATAAAAATCAACAATTTAATTTTAATACTTTAGGTATTAATATTAATAATAATCAAATTATTAATGCCTATAATACTATAACTACTACTAGTTCATTAAATACATCTTTTTATTATAGAGATAATAGTAATTATGGTTATTATTTATTAAATAGTAATGCATCCATCAATTTCGCAAATTTAATTGATGTTGATGTTATAATTGCAGGTGCAGGTGGTACTGGTGGTACTGGTATTTATAGTAGTGGAGGTGGTGCAGGTGAATTAATTTATTATCCTAATTTTAAATTTCAAAAAGGAACTTATACCATTAATATTGGTATCGGTAATACTAATGTTATAAATGATAGAACTACTAGTATAAATTTAAGTAATAATACACTTATTTATGCACGAGGTGGTGGTGATGGTGCAAGTTTTTCAAATAATATAATTCAATTACCAACAATAGGAGGAGGAGGTGGTGGTGGTATAAGTTCAAATATTTCAAATTTTAATACATCTATTTTAAATTTTCCTTTTATAACTCCATCAAATGTTATTAATATAAATACTAATCTTTTTTCAAAACCAAATATTAATTCAACATCAAATTTTATTTTTACTAATGATGGTGGATTAATTATTACTTCTAATAATTATCCATCTATAACAACTAATATTAATCTTAATAATAATAATTATTTTTGGTATCGTTTTAATAATACCACAAATATTGGTTTAGATAGCAGTGATAATAATTTAAATATGATAAATGTAAATAATAATATAATAATTAGTTCAGATGCAATTAAAGGTAATAATTCTGCATTTTTTAATGGTTCAAATGCATATTTATTAAATAATACTAATTTTAATTTAAATGAAACAGATTGGTCTATTGCATTATGGATAAAAAGAAGTAGTAATAATCGAGCAGAATCATTATTTTCATTTGGAAATAATCCAATTCAAGATGGAAGTAATTTAGATATTGGTTATACATTAAATAATAATCTTCAAATTAATTTTACAGGAACAGGAAATAATTATATAACACCTGAAATTTATGGTTCAGATGCTGGTGTTTGGACACATTTAGCATTTACTTTTAAAAATTCATCTGGAAATAGAAAAATTTATAGAAATGGTTTATTAATAGGAGATTCAGGAACATCAACATTAAAATTATGGGGTGGTAGTTTAATGACTATTGGTTCTAAAGTAAATACTAATTTTTATCAAGGATTAATTAATGATTTTCGTTTATATAAAGATATTGAACTTACACAATCACAAATAACTGAATTATTTAATTCAACAATTATTCGTTATTATCCTATTTTAATTAATAATAATAATCAAATTATTAATCCTATTGCTTGGTATAAATTTAATAATCCAATAAATATTGGTATTGATAGTAGTTCTAATAATTATAATTCTAGTAATTTATTTTCATCTGTTGTTGAATATAATGTTAATAATATAATTAAAGAAAATAGTAGTGCATATTTTAATGGAAATAATAATAGTTGGTTATCAGGATTAGATTTTAATTTAAATAATATTAGTTTTACTATTTCAGTTTGGATTAGATTATTATCTATAAATAATGATAATATTTCAGCAAATAAAATAATATTAGGTTATTCAACTGGTAATAATATTACTAGAGGTTCATTAAATATTGGTTTTAATCAAAATTCATCTGTCTTTTTTGATTTTATGAATGATAATTTAACTTATCCACAAATAAATACAAATGATTTTAATATTTGGAATCATTGGTGTTTTGTTTATAATATAAATGGTAATATTAGACAAATATATAAAAATGGTATTTTAGTTGCAAATGGAATTTCAAGTGGTAGTTTAAATGCAACAGGAGGAAATTATCGTATTGGTTATCGATTTTCATCAGATTCTATTAACACAATTTTTAATGGTTATATGAATGATTTTAGAATTTATAATATTCCATTATCCATTTCACAAATTCAAGAATTATATAAAGGTATTGTTAATGTTTATGGATATATTCCAAGTAATACCAATTATAATGGTTTTATTGGAAGTAATATAATAATAGATACATTATTATCATCAAAAAATAATTATCAAATTTCAGGTATATCTTCAAATATAATTGAATTTAATTATTCTAATTCTAATTATTCAATTTCTAATAATTCAAATTTTATATTTACAACTGATGGTGCTATTATTGTTAATTCGAATAATTATATAAATTTAACTGAAATAAATGGAATTTATACTAGTAATAATAGTAATAATAGTAATTATTTATGGTATCCTTTTAATAATTTTAATACAAATAATTATGGTTTAGATAATAGTGGTAATAATTCAAATCTTAATATTAATGGTAATTTTAATTCAAGTAGTGATTCAATTAAAGGTAATTTATCTTTAAATTTTAATGGTATAAATACTTATCTTGAAAGAGAAAATACATTTAATTTAGCAAATAGTGATTGGTCTATTGCTTTTTGGTGTAAAAAAACTTTTAATAATAAAGAAGATATAATTTTATCATATGGAGAACTTTATATTGGTTATACAAATACAAATAATTTAATTGTTGATTTTGGTAATTCTCCCTTCACCACTTCAAGAAGTTTTAATGATACAGGTATTTGGACTCATTTAGTTTTTACTTTCAATAATTCATTAAAAATTAGAAATATTTATAGAAATGGAACTTTTATTCAATCTTTAAATGATCAAACATCACTAACTGAAAATAATTTTTTAAGAATAGGTGTTAAAGTTATTAATAATTTAATAATTTCATATTATTCAGGTCTTTTAAGTGATTTACGAATATTTAAAGATATTTCATTAAATCAAATACAAATTAATCAACTATTTAATTCATATATAGATAGATCATATGCTATATTATATAATAATAATGGTTCTATAATAAATCCAATAGCATGGTATAAATTTGATGATATATTAAATATAGGAAAAGATTCAATAGATTCATATAATCTTTTAAATTCGTCACCTATAGTAACATATAATACTAATAATTATGTAAAAGGAATTGGATCAGCATTATTTAATGGAACCTTTTTATATAATTACACAGGTAGTTTAAGAAATCAAAGTTATTCAATTTGTTTATGGGCATATCCTACAGATATTAGCGGAAATAAGGGTTGGTTTTTTGGTCCCAATAGTGGATCATCTACTTATCCAATTTATGGTTTTATATATTCTCAAAGTTTATATCAAATACAAGCAAATACAGGTAATGGAACTTTAAATTATATATTTCCTGAAGGAATTAATATAATAAATAAATGGGTTCATATATGTTTCACATATAATTCAATAACAAAAAGAATGAATATTTATAGAGATGGTCAATTAGGTTCTTTTGGAATTATGACAAATGATATTACTTTTCAATATTCATCATTAGCAATTGGAAGAGTTTGGAATAATTCAATATATGATTTTATTGGTCAATTAGATGATTTTAGAATATATGATTTTGATTTATCACCATTACAAATTCAAGAAATTTATCAAGGTAGAGTAAGAATATTTAATTATAATTATTATATACCTACAATAAATACTGGTAATCCTTCTTCTAATTTTGCATTAATACCTTCAAATCCAACAAATGGAATTATTGGAATTAGTGGTGGTTCTGGTGGTGGTTTTAATTATAATGAAATGATTACTGGTTCTAATTTAATAATAGGAGAAAATGGAAATGGTATTGGAAGTAATTTATCAACTATTATTAATAAAACTTCACCTGCATCTGGTGGAAATGCTGGATTAGGACAAAGAGGAACAAATGGAATAGTTATATTAAAAATTCCATTAGATGCAGGTCAGAAATGTGATTTAAATATTAATGGTACTATTATTTCACCAAAAATAACAAATAATCAAGGTGATATGCAAATAATTAATAATAGTAATATTAAATTTATTACAGGTACTTCTAATCAAGAACGATTATTAATTACTAATAATGGTAATATTGGAATTGGTAAATCAAATCCTTTATATACATTAGATATAGAAGGTTCAATATTTGCAAGTAATTTAATAATAAATGATATGAATATATCAAATGATATTAGAACAAATTTATTATTATTAAATAATTATATATTAAGTAATAATACAAGTAATTCAAATAATTATAATTATTTGAATAATTATAATAATTTAATAAATCAACCATTTTATAATTCAGGTTCTAATATATATTCATTAAGTAATTTAAGAATTGGTATTGGAATATCAAATCCAATATCACCATTTCAAATTGGTAATGGTGGAAGATTTTCAATATCTAGTAATGAAATAGATAGAACTATTATAGGTACAAATGATATAAATAATTTAAGTAATACATGTATAATTTTAAATGGTAGAACAAGACCAAATATTAATGGTTCAATTGAATATAATACAATTAATTTAGGAAATCATATTTGGAATACAAATGATAATATTACAATTTCTGAAAGAATGCGATTAACAAATAATGGTATTTTAGCATTAAATATAAATAATCCAAATTCAAATGGAATATTACAAGTTAAAGGTAAAGTTAATTTTCATGGAGGTAATCCACAAGCAATTGTAAATAATTATATGCAAGATGGAAGTTTAACAATAGGTGACCAAAATATTAATTATGGTGGAAATATAAATTGGACAACTAATACTGCAGGATTATTATTAGAATGTGCAGATAATACAGAAATAGCAGTTAATGATACAGGTTCAAAAGTTAGTTCATTAATTTATTTTTCAGGTGGAGTTAATTATTATCATGAATATGGACGTAATATGGGTTGGGGAAATCCAAATCAACATTATTTTAAATGTAATTCAATGTTTCAAGTGTTTTTAAATAATGCTTCTTCTGGTTTTCAAAATTTTACAATTGAACCATTATCTTTATGGGGTGATGGAACAACAACTGCAAGTGAAACAACTGGAACTAGACATGCAACAATTAGACAAATTGCACTTCAAAATCCACGTATAGTATCACAAACAGTTGGTTCAAAAGCAATAATACATATGGGAAGAGCAGGTGGAATATCAACAGGTAATTTTTGGGAATTAGCATGTAGAACAGATGGTAAATTTCATATAACTAATAATGGAAGTGATTCAACAAATGGTATATTTATAAATATAGATGGTAAAGTAGGAATTAACAATATTTCACCACCTTATCATTTATATGTAGTAGGTGATATTGCTGCAAGTGGAAATATAATAAATAATTTTTCAGATATAAGATTAAAAAATATTCAATCAAATATAGAAAAACCATTAGAAATAATTGATAAATTAAAAGGATTTTATTATTATCCAAATGATATAGGTATTTCATATGGAATGAAAAATAAAAAACAAATAGGATTAAGTGCACAGGATGTAAATGAAGTAATACCTGAAATAATAGAAAAAGCACCATTTGATACAATTATAAATGAATATAATGAACTTAAATCAAAATCAGGAAATGATTATTTAACAATTTCTTATGAACGTTTAATACCTGTCTTAATTGAAGGAATAAAACAATTAAATGATAAAAATAAAAAACTTGAAAATGATATTATTAATATTAAGAATTATATTCAGAATTATAATCAGAATTATAATCAGAATTATAATGATATCTAACATATAAAAATTGTGGATTAAATATAATATCATTTATATAATAATTTTTAAAATATTTAGTTATTTTTTTTAAATCAATATATGTATCACATAAATATTTTTCTTTAATTAATGATAAATGAACATCTTTTATCATTTTTAAATATTTATTATTATTTAAACATAAATCATAAATACTTTTACCACCAATAATATAAATTTCATTTATTTTTGTATCACTTAATTTTTTACAAAATTCTAATCCATCATCAAATGATTTAAATGCATAAATGTCATTATCATTTGTATTTATTGTTTTTGGATTTGAAGTTATAATTATATTTATACGATTTTTTAATGGTTTTATTTTAAGAGAATTCCATGTATTTTTACCCATTATTATTGCATTTTTTTTATTTGAATTTGTATTTGATGTTATTTTTTTAAATAATAATAATTCTTCTTTAATATTCCAAGGAATACAATTATTATAACCAATACCTCCTTCTAATGTACATGCAAGAATTAAAGAAAAAAATGTCATTTCTTATTTGATAATATTATTACGATTATTTTTTAAATAATTATTATAAATCCATCATATCTTTAATTGCAATTAAATCTAAATCTTTAACTCTGAAAAATTCATATTTATTATTTGGAAGAGGTCTTTTAATTATATAAGGTAATTTATTTTGTTTAAGTTCTTCAATTGCAATTTTTCGTAAATCCATATTTGATTTAATTTTTTCTTCAATTTCAATAAATGGTATAGCACCTAATGCAATTTGATTTGCTCTTGAACTTATTAAATTATTAAATTCATATTTAGTCATTATATTTTTACTTACCTTTGGTTTATCTAATCCAGCTAAAATCTTCCCACACTCATCAAATGGTTGTTTTGTATAATTCATTAATCCTTGTTCCATAAATCTTCTTTATATAGATATCATTTTTTATTTTCACGCCAAGTATAACCACAATTATCACATACATAGAAATATTTCATATGTGTTGGATGATATTTAATGGGGATAATTTGTCTTTTATAATCAGGAATATCACAATTAGTACATTTAATAGTATCATCTTTAATTCTTCTTAATGTTGGATCAAAACGTAAATATTGATTTTTTTGTTGATTATATAATAAATCATCTTCAGTATAAATTGTTTCAGAAACTTTAATTGAAATATTTCCTTTTTCTTCTTTTTCATATTTACAATGTTTACAAAATTTAATTAATTTAGGTTCATCACCAATAACAATATCTTTATTTCCATCACATTCACTACTTTTAATATAAATCATATTAAAACAAATATCACAAAACTCCATATTTCTTTTTCCTATTTTATTATAATTAATCATTTTTTAAATTAAAAGTTGATTTAATAATGCCTCAATAAAAATAGGTTCTCTTCCTTTATTTGATTCTAATAATAATTTTTCAATTTTAATTGAATTATTAATAATAGTTAATTCTCTTCCTCTTTTTTTATTTAATTTAAGTAAATCTAATGTTAATTCTTTAATATTTAAATCATATTGACTATATTTATAAGCAAGTTGTCTAATATCATTTAAATCATATTTAGATTCAAGAAATTTTTTTAAAGGAGGATAATTTAAATTACAAAAATCTTCTGTTATTAATAATGGTTCATTTATTTCAGTTTGTGATATAAAAATAGCAAATATTATATTACGAGTTCCTTGAATATTTTCATTAGAAATTAAATATTTATTTAATTCAATATTTAAATATTTTTTTAATATTATTTGAATTTCTTCATTTGTAAAAAGACGAAAACGAAATAATGAAAATCTACTTTTAATTGGATTTTCAATTTTACTTATATGATTACTTGTACATATAAAATAACAATTATTATGATATTTCTCTAAAATAATTCTAAAAGCAAAGAAATATTCATCCAATTTATCTATATTTTTTATTATAATTAAATGTTTATTTAAATTTACACTTCTTGTTTTAATTATAAAAAGAAGCATATCTTTTAAACAATTTAATTTTTTTGGCATCATTGGATTATCTAAATCAATTTCCAAAAAATATTGATTTTCATTATAAACTATTGTTTTATTCCATATATTTTCATTTCTATAAATATGATTTATATTAAACTTTTCTTTTATTAATTCATCTATAAATAAATCAAATGGAAAACCTATATGTGAATAAAATAACATATTATTATTATAATTTATTGCAAAATTAAGAATTTTATTATATTCTTCTATATTTGTAATTATATTTTTAAAACTTTTACTAAATTCCTGCCATAGTGACATTATATTAGTTATTATTATAAATATAATTATTAAATAGAAATGGCAATAGACCTAAATTCTTATGGTTCATATATTGGGTCTATTATAATTATGATGGTTTTTATTATAGGAATCATAATTATAATTGATGAATTATATAATATAACTAAATTTTGTTATCGTTATACATATTTATATAATTATGGTAAAGCAAATGAAACAACTTGTAAAGAATCTAAATTAGAATATGAAACAGCAAGATTTAGAATTTATAATGAAATTGCTAATTATAAATTTAATAAAGATTTATTTTCTAAATCTTGGTTAAATTATGCTTATCTACTTTCTGTTTTGATTATGACTATTCTTTTATGTATCGCTTTTGGATATTTATTTAAATATCTTTTTATTGATAATAATCTAACTTGTAATTTAAATATTAATGATAATGATAAAACAAGTACAATTGGTTGGTCTCCTTTAAAATTATTATTAAGATGTTTTTGTGGAGATTGTCATAAAATGATTCCAAATTGTTTTACTAATTATCTTATGCTTTTCATTATTATATTTATTTACCCTTTAATCTATATTTTAAAAGTTGCTATAAAAATGGATTTAACTTGGAATGGTGGTTCTTATATGACTAAAATTTTTCATATAATTTTCTTTTCTATGTTAATTTTCTATGTTTATTATATTTATAGTGAAGAAGAAGATATTAAAGATACAACTAAAGGTTTTATGAAACCAAAATATTATAAAATTATAATATATTTAATTTTTGTTACTGTTTTTTATGTAAATAATTATTTATTTGATTTTAAATTTAATGAATATAATAATCTTTCATTATTAGGTAATTCTAATTATAAATCTAATTTAGAAAATGATGATGATGTTGATACTATGTTTTTTGATATTTATAAACAAGAAGAACCTATTAAACCTTTATCATTAGATAAACCATCTTTTTTATCAGATTTTAAATATTGTATTTCTAGTGAATTAACATTAGATTCTAAAAATTCTTATTGTAGTAATATGAAATATTTGCAAATTAATACTAAAACTACTTATCCTAGATTATCAGATAATTCATATAAATGTCTTTATAATAGTACAAGTGATCCAACTTTAAAAATACAAATTGATCAATATTTAAAAAATAGAGATTATTATGCAATTGATAAATTAATAATTGATGATTATTATAAAAAACTTAAAAAATATGATAATGATTTACAAATGTATAATATTAAATATAATATTTATAAAAATAATAAAATTGAATTTCCTGATATTGTATATTTTTTATTTCATATGTGTCCTAAAATGACTGGTATTGATAAAACTGATGTTCAATTATTATTAATTTTAATTATTATTGTTAGTTTATTAACTATTTATTTACGTATGAATAATAATCCACATACTAATTATATATATTATACTATTTATTTATATTTACTTGGAATGATTTCAATTACTGTATTAGTAAATGCAATTTTAACTTATAATACATATGTAAATAAATATTTAATTTATGAACCAATACATAATTATAAAAATTCTCTTTATAATAAAAATATTATTTTTAATATGATTATTAATAATGATGATAGATTAAAAGAAATATATAAATTAAATTCTACTAAATTTAATACTAAAATTTCTTCTATTTCTTTATTATCATCTGAATATAAATATAAAATTAAATCAAATAATGATAATGCAATTACTGTTACTTTAACTGATTTTTTTAATAGAATTAAGAAAAAACCAGAAATTATTAATGATCCAAATGATTTTTATAATATTAATAGTCCTGAACCTCCATTAATTAATAGTTTTTCTTTAAATATGAATAATGCTAATCAAATTGATTATATTTTTAATATTCAAGTTAAATTTTATAGAGTTATTTATTCTTTTATGTTATTTCATAATAAAAAAGCAGATATTAATTTAGATAATACCATTAAATCCTATTTTTTAATTAATAGAACTCAAGGTTCTAATATTAGAAATGATAATTATGTTAAATTTAATTATTATAAAAATTCTATTATTGATACTATACCATATATAAATGTACCAAATGATATGAATTTATTATCTGAAACACAACCAATAAATATAGATATTTTATATTTTTTAAGATTAGTTGAATCAACTTTTATAAATAGTGAAGAACAAGTTATTAAAAAAATAATTCAATTAAAATTAAATATGGATTATTATATATATTCTGATTTAATTAATAATATTAATATTTATAATAATTTACCAACTACCATTATTTTATTTAAAACTTTTATTGATAATAAAATTAATTATAATGAAAGTGAAATTAAACGTGATAATAAAGATAGTACATTAACTCAAATAATTAAAAATTATAAATTTAATTATGTTTTAATAGAAAATGCTTTTGCTGTTTATTCCGATTTTTTAAAAGATTTTAGAAAACAAATAGTTAGATTATTTAATACTTGTGGTGTTTCTTGTGATGATAATAATTATGTTGATTTTATTAATAAATTTCCACAATTTAAAAAAAAATTATTTAATATTATTAATACTAAAGATGATTCTACATTACGATTTAAATCATCACGTCAAGAACCTAATATAGATATTTATAAAAGAATTTTATTAAATATTATGAGTAGTCTAAATAAATCTATCACTACTACTATAAATCTTATGAAACTTTATATTAGATCTTTTAGAATAAGTAATTCTAGTAATATTTTAAATACTGCTATTAGTTCTACTGTTAGTTCTACTGTTACATCATCAAAACAATTTACAAATTTTAAAGAAGGTGACCAATTACAACCAGCAGATTTTATAAATGAATTAATAACAAATTATAATATTTATAATATAGATTCTGAACGTCATATAAGTAATGATTTAATTAAACAATCATTTAATATAGAACCTAATTATAAAAAAAGTAAATATGATAAATTTGATGATATTGATATTAAAAAAATGAAAATTAGTTCAGATAATGTTTCTTGGTCATTTATAATTCTTATTATTATTTTTGCTATTATCTTAATAGAACCTACAGTAATTTAAAAAATGTCTTGTGATAAATTGAGTAAAGACTATTATAATTATTTTCTAGGAAATACAGATAATTTAGAAAAAAAAATAATATTTGATTATTTTGATATTAATTATTTACCTTTAAAAAATTTACCTATTGTCTATTTTTCAATGAATGATATTAATATGACTAAATTAAAATCATTAAATCTTACTGATGAATCTTTTATTAGTCTTATAAATGATCTTTTAATTAAAATAAATTCTTTAATGGATAATAAAGATAATAATTATAATACTTTTAATATTTATTATATGTGTATTATTTTATGTTTTTTCTTAATTATTATTACAATTTCTTTTTTAAGAATTATTCAATATAAATATCCATTATATTATACTTATATTTTAATTGGAATTATTATTATTTTATTATTAGTCACCAGTTTATGGTTTTTATATGTAAATACCTCTATTCTTTAGTTTTATCTAATCATCTATTAGAAAATAAGAATATCTTTATTAAATGACTAGTTTAGCATTTGGATTTAAAGATTTAGTTAATAGTTATCCTACTGGACAATCATTATTAGATTTGTCTTCTTTATTAATAAATGATAAACAATTGAAAAATTTTAATCCTACTCGTTATAATTTTTATATTAAATTTATGAATGGTTTATCTAATCCTGAATCTCTTCAACAATTTTTTTATAAAACTAAACAAGCAAAATTATATAAAGAAGAACTTAATAATAAACTCGCTAAATTTGCTGAATTAATTCGTAAATTAAATTTGAGTGTAACTAAAAATGATGCAAATAAAATTAAAGAAAAAATAATAGATACTATTAAAAATAGATATAATTTATCTGAAAATGTAACTTCTAAATTAACTGATATGATGTCTGGGGGTGCTTCTTATTTAAATAAAGGTGATGAACCTATGCATAATTTTATTAAAACTGTAAATAATGAATTACCTGAAATTTCATCAAAAAGTATTAAATCTGTTAATGATTTATTAATTGAAACTGATTCAACTGATAATCTCACTAAAGGTAAAAGTAAAACAGATATAATTTCAACAGCTGAAAATATTTATAATAGTTATAAAGATGATGTAAATTTAGATAAATTTAAAATTACATTAACTGATCGAATTGTTTTTATTATTACTACATTATTAATTCGATTTTTAACTTTATTAATTATTCAATGGGGATTAGATACAAATTTAATAACATCTTTTCATGCATCATTTAATTATTATTGTTTTATTTATCTATTATTCTTTGTATTTATTACTACTTTTGTTAATGTAATTATAGCATATCCAATTATAGATTTATTCTCTAGTTCTAGTATTGCAAATATTCCTAACTTTTTTTATTATTTTTATATATACACAAATGGTTTTTTAAGATTATTATTACATATAATTTTTATTTTAGTAATTTTATTTATTCCTTATATTATTAGTATTGATAAATATATTCTTAAAAGATCTAATGAACCTATTAATATTAGTAAAGATCAAGATAAAAAGAAAAAAATTTATGATACAATTTCTTTATTTTCTATAATTATTTGGATTATGACTAGTATTATTGCATTTAAATTTTAGGTGTTTATTTTTTCAATAAATAATTTAGATAGATTAATTAAATGGACAGTTTAAATTTACAAAGACAAGGTCTTTTATTAGAACTTGTTAGAAATATAACTCAAAATAATACTCCTGGTTATTCTGATGAATATATTTATAAAAATGTTTTAAGATATAAAGAATTACTTCAAGATTTTTATGTAATTAAAGATCTTGGAGAAATTTTTCCATTTCAAAAAGAAAATGAATTAAATAAACTTCATAGAATCTTTTATGGTGAAGATTTTAATTTTAGTGATCCTTCTGAAAATGGTCTAGGTAAAGGTGAAAATATTTTTGAAGAATTTAAAAAAGTTTTTCAAAAAGTTAAAGAATTAGCTACAACTAAAGACCAACTTTCTGAAAAAATATTACAATCTTTAAAAGAAATTTTAGGAACTGTTGTTTATTCTAATTCTAAATCTAGTACTCAAATTATGAGTTATTTAAATTTAATTGATATGACATTATCACAATATAAACCTATTATTAGTCATGATAAAGATTCTACTAGTATTAAAAAATTTACTAATTCTAGTGATTTATCTCGTTTTAAAAAAGAACAAGATAAAATTACAGAAATAGTTAAAAAATCTAAAGATGAATATGATAAAGAAATTATAAATAAACAAAAAAGTTTTGAAGAAAAACAAAAATCTAAGGAATTAGAAGAAAGTGCAAAAAGAAATGAAATTATTGAAAAAAGAAAAAAAGAAGCAGATATAGAAGAATCTAAAAGAATTAAAAATTTACAAGAACTTAATACACTTAAACAACAAAAAATAGATTTTAATTATGATGAATATAAAGAAACTGGAAAAAAAAAATTAAAACATCCAGAAATAGATTTATTTACAATTGAAGAAGAAAATAAATGTAATTTTGATAATGAATTAGCTATATTAACAACTAGAATTGGTTTAGATAAAAAATCTAAAAAAAAATTATCTAAATGGGAATCTGATAAATTTAGATGTTCTAAATTAATTCAATTTGAAAAATTGAAATATGCTAATAAAACAAAAGATATTGATACCTTATTAAATGACGTTAATAATCTTTTTTTAACACCTACTGAAATTCAGGAATTAATGAATTATAATAAAAAACATAATGATATAGATGATACCAAATTTATAGATAAAGATAAATTTTTAAAATTACAAGAAATGAAAACTAAATCATCTTTTAATATTTATAAATTAATTGGTAACTTAAATGGTGATATTGGAATGTTACAAAAAGGGGAAAATGAAGATTTAAAAGAAATTAAAAAAAGTAATGATGATAAATTTAAAAAACAAAAAGAAGATATTGCAGACAGGAAAGAAGCACAAAATTTAATTAAAAAAATTATCGAAAAAAATGAAAGTATTAATCTTAAAGATGATGATAAATTTAAAATTGAATATAACAAAAATAGTAATTTATATAGTTTTTTCTTAAATTACTATTTACATATACAATTTTATTTTCAATTAATTGAATATAATTCAGATGGTAAATTAAAATCAACAATTGTTAAATATACAAATATATTTAATCATGCAAGTGATTTATTACAATTATCTATTGATGATTATAAATCAAATAAACAAACTTTAATTATTAATTTATTCAATTGTATATATTTTTTTACTCAAATATTTATAAGTTTTAGTAAAAAAACAGATAAAGAAAAAATTGAAGAAAAAACACGATTAACTAGATTAGCAGATAATACCATTAGAGTTGATAAATTTGTAAAATTTACATATGATAAATTATCTAAAAATTTACCAAAAGAAGAAGTAAATTTAAAAACAGATTTATTAGAAAATGAAAATATTAATAATTTATTTCTTCTTATTAATTTATTATTTAATTTACAATCTAAAGAAAATTATTATAAACCTGTTTTAGTATCATTTAAAGATAGTCAAATACATACCTATTCAAATATTCAACAAGAATATAGAGAAAACTATATCGTCTTTCTTCTTGAACTAAATTTATATATTGCAATGGAAAAACTTAAAGTTAAAATAGAAAAAAAAGAATTTAATACAAATCAAGAAGAATTTGAAAAAATAAATAAAAGTACATCTAATTTAGTCAAAGATTTATGGAAATATATACCTACCACTTCTAAAACTTATTCAACTACTGGTATTGGTGAATCTACACAAGCATTATTAGAACGAATACAACAAACTATTATAAAATTATATGATTTAAAATGTTTTAATCAAAGAAAAGACCCTAAAAATCCAGATATTGATTTACTTGATGTCTTAAAAAAAATTAAAATTGAAGAATTAAAAGAAAGTACAACAAGATATGAACAAACTATAGAAACCATTTTTAAAATTAATGATAAAGATTTTAAACAAGAATTATTTAAAAAAAAAAAAGAAGTTGAATCTAAAACAAAAATATCTAATAGTAGTAACATATATATTTTAAATTTAGAAAAAATTAATAATATTTTAAAAAATTTAAAAAAACAAGAAGATATACCATATGATAAACTACAAGAATTTAAAAAAGATATTAAAATTGAAAAAAGTGAACAAATAAATGATATAATTAAAGATAATATTATTAAATATTTAACTAATAAAGAAGAATGGAATATTAAAGATAAAAATGAAAGAAAAGTACTAATTGAAATTTTAAGTGTATATATTAAAATTAAAAAATTTAATCAAGAAACTCTAGAAACTGAAGAAATTAATGAATTAAAACAAATAACTCAAGAAAATTTAGAAGAAAATTTAAAAGAATATTTATTACAATTATTATTATTTTCAAAAGATTTTAATGATATTATGAAACGTAATATTCTTATTTCATTAATATTAAATTATTATTTAGAAAATAATAAACAAACTATTAAAGAAAAAATAATTGAATTAATAACTAAAAAATTAACAAGTTTTGACACATTAAAACCAGATAATTCAGATAAATTATTTTTTATTGCTAATTGTTTAATATATTTATATCATTTTTATATTTCAAATAAAAAAATAGATATTACATTTAATGAAAAATTAGATATTAAATTAATTTATAAATATTTATATGGTTTATTATTTAATAATATAATTACATTTGAACCTTTTAAAGAAATAAAAAAGTTATCTAATGAATTATGTGAAGAAAAAACTTTGAATGATTTAAAAAATGAATCATTTGGTTATTTTTTAGATGCTAAAGATATAACTGATTTTTTAAAAAAACCAAAAGGTTTTTCTTTGGTATTTAAAAATGGTAATTTAACTATTTTAACTATATTTGATAATATTTATAGTCCAAGTTTATTAAATAGAAAAAAGGATTATGGATTAATATTATATTATGATTCAAAAAAAACACAAGAGGATTATGACAAATATAAAAAATTAATGTATATTTTAAATATATTTATTCCATTATTTGAATATAATACATTAGATAAAGAGAAACTTAAAGAAAAAATTAAAACAACTTTTAAAGATAATACAGAAATAAAAGATTTAGTTGATAAATCAAATTTTGAAGCGTTAGTACAAGAAAATCTATATAGTAAATCAGATGATAGTAAACCAGACTATATAGATGTTATTTATGGTTCTTTTAGTAATGATTTATCTATAAAAAATAATACGAATCATGAAAAATTTGAAAAAAATATAACTAAAATTAAAGTTATTTTATCCTTATATAATAATTATCTTTCTGGTATAGATTATAAAAGTGCTAATTTAACAACTTTTACGAAATATTTTGACATTTTAAAAATATTATTAAATATTGATGATTCTGATTATAATAGTATAATTAGTGATAAAAATTTTTATGCTAATTTAATTTTTGCAATTAAAATTTTAAAAATAATCTATAATAATAATTTTTTATTTAAAAAATTGCGAGATGAATATTATGAATTATTATCTAATATATATGATAAATTATTAATATTAGATAAAGATATATCAACTGATGATATAATAAAATATAAAAAAGATATTGATACAACTATTAATGGTTTTTTTAATGAATCTTTAATAACAAATACAACAGAAGATATTAAAGCAATTATACTTAAATTAATAATCTGTAAAAAAATAAGAAATAATACTGAACAAAAAAAAATTAAAGAGTTGTTAAAATTACATAATAAAATTTCACCGACTATTAATAGTAGTAATGAAGATATATATTATTTTCTTAAAAATGATGAAAGTGTTTTTTCTATTTTAAATGAAATAGTATATAATATAAAACAAAATTTAAATGATAATATTATCGAAGTAATATGTAAATTATATTTAGGTAATAATGAAATAAATTTAAAATATTTTATTAATGAAAAAATATTTGAAAATGAAAAAATATTTGAAAATGAAAAAATAAAATTAATATTAGCATGTTTTTTAAGATATACAATTAAAGAAAGATTTGAAAACACCGAAAATTTAGAAAAATATTATCAAGAGTTTTTTAAAACATTATATTCTAATCCAGTTCCTGAATTTGACCCAACTATTATTAAATTTATATATGCAAATATATTAATTTTAATAATGAATAATCTTTTGGAAGTTAGTTTATATGATAATATTTTATCTAAATTAAATAAATATGTTAATAGTGATAAAGATTTTATTTTAAGCATTAAAGATGTTAAAGAAATAGAAAAAAGTAAAATAGTAAGTTATGTAAAGACTATAACTAAAAGTGATGTATCAAAGATATATGAATTAATAGGTTATGATGAAAGAATTAAAAGTGAAAATTTAAAAAATGTTTTATTATTTATGAATTTATTAAGATATTTATCTATATTAAATTACAAAAATGAAGAAGATAAAAATTTAATAGATAATTTACTTAAACATTTAAATGAAAATAACATAATAAATGGAACGATAAAAGAAAAAATTATTGAAACTCTTCAAAGATCTGATAAAAAATATATATTAGATATAAATGATAATAAAATGGAAATTAATTTTATAACTTATGATAATAGTTCAAATTTACAACAACAAGGGGGTAATTTTATATTAAATTCATTTAAATTATTAGATGTCTTTAAATTATTTTATAATTATTTAGGTATTAATGAATTTAATGAAAGTAGTTCTATAAATGTATATAAATTATATTTTATGTTAAATATATATGGTTATTATAATGAAGATCAAACATTATTATTAAATTTAAAGAGAATAATAGATAATGAGATTCATTCATATGCAATGGTTTCAATGGTTCAACATGATATAGATTTAATAAATGAACAAACAAAAAAGTTTTTTTTAGAATATATAAAAACATTTAATAAATGTGATACAATAATTAAAAATTATTATATATCGGATAATGAATTATTAAGATATTTATTTATAAATTTTATTTATAGATTTTATAAAAATTTAGAAAAAGAAGATATTAATTTAAATTTAGTTATTAATGGGGTAACAACAACTATTAATAAATCATATGAAAAAGTTTGTAAAGAAATTAATGAAATGATAGCAAATAATGATTTTCTTTATAATACTGAAGTAATTAATATTAATAAAGGAACAGGAACTTTAATAGATGAAGTTAAATTTTTCTTATCATTTATATATAATTTCACAAAAAACCAACAAGACATAATAACTATTAATAATTCAAGTGAATTAAATGTTTATATTGTAATGGAACTTTTAAGTAGTGAATTACCTATAAATTTAAAAATAAATGATATTGAATATAAAATACCAAATATTAAATATAAACCTTATAAATTTAAATTTGATAATGAAGAACCATTATCAGTAAAAATTGTATTAAATGAAAACCAATTAAGATTATATGATCATATATTAAAAAGTAAAAATTTAAAAGAATTATTATATATATTAACTAAAGATTTTTATTTTATTGATTTTGATGTTACACAATCATATAAATATAAATTTTATATTAATTCAGAATTAATGGAATTAATTCAACCAACAATTAATTTAAAACGAACACTTATTAATTATAATTATTATAATCATTTTATAATAGATGATGATAATAATAAAATAGAATTTATAAAATTATTAAAAATAAATGATATTAAATTAATAACTCATATTAATTATAGTTTATATTTATCATCAGCATTATTTATTTTAAATTCACCAAAATTATTATCTTATAATTTTAAATCTTTAATTTATCTTTATACATTAATAAAGGCAAGTTCTAAAGAATTTACATTATTAAATACATATACAGGAGAAGACCCAATAATATTAAGATATAAATTATTTATATCACAAATTGATATAATTAAATTTATAGAAAAAATAATATTTTATATGAGATCACAAATAAATTTCAAAGGAAATATAAATAATTTTTTTAATATTATAATTAAATTTAAATTAGAAAATCCATATTTTAAAGATGTAAATTTAAGATTAGATGAATCTATAATTGAAAAAATATTTAATAATCCATTAAAAGGAAGTAATATAATTAAAGATAATAATATTGAATTTTATGAATATATTCATAAATCTGTTGAACTTATGTTTGATATATTTAAACCAACTAATATAAATGAATTTCATACAAGATTAATAGATGATTTTTTCATTCCATTATTAAAAGGATTAAATGCAAAAAATTTTAATATAAATCAATTAGAATTAAGTTTAATTGATTTAAATATTTCATTTTTAAATAAAAATTTAAGAACTCCATTATCAATAAAGGGTGGAAATAATCCAATTATAAATGCATTTGATACAGTAAAAAATACAGTTAATAATTATAATATAGTAAATGAAAATAGAGAAGAAACAATTATAGAAAAACAAAATAAAGAAAAAATATTTGTTTTAGAAAAATTAAAAAAAATAGATAAATTCATTGGAAGTTTTAATAATTTTATAAAAGATTCTAATTATAAAATAACAGAAAAAGATAGTAATGATAAATATACAGAAGGAATATTACAAACATATCAAAAAAATTATGATAATTATAGTATTATTAAATTAACAGATGAAATTAATAAAGATAGAGGTAATAATGGAGAGATACCAATAGATGATATTAAATATCCAGAACCACACGAAGATAATTTTTCATCAGTAATTAGTATAATTAAAAATAAAGTTCAAAATAATAATTATAAAATTAAACAATTAGATGATGAATTACAAAAAGAAGAAAGTAATGTTCAAATTAAAATAAAGGAATTTAAAAAAGAATTATCTGATATTAAAACTTTAATATTACCAGAATTAGAATCTTTTAAAAATTCAAATGATAATTTAATTAAATTAAATTTATCAAATTTTTTTTCAATGAATGAAAATTCTAATCCTGATATTTTAGATGATATAAACGAATATATAAATATGTATGAAGATATAATAAATAAATATAAAAGAAGTATAAAAGAATTAGTTAGTAAATATATTAATCAATTAGATATAATTAAAAGATTAGAATCATCAAATGATGTTGTTTTAAAAAATAAAGGATTTAAAGGATTTAAAGGAGGTTATAATAAAATAAAAGGTGGACAATTAGATTTTAATATAAATGGAACAACATTAAAAAATAAAAATGAAAAATTAAAGAAAATAGATAAAATTCAAAGTGATTTTAAAAAATTTAAAGCATCAACTAGTGCAATTACAAGTAATGATGAAAATGAAGAATTATTAAATAATTTTTATGATAGTACAGGAGATAATATATTTGAACGAATTTTATATCAATATGATAAAGATAGTAAAAATTCACTTCCTGAAATAGCAAAAGGTAAATTATATGATGCAGTAGTAGATAATAATTTAGATCCTGAAATTGAATTAGAAGTAAATTTTTATGATAAATTAATATTTATAGGATTAATTGTAATTATTAGAATAATTACATTACAATTAACTAATTATTTTATAGATAATAATTCAATTACAACAGTAGCACAATCTATGATATATTATAATTTTATTTAATTAATTATATTTTTATGTTTTTTTGCTATTATTAATATAGATATTTTTAGATTAAGATTAATATTTAATTATATGAATATGCATATAAATGCTAGTTCAATTCTAGTACATATGGTATTATCAATTATTATAGGATATATTGTATATCTTTTAATAATTAATATAAGTCCTGAAAATAAACCATCAAGATTATCTAAGAACCAAAAAATAAAATTAAAATTACGTATAGATATTCTTACAATAGCAATTATAACTCTTTTAATTATATTTGTTCTTGTTGTTTAAGATGATATTTAAATACTATTGAAATATTATGTTTATAATTAATAATTTTACTATTTATAAAATCACTCATTTCTAAATTATTTTTATCAATTGTTATTATATTTCCACTAACATTATTTATAATATTATCTGATATATATCCATTATTTTTAATTATTTTTATTTTATCATAAATTGAAAAATAATATGGTTTATTTATATTTAATGTATAATTATTATTTACCATTAATACATCATTTACTATTGATATATATTCATTCATATCAATTTCATTATTAAGATAATCTATTAAAGTTATTGTCCAATTATTATTACTTAACATTATATCAATATAATCATCTATTATTGGTTTCCAAACATCCCATGATGAATTATAAACATCACTTAATATATAAGTATAATTTACTTGTTTTATTCCATCATTTATAATTAAAATAAAATAAGGGGTTTTATTTTTTATATTAGATGGCATACAAATAGAAACAGGATAAATTGAATGAAATTTAATATCTATATTTGGAGTAACTCTAAAATTGTTTTTAGTTGTATTTATAATAAATGTTTTACATTTAATTGATATATTTGTATTTATTATTGGTTGTTGAATAATTGGCATTTTAATAGGTGTTGATTGTATATCTATATCATTTATAGATGGTGTTATTGATGATAATTGATTTTTTTCATTAAAATTTATTTTAGATATTGATGCACGTAATGCTTCTGCTTCTCTTATTTTTAATTCTAAATCTTCTTCTTTATTTTCATTTAACGATATAATTTCATTTTTATCATTTAATATTTTTGTTTCAACTATATTTTTTATTTCAATTAAAACTAATTTATTTAAATCATTATTTGGAATACTAATACCTGCTTTATTATAAATTGACGAATAAATATTTGTAAAAATATCTTTTGAAAAATCTGTTAATTTATATTTATCATATAACATTTTTAAACAAGATTGATATAATGTTGATACATCCATTATTAAATTATTATTAGTATATTATTTAAATAACTTTATAAAATTGATTTTATACTTGGTCTAAAATATCTAAATCTTAATTTTTTCATTTTAGTATCTGTATATTCTGATTCTTTTATAATATTTTCAAATTTTGTATTTTTATTTACTTTAAGATTATTTAACCATAATAATTGAAAAGCAATTGAAAACATTCCACATTCTGTATTACTTATTTGATGTCTAATATTATTTATTTGTATTGGAAAAGGTTTTTTAAATAATTTTTCTGATTGTTCTTTAATATCATTAAATACTGGTTTTAAATATTTTGGCATATTACCGGTTGTACTATCATAATAATAACCACCAAATGAAGATAATTCAGGATCAAGAACAAAAAAACTAGAAGTCCAGTGTGTTCCTGGTTCATTAAAACGAGATAAATTAGTTATAAAACCAATATATTTTATATTACCTTTTTCTAAAATTTCCTTAATATTTATATTACAAAAACTTGAAAATTGACAAACACCATCTTTTTTTAAACCAAAATCTATTGAAAAAACACCTAAAAATTTATATTTATATTCTGGTAATATTTGATATTGATTCATAACTTTAATTATATCAAAATTTGATAACCATTCAACTGGATTTTTTACCCATTCTTTTGGTTGTGATGGTCTTAAATCATTTCTTTCAATATTAGTAAGTTCATTTAATATTGATGATTTTTTTTGAAATCTTGCCTCTTGTTTTAAAATATCTATCCATGCCCAATATTTAATTTTATCATTTTTTTTATATTTTATAAAATTATTATTAATATTTATAATTATATCATTTATTGATTCATCTGATTTTATAATAATTTTATCACATTTAAATGGGCATAATTCATTCCATATATTAGCTATTTTTTCAAGTGATTCACGACTATAACAGTATTTCCTTTTATTTGCTGAAGGACTACAAAACTCCATTTTTTATTATTCTATCAATAAATTATTTAAAAATAATTTTAGTTCTTATTAAAACTTTATCAATTAGTTATATTTAATTATTATATAATAATTATCATAAATTTATACTATATTTGAAAAACTTATAAAAAATATACATATAGTGCTCTTAAAAAAGTATTAAATCTTAAAAAACGAATAACATAGATAGTGTTATTAAGAAACTAAAAAAAATATTTAACTATATAGAATAATATAAATAAATAAAAATTGATTAATATATTTTTAATTTAAAAATATATAAAATAAATATAATATGTCAGCAGCTAAAACAGATTTGCAAAGCTTCTTAAGTAAATTTAAATCAGAAAAAGGAAAAGCTTTTACAAATACTAGCATTGCAAATCCCAGGATATCAGTTAATATCCCTACTGACAATTATGATACTTTTCTAGATTTATATGCACTTGCAATAACTAGCGGAGTATCGGTTTATTTAACAGAAAAACCATTAGATCCCAGTCCTCTTAGAGTTGATTTAGATTTTAGATTTTCTAAAGATATTACTATGCATGAAGAAAGATTTATTCAACGTAAATATAGTGAATCACATGTTCATAAAATAGTTGATTCTTATTTTAAAATTATTAATAATTATTTAATTATTAATGAAAAATCTAATATTGCATATGTAATGGAAAAACCAGTTCCGACTGAATATAGAGGAAAAATCAAGGACGGAATACATATAATTTTTCCACATATTATTGTTAATAATAATATTCAATACTTTATTCGTACTAAAATTTTAGAAAAAGCACAAGAAATATTTAATATTACTGATATTTGTGCTATACCTGATGATATTGTTGATAGAGCAATTATTAGTGCTAATTGTTGGCAAATGTATGGTAGTAAAAAACCAGATTGTGATACATATCGAGTTACTAAAATTTACACATTTAATTTTAATAAAAATGAAACTACTTTATTTGATCATATATCAACAGCAAAAGATGAAATTGATTATATTCGGTTATTTTCTATGCGTCGTATTGATAGAATTGAAAATGAATTAAAAGAAGAAAATTCAAATGATATTCATGAATATATTCGTCATGTATTACCTATGATGGATAAAAAACAAAAAGATAAATTAGATAATAATATATTTTCATCTAAACTTACTAATATTATTAAAAATTATATTAGTGATGATGAATTTGAATTAGCTAAAAATCTTGTTAATGAATGTTTATGTCATAAACGTGCTGATAGATATGATGATTGGATTAATTTAGGTTGGGCATTAAGAAATATCGATTATCGACTTTTAAATACTTGGATTGAATTTTCAAAAATTAGTAGTCAATATGTTGAAGGTGAATGTCAACAATTATGGGATAAAATGAAAAAAGAAAATTTAAGTATGGGCACTCTTAGATGGTGGGCAAAACAAGATAATTTTCAAAGATATAATGAAGTTATTAATAATTCTATTATTCCTCTTATTGATAATGCTTTAAGTACTGATGGTGCTCATTATGATGTTGCTAAAGTAGTTCAAGCAATTTATAAAGGAGAATATAAAGCAGTTAATAAAGATACATGGTATAAATATGATAAAGATTGTCATAGATGGGTTAAAGCAAGAGAAGGATTAAAATTAAGAAAAGAGTTAAGTGAAGAAGTATGTAGAAAATTTACAGAAAGAGCACAATATTACAATCAAAAAATTATTGAAACTACAGAAGAAGGACAAAAAGAATTTTATAATAAACGTTCTGTTTCTGCACTTAAAATTGCTTTAAATTTAAAAAAAACTGCTTTTAAAGAAAGTATTATGAAAGAATGTAAATGTTTATTTATTGATGAAAAATTTGAAGAATTATTAGATAATAGAAATTATTTATTAGGATTTGAAAATGGTGTTTATGATTTAAAATTACATATCTTTAGAGAAGGAATGCCTGATGATTATATTTCATTATCAACTAATAAAGTATATATTCCTTATAATATTGAATCAAATGAAATTTATGAAATTAATGATTTCTTTCAAAAATTATTTACAAATGAAAATTTAAGAAATTATGTTCTTGATATTCTTGCATGTGCTATTGATGGTAGTATTGCACAAGAAAGATTTTATATATTTACTGGTCAAGGTAGTAACGGTAAAAGTAGATTATTAGATTTAATTCAAAAAGCAATAGGTGAATATTATGCAACTCTTCCAATTGCTCTTTTAACTCAAAAACGTGCAGCTTCAAATTCTGCTCAAGGTGAAGTTGAAAGAACTAAAGGAAGGCGATTTGCAGTTCTTCAAGAACCTAGTGAAAATGATAAAATTAATATTGGTTATATGAAAGAATTATCTGGTAATGATAGAATTCTTACTAGAGGTTTATATAAAGAACCTTATGAATTTAGACCTCAATTTAAAATGATTCTTGCATGCAATGAATTACCTGAGGTTCCTAGTGATGATGGTGGTACATGGAGAAGAATTAGAGTTATTGAATTTTCCTCTAAATTCTGTGAAAATCCTGATCCTGATAAACCTAATGAATTTCCTATGGATCTTCAATTAAATGAAAAATTAGAACGTTATGCAGATGTATTCTTATCTATGTTAATTGAAAGACATAAAACTATTAATCCTGTTAAAATTATTGAACCTCGTGAAGTTATTAATGCTACTCAAAAATATAAACAAAATAATGATGTTATTGGGCAATATATTGCTGATCATATTATTAATGATCCTGCTTCTAAAGAAAAGATTGGATTAATGGATGTATTTAATGATTTCAAACAATGGAGTTATAATAATGTTGCTAAAGGTAAGAAAGTACCAGATAGAAGTCAAATTAAATCATATTTTGAAAAGATATATGGAAATTATGATACTAAAGGATGGAAAGGATTCCGATTCAAAGGTGCTGATGAATAAATAAGATTTAAATTATATTTCTTTTTTTTATTTGATATTAAAAAATGATTATTTAAAAATTAAAATTATTATAACATCAGATATATGACTTATTTATCTATCATTAATAAAACTAAAGTTTTCATTAATAATTATATGAATAATTTAAATGATATAAGTCATGATTATAATCATGTTATTTTAGTTACCAATTTAGCAATTAAAATAGCAAAAAAAGAAGGTATTTATAAACAACGAGATTTATTTCATATTATTATGGGTGCATTATTACATGATTATGGTGATAGTAAATATTCAAATGAATTACAAGAAAAATTAATAAAGGATTATTTACAAAGATTTAAGTATTTAAAAAGATATGATAAATCTGAAATTATTCGTCTTGCTAGTAATATATCATTATCTAAAGAAATTATTAATAAAGATAATAAAGATAATTTTAAAATTAATAAAAAACAATTAAAATTATTTATAATTCAAGATGCTGATAGAATTAATAGTCTTGGTGCTATAGGTATAATGAGATATATTACTTATAATATTAATTCTAAAAAAGAATCTTCTTTTAATGATATAATTATTAATATTAAAAATAGAACTAGTAAAATTAAAAAATTTATTAAAACAAATACTGGTTTTAAAATCGCTAGTTCTAATAATAATTTTAAATTAATTAATGATTTTATTTTAAATTATAATAATTTCTTTGGTGTTTGATAATAAACTATAAATATTATACCTATTGAAACTAATGCACAACCTATTAATTGTTTTATATTTAATATTTCATTTAATATTAATGATGATGAAATTATTGTTACTACAGGTGTTAATATAAATATTATTAATGGAGAAATAATTGTATCTTTTTTTAATATATTTAAATATATTAAATTACAAATAAAAGAAGCAATAAAAAATATAAATATTAATATAAATATATTTTTATAACTAATATTATTAATTCCTTCTATAAAATCTTTATATTTAAAAAATATTACATATATTAATGATGAAACAAATATTACTAAACTTTGTAATGAAAGAATTAAAACATATGGTATAATATTTAAATACATTTTTATTAATACTGGAAGAAATCCCATACTAATGCAAGAAAAAATGGATATATCATCTATTTTATAATATTTCTATTATTATAAACAAAAAAATGTTCCTAAATAGATATTGTTTGATTTAAGCATTAAAAAAAAAATAAAAATCACTATTTCAACATAGTAATTATAAAGTCAAAAAATTTGACTTTTTCCAAGTTCATAAATACTCAGGGCTGCTCAATAAAAACAACAGAACTTGAACGCAAATGAACCGTAATACCTCTGCCTATCTCCTCACGAAGAATTTCACGCAACGCGGGATCAACCACAACATGAAACTTTGTGGGACATGCCTTACGAACACATCTGCAAATAACGAATCTTTTCGAAACTTTAGTCATTTTGTGCGAGCACAATAATTAACTAAATAATTAATTTCATTTTTATATTATTTTAAGTATTTTTAATACATATTTAATTTTCATATATAATAAAAACTTTATTATTTTAATTTATTTATTATATATGAAAATTAAATATTTAATTTATCAATTGTAAAAACAATATCATCATAACGATTTTTATTTTTTCTTAAATCATATATTTTAATAAATTGTTTTAAATGTTCTGGAACTTCATTTATTAATATATCTATCCAGTCCCATGATTGAACGTCTTCAATTATTAATATACCATCATTAGTCATTATTTGTGAATATAATTTTATAAATTGTTTCATACTTTCTAAGGTATGTGGTCCATCATCTAACATAAAATCAAATTTTATATTTGTATTTAAAAAATTATTATTAAAAAATTCTGTATCATATGCATCAATTGATGTATATAATATAATTTTATTATTATTTTTAATATTATCCCAAACATTATTAATATGCATAATATCTAATCCATAAACATTTGCATTTATAAAAAAATCATTCCATAATTTTATACTTCCACCATTATAAATTCCAATTTCTAATACATTTTTAGATTTTTCCTTTTTAGATATCAATAATTTTTGATAAAGTGGTAAATAAGAATGTATTGTATTTTTATCAGTTCTTGAATTATCTACTATTTCTTCTAAACTCATATTATATATATTATATTATATAATTTATATTATTTATATTATTTAAACGAATAGAAACATTTTCTATTCTTAAATTTATAAAATAATTTATTTAGACCTTTGAAAATTTAAAAAATATGAATATGATAGTTTTAATCGAATAATATTACCATTAGTATTTAATTAAAAAGTAATCAAATATAATCTTTTCGGTTGGTGTAATATATATTCTAATCTCCAAATAATTCTTCTAAATAATCATAATCTTTATTTTTAAATACTCTTGATGGTTTTAATATTTCTTTTATTAATTCTTCATACATTTCTTGATTATTATTTTTCATTTCTTTATAGTCTAATTCAAATATTGAAATATTTTTTGAAAAATAGTACCAATCAATTTTATTTTGATTTTTCTCTAGTAATTTAGTTGCATTAGAATTCATTGATAGTAAATTCCAATTAACTTTATCTAAATTTTTTTCAAGTAAATGCATTGCATTAGAATTTAATGATAATTGGTTCCAATTAATTTTATTTTGATTTTTTTCCAAAATTTTAATTGCATTTGGATTTGCAGATAACCAATACCAATCAATTTTATTTTCATTTTCTTCCAAAATCTTAATAGCATTTGGATTTTTTGATAACCAACTCCAATTAATCTTATCTTTATTTTCCTGAAGTAATTTAATTCCATTTGGATTTGCAGATAACCAATACCAGTTTATTTTTTTAATATTTTTTTCAAGAATACTAATTGCATTTGGATTTTTTGATAACCAACACCAATTAATTTTATCTTGATTTTCTTCTAGTAATTTAATTGCATTAGAATTTAATGATAATGAAGACCAATTAATTTTATCCAAATTATCTTCGAGAATCTTAATTGCATTAGAATTTAATGATAAATAATTCCAATTAATTTTATCCAAATTATCTTCAAGTAATTGAATAGCATTAGGATTTAAAGATAACCAATTCCAAGAAATATTATTTAGGTTCTCTTCTAAAATTTTAATTAAATTTGGATTATATGCTATCCATTCGCAATCTAATTTATTTTTATCAATCCAATCTCTTAATTTCCAAATAGGTTTATTTAAACTCATTTTTAGAAAATAAATTATTATTAATTATAAAATCATTTTTTTATATTTAATAACCAAATAATTCTTCTAAATAATCATAATCTTTATTTTTAAATACTCTTGATGGTTTCATTACTTCTTTTATTAATTCTTCATACATTTCTTCATTATTATTTTTCATTTCTTTATAGTCTAATTCAAATATTGAAGGATTATATTCTAAAAAAGAAAATTTGTTAAATTTACATTTATTTTTTTCATTTTCTTTTTTTAGAATTTCTATTGCATTTGGATTTTCTGATATATTTAACCAATTAATTTTATCGCGGTTCTCTTCGAGAATCTTAATTGCATTTGGATTACTTGATAATAATGACCAATTAATTTTATCCCTATTTTTTTTTAGAAGTTTTATTGCATTTGGATTACTTGATAATAATGACCAATTAATTTTATCCTGATTATTTTCGAGAATCTTAATTGCATTTGGATTTTTTGATAATAATGACCAATGAATTTTATTACGATTATTTTCGAGAAGCTTAATTGCATTTGGATTTTTTGATAATTCAAACCAATCTATTTTATTTTGGTTTTTTTCAAGAAGATATATAGCATTTGGATTACTTGATAATAATGACCAATTAATTTTATCTTTATTTTTTTCAAGTAATTGAATTGCATTTGGATTACTTGATAATAATGACCAATTAATTTTATCTTTATTTTCTTCAATTAAATAAAGAGCATTTGGATTACTTGATAATAATGACCAATTAATTTTATCTTTATTTTTTTCAAGTAATTGAATTGCATTTGGATTTAATGATAATAAATTATAATCTAAATTATCTTCAGTAATCCAATCTCTTAATTTCCAAACAGGTTTATTTAAACTCATTAATTTTAATTATAATAACAAAAATTTATATATATATATATTAAAGATAAATAAAAGAAATAGACCATATTTAACACAATCTTATATTGAGAGAGCACCTGATTATAATCAAAGAAGTAGTAGTAGTAGTAGTAGTAGTACAAGACAACCAAGACAAAAAAAGATAAATTCTGATTTTATAAAAAAAAGAGAAACTGATGCAAGTATAAAACCTCTATATATTGATAC
>Ga0172373_10000386_pt1 | contig 72650 bp, 75 predicted proteins | sample Lak10m_2_FD_114546 | JGI IMG/M metagenome (GOLD analysis project Ga0172373, IMG submission 114546) | Freshwater microbial communities from Kabuno Bay, South-Kivu, Congo - kab_092012_10m | ecosystem: Environmental > Aquatic > Freshwater > Lake | place: Democratic Republic of the Congo...
GTCAACTCAACCGACAACGCAAAGGAACACTCTTCTAACTCAACCCTTTGCTAACCATGTGTCTCAAGTGAGAAGTTTAGTACAGTCAACTCAACCGACGACTCAAAAAAACACTCTCTTAACTCAACCCTTTGCTAACCATGTGTCTCAGGTGAGAAGTTTAGTACAGTCAACTCAACCGACAACGCAAAGGAACACTCTTCTAACTCAACCCTTTGTTAATTCTGTATCTCAGAGCGAAGGACTAGCAACACTATTGCAATCTACAATACTTACAAGGAGACCTCTCACTTTTGAGAAAAAATCTTTAACTCCTCAAGTAGTATCTCCTCAAAAAAGAGCAACAGAGATTTCTCTATCACAAGCGCTTTTCAGCTCCCCTATCCTAGAAGAGAGAGAGGACACATCGTCTAACGGATCTTCAGCCTTGCCTTCCTTGATAATAAGGCGGGGATCAGAACAATCTGAACAGAATGGCTTGAGTTCGGTCTCGTCAGTGACACCAGAGAGACAGCAGGAGAGCCCTCTCCTTTCAATGATAAGCTCCCCTTTGCAAAGAGAGGAAGAGCAGGAAAGAGTCTCAAATAATCCTGTTTCTAGCCAAAGGGAGGAAGTTGCAGATCGTAGTCATTCTCTACTCTCTTCATCTCTCTCTCTGCTACCCTCTGTAATAAGTGTATCACAGCAATCCGAGCAGAGGGACTTGACCTCGGTCTCGTCAGTGACACCAGAGAGACAGCAGGAGAGCCCTCTCCTTTCAATGATAAGCTCCCCTTTGCAAAGAGAGGAAGAGCAGGAAAGAGTCTCAAATAATCCTGTTTCTAGCCAAAGCGAGGAAGTTGTAGGTCGTAGTCCTTCTCTACTCTCTTCATCTCTCTCTCTGCTACCCTCTGTAATAAGTATATCACAGCAGTCCGAGCAAAGTAGGTTGAGCCTGGTCTCATCAGTGAGAACAGGAATACACGAGGAGAATCCTCCTCTTTTAATGGTAAGCTCCTCTTTGCAGAGAGAGCAAGAGTTGGAAAGAGGATTATCCACGGATCTTATGGATCAGAATGTATCTTTGTCTGATTCCTCTCAACAAAAAAAGATAGTTCCTCCTTCTGTAGAGAGCAGAGAAGACTCTCGTTTAGAAGCAGTACTTTTGCGAGAGAAGACCTTGAGGATCGCTGAAGAGTCTATGGATGGATTAACTTCTGACTTTGCAGAGATTAATGAAGCATTAATGGGTAATCCTGAGTCAGAAGTTCTTAGGCGTCAGCAAGAAAAAGTTAAAACTTTAAAAAGAAAATCGGCTGAATTTCAGCACTACTTGTACCCATTAGATCCTATTATGAATGAAGAATTTAGGTCTGAAGATGCAAGACGGCGAGTTAATCGGCTCATGGGCCGGCTAAGTGATCATTTGGGTTGGGTAGAAAGTTTAGAACTCAGGATTCTTGGTCTTCTTAATCCACGACAGGAGAGTTTTTCGCAAGTATTGGCGAGAAGGGAACCAGAAAATCGTTATCTCAAGTTAAGAATCTCATCATTAAGGTCGAATACAGTTACTCCTCTCCAAGAAGAAGTGAGAAATGTTGAAGAATCTACTGAAATTACACCGCCGGAAAAATCACTGCATTTGGTCCTTAGGCTGAGAGCTTCATCCCCAGAGTCCAGGCCGACTATTCCTCTAGAGGACTCTCTGGAAACTGGTAACGATTTCACTGATGATTCAACAGAAGCAATAACAACACCGACCCCGCTTCATTTGGTCCTTAGGCTAAAAGCTGGGTCGTCAGAGCCAAGGCCGACTATTCCTCTAGAGGACTCTCTGGAAACTGGTGACGATTTAACCGACAGTTCAACAGAAGCAATGACAACACCGAATTCACTTCATCTGGTTCTTAGGTTAAAAGCTCCATCAGAAAGGTCAAGTACACCTATCCTCCTAGAAGAAAAGTTGGAGAGTGCAAAGAAGTTTATTCAAGATTCAAAAATAAGATTTTCATCTATTTGGGGGGATTTATTTGGTAATCACACTGAAGAAAACCTAAGATTGCAACAAAGCAGAATTACTGAGTGGCAAAAGGAAGCTGATAGAGTTGAATCAGGGCTTAATCGATTTAAATCAACCCTTGTGCATATGGATGAACAGCAGCACGTTCAGACGGTATTGAATTCGTTTGATGAAGTCGATTGTAAGTGGGCTCAGGTGGTGCAAAGGTTAAGCTTTCTGCAATCAAAGGCTGTTGATGAGAAATTAAAGGGTTTGGCCGTGCAGATTGAATCCTTAACAAATGAAGGGGTTTCTATTGATAAAGATCTTTACGAAGATCAGCGAGAAGACCCCAGCCCACTCAAAGGTCATGGAGAGGCTAGTCTGAATTTTCAGGAAACAAGGCTTTCAGAGCTACAGAAAAGAGCGCGTAAGATAGGAGAGGACTTGATGCTTGTCAGCTCTCAAGTAACAGGAGAGCCGCATTCTTCAAAGAGAGTGTACTTGAGTCAGGTCATTGGCGAGTTTAATGATAGTATAAGCTCGCTTCGCCGAGTTCAGTCCAGACTTAACATTATAAGATTAGGGACTTCCTTTTCGTCTCTCGAAACAGAAGATCCCTTCTTCTCCTTTATTCCTAGTGAGGGTTTGACGAGTTCTAAAAAGATTTCATCCTCAGAGCTCAGCACAGATTTTACTCCGGAAGAAGAGTTTGTAAGTTTAGCAAAGTCTACAGAGGAGTTAAAAAGCAATCTTTTGAAATTTCAAGACACTATATTTGGGGAGCATGCTCTAGAGAGCCTAAAACTTCACGAAACTAATTTCTTAAAGTTGCAAGAGATAGCCAATGAGCTTGAAGCACGCTTGATGTTTGTGGATTCCCAAATTTCCCAAGACTGGCAATCTCCTCACAGAAAGAAGATAAACGAATTAATGTACTCATTTAGTGACACGCTCTGTCATGTCCGTAAGGTGCAGAAGCGGATCAACTTTCTAAAGTATCCAGCTCCTTCACCTTCTTCGGTAGCATCACAAGTGAATGCTCCCGTGGAAGAAGGGAAAGAAGAGGTGCTGAATAAACAACTAACGGGTTTGAAAAACGACCTTTGGAAGATAGAGAGTGATCTCTATGTGGACCATGGGGAGACAAACCTCAATCTTCAAGAGGAAAAATTGTCGGTGCTCAAACAGAAGTTAAGTGAGCTTGAAGAGAGCTTGGGTACATTAGACTCGCAAACATCAACGGATTTGCAGTCTAAGGAAAGAGAATTTGTTAATACCTTGCTGGGGTCATTAAGTACAAGTCAATGTTTGTTTCGTGAGGTTGAGAAGAGACTAAATCATCTAAAATCTCCTTCTCTTCGTTCTCCCGTTATTCATTTGCCTTCAGGAAGTACAGTTCTTACCCCTGGAGAATTAACAACTGACGAAATAGACGGAGCACCTTCAAGCCTAGCAACGAAAGACCCTTTAGCTCAGGAATTACACGAAACTGGAGAGTCTCTCTCACAACTAGGACAGAGGCTTGGAGCGATCGACGGAGATCTCTATCATAACCATACGGAGAAAAACCTAAGTCTCCAAGAAGAAAAGCTGTCTTTGCTCAAAAAAAACCTCTTACAAGAATTGGAAAAAAGATTGATTTCGTTAGGTTCTAAAATATCAAGGGATTTACAGTCTCCGCAAAGAGAACGGCTCAATTCCTTATTGGGATCATTCAGTGAAAAGCAATGTGATGTCCGATATCTTGAGAAGAGACTGAATCATCTAAAGTCTCCTCCTCTGTCACGTCTTCATATGCCTGTTACTTCTTTATCTTCAGTAGACACAGTTTCTATTATTGAAAGGAGTCCCCTTTCTTTAGAAACTGAAGAACTAGAGGTGGTTCCATCGAGTTTCACTACGGAACCATCTCTAGAGGAACGATTACAGAGTGCAAGGAATTTTATACGAGACTTAGGGGAGAGGATTACAAGTATTTCTTATACTTTGTTTGGTACTCATCACCCTGAAGAGACTCTAAATTTGCAGCAACAGGCAGTTGAGAAATTGATGAGAGAAACTGATGAAGTTGAGTCGGGGCTTAATCATCTTAGATCAAGTCTTGCTACCCAGAATGATCAGCAAGAGAAAGTCGCACAGGTGCTGGTTTTGTTCGATGAGATTGATAGCGATTTTTCTCGGGCTCTGAACAAAATAGATATGCTAAGAAAGCAAGCGCTTTCTAAATAGCAATAAAAAAGGAGGGTGTTTCTACCTTGGGACCACCCTCTTCTTTCACTTCAATCTTTCTTTTCAGTACCTTGTTTTACTTTGATAGATTGAAGAAGGCTTTCAATACGCTCCGCCTCATCAAAAGATGTATCAACATGAAAGACTAACTTTGGCGTGACGCGTATTTTTAAAGCATGGGCTACTTCTTTTCTAAAATACCAAGCCTTTTCCTTCAAAGCCGCTGAAATTTCTGCTATGTACTGACCTCCTAAAGGCATCACATACACGTTTGCGTGTTGAAAATCTGGGCTAATTTGGACCTCTGTAACTGTAATAGGGGTATTATCTAAGAAAGGGTCTCCGCACTGACTGCGTGCGAGTGTTTCTGCTAGAATATGGCGAATTTCTTCAGCAACACGACGTTGGCGTTGACTGGGTTCTTTTGACGTCATTTAGTCTAATGTCCGTGAGATTTCCTCAATTTCAAAGCATTCGATCGTATCGTTCACTTTGATATCGTTATAATTTTCAAAAGCCATACCGCATTCATAGCCTTCACGAGCTTCTTTAACTTCATCCTTAAAGCGCTTGAGTGTTTTGAGGCTTCCTTCGTGGATAACAATATTATCGCGTAAAAGCCTGACTTTTGCACCGCGCTTAACCAGTCCTTCGGTTACCATACAGCCAGCAATCTTGCCGACTTTGGAGATTGAAAAGACCTCTCGAATGACGGCAGCGCCCAAATACTTTTCGCGTAAAGTTGGAGCTAAAAGACCACCGAGAGCGGCTTTTATGTCATCTACGACGTCATAAATAATGGAATAGTATCGAATTTCCACCCCATCCCTGCGAGCAGCTTCGCGTGCTTGTGGATTTGCGCGTACATTAAAACCAATAATCATCGCTTGAGAGGCATGGGCGAGAGTGACATCGCTTTCTGTAATTTCTCCGACGGCAGCATGAAGAATATTAACTTTTACTTCTTCTGTGGCAAGCTTAGCAAGACTGCTACTGATAGCTTCCATAGATCCTTGAACGTCAGATTTGATGACAAGGGGAAGGTCTTTAGCTTCGCCAGCTGCAATCTTAGAGAACATCTGTTCCATGCTTCCTCGAGCAGAAAGTGCGGATTTTGCTTCACGGGCGCGGCGTTGACGAAACTCGGAAATTTCGCGCGCTTGGTTTTCATTGGTTGTTACAACAAAATCATCCCCAGCCATGGGAGATCCATTGAAGCCTAAGACTTCAACAGGCACAGAAGGACCTGCTTCAGTGACTTGGTTCCCTCTGTCGTCAATAAGGGCGCGGACCCGTCCATATTCGGCTCCAGCCACAAAAAGATCGCCTACTTTTAGAGTTCCTTTTTGAACAAGCACGGTTGCAACAACACCACGACCTCGTTCCAGTTTGGATTCAACGACAACACCTTCAGCAAGCCGGTTGGGATTGGCTTTAAGATCGAGAATTTCTGCCTGTAAAAGAATTGTTTCTTCAAGCTTATCTAAATTAAGGCCCTGTTTTGCAGACACTTCCACATCAAGAATATCTCCCCCTACTTTTTCAAGGAAAATCTCATGTTGCATAAGCATATTGCGAACACGTTCAGGATCAGCGCCTGGTTTATCAATCTTGTTAATCGCAACAATGATAGGAACACCTGCGGCTTTTGCGTGATGGATGGCCTCAATAGTTTGGTCCTTGACTCCATCATCGGCGGCAACTACCAGAACAACAATGTCAGTCACATTAGCCCCACGAGCACGCATTTCTGTGAAAGCAGCATGTCCTGGTGTATCAATAAAGGTGATCTTGTTGTTTGAATCGATAGCGACTTGGTAGGCTCCAATATGTTGTGTGATACCGCCTGCTTCTCCGGAAACAACGTCGGTTTTGCGCAACGCATCGAGAAGAGATGTCTTTCCATGGTCCACATGACCCATGACAGTGACCACAGGTGAGCGTGATTTCATCTGGGTTTCATCGTCTTCTTTGACATGCAGCCCTATTTCAATGTCTGATTCAGAAACGCGCTTGACTTGATGACCAAATTCAGTGGCAATGAGTTCTGCTGTATCTCCATCGATGGATTGTGTAATGGTTGCCATGACGCCCATTTTCATCAATGTTTTGATAACATCAGCGCCTCGTTCAGCAAGGCGATTTGCTAATTCTTGGACTGTGATAACTTCAGGGATAGTGACTTCGCGAATGACTTTTTGTTGAGGGACTTCAGCTTCCGCCATTTTTCGTTTTTCACGTTGCCTTCTCATGGCAGCAAGACTGCGCACTGGCTTTTCTTCGTCTCCGCTTAAAGCTTGGACAATGGTGAGCTTACCACTACGGCGACGAGGCTCATTTCTTTTTGTTAGAGGAACCTTAACTTTGTCTTCACTTTTTCCACGGCGCGTGACTTCATCTTCATCAGTGTAAGAAGAATAAACAGTTTTCTTTTTATAAGCAGGTTCTTCCTCCAGCTTAATTTCTGGTTCTATGGGAGGTGCTGGCTCTTCGGAGATGACCTTTTCTTGCTCTGCTAAGCGAGATTTTTCTTCAAGAGCATCTAAACGGCTGCGCTCAGCTTCAACAGCTTGAGTTTTTATAGTTCCGTGAAGAGCTTTCAATCTGTCTTCAATTTCTTTAGAAGTAAGTCCTGCACTCGTGATAGATTTTTCTTCTTCTAAAAGTTTTTCCGACTCTCCTTGTGATCCAGGAAGGATGACACGTTTTTTCTTAACTTCTACGGTAACTGTTTTGGAGCGACCGTGGGTAAAACTTTGGCGCACCTGTGCCCCTGCGTCCCCTCCTTTGTTTAAAGTAAGGTTTTTTGCAGAAAGCGTAAGTGGCTTTTTATCTTTTGTTTTCCCGTTTGTGTCCGTCATTACTTTTTATTGTCCGTTGATTTATCTTCATCCTCAAACCAATGAGCGCGAGCGGCCATAATAATGTTTTGAGCTTGCTCTTCTGTGAGCGGTTCTTGAGGCAAAAGCTCGAGAAGCTCATCCACAGCTAAATCAGCAAGGTCATCGAGTTTCTTAATTCCTTTTTCTGCGAGTTTGACAATAAGATTAAGGTCAATACCCTCTAAGGATTGTAAATCTTTGGCTACTTTGAGCTCCTTTAAGCGTTTTGTCAAATGCTGTTCTTGAGCTTCAAGATAGGCTTTTGCTCGGTTTTGGAGTTCGGTTGCTAATTCTTGGTCAAAGCCTTCAATAGAAGCTATTTCAGCCACATCGATATAGGCAACTTCTTCAACCTTAGTAAATCCTTCGTTGATCAAGAGATGAGAGATCATCTCATCTACGTCAAGGGCTTCAACAAAAAGTTTAGAGCGGGTCTTGACTTCTTCATTGCGGCGCTCTGATTCCTGATCTTCTGTTAAGATATCAATTTTCCAGCCTGAAAGAATAGAGGCTAGTCGAACGTTTTGGCCACGACGTCCAATGGCAAGGCTCAGTTGGTCTTCGGGGACAACAACATCTATACGTTGATTTTCTTCATCCAAAACAACTTTCGCAACTTCTGCAGGAGCTAAAGCGTTGACAATAAATGTCGCGGGATTTCCTGACCAAGGGATAATATCAATCTTTTCTCCTTGAAGTTCAGCGACGACAGCTTGCACACGGCTACCGCGCATTCCAACACACGCCCCCACAGGATCAATGGAGGGATCTGCTGTCGTAACGGCAATTTTTGCACGGCTGCCTGGATCTCGCGCTACGGCCTTGATTTCAATGATTCCATCATAAATTTCAGGGACTTCTTGCATAAAAAGTTTAGCCATAAACTCAGGAGAGCTGCGAGAAACAAAGATTTGAGCCCCACGAGGTTCTTCCCGTACGTCATAAATATAAGCACGTACACGATCTCCAACGCGGAAATTTTCTCTGGGGATCATCTCATCGCGACGTAAAAGAGCTTCAGCTTTTCCTAATTCAATAAAAACATTTCCAAATTCGATACGCTTGACGATTCCATTAACAATGTCTCCAACACGATCTTTATATTCCTGGTATTGGCGAAAACGTTCCGCATCACGTACCTTTTGAAAAATAACTTGTTTTGCGGTTTGAGCTGCGACACGACCGAAATCGATAGGAGGGAGCACTTCTGTTAAAAATTCCCCCATTTTTAGAGCTGGGTCAATCGCCCGGGCTTCGTCAAGAGTAAGTTGTGTAAAGGGGTTTTCTATTTCCTCGACCACTTCACGGTAGCGCATCAGAGTGATTTCCCCGGTTTTGCGATCAATTGTGGCGCGGATGTCATGTTCGTAGCCATATTTGGAGCGACCCGCTTTTTGGATAGCTTGCTCCATAGCTTCTAATACTTGATCTTTTTCAATGGCTTTTTCGCGAGCAACTGTTTCTGCAACCATTAAAAGTTCACGACTTCCGGGACTGATATGTATTTCCGTCATTTTTTCCTCAATTTGACCTTCACACTTTATAATCGGGAATGAGCTTAGCCTTTTGTATGTCAGAAAAGGCAAACTCCGCAATGTTAATTTTTCCATCTTTCTCTGAGGAGATAAGCTTGACCTTAACAAGGTTTTGCTCAACTCCTTGTAAAATCCCCTGAAAACGACGGCTTCCCTCTTGAGGGGTTTTAAGCTCGATTTTTATTGCTGAACCGGCGAACCTTTCAAAGTCACGCATTTTAACAAGAGGTCTATCAAGTCCAGGAGAGCTTACTTCTAATATATAAGACTCATGAATAGGATCGTCCACATCTAATAAAGCAGAAGCAATATGAGTGACTTCAGCACAATCATCTACCGTAATGTTTGTGTCATCATGACGCTCAATCATGATCTGCAATGTTTTTCTTTTAGATCCTTGAAGGTGAATACGCACCACGCCAAACCCTTTCTCTTCAAGAGCTGGTGTAATGATGTCTTCAATGTGTTGTTCTATACTCATTGCTTTATTAAAGCCCAATAAAAAAAGTGGGCTGGTGACCCACTTCTGTTTTTACAGTAGGAATGTTCCTGACATCTTACTTCTTTTTTTTAAGAATGCAAGGAAATTTATGTCAATTGTAGTGCAAATCGCTTGACTCTTTTTCTCTTTGCTTTCACAATGCTCCCTTAAGGTCATCGGAAAAAAATGGAGGAGACCATGATGAATCATATCGATTATACTTCTTATCTTGTGTCTCCTTGTTGGCGTTGGTGGAACTCGTATTCTTTACTTTTTTCCCATCACCCTTTGCCAACGAGAGATAACCATGACGCAGTTAAAAAATATTCAAAAAAACCTTAAAATCCTAACTATTTTTCTTTCCTTTTTTTGTTCTTTTTCTTTATTGGCCCATGAGACCATTGGAATTACACAAATTGTTGACCATCCTTCCTTGAACGCAATTCGAGAAGGGGTTCTAGAGGGGCTGGCGCAGGAAGGGTTTATAGAGCACGAGAACTTAACAATTGTTTTTGAAAATGCTCAAGGAAATCCTACAACGGCCGCGCAAATTGCTCAAAAATTTGCAAGCTTGCCTCTTGACGTAGTGGTTCCTATCACAACGCCCTCAGCTCAAGCTATTGTTAAGCAAATTAAGAAAACGCCCGTTATTTTTGCTGCTATTAGCGATCCACTGGCTGCGAAAATTGTTTCCTCTTTGAAATATCCCAAGGGGAATGTAACAGGAGTGGCAGATATTCCTCCTATTGAAGAACAATTGGCGTTTATTAAAACCTGCCTTCCGACGCTTAAGACTTTGGGAGTGGTCTATAACCCTGGAGAAGCAAATAACGTTGCTTTTCTTGAAAAACTTGAAGCCTTAGCCCATAAGCAGCAGATTAAAGTTATTGCAGTGGCGGCTCCCAAATCTTCAGATGTCCAAGCGGCTGCCCATAGCTTGGTAGATCGAGTAGATGCAATTTTCGTAGGAAATGATAATACGGTTGTTTCAGGGCTTGAAGCTTTAGTGAAGGCTTGTTTGGATGTGAAAAAACCTCTTTTTGTAAGTGACCCAGAGTCTGTTGAAAGAGGGGCTCTAGCTGCTTATGCTTATGATCAACGAGAATTAGGACGTCAAGTGGGGGCTATGGTCGCGGAAGTTCTCAGGGGAAAAAAACCCGCAGAAATGCCGGTAGAGACACCCACGGGTCTTAAATTATCCATCAATCCCCGTACGGCTGAAAAACTAAAGATTACATGTACTCTCTCAACCCCTTTTCAGGAGAAATAAAAGATGCGCATTCTTATTGGATTGTTCGTGGCTGGACTACTGGGGTGGGGGGCACGTGCCCAGACGCAGACACAAGCGCACGTGGCCGTTGGACAAATTGTTGAACATCAAGCCCTTGATACCTTGCGAGAGAGTTTAAAGGAAGGCCTTGGAAACCAGGGATTTATTGAGGGAAAAAACTTAACATGGACCTATGAGAATGCTCAAGGAAACCCCACAACGGCTGTTCAAATTAGCCATAAGCTAACGAGCCTTCAACCATCCGTTATTGTGACTCTTTCGACTCCCATGACGCAAGCTGTAGCTTCTGCGACGACAACAATCCCCATCGTGTTTGGAGCTGTTACCGATCCTGAGGCAGCAAAACTCACGGGGCATTCTAATGTAACGGGCTTAACAGATTATGTTCCGCCTCAACAACAACTTGATCTTATAAAGGCCATTCTTCCTGAGGTAAAAGCTATTGGTGTGCTTTTTAATTCGGGGGAAGCTAACTCTCAAAAGCAAGTCAAAGAAATCAAGACTCTTTGTGATCAAGAGGGGATAAAAGTGGTGGAAGCGACTGTCTCTAAGACAAGTGATGTAGTCAGTGTTGTGAAAACACTTATAGGACGTGTGGATGCCATTTTACTTCCCACAGACAACACGGTGATTTCAGCGTTGGAATCTATCGTTAAAATTAGTGGTGATCACAAAATCCCTGTTTTTGGAAGTGACGTTGATATTGTACGCAGAGGAGCGCTCGCTGCTTATGGTGTAGATTGGCAGGAGTCTGGCCTTGCTCTTGCGAAGATGGTTGGAGACCTTCTTAATGGGCAATCCGTTGAGGCAGTCCCTATCCAAAATCCTGATAAATTGCTCCTTTATATTAACTTAGAGACTGCTAAAAAAATAGGGGTCTCTATCTCAGAGGACCTTCAAAAGAAAGCAGATAAGGTTTTGTAACCCTTATTCTACACCCTCAGAAAGCCAGAGGGTTAAGGGATAGGCCATCAGAGAGACAGAAATTGTATCAATTTTTAAAAAGTGTCATTTTTGTAAAAATTTGACATAATCAACTAAAAATGGTATTTTTTTTGATAGATGGCGTAACATTAAGGAAAGCCCTCAATGCTAAATATACGTACAAAAATTGGTGCAGGTGGTCGGATTATTATCCCTTCTCTTATTCGTGAAAAATTACATTTTTCAATCGGAGATGAAGTTGTGCTCCATGTGAAAGAGAATGAATTATACATTACAACAGTTGAGCAAGCTTTGCGCCAGTTACAACACAAAGTTAAAGCGCGTAATAAAGAAAAAGTTTCTCTTGTTGATGAACTTTTGGCCACACGCCGCAAGGAGGGTACTGGTGAGTGAAAAGGCGATTCTTGATGCGTCTGCTCTCTTAGCTCTTATCCAAGAAGAGAAGGGGTCTGAAGTTATCAAACCGCTTTTAAAATATTCCGTCATGTCTACTGTAAATGTAGCTGAAACACTGACCTTCTTACAAAAAGTAGATATAGCACCCACAGAAGGGGTCGACTCTATCTCTCTCCTGATTAATGAAATTGTGGATTTTGATGTAGATCAAGCGAGGGAAGTTGCTGAGCTTTATCCTAAAGTAAAGCACAAAGGATTATCTTTAGGCGATCGAGCCTGTCTAGCTCTGGGTATAAAATACAAAGCGCCCATTTATACAGCTGACAAGGCTTGGAAGGATATAAACTCTGAGCTCGATATACGGCTCATTCGCTAAAGCTTTTAACCCTTATTCTACACCCTCTCAGACAGCCAAATGGCCAAGCGGGAGGCAGTTCTAATAGTCGAAGAAAGAATGGGATAACCAGGCCCTTTCTCAAGAGCAATGTCTCGGTGTTCCCGCTCATCCTGTTGACATGCATAAATAAGCTCACTTAATTCAGGGGCATGGTCTCCTAAACGGGTTAACTGTTTTTCATAATGCTGATCGATAACTTCTTCCACGGCGGCGGTACACGCCATGGCGGCCTTTTCTCCTAATAGTCCCGTTGCGGCCCCAAGAGCATATCCTGCCACATGCCAGAGGGGCTGAAGAAGAGTAGGGCGAACACGATTTTTAACCACCCATTCTTCAAAGCTTTTGAGATGGGTCGTTTCTTGCTCTTTCATATGTTCTAAGAGGGGAGCACAGGGGCTGTTTTTTAAAATGGCGAGTTGCCCTTCGTAAATCCGTTGAGCTCCATATTCTCCAGCCAAATTCACCCTCAGCATAGATTCAATTTGCTTTTGGGAAGAGGGATGGCCAGGGAGAGGAATCATTTATGCTTACACGCCCATTTCCAACAAAGAAGGGCTAAGATAAGAGAAATGACGGCGTTATAAGCTGCAAGAGAAAGGCCAAAAAGACTCCAGGTGACCTGATCGCATCTTACGAGAGGCGTTTTAAGCATTTGTTCCTTTAAAGCTTCAACGGAGTCAAAGGCACTGAAGTCTTGTGCGCTGCAAAAAGCGGGCAAATTCACCCAATGCTGCTGGATAGCCACGTGATAGATAGCCGTTAATGCCCCTCCCAGAAAAACAAAGCCTATAAGAATAATCGCATAATATTGCCACCGTACTGGGAGAAGACAAAGGCTCACAAACGAGAGGGCGCCCGCCACCATGAAGATTTTTTGTTCATAAAGACACATTTGACAGGGCTGGAAGCCATAATAATGTTCTAGGATATAGGCCATTCCTAAAACACCCACTGCAAAAAGAACTAAAAAGCTTAAAAAGAATCGAGAAGAGATATTCTTAAGGGATATTGTGCACATAAGTGAGCTCTCTTTTTTTCTTTTATCCTAAAGCATAAAGAATCCCAAATCCACCTAAAAGAGCTGTCACAGATGCTAAGGTTACAAAGGTTAGATTTTTTTCAATGTATTCCTTAATGGGAGGGCCGAAATACCAGAACAAAAGGGCAAGAGAAAAAAAGCGGAATCCACGCGCAATAAGAGAGGCCGCTGTAAATGTTGTGAAATCAAGACCTGTTACACCGCAAGCAATGGTGACGACTTTATAAGGAATGGGTGTGAGCCCCTTTAAGGCCACAATCCAAAAACCCCATTGATTGAAACTTTCTTGAAATTTATCAAATGTAGCTTGAAGTCCGTAAGTGTGAAGAATGAATTCTCCTACGGTCTCATAGAGACCGTGGCCAATAGCATACCCAAGCCATCCTCCTACGACAGAAGTTATTGTGCATATCAAGGCAAGTTGCCAAGTTTGTTGCCGACGGCTTAAAAGCATAGCAATCAAAAGAGGATCAGGCGGGATAGGAAAAAAAGAACTTTCTGCAAAAGAAACAGCGCCTAAAATCCAAATGGCATAAGGATGATTTGCGAAGCTTAAAACCCAATCATACATTCGTCGTAACATAAAAGCTCTCTTAGTTGAGGTGATTTGCGTGTTTAAGAGGTAACTACCACGAACTGTGGATAAGTTCAATAAATAATACAGCAGGTATAATTCTAACGGTTTATTTTTTAAATAGTTCTTTTTTTCTGGTAAGGAGTGAGTATCGAAAAAGAGAGCCCGAGCATAAGGAGAAGAAAGATGCTTAATTGGTAAAGAAACTTCTAGCGCTTTTTAATCCACAGATGAGAAGAAATGGGTGTTTTCAATAAAGTAGTGGATTTATCCATATTCTTTCGCTAGGCTCCTCAGAATACAAAAGAGTTTAATACACTCATTGACGCAGAGCCTAACAGGAGAAAAAATGAAGCAACTCTCTTACTTGTTCTTAGCAATATTCTTCTTTTCTTTCTCTCCTCTTTTTGCCGAAACACCCCTCCCGACTCATGGTATCGCGACATATGATGACTTAAAATATCCTGCAGACTTCACCCACTTTGATTATGTCAATCCAAATGCGCCAAAAGGAGGCATGGTGAAACTTGCGTCTTTTGGAAGTTTTGACTCCTTTAATCCTTTTATTATCAAAGGAACTGCAGCAGCAGGGGCTTCTGGGCTTCACTGTAGCCTTCTAGCGTCAGCGGAGGATGAGCCTATGTCCATGTATGGGTACCTGGCAGAAAAGGTGGTTCTCGCGCCAGATCGAAAAAGCGTTACTTTTACCTTGAACAAAAATGCAACATTCTCCGATGGGACGCCTGTTACGGCAGATGACATTATTTTTTCTTTTGATACGCTTATAAAAAAAGGGATTCCTCTTTTTTCTCAGTATTATCGAGATGTGAAAACTGTAGAAAAAATAAGCCCTACAGAGGTGAAATTTGTTTTTACAACGGATAAAAATCGGGAACTTCCCGTTATTTTGGGGCAGCTCCCCATCTTCTCAAAAGCTTATTATGAAAAACATGATTTTGAAAAGGCTGACCTTGTGCCTCCTATTGGATGTGGCCCTTATAAGGTAAAAGACTTCAAGGCGGGGCAGACAGTGACGTATGAGAGAGTTCCTTCTTGGTGGGGAGAGAACCTTCCCTCTCAAAAAGGGCAAAATAATTTTGATATTACATATATTTATTACCGCGATCAAAGCGTTCTTTTTGAAGCCTTCAAAGCAGGGGATCATGATTTCCGGCAAGAAAACATCGCTAAGAATTGGGCTTCTGGATATGATATTCCTGCTGTGAAAGAAGGAAAGATTATTTTAAAAGAAGCCCCTAATGAATTGCCGCATGGGATGCAACTGTTTGTCTTTAATACTCGAAAAGCTCTTTTTAAGGATCCTAAAGTTCGGGAAGCTCTTGAAAAAGCTTTTGACTTTGAATGGGCCAATAAAAATCTTTTCTTTAGTTCGTATACGAGAGGCTTAAGTTACTTTAATAATTCACCCTTGGCCTCTTCTGGTCTTCCACAAGGGGAAGAGTTGAAAACCTTAGAGGCTTTTAAAGATAAACTTTCTCCAGAAATTTTTACGCAAGAGTTCAAGGTACCTATTACCAATGGCTCTGGGGGGGATCGGAAAGTTTTGGCAGAAGCCGATAAGCTTTTAAAAGAGTCAGGCTGGGTTGTAAAAAATGGCAAACGAGTGAATGCGAAAACGGGAGAGGTTTTTACTTTTGAATTTTTGCTAGCAGATCCCGCCTATGAAAGAATAGCGCTTGCCTTTCAAAGAACTCTTGCGTCTTTAGGGATTAAACTTACAACGCGCACTGTAACGCCTTCGCAGTATGTTGAAAAAGTGAGTGATTTTGATTACGATATGATCATAGGAACAATTCCTGAATCGGAGACGCCCGGTAATGAACAGAGAGAATTCTGGGGATCTAAATATGCAGATGTTAAAGGAGGACGTAACTTCTCCGGTATTAAGGATCCCGTTGTGGATGAGTTGGTGGAACTTGTGATTAATTCTCCTGATAGACCTACTCTTACAAGTCGAATTCACGCGTTAGATCGCGTCCTCCTGTGGGGGCATTATGGAGTCCCAGGGTGGTACAGCAAAACCAGTCGAATTGCTTACAGAAATAAATTTGGGATGCCCGAGAAAAAGCCAAAGGATGGGATTGGTTTTAATACGTGGTGGGTAAAAAGTTAATGTTACCTTACCTTTTAAGGCGGCTTTTATTCATCATCCCGACTCTTCTTGGAATTATGATCATTAACTTTATCATAATTCAAGCTGCTCCTGGGGGCCCCGTTGAACAAATGATCGCAAAGATGCGGGGCAATAATATTGATGCTACCGCGCGTCTTACAGGCTCTGGAACAGAATCCATGCAAGCCATTGAACAATTCGGCGAATCTCATTTGTTTGACTCAAAATATCGCGGAGCCCAAGGGCTGGATCCAGAATTTATCGCTAAGCTTGAGAAAATGTTTGGCTTTGATAAGCCGCCCCTTGAACGATTTCTCATGATGATGAAGAACTACCTGACCTTTAATTTTGGAGACAGTTATTTCAAAGATCGGTCGGTAATCGGCTTAATTATTGAAAAAATGCCTGTCTCAATTAGCATTGGGTTATGGACAACTCTTCTTGTGTATCTCATCTCCATCCCTTTAGGGATTCGAAAAGCTGTTTTAGACGGGATGCCTTTTGATGTGTGGTCAAGTGCTATAGTCATTGTAGGTTATGCAATTCCTGGGTTTCTATTTGCAATCCTTCTTATTGTGCTCTTTGCAGGGGGAAGCTTTTGGTCAATTTTCCCCTTGCGAGGAATTGTGTCAGATAATTGGCACCAGTTGAGCTTAGGGGCCAAAATTCTTGATTATTTTTGGCATATGACTTTACCCATTACAGCTCTTGTCATTAGCGGTTTTGCAAGCCTGACTCTCCTTACAAAAAATTCCTTTCTAGAGGAAATCAACAAGCAGTATGTTGTGACAGCCCGGGCTAAAGGGTTGACCGAAAGGCGCGTGCTTTTTGGACATATTTTTCGGAATGCCATGTTGGTGGTTGTTGCAGGGATGCCTGGGGCTTTAATTCATATTTTCTTTGCAGGATCACTGTTAATTGAAGTTATTTTCTCCCTTGATGGTTTGGGTCTTTTAGGATTTGAGTCAGCCATTAGTCGAGATTATCCGGTTGTTTTTGGAACACTTTATATATTTACCCTTTTGGGCCTTTTTCTTCATATTGTGGGAGATCTGACGTATACATTTATTGACCCGCGCATCGACTTTGAAAAAAGGGTAGGGTAAATGGCCTTTTCCCCTCTTACACTGCGACGTCTTGCTCAGTTTAAGGCTAATAAAAGAGGGTATGTTTCTTTCTGGATTTTTCTGGTCTTATTTTTCTCAACTCTTTTTGCAGAGTTCATTGCAAACGACAAACCTCTTCTTGTGAAGTATGAATCTCACTATTATTTTCCCATTTTTAAAGAATATCCAGAGACGACCTTTGGAGGGGATTTCGAGACAGAAACTAACTATCGGGATCCTTTTGTGCGTGAGCTTATCAATAAAAAGGGATGGATGGTTTGGCCGCCTATCCCTTATAGCTACAATACAGTAAACTATGATTTGCCCGTGCCAGCGCCGGCTCCTCCTTCAAGAGAAAATTGGTTAGGGACAGATGACCAAGGGAGAGATGTCCTCGCGAGGTTAATTTATGGGTTTCGGATTTCTGTGCTCTTCGGATTAACCTTAACCCTTTGTAGTTCCCTTGTAGGGGTTGCGGCAGGGGCTGTTCAGGGATATTTTGGAGGACTGACGGATCTTCTCTTTCAAAGATTTATCGAAATTTGGTCAGGGATGCCCGTTCTTTATCTCTTGATTATTTTAGCGAGTCTTGTGCAGCCAAACTTTTGGTGGCTTTTAACCTTGATGTTGCTCTTTAGTTGGATGGCCCTTGTGTCTGTTGTAAGGGCTGAATTTTTGCGGGCGCGTAACTTGGATTACGTTAAGGCTGCTCGGGCTTTGGGCCTTTCAACCCCGCGGATTATTGTGCGGCATGTCTTACCTAATGCTATGGTTGCCACCCTGACGTTTATGCCCTTTATCCTTAATACCTCTATTACAACTCTTACCTCTCTTGATTTTCTCGGCTTTGGATTGCCTCTTGGGTCACCTTCCCTGGGAGAGATGTTAACGCAAGGGAAAAACAATCTTCAGGCCCCTTGGTTGGGCGTGGCAGCGTTTGCTGTTTTGGCAGTGATGTTAACTCTTCTTATTTTCATTGGAGAAGCGGTGCGGGATGCCTTTGATCCAAGAAAGGCGAGGGTATGAGAAAACCTCTCCTCTCAGTTGAAGATCTCTCCGTCCATTTTCGTCAGGGTGATAAGATCATTGAGGCTGTTAAATCAATTTCCTTTTCCCTAAACTCTCATGAAACGGTGGCTCTTGTGGGGGAAAGTGGATCAGGGAAATCCGTCACAGCTCTTTCTATTCTTCAACTTTTGCCTTACCCCAAAGCCTCTCACCCGAAGGGGCATATTTATTTTGAAGGACAGGATCTTGTAGGGGCAGGGGAGGCTAGGCTTCGGGAGATTCGGGGCAATAAGATTGCCATGATTTTTCAAGAACCTATGACATCTTTGAACCCTCTTCACACGGTTGAAAAGCAGATCGGAGAAGTTCTACAAGTCCATAAAGGCCTTACGGGAGTGCCTGCGCGAAAGCGTTGTATTGAAGTTTTAGAAATGGCCGGTTTTAAAGATGGCGCAGCACGCCTTCAAGCCTACCCCCATCAACTTTCCGGGGGGCAGCGTCAACGCGTGATGATTGCCATGGCCCTTGCGTGTGAGCCACAGATTCTTATTGCGGACGAGCCGACGACAGCCCTTGATGTGACGATCCAGGCTAGGCTTTTGGAACTTTTAAAAGACCTCCAACGGCAGTTAGGAATGGCCATGCTTCTTATCACCCATGACTTGGGGATTGTCCGTAAAATGGCGGATCACCTTGTGATGATGAAAGACGGCCATGTAGAAGAAGCAGGAAAAACAGAGGCTGTTTTTTCTCATCCCTCCTCCGCTTACACAAAAAAACTCATTAATTCTTTTCCAACAGGGGAGGCAGTTCCTGTTTCTCCTGAAGCCCCCATTATTCTTAAGGCGGAGCACCTTAAAGTTCACTTTGATATCCGAGAAGGGGTGCTCCGGAAAAAAGTGGGGGATATTCGCGCTGTTGATGACGTAAGCTTTCGCCTTCAGGAAGGACATACTTTAGGGATTGTGGGAGAAAGTGGATCAGGCAAAACAACCCTCGCTATGGCCATTTTGCGCCTTGAAAAAAGCCAAGGAAATATTTGGGTTCATGGCAGAGAGATCCAGGATCTCTCTCGTAAAGGGATGCGTCCTTTGCGTCGTGAAATGCAGGTTGTGTTTCAAGATCCGTATGGATCTCTCAGTCCACGCATGAGTGTAGCACAAATTATAGCCGAAGGCCTTGAAATTCATGGGCTTGGGAAGACAAAACAAGAGCGTGACCTTTGCGTCATTCAGGCGCTCATGGAAGTCGGTCTGGATCCAGAAGCAAGGCATCGCTATCCCCACGAGTTTTCTGGGGGGCAGCGTCAACGCATTGCTATTGCTCGGGCAGTGGCCTTGAAACCCAATCTTGTGGTTTTGGATGAACCCACCTCTGCCCTAGATCGCTCGGTTCAAGTTGATATTATTGAACTTTTAAAGAGGCTGCAGACATCCCATCAGCTATCTTATCTTTTTATTAGCCATGACCTAGCTGTTGTCAGAGCTTTAAGTCATGAGGTTTTGGTCATGAAAAAAGGAAAGATCGTGGAACATGGCTCAGCCATGTCTATTTTTAATTCTCCTCAAGAGCCCTATACGAAAGCCCTGATAAAGGCTGCATTTGATTTGAAGATTTGAAACGTTTCGATAAGAATGCTTGACATCGGACATTTTTACCTCCTTATGTCATCCGCGGGCTAGAAACGCTTGATTTGCGTAGCAAATCTTAGCGTTTTTTGACCCGGGGATCTTTTTGTGGAAATAAGATCCCCGATGAAGTAATGCTAATATTTTTCTTTGAAAAACAAAGCATTACTAGCTCGGGGATGACAAGGGAGGGTAAGCCAACTTAAAAAACGTCTGGTGTTAAGATAAGAATACCTTCGAAAGTAAGCCATGAACCTATGAAGTTCATGGCTTTTCTCTTGTCTTTTAAGATCTGATCTTAAGCCGTGGAGGCACCTGCTCCCGCGCCTGCTCCTACGGGTTTCTCGGCTTTGGGTTCAGTTGATCCGGAGGATCCATTTTCTCCTGAGCCCGCAGATTCATCACTGCTGGCCCCAGTACTTGTAGTACTTGTTTTAGAATCGCCCTTTGACTCTGTTTTTGACTCATGGGCCGTTTCTTCCAAAATCTTTAAGGGTTTCATGATAGCTGCCAATATTTTTTTAAACTCAGGATGATCTTCTGGAAGCATGAATTGGGCTAATCTTCTTTCCCTCGTTGCCTTGTTTTTAGCTTTCTTGAATGGGTTAGTCACTTTTCTTATGCCGTCATCCAGCTTAGTTAAGATGCTCACTTTTTCACGATGGGGTGTCGGATCCTGCTTCATTTGTGAAGCTACAAATGCACTCGTAGATGCCTCACGACGTTTTTGAAGTGTTTTGGTGTGCATGTCTCTAAATCTGTCTTTTTGTTGGTTAAGCTTTTTACGAGCTTCCTCTTCAGCCGCACAGCTTTTTGTGTAATTTGCTAAGGCGGTGTCTTTATCCAGCGGATCTCCTTCATTGGCTTTTTTCCATAACTCTAGCAAGGCGGCGGTCTTAATGATGTCCTTATTTGTGTTCATCATCAAGTCTCCTAGTCCTTTTCTAAGGGAATTGTTTCTTATAAGCGTTTCATTACCCATAGCCGTAAAAAATTTCTGTTGGCTCTTCTCTCTTGCATCGGATAATTTATGTTGAAGTTCTCTAATCCTTGCTAATTTTTTAGCTCTTTCTTTCTTAAAGTTTTCTTCCCCGGTTTTCGCCTGAAGTGAAAGGGATGAAGCGCCGGCACCAGCGCCTCCGTGTTCTGAATCCTCAGTAGTCATGGCCTGAAGGTGAGTTCCTAAAAAAGTGCCAAGAAGGGACAATAAAATAATGTTTTTTGATGATACCATAAATAATGCTCCTTATATAAAATAAATCTGAATGATTTCGTAATGATTGTTATAAAGACAATCCAGACACGAGTCAAACTTTCTCATTGGCCATCTCAGCATCTGACATTATAAACCCTTAGGATTCTATGCGGAAAAAATTCCTTTAAAATTTTTATTCTTAAGCACTTTGTGGTGGTATATAAATAAAGAAAAAGTAGGGTGAATATCATGACCTTTTCTTCAAGCCAATTTATGAGCATGCCTTTAAAGGGGAGCCTTGAAGAATACTTTAATATTTTTGTTTTTATGGCAGTGGCTTTTGGGATTTCACTGCTTCTTATTTTACTCTCTTTGTGGCGAGGGCCAAAGAGGCCTGATGCAGAAAAGCTTTCTCCCTATGAATGCGGTTTTGAAGCTTTTAGCGATGCGCGCCTGAAGTTTGATGTGCGGTTTTATCTTGTGGCCATTTTATTTATCATTTTTGATTTAGAAATTGCTTTTCTTTTTCCCTGGGCTGTGAGCTTAAAAGCTATTGGATTTTTTGGATTTTTTTCTATGCTACTTTTCTTAGGGACGTTGGGCATAGGATTCATTTATGAATGGCGTAAAGGAGCCTTAGAATGGGAATAAAAAAGCCATCTCTTTCTCAAGAAGCTATGAAAGCAGGGTATAGCCTTGACTCCCTTCCCAAAGGGGTGGATCCCGATGTGTTGTTGGAAGGTCTTGGAGAAGAGGTAAGCAAAAAAGGGTTTATTATCGCCAAGCTAGATGAGGTGGCCGCCTGGGCGCAGGCTGGGTCCTTATGGCCCATGAGCTTTGGTCTTGCATGCTGTGCGGTTGAGATGATGCAAACAGCCGCTTCTCGGTATGATTTGGATCGATTTGGTGTTGTCTTTCGTCCCAGCCCCCGTCAAGCAGATTTAATGATTGTGGCGGGAACATTGTGCAATAAGATGGCGCCTGCTTTACGGAAGGTTTACGATCAAATGGCCGAGCCTCGCTATGTCATTTCTATGGGATCATGCGCGAATGGGGGAGGGTACTATCATTACTCCTATTCTGTTGTGCGGGGTTGTGATCGCATCGTTCCTGTGGATGTCTATGTTCCAGGATGCCCTCCCACAGCAGAAGCTCTCCTTTATGGGATCTTACAGCTACAACGAAAAATTAAGCGAAGAAAGACTTTTTCCCGATGAAGGAAGATCTTGCAAATCAACTTAATGTCTTAGGGACTCTCATTGTAGAAGAAATTGGCCCAGATATTGTGAGTTGGTCCGTTTCTTATAACGAGCTTACCCTGACCGTAGAGCGGGGATCTATCGTTCGTGTCTTAATCTATTTAAGAGATTCCAACACCTTTCAATTTTCTCAATTAATGGACGTCTGTGGAGTCGATTATTTGGGGCGTGAGCAACGATTTGACGTAGTCTATAATTTGTTAAGCCTTGCCCATAACCAACGTCTTCGGGTTAAGATCGAGGTTGACGAAGGAGTCCCCGTCCCTTCGGTTGTTTCTGTGTATAGCAGCGCCAACTGGTGGGAAAGGGAAGTCTTTGATCTTTATGGGATTCCCTTTGATGATCACCCAGACTTAAGGCGTATTTTAACGGATTATGGGTTTGAGGGGCATCCTTTGCGGAAAGATTTTCCCCTCACAGGCTATGTGGAAGTGCGCTATGATGACGACCAAAAGCGGGTTGTTTATGAACCTGTCACCCTTCCTCAAGCCTTTCGGACTTTTGATTTTGAGAGTCCTTGGGAAGGAATGGAAACGGCAACGCAAACTATACTTAAAGCGGAAAAGCGCTGATGGCGGATACTCAAAACTTTACCCTTAATTTTGGACCCCAACATCCTGCAGCCCATGGCGTTTTGCGGTTGATTTTAGAACTGGATGGAGAGGTGGTGGAACGGGCAGATCCCCATATTGGTCTTCTCCACCGGGGCACAGAAAAGCTTATTGAATATAAAACCTATCTTCAGGCCATCCCTTATTTTGATCGTCTCGATTATGTCTCTCCCATGTGTCAAGAGCATGCCTTTGCCTTAGCGGTAGAGAAATTACTGGGCCTTGAAATTCCTTTGAGAGCAAAATACATTCGGGTTCTTTTTTCAGAAATTACACGTCTTTTAAATCACCTTTTAAATATCACAACCATGGCTATTGACGTGGGGGCGATGACACCTCTGTTATGGGGATTTGAAGAGCGGGAAGTTTTGATGGGGTTTTACGAGCGCGTTTCAGGGGCACGGATGCACGCAGCTTATTTTCGTCCTGGAGGTGTCCAACGAGATCTTCCTGAAGGTTTAGTCGACGATATTGCTGCGTTTGTTGAACGCTTTCCTCAGGTGATTGATGATATCGAAGGACTTCTTACAGAAAATCCTATTTTTAAGCAACGAACAGTTAACATTGGTGTTGTAACAGCAGATGAAGCCCTTGATTGGGGATTTAGCGGCCCCCTATTAAGAGCTTCAAATGTTGCATGGGATTTAAGGAAGACTCAACCTTACGAAGTGTATGATCAAATGGACTTTCTTATTCCTGTTGGGAAAAATGGAGATTGTTATGACCGTTATCTCGTTCGTATAGAAGAAATGCGTCAAAGTGTGCATATCATCAAGCAATGTTTAGAAAAAATGCCAAAAGGTCTTGTGAAAGTACAAAACTACAAAATTACCACACCTCCTCGGGAAGAAATGAAGACATCTATGGAGGCGCTCATCCATCATTTTAAGCTGTACACCGAAGGTTATCATGTTCCCAAAGGAGAAACCTACACAGTTGTTGAAGCCCCAAAGGGTGAGTTTGGGGTCTATTTGGTGTCAGATGGCAGCAATCGGCCCTATCGTTGTAAAATTAGGGCCCCTGGCTTTGCTTTTTTGCAAGCTTTAGATATGATGGCAAAAGGGCATATGCTAGCTGATATCCCCAGTATTATTGGGTCTTTGGATATCGTGTTCGGAGAGATTGATCGGTAGCGAAAAAGGAAAGTCTAGCCTTTCTTTCCACGCTCTATCCTTCTCGGTAGGACGGTCAACGTTAACGTAGGTTTTTTATAGAGCACTTCACTGTCGGGAAGGTCGTGTTTTTAAAGTTGGAGAGTGTTAATTATTTGCATTCCGTATGGTTATATAAAACCTCGGGCAAGTCATTGTAAAACCAACCGGCTGTAAGTTTCCCGTCTTTTGTGTGGAGGAGGGTTAATCCACCAAACTCGATATTCTTCTGAGAAAGGTCTTTTTCTCCACATTTTCCAGAGAAATCACCTTTAGCTCTCCATCGATTTACAATAACGTCTTTTGTTGGATAGAGATGTTCATCAACCGTAAATTTAAGATTATTAAAATTTTTCAAAAGAGAATTGTAGAATTTTTTGTATTCATCTTTTCCTTTCATTGTTTCACCATTGTAATGATGTTCAAAGTCAGAAGAGATGATTTCATCAATATATTCTGTTTTTCCCTGCTCCCAAAGATCAATGAACTTTTTGTTTAATTCTTCATTTGTTGTGGCCATTAAAATTCTCCTTCTTAAACAGCGATTGGTGTTTTTGTAGTTTTGATGTTTTATTTTTGATTCGAAAAAGTTAAAAAAATCTTAATTAAGTCGCGGGTTGAAAAGAGATTAAACTTTTTGAGGCAAAACACAGAGTAAAGATCTCTAAATGCACTCTATTTGCCTACGCTTCAACAAGGGAAGCGCTTTGCGGGATGGAAGTTTGTGAGGTAGAGTGAGGATTTTCTAGAAACTTACGCTGATCCTTTTTTTTGACGTCCTGTTTTCCGGGGAGGGGCGGCTTTCTTGGCTTCGATAAGCTCCACCGCTCGGTCTAAATCAACGGTTAGAACATCATCTGTCTTTTTCAGTGAAACAAAGGTACTGCCAATTTTAACGTAGGGACCGAATCGGCCAATGGCAGCGGTAATCATTTCTTTTGTTTCAGGATGGACTCCCACTTCTCGTGGAAGGGATCCCAAAGAAATGGCTTCTTCAAGGGTGATGGCTTCAGGGGAAGCCCCGGCGGGGAGAGCGACTCGTTTTGGTTTTTCCTTTTTCGAGGTAGCTTCTCCCCACTGCATATAAAATCCATAGGGCCCTTTCTTAACCTTTATAGGAAGTCCGGTTTTGGGGTCATCGCCTAAGGTTCTTTCAAAGGGTTCTTCTTGAACGACATCTGCTCCTTCTTCTCCAATGATAAGGGGACGTGTGTAATTACAAGTGGGATATTCCGAGCACCCAATAAATGCACCAAATTTGCTTAAGCGGAGTCCTAAGGTGCCTTTTTCGCAACGAGGGCAGATATGGGGGTCTTTGCCATCCGCAGAAGGCGGAAAGAGGAATGCATCAAGATCTTTTTGGAGTTGTTCCAAAACCTCTTGGATTTTAAGTTGTTTTGCATCATCTGTTGCGTGATGGAAAGGCGTCCAAAATTGACTTAAAACATCCTTCCAAAAAAGATCTCCATTCGAGATTTCATCTAACTGTTCTTCAAGCTGTGCTGTAAAATCATACTCCACATAGGTTCGGAAATAATTCAACAAAAAGGCTGTAACGATACGGCCTCGATCCTCTGGGATGAGGGCTTTCTTTTCGTTGCGAACGTAGCCGCGCTCTTGAAGAATTTGGATGGTTCGTGCATAGGTGGAAGGACGGCCAATGCCAAGCTCTTCCATTTTTTTGACAAGGCTTGCTTCTGTATAGCGGGGAGGGGGCTGAGTAAAATGTTGCTCGGGAAGAACTTTTTGTTTTTCAACAGTTTCCTTTTCTTGGAGAGGAGGCAAAATTTTATTGTCTTCTTCTTCTGTTTGATCCTCATCCAAGCTTTCTCGATAAAGAGTTAAAAAACCATCAAAAATAAGGATAGAGCCCGTGGCTCTCAAAATAATATCTTTAGAGGGAGAGGCCACATCTACACTCGTTTGATCAAGTTCGGCACTTGCCATTTGAGAGGCCATCATTCGCTTCCAAATGAGCTCATAGAGGCGGAAAAGATCATTATCTAAGAATTGGGAAATATCTTGAGGTTTCCGGGCAAGATCCGTGGGGCGAATGGCTTCGTGAGCTTCTTGGGCATTCTTGGCTTTTGTCTTGTACTGACGCGGAGAAGAGGGAAGATATTTCTCTCCAAAGGATGTTTCAATGACCTTGCGACATGCGGCAATGGCGGCCCCCTCAACTTGTGTACTGTCCGTACGCATATAGGTAATAAGACCGGTCGTTTCGCCTTTCAGTGTGATTCCCTCATACAATTTTTGTGCAAGCTGCATGGTCTTTTTTGGGCTAAACCCAAGCTTACGTGAAGCTTCTTGTTGAAGTGTTGATGTGATGAAAGGAGGACGAGGATGGCGCTGGACACGCTTTTTTTCAATAGAGGCAATATGGTAGGTTTCGGCATTAATCTTTTTCTCTGCATTCTTTGCCTCTTTTTCGGAAGGAAGAGAAAACTTATCAAGTTTTTTTCCATCCAGATGAGTGAGACGTGCTTTAAAAGACTTTTTCTCGTTTGTAAGGAACTCAACATCAATGGTCCAGTATTCCTGCGACTTAAACACGTCAATCTCGTTTTCTCGGTCAACAACAAGTCGTAAGGCCACAGATTGAACGCGTCCGGCGGAACGACTGCCTGGTAGTTTTCGCCATAAAATAGGAGAAAGGGTAAAACCCACCAAATAGTCTAAGCTAAGCCTGGCTAAATAGGCGTCCACTAGTTGACGGTCAATGGCACGGGGATGGGATAAGGCGGTGGAGACCGTTTCTTTTGTAATGGCGTTAAAAGCGATGCGCTGGGTTTTTACATTTTTTAAAATGCCTTTTTGCTCTAAAATCTCTTGGATATGCCATGAAATAGCTTCTCCTTCGCGATCAGGGTCGGTGGCAAGGTAAAGATTATCAGCTTCCTTTAAGGCTTTGGCGATAGCATCCAGATGTTTCTTTGCTCGTTCATCCACTTGCCACGTCATGGCAAAGTCTTCATCAGGCCGCACAGACCCATCTTTGGAGACTAAATCTCGGACATGACCATAGCTTGCGAGAACTTTAAAATCCTTGCCAAGGTACTTTTCTATAGTTTTTGCCTTTGACGGTGATTCAACGACAACGACATTCATTCGCTTTTCCATTCTTCTTTAAGGGCAACCTTACCACCTGGGTGGCGCTCAAGGCGTCCTGCAATTTCCATCTCGAGAAGGACAATCCATACATCAGATGCCTGTAACTGACATTCTCGGATGATTTCGTCAACATTTATCGGAATAAAGCTTAAATTTTCGTTAAGAAGGTGTCTGACTGTGTCTAGAGAAGAGGATGGGAAGGGCGTTTCATAAATATTGTCATTATCTTGTATGTGAAGAAAAGAAGTAGGAGAAAGCTCTTGCTCGATGTCCTTAATAGTTTCCACAAGAATGGCTCCATTTTTGATTAGTTGATTACAGCCTCTGGCACGAGGGTCAAGGGGGTGACCCGGGATGGCCAAGACATCTCGTCCTTGCTCGAGAGCGTATTTAGCGGTAATTAGGGAGCCTGATTTTAAGGCAGCTTCAACGACTAAAACACACCGAGAAACTCCTGAAATAATGCGATTGCGTTTAGGAAAAAAAGTGGCTTGTGGGTGTGTTCCAAAGGGAGATTCAGCAATCAGTACGCCTTCCTCTGCGATTTTGGTATAAAGGGTTTCGTTTTCCTGAGGATAAATATGATCGATCCCTCCCGCAAGGACAGCAATGGTTCCTGTTTGAAGACTTCCATGGTGAGCGGATGTGTCAATTCCGCGGGCAAGACCGGAGGCGATAACCCATCCCTGTTGCCCTAGATCAGTGGCGAGCATATGAGCCATCTTTTTCCCCATGGCGGAAGCGTTGCGAGCTCCAACAATGGCAAAAAGTGGGTCCTGTAGCAGGTCTAAACGCCCTTTTACGGTAAGGAGAGGCGGAGCACCGTCACTATGACGAAGGAGGGGGGGATATAAGGGATCCTCCAAGGTTAGAAGGGCCGCGCCAAAAGAACGGGTGGCGTCTAACTCTTTTTCAACGTCGGAACGGGATATAATTTTTAAGGGACGTTTAAGACCTCCCTGAGTGGCAAGGCTTGGTAAGGCTTCTAGAGCTTGAGCTACAGTTCCGTATCGTTGAAGCAAATGATGAAAGGTAAGAGGGCCAATATTTTCCGATCGTGTGAGCTGAAGCCAATCAAGAAGGGTATCCTCATTCTTGAGGAGTTTCTGGGGGGTTGAGGCTGCCAATTTTTGTTTCCCTCCCTGTTAGTAATCGCGCAATATTACTACGATGGGTCCAAACCAGAAGAATAGCAAGCACAATACATAAACTTATAAGATTGGGTTCGCTCAAAAAATAGGCATAAAGGGGACTTAACAACACAGTAACAAGCGAAGCTAAAGAAGAATAACGTGTTGTAAGGGCTACCATAAGCCATGAGACAAGACTCAGAACTGTGAGAGGAATACTAAGGACACAAATCACGCCCAAGGCGGTGGCGACTCCTTTCCCGCCATGAAATTTTAACCATATAGGGAAGATGTGACCCAAGACGACCATAACTCCTGCAAGGTGGGTTAAGGAGGGATCTACGTTGATAGCCAAAAGAACGGCTACGCTGCCTTTCAGAGCATCAAAAAGAAGTGTAAGGGCGGCTGCAATCTTATTTCCTGATCGAAGGATATTTGTGGCTCCAATACTCTTGGATCCTGTTTTACGGGGGTCTTGAAGGCTAAAAAGCCAACTGATGATAAGCCCAAAGGGAATGGCACCAATTAGATAGACGGTAAAGAGAAGAAGGATATCGGTGGGGGACATGAGTGCCTATTCTTTTTGTGTGGCTTTGTTGCCTTTAATATAACCTGAGCTTTGAATAAGGGAACTAGTTTTTAACTTTCTAAAAATTTCCTCACTTCTCACTCCCCTGTACAACATAGTTGATGACAGCTGGGAGAAATAACTTTCTGCAGGGCGTCTATTCCGCCTCTTCCTCTTGAGGGGTTTTTTGCTTCTCTTCTTCCTCTTCCTCCCCCTCCCCCTCAATGCGATAATCACCACGGAGCCAGTGGGCAAGGTCAATATCAGCACACCGCTTTGAACAAAAGGGCCGAAATTCAACGGCAGTTTGTTTTTTACAAATAGGACAGACTTGGTTCATGAGCTTGATCTCCGAAAGCCTAGTCCTTTCAGGAGACAATCTGTCTCATAAAGAGGAAGGCCCATAACGTTTGTATAAGACCCCGAGATAAATTTGATAAATTTTGAAGCCTGACCTTGAATGGCGTAGGCTCCCGCTTTTCCTTCCCATTCTCCTGAAGCAAGATACTCTTCCAGCTCATCAGAGGTTAACCTTTTAAAGGAAAGGCGCGTTAAGACGAGCTTATACGCCTCTTTCCCTTCAGGTGAAAGAACACACACGCCTGTATAGACGCGATGACGTCCACCTGAAAGACGCTTAAGAATGAGGGCGGCCTCTTCCCGATTCTGCGCCTTAAGAATGATTTTGCGCCCCATCTCGACAATTGTATCTGCAGCCAGGACATAAGCGTTAGGCACTTGAGAATGAACAACACGGGCTTTAAGAATAGCAATCCGCTTTACGTATTCTCGAGGAATTTCTCCCTTTAAGGGTGTCTCGTCAACCTGGGGGCTGATGATCTCATCAGGGATTAGACAAAGTGACGCTAAAAGTTCTTGCCGGCGAGGGGAGGAAGACGCAAGGATAAACTTCATTTTATTTGTGACGGAAGGTAATCCGTCCTTTGGTAAGGTCATAAGGGGTCATTTCAACGGTAACTTTATCACCCGCAAGAACACGGATACGATTTTTTCGCATACGGCCTGAAGTATGAGCTAATACCATATGCCCGTTTTCAAGTTGAACGCGAAAGGTTGCATTTGGAAGTAACTCCGTGATTGTTCCATTGAACTCAATAAGGTCTTCTTTGGACAAGTTGGTCTCCAGTTAATACATATAAAGTCATAATTTTTAAGCCAAAAGTAGCCATGTGTCAAATCACTCCTTGTCATATTTGATAATTTTTACGAACAAACTCCTGGCGAGAGCAGTAAGCTGAGATCACGCATGCTAAAAGATTTGAGAGTGCGTTGCTTAAGAATCACACTCTCAAACAAATCTAGGTTGCTAATAAATAACCTTAAGAAGCCGGGCTTCTCGACCACGCTCAGAACTAGAGACTTTTACTTTTACACGAATGCCAGGCTCAAGAGATTCATATCCTGCAGCACGTAGAACAGAGGCGTGTAAGAAGATGTCTCTTCCCCCATCATCAGGGTAAACAAATCCAAATCCTTTTAGGGGATTGAACCATTTGACTTCTCCATCGACTTCTTCCAAAGTTTCTGGATCAAAAGCAGGAGCTCTTGGCCCTAAAAAAGCGGGTGAAAACCGAGGTTCTCTTTCGGCAAATTTAACTTCTAGAACTCGAAGGACTTGTCGACCGCGGACGCCGGGGCCCACGTCACAAACGATTTGGTCCCCTTCTTCTACGCGACGACACCCAGCTGCGTCGAGTACAGAAAAATGCATAAAAATATCACCGGAATCATCCTCTGGAACTAAAAACCCATACCCTTTTTCAGGGTTATACCATTTTACTTTTGCTTCAATGCGCTCAATCTCATTTTCGTAGTTTTGGTTTGTAACAGGTTGTTCGATCATAACTTTTACTATCCCTACTCAATTACCGAAATTATTTTTTATTTTTATTCTAAAAAATCAAGGAACCAAAAATGTTTTTAAGAAACTTACTATAAACATCTATGATACCATCTCCCTTATGAATGAGAGAAGTATAGCATGTTTTTTTCATTCGCCAATAATTTTCATTAACATATAATTGTGAGATAAAAATTTTTTTCTTTTATCATGCCGTAGCTTATACAAAAAGTCTTAACAAAATATGAAAAATGTCTATCGCAATTTTTCATCTATGCTAAAATAAAACATCATCCTTAGTTTTTAACTTTAGTTCTGTTATTTTAGGAGGGTCCTTCATGGCAATCAAAGATGTTGTAAAAGAAGCTATTCTGAAACTTGAATTTTTGTGTGAGTCTTATGAAAAAGAGTCTCGCGTAGAACTCGAAGATCTTGAAGAAACAGTCACACATCTTAGTCATGAAGTACAAGCCATTGATTTAGCTTCTGATCAAACCTTGAAAACAGATTTAGGGACACTCCAGACGGCTCTTGTGAAGCTCTCATCAGTCCTGAGTGTGCAACAAGAAACCCTTGCTCGCCAAATGCAAGAAATTCATCTTCATCAGCGTGCTCTTCAAGCCTATGCGCGAGTTGCTAATAATAATCTTGGATCTATGGCATAAGATTAGGAATACTTTCCAGCTCTTTTAAGGATCTAATTGTGTAAAAAGGGGTGTGGGGGTAGGTCTCTTGAAGAGAGACTAGGATAGGATGGACTCTATGATCAAAGGTCCACATGTAGCGAATTAAATGAAAAGGAAGACGCTCTCTACACCCACTTGCGCGGTCTTTTATGGAAGTATTCTTAAGAAGTCGTCTTTGAATAAGTCGGCTTAAACATACGAGTCGGGGCACACAAAAATAAAGCGCTAAATCTGCTCGCCTATAACGCATTTCAAGAGATCGAACAGCATTTCCATCAATAATCCAAGTATCTTTCTCTACGAGCGTGTTTTGTATGTTGAGAAAATCTTCTTTATCTCTCTCTACCCAGTTTTCTACATAGAAATACTTATCTAAATGATATAAGGGAAGCTTTAGAGTCTGGCTTAATGTTAGGGCGAAGGTTGACTTACCTGATCCAGGAAGACCAAAAATCATAATGCGTTTGTATCTCATTTACTTTTTGTACATTCTTTTGTCAAAAATGAAAGCGATTTAAAATTTTTAAAGAAGGCCTTTCTAATACTAAAAAGAAGAGTAGGTGATTCTTCATGTGTGCTATCTCTTTCTTTTTCAATCCCTCTTTACCAAAAGAAAGGATTCCCTTATGGTAAGTGTCATAAAGTGGAGTTGATCTATGTCTGATTTTTTTACAGAACTTGAAGAGGATATTCGGGAAGAGCGTATCTTCACCTTGTGGAATAAATATGGAAACATGGTGATTGGTCTGGCTCTTGCAATTGTTCTTGGAACAGCAGGGTATACCCTTTGGAAGTATATAAAGCACCAAAACCAAATTAAAGGACATATTTCTTTTTCCAGCAGTGTGGACTTGCTGAAAGAGGGGAAGAAGGAAGAAGCTTTGAAAGAGTTTCAAGCCTTAGCGCAAACGGGTGGGGGATATGGAAAACTGGCGCAGCTTTATGAAGCTAGCCTTATTCCAAATCCAGAAGCTCTTTATACAAAAATTTCTCAAGAAAACGCGACAGATGTGGCACTTAGTAGTCTAACAAAGGTTTTAATAGCAGATCGCTCTTTCAATGCATCGACAGTTGCTCCTCTGGAAGCTCTTTCAGCGCCCAATAATGCATGGGCTCCTCTTTCTCTTGAGCTATTAGCCCTTGCCGATCTCCAAAAAGGAGACGAGGCTGGAGCTGCTGAACAGTACATTAAAGCTCTAAAGCAGCCCTATCTTACAGTGAGTGAACAAGGACGAATTGGGATGATGCTCTCGCAACTTGATATTCCTCCTTCCCTTTTAGATTCCTTAGTCGGAGAAGGAAAGGAAGAGGAAAAACCATGAAGAAGTATGCAGCTTTTCTCCTTGCAGCGCTAGCATTGGTGGCGTGTGATGCAGAAAAGATACCTATTACCGGGACCCGTATTCCTGTTGTAAGCTATGAATCATCCGTTAAGGTGGATGAGGATGTAAAAGACATTTCTCCCGCGCTGCCTTCTTCTGAAATGGGGCGCGATTGGTCTCAAGTGGGAGGCGGGGCAGATCATGTAATGCCCAATTGTTCTTTGAAGGAATCATTAAATCCTCTTTGGACCGTTTCTATAGGTTCTGGAAACGATGAAGGGCGTCTCTTGTCTTCTCCTATTGTAGCAAATGGGGTTGTTTATGCCCTTGATACCTACGGAAATGTAACAGCTCTTGCTTCCTCATCAGGAGCCCTCCTTTGGCAGGTTAACATCTCACCAGAAGGCCAACAGATTTCTATGATTGGCGGCGGCCTCGCTTATGGACAAGAAAAAATCTTTGTAACGTCTCCCCATGCAGAGGTTTTAGCGCTTGATGCAAAAACAGGAAATCGTCTTTGGCGATATTCAACTCCTAGTCCTGTACGTGCGGCACCTACTCTTGATGAAGGACGTCTTTATGTGCTGACGATTAGTAATCAACTGGAAGTGTTGGATGCTGAAAAAGGACTGCCTTTGTGGAATCATGCAGGAATTACTGAACATGCGGGTCTTTTAGGGACAGCAAGCCCGGCTGTTTCGAAAGGGGTTGTTGTCGTTCCCTACTCTTCAGGGGAGCTCTATGCCTTGAAGACAGAAAATGGTCACCAATTGTGGACGGAAACCTTAAGTACGACTCGACGACCTGACTCTTTGTCTTCCTTGTCTCATATTAAGGCACTGCCTGTGATTCACAAAAATATGGTTATTATTATTGGGCATAACCACAAAATGGCGGCTTATGATTTGCGTCGTGGAGAGCGACTTTGGGAGAGACATATTGGGGGAACTCGCACGCCTGCTATTATAGGAGACTTTATCTTTATGATTAACTCTCATAATGAGCTTTTGTGTTTGACATGTCAGCATGGACAAGTCGTGTGGGTAAAAAAGCTAGGATCAGATCCGGAGTCTCCTTACAAAGTTGTTTGGGAAGGTCCTGTGGTAGCAGGAGGAAAGTTGTATTTGGTGAACTTAGGAGGAGATTTAGTTTCTATTGATCCTGCAACAGGAAAGATTCTTGACTCTCGTCAGCTGGGTGTTCCACTTGCTCTTCCACCGATTGTGGCTCAAGATACACTTTACCTTTTGACCAATGAAGGAGATTTAATGGCCTTTCGGTGAGTGTGTCGATACAGATGCTTTCGTAATTAACTGTAGGTAATTTAATTCTTCTCCTGACGTTTTGCATGTTAGAAAAAAAATAAAAATGGAGGTAATGTGAAAAGGATAATAGGACTTTCCTTGGGGTGTTTGTTGGGTGGGTGTGAAACTGCCCCAGATAACGGACAGCAATCTATGCTTATGCTCCAGAACCCTATGGTACAGGAAAAAATTTTTCGGCAAGACACGGCGCCATTGCCATGGGTCCATGTCCTTCCTTCAGAACGGGCGGCACACTTTTTAGATGCTGATTTTGATTATCTTGCAAGGCGGATTCGTCATGCAATGACCATCAATCCGGCAAGGTTTAGAGATGTACAGCTTGTTTTAGTTGATTATGCTATTTTAGAGCCTAAATCACTAACAACTAAGCCTATGAAAAAAAAGTATAAAGGGCAAAAATACTGCAAAGAATATATTGCAAAGCCCGAACGTTATTTTATGCGGCTAAGTTTTTATAGACACAATCAACAGCCTCCAGCACCTCCTCTTTTTGTAGGAGCAGCTGTTTTATCTGTCCGCCACGCAGCTCCTTTTGAAGCCATGCATTTTTTGGTTGATGATATTATAGATGAACATCTGAAGCTCCCTTATAGCCAAGTTGAGGTAAACTTAGACGCAGCAGAAGATATCGAAAAAAATTTACAAGAGCTAGCGACGACCACTGCTCCTAAAACTCCCAAAGTTTCTTCGAAACATGAAACTTCTGAGCTATCTCATAAGGCTCATTCATCTACGAAAAAGACTTCTACAGCGACGTCTCCATCGTCTTCCACGGTAGTGCCGACGACGCCTTCGCCAGTTCCAGGGACTTCTACAGCGGCACCGACGACGCCTTCGGAGACTCCGCCATCATCGACGACGCCTTCACCATCTCAAGGGACTTCCACAGCGGCACCGACGACGTCTCCTGAGACTCCACCGTCATCGACAACTCCTTCACCATCTCAAGGAACTTCTACAGCGGCACCGACGACGTCTCCTGAGACTCCACCGTCATTGACAACTCCTTCGCTGTCTCAAGGGACTTCCACAGCGGCACCGACGACGTCTCCTGAGACTCCACCGTCATCGACAACTCCTTCGCTGTCTCAAGGAACTTCTACAGCAGCGCCGACGACGCCTTCGCCATCTCAAGGGACTTCTACAGCGGCACCGACGACGTCTCCTGAGACTCCACCATCATCGACAACTCCTTCGCTGTCTCAAGGAACTTCTACAGCGGCACCGACATCCTCTTCGACGACGACTCCATCCCCTTAAACGCTTAGGAGTAGGAAGAGTCCTAAAAGAATACGGTATATAACGAAGGGGGTAAGTGTGGATTTTTGAAGCCACTTCATCATGAAGGCAATGGCGCAAAAGCCAAAGACAAAAGAGAAGGAGGCCATTAAAATCGCATCATTTGCCATGGATAAATCTTGAGATTTAAAGAGTTGATATCCTTTTAAGGTGCCAGCTGCGATCATGGTAGGGATTGACATTAGAAAAGCGAAGCGTGCGGCGTCTGTTCTTTTATAGTTCATAAATCTTCCCATGGTGATGCAAGCACCTGCACGACTTACACCATTGATAAGAGCTATACATTGGGCGAGTCCAAAAAGAAGTGCGCGCTTTAAAGTGGTATTCCCTATGGTTTGAATGAGATGCCCGTATTTGTCAGCAATATAAAGAATAAGACCAAAGATAATCCCCATCCACGCAATGGTCGTGACATTTCTGAAAGTGTTTCCCACGACTTTATCGAAAAAGAGCCCTAAAAGAATAACAGGGATAGTTGCAACGGTGAGGTTGAAAAGAAGACGCGTGTTTTCAGTGACTTGTCCTTTCAGAAGAGAGACAGAGCCTTTGCAAAGAGAAACCACATCTTTGCGGAAATAAACGAGAACAGAACCGAGGGTCCCGATGTGGGCAGCGACATCCATCATGAGACCTTGATCTTTCCAGCCACATAAGGAAGGAATGAGGACTAAATGACCTGAAGAACTAATAGGAAGAAACTCAGTTAATCCTTGAATAAAAGAAAGAAGTAAGATTTGCTCTAGAGTCATGGGAGTGCCCTATGGTAGAAGATGAACTTCGATATCATAAAACATAAGTTAGGCCAAGGAATAATTAACGATGCGTAAACTCTATCATTATTGGGTCTGTCCATTTTCTCGAAAAATTCGAATTTTGCTTGCGGAAAAAAAGCTTTCTTTTGAACCCATCGTGATAAAACCATGGGATGTTCCAGCGTCTTTTCTGAGATTAAATCCCGAAGGATTGCCTCCTGTTTTGATCGATGATGATGGAAAAAATATTGCAAATGCTTATCCTATCTCTGAATATTTAAACGAGGTCTATTTTGAGCCTTCTCTCTTAGGAGAAACATCTGCTCAACGCGCAGAAGTTCGTCGTTTGGTGGCCTGGTTTGATGAAAAGTTTAATGGAGAAGTAACTCATAATTTGGTGTATGAGAAAGTTCTTCGGCGCAAAATGGGGCAAGGAGGTCCCGATTCAGCGGCAATTCGTATTGGAAATGCAAATATTCATGATCATTTAGAATATATAGCCTGGCTCTGTGATCGGCGAAAATGGTTGGGAGGGGATGATTTTTCTCTTGCCGATATAACAGCAGCTGCTCATCTTTCCTGTGTTGACTACTTAGGCGATGCTCCTTGGGAAAAACATTCAGCCGCAAAGTTATGGTATGCACGTGTTAAGTCTCGCCCCAGCTTTCGTGATATCTTAAATGATGTTGTTCCTGGACTCTCCCCAGCTCCCCATTATACAGATTTGGATTTTTGATCATAATGAAGGAAATCTGCCCTGCATCTCTCTCTGGCAAACGATGGCTTTTAAGAGCTTGCGAAGAGATGCAGGTGTTAACACTTGTCCAAAAATTAGGTGTTTCTACGACTCTTTCTCGGTTGCTCGTGATGCGAGGTCATGAACCTGGGGCAGTTTCTCTTTTCCTTGAACCTTCCTTACGCCGTCACCTGCCGGATCCTCTTATCTTAAAGGACATGGAAAATGCCGTTGCGCGCCTTCTTCAGGCGATTACCAAAGGCGAAAAAATTGTGGTGTGGGGTGATTATGATGTGGATGGGGCTACATCGAGTGCCCTCTTGTGTCGATTTTTTAAAGCTCTTCATGTTCCCATGGCCCTTTATATTCCAGATCGTATCAAGGAAGGATATGGCCCGAATCGAGCTGGAATTCAGAAATTTATTGAGCAAGGCTATAGCGTCATGGTCACGGTTGATTGTGGGACGACTTCTTTTGAAGTCTTACGCGATCTGCAAGGACTTGATGTTATTATTTTGGATCATCATGCGCCCGAAGCTAAACTTCCTCAAGCGTATGCTATTGTAAACCCAAACCGCCTTGATGAAAGAGAAGAAGTGACTCAAACCTTGGGCCATCTCGCGGCTGTGGGGATTTCATTTTTATGTGTTGTGGCTCTTAACCGGGCGTTACGTGAGATAGGATTTTATAAAGAAAAACAAGAGCCTGACCTTAGAGACCTTCTGGATTTGGTAGCGCTTGGAACTGTTTGTGATGTGATGCCGTTGACAGGATTGAATCGAACTTTTGTGGCACAAGGGCTTAAAGTGATGGCCCAGCGAAAAAATATCGGCTTAAGAGTCCTCTTTGATAAAGCAAATCTTAGTGAGTCGCCAACACCTTATCACCTAGGGTTTGTTCTGGGACCTCGTATTAATGCAGGGGGACGAGTAGGAGAATCTTTTCTGGGAGCGCGGCTTCTTTCCACAGAAAATCCTGAAGAAGCGGCAGAGATCGCGCAGAGATTAGATCAATATAATCAAGAGCGACGTCTTCTAGAGGCAGAAGCCCTTGATCAAGCACTGATTCAAGTTGATCCAGACTTTACGGCCCTTGTGGTCGACCGACAGGGATGGCATGAAGGGGTGATCGGCATTGTGGCTGGGCGACTGAAGGAAAAATTTCATAAACCCACGGCAGTCATCACATGGAATGAAGAAAACGTTGGAAAAGCTTCGGCTCGTTCTATCCCTGGGTTTGATTTTGGGAGGTTTATTCATAAGGCTCACCACTTAGGCTACGTTTTAGGAGGAGGAGGGCACGCCATGGCGGCGGGATTTTCTCTTACAAAAGAACAGCTTCCCCTTTTGAAGGCCTTCCTGAATGAAGAACTTATGAGGCTTAAGGACGAAGTAGATTTTAGGCCAACTTCTCTGTGTGATGGGTATTTAGATTTGCGGTCTCTAACACCAGCTCTTTTGGAAGAGATCGAAGGATTGGCTCCTTTTGGAATGGGAAATCCGAATCCAAAATTTATTTTTGCAGATGTTATGGTGGAATCCTACACCCTTATTCAAGATAAACACATTCGTTGTCGTTTTTCTCAAGGAGATGGAATTACTGTGGAAGGCATCGGATTTAACCTTAAAGATACGCCCTTTGGGAATGCTCTTATGGAGGGCAAAAAGCGGCCACTCCATCTTCTTGCGTCGCCCAAGGTGGATACGTGGGGAGGAAAAACAAAAATTACTTTAATGGTGGAAGATGCAGTTGTTGCCTCTTGGCAGCTACAAAAAGCAGTTTAAACTTGAAAAAAAGTTTCCTTGAGTGTACTATTAATACTTAAGTTTTCAACATAAAAAAGTAATGACAATGAAATTTTCAAAAACAATCCCTTTTTCTTTATGTATTTGTTTCTTTTTGAGCTCTTGTGGAGAAGTCTCAAAAAAACAAGAAGAGTCAAAGCCTGTAGAAGCACAAGCAGCGCCAAAACAGCTTCCATCTACGCGTAAAGAGATAACACTTAGCTTTGCGCCAGTGGTTAAGAAGGTAGCTCCTGCTGTAGTGAATATTTATGCAACGCAGCATGCAACGGAGAAGCCGTCCACGTCTCCCCTTATGGCAGATCCTTTCTTTAAACAATTTTTTGACAGGTTCTATGGGGATGATGATACAACACGTGAACATAACGCCTTGGGATCAGGGATTATTGTAAGTAAGGAGGGGTTAGTTCTTACAAATTATCACGTCATTAAAGGTGCGGATGAAATTCGTGTGGCTCTTTCAGATAAAAGAGAATTTAAAGCACAATTAATTGCGGTGGATAAAAAGATGGATTTGGGTCTCTTACAGATCCAAGAAAAAGAAGACTTTCCTTTTTTAACCGTAGGCCCTCAAGAAGATCTTGAAGTAGGTGATTTGGTCTTGGCTATAGGAAATCCTTTTGGAGTGGGCCAAGCCGTTACGAGCGGTATTGTCTCAGCCTTAGCCCGCAGTCAAAAAGGCATTAATGATTTTAGAATGTTTATTCAAACAGATGCCGCGATTAATCCAGGGAACTCGGGAGGGCCTTTAGTGACAACCGATGGGCGCCTCGTTGGAATTAACACCGCTATTTTTTCTACCAGTGGAGGATATATGGGGATTGGTTTTGCAACTCCCATAGTGCTTGCAATTCCTATCTTAGAAAGTGTGGACAAAGGAGGAAAGATTGTTCGTCCTTGGATTGGTCTTGAGGTTGAATCTCCAACAGCTGAATCGGTTGATGCTTTGGGACTTTCCCACTCTTATGGGGTGGTGGTTACAGCTGTTTATCCTAAAGGGCCTGCAGATAAAGCGGGAATCAAGGTGGGTGATTTTATTGCAGCTTTTAACGGTCATGAGGTTGAAGATGATACGTCGTTTGACTATCAAATTGCCGTTTCTCCTCTTGGACAGAAAGCAGATTTGACACTTCTTCGAAAAGGGAAAGAAGACCTGGTTCCTGTGCTTTTGACTGAACCTATAGGAAGTCAAGACTCCAAACCTCTCCTTATAGAAGGAGTGAATCCTTTACAGGGGGTGAAGATTCAAACTCTTTCTCCAGCGCTTGCTCTAGAGTTAGGCCTTGATTCTATGCAGCAGGGAGTTGTGGTTACGGAAGTATTAAAATCATCTTCTGCTCTTCAAGTTGGGTTTCAAACAGGAGATATTATTGCGGCCATCAATAAGAAAAAGGTAAAGACGCAAGAAGAGGTGGCTGACCTTTTACAGCAAAAAGTCCCTGCTTGGGATCTTGTTCTTCAACGGGGGGATAAGCTAGTAAAATTGCGGGTGGTGGCTCAATAAGAGAGGGCTACGAGCTTACAACCCGACGTTTTTATTTCAACTGCTCAACGTTTGTGATCCTCGAGCTAGCAATACTTTGTTTTGCAAAGAAAAATATTAGCATTGGTTCATCGGAGATCTTCTCAGTTGGGGTAAGATCCCCGGGTCAAAAATGCTAAGCTCTACCTTACCGGTAGAGCAAGCATTTTTAGTCCGCGGATAACAAGAGGAGTAGCACGATAGAAAATTTGGCCGGTGTTAAGGCCATAGTCTGATTTATATGAATGCGTTTTTATTTCGGTTGCGCTTGTTTTTTAAGGCGCCTCTTAGGATTTTATTAATAGATTTACTCTATAATGATCCTATCCTTCCAGAAGGAAATCAACCGTAAAACAGGGAGAAAATGATGAAAAAATTAATCATGACTTTAGGACTTTCTTTAGCCGTTTCTTCAGCCGTGAATGCTGATTGTGGGACGGGCTTTCCGACTGGCTCACAGGTAGTCACTGCATTATCTAACTCTACTGCGGATACTACAATTACAGGACTGTTGAGTTCGGTTCTCTCGAGTAACAATCCATATGCTTACGTTCCTAGTACATTATCACTAACCCCGACTTTGGACACTCAAAATGGTAACTGTCATTATACGGACACTAATGGTACAAACATCTTAACTGTTAGTGCTACAAATCCAAATCCGGGTGTTTCAAAAACCGCGGGCAAAAAATCCAAGTAATAAGCTATAAATTTAGATCTGCTATTTAATTAAAATCAAAAGGTCTCCGAATAATAAACATTATTCGGAGGCTTTTTTTGTTGAGCTCCTCAAATAGAGTTTACTTCACCGCCGCTAAAATCTCTAGCATCTTAGCTTGCGCTACATTTAGGTTTTGCTCAGCCTCTTTTCGTTCTTTTTCTGTCTTACTATCGGCCATATCTTCAAGAAGGTTTTTGATTTCGATTTCTAGAGCACGCTTGTCAAGAGCTGCAAGAGGGGTCCCCTCCGTGACAAGGGCTGTGCATTTCTCAGGAGTGACCTCCGCAAAACCCCCATTTACAAAGATTTTGACAATGACTTTCTCTTCTTCATAAACGGTTACGACTCCAGGGCGGAGAAGGGTGAGAAGAGGAGCGTGTCCTGGCAAAACACCGATGTCTCCTTCGCGGCCAGGGATAACAACCATACTGACGGGCTGATCAAGAAGGATTTTCTCAGGAGCAACTAAACTAAATTGAAGAGATGCCATAATTTAAGCGGCCTCTCTGGCAAGACGCTCCGCCTTTTGGATCGCTTCTTCAATGGTCCCTACCATATAAAAAGCCATCTCAGGAAGATGATCGTAAAGCCCTTCTGTAATGCCTTTGAAGCCCAAAATTGTTTCTTCAAGGCTCACAAAAACACCGGATGTTCCGGTAAAGACCTCTGCCACATGGAAAGGTTGGGAAAGGAATCGTTGAATTTTACGGGCGCGGGCTACGGTTAATTTATCTTCTTCTGAAAGTTCGTCCATTCCTAAAATAGCGATAATATCTTGTAAAGATTTATAAGTTTGAAGGATTTTTTGAACATTTCGCGCAACTGTATAATGCTCTTCTCCTACAATGCGGGGATCTAAAATACGTGAGGTAGAATCAAGGGGATCTACCGCGGGATAAATCCCAAGCTCAGCAATTTGACGACTTAAAACAGTAGTGGCATCGAGGTGAGAAAAGGCCGTTGCAGGCGCCGGGTCCGTTAAGTCATCAGCAGGAACATAAATAGCTTGCACGCTCGTGATAGAGCCTTTTGTGGTGGACGTAATGCGTTCTTGGAGTTCTCCCATTTCCGTCGAAAGGGTGGGTTGATATCCAACAGCAGAAGGAATACGTCCTAAAAGGGCAGACACCTCAGCCCCTGCTTGGGTGAAACGGAAGATATTATCGACAAAGAAAAGCACATCTTGGCCTTCTTGATCGCGGAAATACTCTGCAACTGTAAGGCCAGAGAGAGCCACACGAAATCTTGCCCCAGGAGGTTCATTCATCTGTCCATAGACGAGGGCGGCTTTAGAATTTCCTTTTCCAAGGTCAATTACCCCTGATTCGATCATCTCATGATAAAGATCGTTTCCTTCACGGGTTCGCTCTCCTACGCCTGCAAAGACGGAGTACCCTCCATGGGCTTTTGCGATATTGTTAATGAGCTCCATAATGATGACTGTTTTTCCTACACCCGCTCCTCCAAAAAGACCGACTTTTCCTCCTCGTGAGTAGGGAGCGAGAAGATCAATCACCTTAATACCTGTGACCAAGACCTCTGTTTCTGTGGATTGATCTGTAAACTTAGGGGCATCTCGATGGATAGATAGATATTCTTTGGCTTTGATAGGACCCAGTTCATCGATAGGATCTCCGACCACATTCATAATCCGTCCCAATGTGCCAGGGCCTACAGGAACGCGAATAGGTTCTCCGGTGTTAACAACAGCTTGTCCGCGCACAAGGCCGTCTGTTGCGTCCATAGCAATAGTGCGAACTGTTTGTTCTCCTAAGTGTTGCGCCACTTCTAAGACAAGACGTTTCCCTTGGTTTTCTGTTTCAAGCGCTGTAAGAATTTCGGGAAGTTCTCCGTCGAACTGAACATCGATGACAGCTCCAATAATTTGAGTAATGTGACCTTGGGGGAGGTTTTTTTTCATGTCTATGTCCTTCCTACTTAAGCAAGAGCTTCCGCTCCTGAAATAATCTCGATAAGTTCGCGCGTGATTTGGGCTTGGCGGGTACGATTGTAAGCTAAGGTTAGCTGGCGAATCATATCTCCTGCGTTGCGACTGGCGCTATCCATAGCTGTCATACGCGCTCCTTGCTCACTGGCTGTATTCTCTAAAAGTGCGTTATAGACTTGAACAGCAACGTTTTGAGGGAGAAGCTGTCCTAAGATGCTATCTTCAGTGGGCTCATACTCATAAATGGCATTGATATCTGAAGAAGGTTTTTCCGTTTGCAAAGGGATCACTTGTTGCGTTGTCACTTCTTGAACCATTGCTGATTTAAAGTGGTTGTAAATAAGGGTACACTTATCAAAGAGACCATCTTCAAACATTTTAATAAGGCTGTCTGCAATGCGCTGAGCCTCAGAAAAGTGGAGGCGAGGATACCCAACTTCTGTAAAGGATTCTATTATTAAAGTAGCATATTCTTTTTCAAGAATGGCCTTTCCTTTACGTCCAACACAAAAAAGTTTTACCATTTCTCCTTCTTCTTCGCAGGTAGCGATGATTTTTCGGGTGTGTCTTATAATGGACGAATTAAATGAGCCACAAAGCCCTCGATCAGAGGTTGCCACAAGGAGGAGATGGATATCTGTTTTGCCGGTTCCTACGAGTAAAGGTTGAGGAGACTCAAGAGCCGTGGCCTTGGCGGCTAAATCTCCTAATATTTGACGCATAAAGCGTGCATAAGGACGTCCTGCTTCCACTTGTTCTTGCGCGCGGCGTAGTTTAGCACCTGCGACCATTTTCATAGCAAGTGTAATTTTTCGCGTAGATTGAATGGATTTTGTTCGGTCGCGGAGAGCTTTAAGGGTTGTCATTATACAAAGACTTTTACAAAGTTCTTAAAGAAAGTGTGTAATTTTTCTTCCGTCTCTTTAGAAAGAGCTTTCTCGACACGAATGGATTCTAAGATATCTTCGTGCTCAAGATGGATCGTTTTTAAGGCGGCTTGCTCAAAGCGACCTACTTCCGATACAGGCAAGTCATCTAAGTACCCCTTAACACCGGAAAAAATTGCGATCACTTGATCTTCAACAGGCAAAGGACTGTATTGGGGTTGTTTTAAGAGCTCTGTAAGACGGTTCCCCCGATGAAGAAGTTTTTGTGTTGAGACATCCAAATCGGAGGAAAACTGGGCGAAGGCCGCCATTTCTCGATATTGAGCAAGCTCCAACTTGATAGACCCTGCAACTTGTTTCATCGCTTTGATTTGCGCCGCTGATCCCACACGGCTTACAGAAAGCCCCACATTGATAGCTGGGCGAATTCCCCTGTAAAAAAGATCTGCTTCAAGGAAAATCTGACCATCTGTAATAGAAATAACGTTGGTGGGGATGTACGCGGAGACGTCACCTGCTTGTGTTTCAATGATGGGCAGGGCAGTTAGGGATCCTCCCCCATTCTGCTCATTAAGTTTAGCCGCACGTTCTAAAAGGCGAGAATGAAGATAAAATACATCTCCTGGATAAGCTTCTCGCCCAGGAGGACGCCTTAAGAGAAGAGACATCTGACGATAGGCAACCGCTTGTTTCGAGAGGTCGTCATAAATAATCAGGGCATGGGTTGAATGATCACGAAAGTATTCTCCCATAGCGCATCCCGTATAAGGGGCGAGGAATTGCATAGGAGCGGGATCAGAAGCGGTGGCCGCGATCACGATGCTATAGTCCATTGCTCCCCGATCTTCGAGAGCTTTCACAATTTGGGCAACGGTTGACCGTTTTTGACCAATGGCTACATAAACACAGTAAAGTTTTTGAGATTCTTCTGCGGCACTATTAGCCTCCTTTTGATTAAGAATGGCATCAATGGCAATGGCCGTTTTGCCTGTTTGACGATCTCCAATGATCAGTTCTCTTTGGCCTCGACCGATAGGCACAAGCGCATCAATAGCTTTAATACCTGTTTGCATAGGCTCAGAAACGGAGCGTCTTTCAATAATACCGGGGGCTTTGATATCTACGCGGGCAAGGGTTACGTCTTTAAGAGGTCCTTTCCCATCGATAGGGTTTCCAAGCGCATCCACAACGCGCCCTAGAAGGCCACGTCCCACGGGGACTTCTACAATGTGATTGGTGCGTTTAACCGTATCTCCTTCACGGATTTCCCTATCCTCTCCAAAGATCACAATGCCAACGCTATCTGTTTCAAGGTTGAGAGCCATTCCCCGAATGCCACAGGAAAATTCAACCATTTCACCAGCTTGAACTTGATCAAGACCCCAAACGCGGGCTATTCCATCCCCGACAGAAACCACTTGGCCGACTTCTTCAATATCGATCTCTGTTTTAAAAATAGAAATTTGTTCTTTTAAGATGGAAGAAATTTCCGCGGCACCAAATCCCATTCTTTATCCTTTCATCACATGATGAAGCTTGTTAAGTTTTGTTTTTAAGGAGGCATCAATCATTGACGTCCCTATACGTAAGACGACTCCTCCTAAAAGACTTTCTTTAAGGATTGGATGCAACCTAACCGCCTTTTTAAAGTGTTGTTTTAAAACAGTCTGGAGATGGTCGAGTTCTTTTTGAGAAAGAGTTGTTGCTGTCTCTACAACGCCTTCGATATCTTCTCTGCACCTAAGTTTAAAGTTTTCTAACATAAAAATGAGACTTTCAAGGCGATGATTATGACAGACGACTTTTAAAAATTGCGTTGTGAGTTTTTCTAGCTTTAAAGAAGCAGCCAGTTTTTCAGTAATTTGATATTGGATTTTTAAAGGCGTTGTGGGGCTTGTAATGCGATTCCACTCAAGAGGCTCTTGGAGAAGGCATTGATGGAGACGGGCGGCATCCTTTGAGATGTCTTTTAAAATGTTATTTTCTTGAGCAAGACTAAACAAAACGCCTCCATAGCGTTTTGCAATTTCATTTTGTCTTACATCAATGTCAGACACTCAGATCTCCTTGTGTTTATTAAGAAAGAGTCTCAAATTTTGGCCAAATGAGCAATTGAAAAATTTGACTCTAAGCTTTACTTTTTTTAAATATTGTATCCTGAGCCTTCACAATCTCTCCATGCCAAGGACAAGAAGATTCGGCAAGTTGGACGAAAGCTTCTGTGATATCCTCGGGAGAGGGAAGGGAAGAGGGGTCTTCTCCGGGCATGGCTTCAGCCCGCAGAGCTGTGCGAATGCTGCCTGGATTGATGAGGTTAACTTTAAAGGCCGTATGCTTAACCTCGCTCGCATAAATTTTTATCATTGTTTCAAGGGCTGATTTACTGACGGCGTACGCTCCCCAATAGGGAGACGGATGGGCTGTAATGCCACTTGTCACAAAGAGAATGCGAGCATCATGCGCTTTAATAAGAAGAGGTTCACAGGCCCTTAACAAATGCCAGTTCGCATGAAGATTGGTGGTAATGACTTGGTGCCACGTGCTTGGAAGAGTGTGCGTAAGAGGTGTGAGCCCCCCTAAGATGGCTGCATTTCCTACAAGGATGTCTAACTGCCCAAAGCGGTCGGCGATGGACTTTGCAAGGTCTTCGATGCGAGGTAAATCAGCGAGATCAAAAGGAACAAGAACGGCGGGAGGGCCATAGTGTTGAACCTCATCATCCACTCTTTCAAGGTCAGCTGAGGACCGAGCAACAAGAATGAGCTGTGCTCCTTCTTGAGCGAAGCGTTTTGCAATAGCTGCCCCTAGGCCACGAGACGCTCCTGTAATCAGAGCTACTTTATTCTTGAGACGTTGTGTCATTTTGGGTGATGAGATTTTCTAGCTCTTGAGATTGAGGCTTTTTAGGAGAGGTGGGTTTAAGGGTCGACAAATTCTTAACGGTTTCTTCGAGAGTGGGAAGCGTATTCGTAAGAATCTCGTTTGCACTCAGAGGGGGCAGTTTTGGGGGAGTAATATCTTGTGGAAGGTAGTCTTTAGGAATAAGGTGTTTAAGTTCCAAGGCGCCTTGAGCCACCCAAGGCGTAAAGCGGGCATGTTGGATTGCTTGTGGTAAAGCATGAGGGGGATAGAAAAAGCCGATGGCAAGGTAAATAAGACAGACGATCAAAGCTCCTCTTACAAAACCAAAAACAAGGCCTAAGGAACGATCGAGACCGCTGAGAAGACTTCCCTTCACTCCTGATGAAATGGTGCGACTGATTAAAATGAAAACAGCAAGAGAGAGAATAAAAAGAAGCCCTGCTACAATCACATCAGCGATCATATGATTATGAATGTACTGACGTCCTAAGGGCCGAAAAAGAGGAAGGCCGTAAAACACGGTGGCAAAGGCGCCAACCCACCCTGCAATCCCCAGAATCTCTCGTGTGGCTCCCCGTAGGATGCCTACAAATATGGACATTCCAATAATAAAAAGAATTGTAAGGTCGATGATAGTTCCTGTTGTAAACATTACGCTTGTTCTCCATAAGCCCTACGAAACTTGGGTTTTGCATCTAAATAATTAGCGAGTTCTGCCACATGTGCAAGAGGAATAAGGGTAAGGTCTGGCATAGAAAGGGTTTTTGAGGGCTTGGGAATAAAAGCTGTTTTAAACCCTAGCTTGGAAGCTTCTTTGAGGCGTGCTTCTTGTTGACTTACAGGGCGAATCTCACCAGATAGACCAATTTCACCAAAAAAGACAGCATCTTTTGGAAGAGGGGTATTAGCAAGGCAAGAAAGAAGAGCCGCTGCGACAGCAAGATCCGCGGCGGGCTCGGAAATTCTTAACCCTCCAGCAACGTTCAGAAAAACATCTCGGTTTCCGCACAAAAGGCCACAACGGGCTTCAAGAACAGCTAGAATCATGGAAAGTCGTCCCGAATCCCATCCTACAACGGCGCGGCGTGGAGTCGCGAGGGAAGATGGGGCAATAAGACTTTGAATCTCCACAAGAAGTGGGCGAGTCCCTTCAATGCCTGCAAATACGCAAGACCCTGTTACATCTTCTGTTCTGTGAGGGAGAAAAAGGGCAGAGGGATTGGATACTTCTTGAAGGCCCTTATCCGTCATTTCAAAGACACCAATTTCATCGGTAGGCCCAAAACGGTTTTTGACAGAACGTAAGATACGAAAATGATGGCCGCGCTCGCCCTCAAAATAAAGAACCGTATCTACCATGTGCTCTAGAACACGAGGGCCGGCAATGACACCTTCTTTGGTGACATGTCCAACAATGAGAATGGTAACCCCATATTTTTTAGCAAAGCGGATCAGCTCATGAGCACTGGCGCGCACCTGAGACACACTTCCAGGAGCTGCATCAAGAGCCTCTACATACATGGTTTGGATCGAATCAATGATCGCAACTTGCGTTTTTTGATGAAGCGATTTCAGGATGTCCCCAATGTGAGTCGTGGTGGCAAGATTTACAGGAGATGTGGCAATATGCAGGCGCTTTGCGCGGAGACGCACTTGATCTGCGGCTTCTTCTCCTGAGATATAAGCACAAGATGTTTTGTTGCTAATAACAGCAGCGACTTGGAGAAGAAGGGTGGATTTCCCAATGCCAGGATCTCCTCCCACAAGAAGGACAGACCCAGGGACAAGGCCGCCACCGCAAACTCGATCAAATTCTTCAATGCCTGTTAAAAGACGAGGAAGAGGAGGGGAAACATCCTCGAGAGAGGAGAACTCAATCTTTTGAGCTTTTGTGGTTGTTTTCTTATTGAAAGAATCAGCGGTTGCTTCCTCCACAAGGCTATTCCAGCTCTGGCAGCCTTCACATTTGCCGGACCATTTAGGGAAGCAACTGCCACAGGACTGACAGACATAGTGGGTGGGTGATTTTGCCATTATGCTACATGCTGCAAATCGGTTTCAAGGTGAATAGGGCCTGTGGCGTATCCATGAATGAATTGTTGGACATAAGGATTATCGCAGGTGTCAATTTCACCCGCAGAGCCGCACCAGATAATTTTACCTTCATAAAGCATGGCGATGCGATCCCCAACTGCACGCGCACTTTTCATGTCATGGGTGATGGTGAGGGCGGTGGCCCCTAATTCCTTGACGCACCCTTTAATAAGGTCATTGATAACGCTGCTAAAAATAGGATCAAGACCTGCGGTGGGTTCATCAAAAAAAAGGACATGTGGTTGGGTGGCAATCGCGCGAGCTAAGGCGACGCGCCGTTGCATCCCTCCTGAAATTTCAGCAGGAGAAAGATTAGCGACACCTTCGCTTAATCCTACCGCAGCCAGCTTTTGAAGAGCAATTTTCTTGGCATCCTTGCGACTCATATGTTGGGCGTAAATAAGACGAAAGGCGACATTTTCCCAGACGGTGAGGCTGTCGAAGAGGGCTGACCCCTGGAAGAGAACCCCAATGTCTTGGAGGCGCTCTTCATTTTGAGCCATGGATTCTTTGCGGATTTCTTGCCCGTCCATTTTCAGGCTGCCGGAATCAGCTGAAATAAGACCGAGGAGGCATTTCAGAAGAACAGACTTTCCTGTGCCGGATCCCCCAATAATAACCATGGATTCTCCAGGAAAAACTTCTAAATCCACGCCTTGGAGCACATGTTTATGGCCAAAGCTTTTGTGAAGGTTTTTGAGGGAAAATTTAGGAGTCATGCTTACCCCTGCTCAAATAAAAGAGAGGTGAGAAGATAATTGGTAATAAGAATAAGAATGGAAGAAGAAACAACCGCATACGTTGTGGCCTTTCCGACTCCTTGGGCACCGCCTCTGGAATTAAAACCATGATAACAGCCCATCAGTGCAATGATAAACCCAAAGAAGGCGGCCTTGATAAGGCCGGAAGTGACATCTTGGACTTCCATGAAATCAAAGGTTTGCTTAAGATATACAGCGGGATTAAAGCCGAGGCGATAAACACTCACAAGATATCCCCCAAACACACCAATACTATCAGCGACGAGAACAAGGAGAGGGAGCATGGTCACTCCTGCAAAAAGGCGAGGAGCGATTAAATATTTTTGCGGATTAGTTGAAAGAGTCGTAAGTGCATCAATTTGTTCAGTGACGCGCATGGTGCCGATTTCAGCTGCCATAGCAGCGCCAATGCGTCCTGAAACCATAAGGCCTGCCAGAACGGGACCTAATTCACGTGTCATAGAGAGAACCACTACATTTGCAATGACATTTTCTGCATTAAAACGAGAAAAACCGGTGTAACTTTGAAGAGCAAGAACCATGCCTGTAAAAAGAGCTGTGAGTCCAACCACAGGCAAAGATAAATAACCAATTTCCCATACCTGACGAAGAGTCTGGTAGGCATAATAGGGCGGGCGGATGCCTTGGGAGAGGGCTTGATACAAGAAAAGAGTGACACGTCCTGTAGAGGCAAGGAAGTCCAAAAAAACGCGTCCAATATTTGCGAGAAGAGTCGTCACGTTGTCCTTTTTTCTTATGAACGGTCACACCTCTTTCGTCATTGTGAGAGTAATGCCGTTCCCTTCTTAACCAAAAATTAAGATTTTAATTCTATCTTCTCCCTCATCTGATAGCAAAAGAAAAAGAGGACCTTATTATGAATACGACTCGTCAAGCCATTATTGCCATTTCACTGTCTGTGTTTTGCTCTTCCGTTGGGTATGGGCAAGAAAATCCTTGTGTGGAGAATCCAAGGAGTATGAAGTGTCTTTCTCTTAAAAATCCTCAAAGTCTCGCTGGGGATTGTGCGAGAGATGAAAAAAGTCGGTCTTGTGTCTGTGCCCAATCTTGTGGCGTTTCAACCTTGGCAACTCATGCGGAAGCTCTTAGGCACCTAGGGTATGCATCATGTTACAAGACAGGAGTGATCTCTCCCTTCACGGGGTGTCTTGGTCTTACAAATGTTCCTCTTAACTCTCTTGACGCTTGGGTGAGTATGGGTGATTTATCGTGACTGTTGCACAGACTCATATAAAAGCTTTCGAGGCGAGGGCCAAGGTGAAAATATTCTGGCTGCTTTTTTTCATCCCTATAATTTATATAAAAAAATGAATAAATTTTTAAAAATTTTAATTTAGTCTTTTATAAAGAAAGGAAACGACAAATGTTAATTACTAAATGGGTTGCTTTATTTATTTTACTAATTTCACAAGACGTAATTGCGGCAAAAAATCAGCCACCAAAGAAAACAGAGGCCTCTAACCAACAACAACCCTTGCCGAGTAACTCAGGAGATTCTGCTTGCGCCTCTAATTGCACTAATTACCGAACTGAAGCCATGGCAACTTGTAATCCTTTTGGCGCATATAATGACCTTTTTTATGCTTGCTATTCTTACGAGATTACAAGTTCATGCCCACGCTGTGGAAGTGAAAATGGACCGTACTATATATCAGATCGTGCCGCTAAGGTTTGGAGAAGTTGCCAATCTCAATGTCAACCACCAAATACGATTGACGCATGTAAAGCTTGCGTCGCTCCAACTCCTTTAGTTTGTGGTACAAATTGGGCTTATTCGCAAAATGAAGCAGAAGGATATTGCCCAGATGTTTGTAAAAATTATCAAGATGGTCAAAAACGCCAGTATTATTGGGACCAGAATGTTAATAATCTGCCTTATAATACAAAAGGCTATCAAAATGGCGTGAAAACCTGCCCAGCTGATGCCCCAAACTGTGGTTGCAACCCAAACAGCAATGCCTACACAGCTTGTAACTGCTATGTGCAATTTCATGGGGAGCACAAATAATTAGAAGGTTCTTTACATTGAGTAAACGATGCGATTTATAAAGTAGAGACTTAAAATTAAAGCGAGTGCGTTGGCAAAATCTAGAAAATGTGGCTGATTGTTTTTTTGGATTAATAATTTGCCACTGCTCGTGCTTTTTGCTCTTCTACATAAACCCGTTCAAAACGAGGGCCGAGTCGGGTGAAAAGCTCATTTGAAATCGTTCCCGCTTTCTCTGCGACTTCATGCGCTAAGATGAAGTCTCCAAAAAGCTCAACCCAGTCTCCGCAATGAATTTTGCCCATGGGAACGTCCGTAATATCGATGGTGATGAGATCCATGGAGACTCTACCAACAACAGGGAGCCGTTGCCCCCCAAAATAGACTTCTCCCCGGTTGCTAAGATTTCTGGGATATCCATCAGCATAACCGACCCCCAAGATTGCGATGCGGGAGGGGCGTGCTGCAATAAATGTGGTGTCATAGCCGATGGATTCGCCTCGCTGAATTTCATTTATTTGGAGGACTTGAGCATAGGCCTTAAGGACGGGCTTTAATTTATACTCTCCTAGGGGAATAGAGGACCGACACCCTGTGAGAGCGATGCCAGAGCGAATGAGGTCATAGTGGTAAGAGCGACCTAAACAAACGCCGCCACTATTGGCAAGACTTCCCAGCGCAAAAGGAAAGCGCCCACGTAATTCATCAAAGGAAAGGCGTTGCGCATCATTCATAGGGTGGGTAGGCTGATAAGGACAGGCGAGGTGACTCATAACACAGACGATTTCAATATGAGACAGTACCGAGAGCTCTAAATTTTTAACAATTCGGGGCGTAAGGCCTGTTCTTGTCATGCCCGTATCGAAATGAAGAGCCGCTTTAAGACATTGGTGTTTTCTTTGACAAAAGGTGTTCCAAATTTGAATTTGAGACAGTGTACTCAAAACAGGAATAATGTTGTAAATGGCGTAGAGCTCCTCATCCCCTTGGCGAAGATCCATTAGTACATAAATAAAACTGTCTTCTCCCACACAGTTTTTAAGTTCAATAGCTTCTGAAAGATAGGCCAGAAAGAAATGACGGCAGCCTTCATGATATAAGCGTGTGGCGACTTCTTTAGCGCCCATTCCATAGGCATTGGCTTTGAGGACGGTGGCACAAAGGGTTCCTTTTTGGAGATAGGAACATAATGTGTGATAATTATGGGCGACAGCATCTAGGTCGGTGATAAGGGCGAGGGGAAGGGAAGAAGAGTAAGGAAAAATAGGGTTATCCATGGTAAGCTGGAAGATAAGCAGGGTCAGCAAGATCTGAAAATTTTGTAAGTCTCCCTTCAAAATGAAGATGTACGGTACTAATGGGACCATGACGTTGCTTGGCGATGATAACGTCTGCTACATTAGCGACCTTTTGCAAGGATTTCTCCCATTCTGCAACTTTGTCTTCATGACCTGTCGGCTTTTTCCGAGCCAGATAGTATTCTTCCCGGTAAATAAACATGACAACATCCGCATCTTGCTCGATAGATCCAGATTCTCTGAGGTCAGCCAATTGCGGGCGCTTATCATCGCGTTGCTCAACAGCACGAGAAAGCTGAGAGAGCGCAATGACAGGGACATGCAACTCTTTTGCTAGCGCTTTAAGTCCTCGGGTTATTTCGGAAAGTTCTAAGACTCTATTTTCAGCTGCTTTTCGGCCTGGGCTTGATAACAATTGAAGGTAATCAATGACGATCATGCCTAACCCTTCTTGGCGCTTTAAACGACGCGCGCGTGTTCTTAAGGCAGGAACGGACAGAGCGGGGGTGTCGTCAATAAAAAAAGGAAGAGAGTTCAGTCTATTCGAGACTTCGACAAGACGAGGAAAATCAGATTTTCCGATATCTCCACGTCGGATAAGATCTGACGCAAGACCGGCTTCTTGTCCTAAAATACGATTGGCTAATTGTTCAGAAGACATTTCAAGAGAAAAAAAGGCAACGGCAGCTCCTTCTTTCTTTTCTAAGGCAGCCCAAGCGGCATTGAAGGCGAGGTTCGTGGCAAGGGCTGTTTTTCCCATGGAAGGTCGCCCCGCAAGGATAATAAGGTCTGAGGGGTGAAAGCCACCAAGGCATTCATCCATCTTTTTAAAACCAGTGGTAACACCGACAACGTGACTATCTCTTTTGTAAGCCACCTCGGCACTCACAAGGGCTTGCTTAAGAGATGAAGAAAAAGTTTGCAGACCTCGTTCTTGGTGGCCAACAGTTGCAAGATCAAAGAGTTTTTTTTCAGCGAACTCGATTTGATCGGTTGCGGAAACATCAAGATCATAGGTGTGCGCTTCGTTAACAATGCCCTCACCCACATCAATGAGTTGTCGTCTTAAGTAAAAATCATAAATCTTGCGTCCGTAATCTTCCGTATTAATAATGGAGATAACGGAACCCGCAAGTTGAGCTAAATATTGTCCGCCCCCTACATCAGAGAGAGTTTCATCTCGATCAAAGTATTCCTTTAAGGTAATAGGATCAGCAATATGACCCCGGTTAATAAGGTTGCTGATAGCTTCATAAATACGTGCATGGGAAGAATCCGCAAAATGAGCGGGACGCAGAAATTCAGAGACGCGTTCAAAGGCAAGGTTATTATGAAGGAGAGCTCCTAAAAGAGCTTGTTCGGCTTCAAGGTTGTGGGGTGGAAGTCTCTCAAGGGATTCTGAGGGACTATTGAGTAGAGGCGAAGGCTCAATCTGAAGTTTTAGAGCAGAGGTCATCTATCAGCGATCATATGTTAGGGATTAATCATCAACAACAAAAACTATACTTACATATCTCAAAATATGGGCTTTTACCTAAAATACTTCTTTGTTATCTCCGCCATAAAAGAGAAAAAAAGTAAAGAGAGGGAGTTTCCGTACCTCCCTCCTCTTAAGAGCGGATCAAAACTAAGCGCTAGGTTTCGGCTCTTCGCTTATCACTTCTGCTTGTCGTTCAAGAGCTTTTGCCTGCATTTTGGCTTCCTCTTCAGACATGGCAACATTGACACCGATTGTAATGAAAACTTCAGGGTGCAATTGGACACGAACGGTGTGTATGCCGATTACTTTGATGGGGGTCTCAATTTTGATATTATTTTTTGTGACATGCTCTTGCTTTAAGGCTTCTGCAATATCTCGAGCACTCACAGATCCATAAAGCTGTCCCCCTTCGCTGGCTTGGCGGACAAGAACAACCATGGAGCCTTCCAAGCGCTTTGCAAGTTTCTCTGCTTCATCCTTGTGTTGGAGATTTAATTTTTCAAGGGCTTCTTTTTCTTTTTCAAAATGAGCAATGTTCTCTTTGGTGGCGCGTAAAGCTACCTTTTTTGGAAGAAGAAAATTGCGCGCATACCCAGGTCGAACGTTCACGATTTCCCCGAGTTTTCCTAACTTTTCAATGCGCTGTAAAAGGATCACTTGCATACGACTTACTCCTCAATTTCATCAAACTTATCTATCTCTAACAACTTTATGCGGACTTTTCAATCCATGGCTTTAAAATTCCTAATAAAATCACAAACACTATAGGCCAGAGAAAGAGGCCTAATAAAAAATAAAAGAGAGTGAGACCTACTGTGGCGTAAGAAGTTTTATGGAGCCATCTATGTACTACGCCTAGGCCTACAAGAAAAAAGGGAAGAGCAAGAACAATGGCTCCGTTTTTTCCAAGAATTTCTAAATATCCCACACCAATGAAAGAGAGAAGAAGAAAGAGAGCAAAAGCAATCAAAAAGCTCTTAGGGACTTCAAGCGTTACAAGAGATGGGGAAGGGCGTAAATTTTGGTTAAACCGAACCAAAAGTCCTTGGGCAAGCGCGCCATTCATAAGAATCATAACTCCCCACGAGAAAGCAAAAAAACCGGGAAGAATAGGAAAAATTTTAACCAAGATGGGTTCTGCATCTTTCATATGACCTTGGGGATCAAGGGTTGTCAGAAGTGTTTTAACCAGAGCTTGCGGATCTCCCCCTTGGGTTAAATAGAAGTAGCCTCCTAGGGCGAGAAGCATGATAACCCCTGTGGCAAAGGTAAAGTCTCTTAAAAGGTAGGAGGCAGGATACCAACTGGTCTCTCCCGCGGATGTCTGACGATTTAAAAGAGCTCTACTTATTAAAACAGCAGGGATAAGCGCTGAAAAGAAGAAGAATTCGCCAGCAGCCAAAGGACCTTCCAAAAGCAAGACCAGAAGAGTCGCAAGAAGGGCCGCTCCATAAAGAGGTCTTACCCCTATTCCCAGGCCTAAGAGGAATAACGGAAGCGTCGCGAGATAAGAAAATAAGACAAATCCTGGAATGGGAATGAGATAGGAAACCGCTAAGGCTGCGCTTAAAAGGCCGCCTAAAACAGATATTGCCAAGGTTGTTGAATTCGCCATTTTAAGGAATTCCTATATTTTTTCTTACCCTCTCTGCGTTCACAGAGAGGGATTTTTTTCTTTAATCTAGCACATAAGGCATGAGAGCCAAAAAGCGGGCACGCTTGATGGCGTGAGCAAGTTCCCGTTGTTTCTTTTGGGAAACAGCGGTAATACGGCTAGGGATAATTTTTCCTCTTTCGGTTGTAAACTTTTGCAGCAGCTTGACATCTTTGTAGTCAATCTGAATTCCATCTGGTCCTGAGAAGGGACAAGTTTTCCGGCGACGAAAAAAAGGCTTACGTGTTGAGGGAACTTCGCTCATTCTTTTGCTCCTTCTTCTGTTTCTTCTAGATCCATAGAGTCAAACCTATCTCCCATGTCGAAAGATTCATATCGACGATCACGGCTTTGCTTGCTTTGCATCAAAGGAGAGGGATTGGAGTCTAACTTATCAAGTTTTAATGTTAAAAAACGCAAAATGTCTTCGTTAAGGCGCATCTGACGCTCCATTTCCTTCACCGCAGCAGAAGGAGCATTAATATTAAAAAGAACGTAATGTCCTTTGCGATTTTTCTTGATGCTGTAGGCGAGGGTTCTTAATCCGCAAAATTCGGTCTTGGCCACGTCCCCTTGGCCTTGGGTAATAATGTCTGTCAAACTCGCAGCTAAAGCCTCAACTTGAGTGGCTGAAAGGTCTTGGCGCGCGATGAAGACGGTCTCGTAAAATGCCATCTTTTTACTCCTTATGGCTAATCGTGAGAGGCCCTATGCCGATCACAAGCAGGCAAAGCCTGCAAAGAGTTCTTCTTTCTTAACGGAGAAAGGAAAGAAATGCAAGTGCTCTCTCCCCCCATTGACTTTTTTTCTAAAAATATGTTTCAATGACATCCTCAACCAACCAAATGGAGCACACCATGCGCCTATTTCGATTTAGAAGCGGGACCTCAAGAATACGTACCCTTTTGATCCCCTTTACGAATAGGACCCAACCATGTCGAATGCGAACCTCTTAAAGAATACTCTTCAAACCCTTCTTCTGACCCTATCTCTTAATTTCAAATGTAGTGCGGAGCTTCCTCCGCGTTCTATAGCTATAACTCAGTTTGTTGATCATGTGGCAGTGGATACCGTCCGCGAGGCCCTTTTGGAAGAATTGGCTCAAGAGGGATATGAGGAGGGAAAAAATCTCACTGTTGATTTTGAAAATGCTCAAGGCAATGCGGCGACAGCGGGACAAATTGCGCGTAAGTTTATTGGCCTTAAACCGGATGTGATTGTCGCGATTACAACGCCTTCGGCTCAAGCAATTGTCAAAGCTGTTGGCAAAGACGATATTCCTATTGTTTTCAGCGCAGTAACAGATCCTCTGGAGGCAGGGCTTGTCTCCTCTTTGAAAGACCATAAGGGAAAAGTGACAGGGGTCATGGACGCGCCTCCCATTAAAGAACAGTTTAAATTTATCAAAACCCTGTTGCCAGCCACAAAGACAGTTGGGGTTCTTTACAATCCAGGCGATAGTGGTTCTGTGTCTTCTCTTGAAATCATTCGTGAGCAAGCAAAGCAACAGGGATTTACGATTGTAGAGGCGACTCCTGTAAAGTCTTCTGATATTCAAGCTGCTGTTTTGCAATTAGTGGGAAAGGTAGATGTCCTTTATATCCCGTTGGATAACATGTTAGTATCTGCCATGAAAACTTTATCCACGACGGCTTTAAAGCATCATCTTCCGCTTTTTGCAGCAGACAGCGGATCTGTGGAGGCAGGCGCTCTGGCGTGTGTGGGCTATAGCTATCGCCAAGCGGGGATAAAGACGGGGGAGATGGTGGCCGAAATTCTGAAAGGAAAAGATCCTGCTGAAATTGACGTTGCATCTCCTGCCACAATCGATATATTTATCAATAAGTACGCTCTTGAGAAGCTAAAAATTACCCTTCCAGAAGCGGTTCGTCGTCAAGCTCAGTTTTATTAAGGAATAAGTAACGTAACTCAAGCTATGATTCTTGGGTAGAAACATGGAGTTTTTTGCATGAATTTGATTCAATTCATGGGGGCAGTTGAACTTGGTCTTTTATATGGCTTGGTTGCCATGGGAGTTCTGTTGTCTTTTCGGATCCTGGATTTTCCAGATCTTACCGTTGATGGCAGTTTTCCTTTAGGCGCTGCTGTATGTGCTATTCTTATTGTTTCAGGGGTGAATCCCTGGATTGCAACGTTTGCGGCGAGTTTGGCAGGAATGGTCGCTGGCTTTACGACGGCTTGGATTAGTGTGAGGTGGAATATTCTTCACTTGCTTGCCAGTATTTTGACGATGACAGCCCTTTATTCAATTAATTTGCGTATCATGGGACGGCCCAATATCGCACTTTTAGGAGAGAGTACAATTTTTTCTCCTATAGAGGAGCTTCCTTGGCCACATCTCTACACCATGTCGGCGGCGATGTTTGTGGTTACTGTTTTTGTCTTGATTCTTTTGTACCGCTTTTTAAGCTCAGAAAAGGGGCTTGCCATGCGGGCAACGGGAGCCAATATGAGGATGGCGAAAGCACAAGGTATTGCTGTGAATAGGCAAATCCTTTTTGGCCTTGCCCTGAGTAATGGTCTCGTGGCGTTAGCAGGGGCTCTTTTTGCGCAAAGCCAAGGCTTCGCCGATGTGAGCATGGGAGTGGGAACAATTATCGCAGGCCTTGCAGCTGTGATTGTAGGGGAAGCCTTCTTCAACCCTAAAGTTATTTTTGCGGCCCTTATAGCTTGTGTGGTTGGCTCGATTTTCTATCGTCTTGTGACGGCTATGGCGCTTAATGCAAGCTTTTTGGGTCTTCAAGCATCAGACCTTCAGCTTGTATCCGCCGTTCTTGTAGGCTTTGCTATGGTGACTCCAAAGTTAAGGGCGAAGATTCTTGATTTTAAAGCATCCCGGGGTGGCCAATGATTCGCTTAACAGATTTACATGTGACATTTAATCGTGGCACAGCCATGGAAAAAAAGGCTTTGCGCGGGGTGACCCTTGATATTGATAAAGGGGATTTCGTGTGTGTGATTGGCGGGAATGGCGCGGGAAAATCTACCTTGCTCAATACGTTGTGCGGGGATAATTTTCCAGAAAAAGGCCAGATCCTCATTGATAATGATGATGTGACGTCTCTGACCTCTTGGCAGCGAGCGCCCTATGTAGCGCGTGTTTTTCAAGACCCCATGGCGGGAACGTGTGCTAACTTAACCATTGAAGAAAACCTAGCCCTTGCTATGAGTCGTGGACGAAAAAGAACCTTAAAGCGGGCTTTGAGTAAAGACCATCGAGAGCTTTTCCGTGCTCAACTCAGCCGTCTAAAATTGGGGTTGGAAGATCGCTTGCATTCTCCTATAGGGCTTCTTTCAGGAGGGCAACGACAAGCTGTGAGCTTGATTATGGCTGTTTTGCAACCCATGAAGATTATCGCTCTTGATGAGCATACAGCAGCCCTTGACCCAAAAACAGCCGCTTTTATTGTTGAGTTGACACGTGAGATTGTTGCAGAAAGTCACCTGACGGCTCTCATGGTGACCCATAGTATGCATCAGGCTCTGGAGCTGGGGAATCGTACCTTAATGCTTCATGAGGGGCGTGTGGTATTTGATGTGCAGGGTAAGGAACGAGAGGGGCTTACGGTTGCAGATCTTTTGGATCTATTCCATAAAGCCAGCGGCCTCGAGTTGGATGACGATAGCTTATTGTTGAGTTAGGGGTTGTTTGTCATCCTTGACCTAGAAATGCTTTGTTTTCCATAAGGAAAACATTTAGCATTTCTTGGATCGAGGATCTAATCATAACACTTCACTGTTTCTACAAGATCCTCGATCTAAGAAATTCTAAAGATTTGCTTTGCAAATCAAGAATTTCTAAGTCAAGGATGACAAAAGAGAGTGAAACACCAAAGAGAAATTTTCAATGACCTATGTTGTAACGGAAGCATGTATTAAGTGTAAGTATACGGATTGTGTTGAAGTATGTCCCGTGGATTGTTTTTATGAGGGAGAAAACATGCTGGTCATCAATCCCGAAGAATGTATTGATTGTGGTGTGTGCCAACCCGAATGTCCCATTGATGCCATTCAGCCAGATACAGTTCCAGGCATGGAAAAATGGGTGGAGATCAATAAAGACTATGCCAACATATGGCCAAATATCACAGTAAAAAAAGATCCCTTACCTGAAGCGGACACTTGGGTTTCCGTTCCTAACAAATATCCCGATCACTTTAGCCCTAAGGGTGGAGAGTAAACCGCATAAAAAAACCACCCCAAAGGGTGGTTTTTTGTGACTTTACGTCTTTATTTCTTATCTTTTGTCGTTGGAAGTTTAGGTGTAGTTGTGCCAGTACATGTTCCTGAATTAAGAGCTGGCTCAAAAGCCGAACATTGTAATGGCGGAGTAGGGCCTTTGAGACATCCTGACACATCGCAACTATTTCCTGGGAGACTACAGTAAGTACAGCACAAGTACCCCACATAGCTTGCCACAGCAGTTTGTAAAGGCATGGTTCCATCACCAGGTATTTGAACCTGAGTAGTTGGAATCGCAGCACAAAAAAGTGTCCCAGTAAGTCCTCCAAATATAGTGCTGCATACAGTATTTAGTACACTAGTTATGGGAGTAGGTAGTGAGACTTTGTTAGCTGCTAGAGCTTCAAGACAGCACGTTACATTATGTGCTGAAAAATTACTTGAACAAAGAGCTTGGCAAGTTGGATAGTCTTTACCGATTGTGCATAGGGGCGCCGCAACGCTCCCTGCTATATCTTCTACACAAAGCAGGGCATCTCCTGCCGCTTTTGTGTAGTTAGGAAAATCAGAGATAATAGCGGTACAGTCTGAAGGAACTTGAGCTTTTACATCACTGTACAAAATTGCTATTCCGGCAGCAAAAATTAAACTTAAAATTTTAGATTTCATGTGAGTCTCCCTTGTTTTTTATTTTTAATCAGATGGTAGATCATTGTGAAAATAGCATAATTTCCAAGAGGTGAAAAGAAGAAGTTCCTATTGTCCTGGGTTGCTTCGTCGTTTTACTCCTCGCAATGACGATAAGGAGGTTCTCATGCCGCTGATTTTTGAAGAGACGAGGGTGGTTGGTGAGATATCGCCAAGGGAAAGTGGATGTCTTTGAGGAGAGGGCTTTTTTTGACAGAGGCGGAGACGGTGGTTGATAAGGTTTGGTTGATAGGGTCATACCCTTCAACACTTACGCGGATGTTTTCAAGGCGGGGCTCGGCCGCTTGGATAGCTGTTTCAATGAGGCGAGCGGCGTCTGGCCAATCTTGAGAATTGCTGCCATCAAAATAACTAAAATCCCCAAGCCCAAAGAAATCAGGCAATCCAAAGAGAGGGATGGATTCAAGATGATCCTCATAAATAACTTTTCGGACTGTACAGCGGGTATTAAGAATAAGGGAAAGTTCATTGACGATAGAGGCTTTCAATTCTTCCGCAGTGAGAAGTTGACTTCCCAAGCCCGTTCCCAATGTATCTTCAATGATCCGATCAAAGAGGGGAGGCGGCGTTCCGCGGTTTATTTTTGTTTGTTTCATGGTCTGGTCCTTGGTGAGAGAGGTTTGTTGAGCAAAGTGCAACATCTTCCCTCTTGTCATCCTTTGGGTATAATCGCTTGATTCTCAAAGAAAATTCTAACGCTTATATCCAAAGGATTACAAAATAGAGGAGAGCGTGCAACTCTCTCATTCTCACCCTTACTATATCACTTTTTTCCGTAAAATTTAACTTAAAAGGTGGATCTCTGTGAGTCCACCTTTTAAGTACTTTTCGTGATCGGATGAATTCGATTGACTTATAGTCCTCCGCCGCCTGAAGGAGTGCCACCGCCACCACTAGGAGGGTTGACAGGGTTGACAGGGGTGGTGCCACCGCCGCCGCCACCACCACCAGAAGTTTGGAGGGTGCCTTTGGGGAAGTTGATCGTGGAGGCGTTATTACCCTTCGCATTGCCATCTTGGTCAAAGAAAGCCACAGTATCATCTCTTTGATCGTATCGGAAAGTGATAATAATTGAGGATAAGTTCTCTCCTTCTTTTGTTTGAACGCTCGTATCAAAGGACATAACATAGCAATTTGTGTACTTTATAGTTTCTGTTACTGTGATTTTTCCATTGATAACATCTGCTCTATAGATTGTTATTTGAGGGATACATGTTGCGGCAAAAAAGCATTGTTGTGCGTACATGGCAATTTGGGTTCTTAAAAATTCTACTTCTACAGGGGTGGCATCGATTTGCCCTGCTGAGAATAATGTACTTTCAGAAGCAGGATTAATCAGGCGCTTAAACCCATCTGCGTAAGATAAAACGCGTTCTACTTTTGCAGCAACAAGGGTCTGGTCTACGTTATCTCCCGTGAGTGTTCCAGCTCCTTGAGTATTAAGATCTATATAAAGGTTAGAACTATTGATTGCTGTTTTGGACATTTTTTGTTCCTTTCTCTTTTGTTCCGTTATTTCTTATTGAGTTCGTTCCTCTTATATGGTTCCGCCAGGGCGTGGTAGAGTTGCCACTAACCGTATGGAAGCCTTCAATTCTTCTAACTGGAAGAAAGGACGCAAGAAAATGACAGCTGTGTAGCTTCCAGGATTTCCTGGCACCTCTGCCACATCAATGCGAGCTTCACGCAAGGGGAAAGAAGCTTTTACAGTTTCTGGCGCCACGTCTGATAAGAGAACATACTGTGCCACCCATGAGTTTAGGAAGAGAGAGACCTCTTGCCGTGACATAAAGGACCCAATTTTATCACGCATAATTGCTTTGATATAATGAGCAAAGCGGGAGGCATTCAGCATATAAGGAAGGCGTGCTGAAATCCGCGAGTTCGAGTTTGCATAATTATCATCATAAAGCTTAGGTTGCTGTGTTGTTTGCGCACTAAAGAAGGCTGCATAATCTGTGTTCTTGCAATAGCACAAGGCCATGAACCCAAGATCACTCAGCTCTTTTTCACGTCGGTCTGTAATAGCGACCTCTGTTGGGCATTTAACAGCCAAATCTCCATTCGTTGTTTTAAAGGTGTAAGCAGGGAGGTTAGAGACAAGTCCTCCTCCTTCTACACCACGAATTGCAGCTGTCCAGCCATAGAGGGCAAAGGCGTTTGTAATATTTTGAGCGAGGGAGTAGGCAGAACTTCCCCAGCAAAACTTGGTGTTATCTGTTCCATCCACGGACTCCTCATAGTCAAATCCAACAGTTGGGTTGATAGCAATGCCATAAGGCAAACGCATCAACACATGAGGGAGGGTGAGAACAAAATAGCGAGAATCATCTGATTCGCGGAAGCTTCTCCATTTAATGGCATCGGTGCCGTCAAATAATTTTGAAAGATCACGAGGAGCACTCATTTCCGTAAAACTATCAAAATTAAAGAGAGCAGCAGAGGCTGCCGAAATGAAAGGTGTGTGGGCACAAGCAGCAACGCCCGAGATCAGTGTTGCCAACTCCACGTCCATGGGGTCGCGTCCAAACTCAAAATCTCCTACGAGACAAGAAAAAGGATGGCCTCCATAGGTTCCATAGTGTTCTTCATACACTTTCTTAAAGAGGTAGCTTTGATCGAATTCTACGGCTGTTTCAAGATCATTTAAAAGTTCCTCTTTTGTAATAACTAAAAGCCTTAACCTGAGGTTCTCTCCTGTTGGTGTTCCCATCACGAGATTTGCAAGACCTCTCCAGGACCCTTCAAATTGTTGAAAAACGGGATCGTGCATGATTTGGTCCATTTGCATAGAAAGACTTCTGTCAAAATTGCTAATGCAGCTAACAATAAAGGAATAAACGTCGTTTCCAATGCTTCCTTGAGGAGCAGCCGCGACTTGGTTCACAAACTCAGTTAAGATTTCTTTAGCTCTGTCTACTTGTGAGGGGTCGCGAGCAAGTTTACCATTTTGAATGATAGTATTGAGAAGATTTCCTCCTCCGCCAGTTCCGCCGCCACTCGTGCCGCCACCTTTAGCTGGGGTTGAAGGTGCATCTGTTGCAGGAGTTGTCCCGCTTTGTGATGGTGTTTTTTTTGTATCGTCAGCCATAGCTTTAACTCCCTGTGTTTATTTTGTTGCCAATGCTTTTTGGAGTTGGCTCAAAACATCTGGATTATCAATGATGTTTCTAAGCTCTGCATCCAAAGCGTCATTTCCATCTAACTTAGATAAGAGGTCCGTAAGAGCCTCTCTTCTATTGTAGATATCGTTGAGAGGTTCGACCTGTGCCACGATATTGGTAGGGCTGAGATCGTCTAATGAATTGAAGGAAAGAAGAATATTTAAGTCAGGAGCGCTTCCTCCCAAGACATTGGGGACGCGTAAAGGAAGTTGAGCATTTAAGGACGCCATGACGTCATTAATGTTATCGCGATCAATATCGATAAATTTTCGATCCTTTAGAACATCTAAAGGAAGAGAAGGTGTTCCTGCAAGATCTGCTAGAATTCCCATAACAAAGGGAAGCTCTTGAGCTTCAATGGCATTTCCAATCTCCACATCATACGTGATTTGTACGCGGGGAGGACGAATAGTATCAAGTTTATGTTGTGAACTGGCCATGATCGTCTTATCCTTTCTTAATCTTTGTCCGTCTGTGTTTAAAAATTTCTCCTTATGATTTTATTAAAAAACAAATCCTCTTAAAATTTGGTAAACTTTTATTATTTTTTTTAAAAACCCCCTCCTATGCCTCAGAAATGCTCGCTTTTTAAAATAAGGGAGAAAGATAAAGTTTTAAATTTATGAATAGGTGTCATTAAAAAAATAAGGGTGAGTTTATACTCACCCTTATTATTATTGATATTATTTTTATAATATTAAGAAATAGTTTGCGGAATTTTGTTTCCAATGTTGGTGAACATCACCTTCAAAGACGTTCCAAGGAATGTTAGGGAAGCAATGAGGACAACAGCAATAAGAGCTGCAATCAAAGCGTACTCAATAGCTGTAACCCCTTCATCATTCCTTATAAAATTTTTTAAAAAAGCCATCGTATCCTCCAAATGACAAAAAAAGTTAGATTTATCTTTTCTTATCATCTATTTTAGCAGTAAAAAGGTTAATAAATTGCTAACAAATACTCTTTTTTTATGATCTCTTGAGTTTGTTAAAAATATTATGAGATCGTCTGTGGGATTTTATTGCCGATGTTTGTGAACATTACTTGCAAAGAAGTCCCAAGGAATGTCAGGGAAGCAATGAGAACAACAGCAATAAGAGCTGCAATCAAAGCATACTCAATAGCTGTAACCCCTTTATCGTTCTGCATAAAGTTTTTCAAAAATGTCATTATTTCCTCCACAAGAAAAAATATTTTTCTTTATTATCTAATTATATATCTATAAATATTAATAAATCATTAATATTTTTTAGTTTTTGAAGGTGGGGCCTCTCAAAATTATTAACTAATCGTTTGTGGAATGGTAATGCCGACGTTGCTAAAAGGGGCTTTCAGGCTTGTTCCTAAACTCGTGAGAGCAAGAATAATGGCTGCTGCAATGAGGGCGCCAACGAAAACATATTCGATAGCTGTGACGCCTCCATCATTCAGGAAAAAAGCTTTCACAAAAAACATATCGGCGCTCGCTTTTAATGTGTGAACTGTTTGTTTTACTTCCACTTTATTTTAACTTATTTATTGTTAATAATTTATTAAATTTCCTTTAGATGTGAGAGTTGTTTCTTGTTGTGGCTCTGAAAAGCTGTGAAGATGCTTGAAAGCAAGGTATTAATTTTGTAATGATATCCTTATAAATATTCATTAAGGAGATTATCGTATGCGCCTCATTTTATTTGTTAGCCTTGCTTTTTTTCTTGTAAGCTGTACCCCTCCTGCTCAATTGCCGGAGCCTCTTGGCCTTGCGTATCTTGCTAATAAGCCTCTGCGATTAAATGTGGCGCGCATTGAGGTGATAAAACAATATCAATCATCTTCCAAACCCCCTCATATTGAGAATGACTTGCCCATTCCTCCTGTGGCTATGATTCAGCAATGGACACAAGACCGCTTGCTGCCTGTTGGAAAATCGGGATACGCGGTTGTGACGATTGAAGAAGCGTCTGTTGTTGAAATACCGCTCAAAGGAACAAAGGGTTTGCGAGGGTATTTTACAGTTGATCAGTCAGAGCAATATGACGTTAAACTCTCCGTCAAGATTGAGGTTTTTGATGATTTGGGAAAATCAAAAGGATTTGCTTATGCAAGGGCCCAAGGATCCCGCACTGTGAGCGAAGACTTTACCCTGGGGCAGCGTCGAAAAGTATGGATCTACATGATGGAAAAGATCATGAATAATTTGAACGAAGAATTAGATCGGAATATGCAGGCTCATTTGGGGTCGTATTTGCAATAAGGGTCATTGAGATCCTTAATCAGCAGATGGCCTGTAAGCCGGGTTCTGTCCCTGGTTTTCCAGGGGAGAAGTATTCATCTGGGATGTGAGTTGCCTCACACCTCGTGCGACCGACCCGGATGACGACCCAAAGACAGGTCATGTGCCATCCCTATTTGGTCTTGCTCTCGGTGGGGTTTGCCGTGCCACCTTTGTTACCAAAGGCGCGGTGCGCTCTTACCGCACCCTTTCACCCTTACCTGTTTCCAGGCGGTTTGCTTTCTGTTGCACTTTCCCTAAGGTTGCCCCCGCCGGACGTTATCCGGCACCGTGTCTTTGGAGAGCCCGGACTTTCCTCTGCTTTTAGGCAGCACTTCTCCGGCCATCTGCTTCTTTTTATATAAGCTTTTCCTGGCTATCTAACAAGCCCTGAAGAAGGCAGAGGGTTTCTCTGTCAGTAGCACCATCGATTTTCCGAGGTTGAAAATGACGTTGAAAGGCAAGGAGGGCATGTGAAGGAGAAAGAGTTTCATATCCAATGCTTTCCAAAGCTTCCGTCACCTCGATCGTCTGGTCTTCAATGAGCTTCTGTGGCCATAAACCAAACCCCTCTTGAGCTAAACGTTTCCAAGGAAACAAATGACCCGGATCTTGCTTTCGTCGAGGAGCGACGTCCGAGTGCCCTAAAATACGGTCTGCAGGAATATCCCAGCGGGATCGAATGGCATGAATAAGCTCTATGAGAGCATCAATTTGGATGTCAGGAAAGGGCGTATGTCCATGGCTGTGGCCGGGATTGGCAAGCTCAATTCCAATAGAACAGCTATTTATATCTATGCGTCCTTGCCAAAAACTTTCACCGGCGTGCCACGCCCGTTTGTCTTCCTCTACCATTTGGTAAATGTCTCCTTCCTCATTAATGAGATAATGAGCACTTACCTGTGAAGCAGGATTGATAAGCCATGCCAGAGCTTCTTCTGCCTGTGCCATATCTGTGTAATGAATAATGAGCGTATCAATGGGACAAGATCGCTCATTAAAATTAGGAGAAGGAGTTTTAATAATTTTCATCAGCTTTTCCTTGTAGAGTCAGGAAGTTAGAGAAGGTACTCTATTGGCCATTTTGCTAAATACTTTGCTTTTTTATCCTATTTCTGGTATCTTTTATAGAGAAAGATAAAGAACTTTATACAGAGAGGAAATTGCAAATTATTTCCCCTGTTGTCATCCCCGACTTAAAAGTTCTTGCCCCCGACTTGATCGGGGGCTTAGAACTTTTTGATCGGGGATCTTCTCGAAGCAATGAGGTGTTTCGGCAAGATCCCCGATGAAGAAATGCTAATGTTTTCCTTCATAAAACAAAGCATTTCTAGCTCGGGGATGACAAAAATGGGTGAATTTTTGGATTTTCTCATAAATGCAAAAAAGAAGGGTGGTTACAATGCAAATGCTCATTACTGGAAAAAAAATGGAAGTTGGGGATAGCTTGCGTTCTCAAACAGAAAGCAGAGTTCAGGATGTCTGTAAAAAATATGACTTGAATCCCCTTGAAACAGCTGTGACCTTCTCAAAAGAGGGCACGCCTTTTCATAATCTGATTCGATGTGATCTTGAGATGCACTTAGGCCGCGGCGTTTATATGCGCGCTCATAAAGAAACGGATGACGCTCATGTAAGTCTTGAGCAGACGGTGGAGACCTTTGAAAAACGCTTAAGGCGGTATAAAGGGAAGATCCTTGATTACAAACAAAAGCGAGAAGCCGCTGCGGCTAAAACACCCGCGTCACAATATATTATTAACCCCGAAGGGGAACAACCAGCTCAACAGGACAATCCTCTTATTATTGCGGAAGTTAAAACGGATATCCCAACCCTCTCCGTCAGTGAAGCTGTCATGCATCTTGATCTATCAGATGCACAAGCCATGCTTTTTAATAACGTTAAAGAGGATCAACTGAATGTTGTGTACCGTCGGCAAGATGGAAACATTGGATGGATTACACCGTCTCAGAACTCTTAAAAAGGAAAAGAAAAAATGAATCGACTATGGAGGCTTGCTTTAGGAGGACTCTTGCTTTGTCCTCAAAGTGGATTTGCCGCAGACCCTAAAGAGGAAGTAACATATATTCATACAAATGACCCTGCTCCTTCTATCGCTGCTGAGGCAAATGACCTGAATCAACCTTTCTTTGCAGCGCCCTCAACAGCCAATGAAGTTATGGAAAAAACAGAAGAGCTGGAAGCACGTATGAAAAAGCTAGAGGAGCGTGTGGATGCGTTGGAGAAAGAGAAAACGGCAACACCTTAAGTAGCCCGAACTGTGGATAAGACATTAAGCTTTTATTTATAAGACAGGTAGTTAGAGTCATTGCGAAACCTCTTAGAAGGTGAAGCAATCTAGTACCAATGACAGATGTCCGCAGGACCTGGGGCCTTTTTATCCCTATAAACCCATTATGTCTCTTAGATTAACCCCATATTAACGCTTTCGAATTTAAATTGATGACTCTTATAGAGACTACCATCTCCAGAAGAGCCGCTAGAAACTCATAGCGATCTCGTGACCGCTTAAGCACTTAATTCTGAAAGGAATATCATCATGTATAAAAAAGATCTCCAAATATTTGCAAAAGCTGTGGTATTGGTGGCGATTCTTCAGAGCAGTGAGCTCACCCCTGCGCAGGCCTATACGACCGTGCTACAATGGGGAGGATCAGATATAGAGTCATGCATGCAGTGGCTGAATGCTGGGGGAAAGCCGCAGTGTCGGACTCAAACGGCGAATAAAAACGGGCAGAAGACATGTTATTGGTGCGAGCAAAGCGGCGATGTAGTCTCACTCCTCGGTGAGGTGTTCATTCTTGGCGGTACTGGGATGTGTAGTAAGTATGATATAAAATGTGGTTCAAACGTGCAGCCTCTAGCGAATTGAGGGAGCTTGCACACGGATTTTCTTTAAGGTTGCCTTTTGAGGGCTACAACCCCTGGCAATGGTTTCCCTTCGAGCCATTCGAGGAAGGCGCCGCCTGCTGTTGAAACATACGTAAAACCATCAAGAACACCCGCATGAGAGAGGGCGGCGACCGTATCTCCTCCTCCAGCAACAGAGAGGAGGGCACCTTCTTGGGTAAGATGAGCCGCCCCTCGAGCAACTGTCGTTGTTCCTGCATCAAAAGGTGGGGTTTCAAAAACACCTAAGGGACCATTCCATAAAAGAGTGCGACACTCCTTCATTTTTTCAAGGATCCTTTTACAGGTGAGGGGGCCTATATCAAAGATTTTCTCGTCCTTTTTTACCGCTTCCTTCAGGCGTGTGAGAGGAGAGGGGGTCTCCAGGCTTGTTGCCACAACAACATCCTCAGGCAAAAGGATAGCAGGGCCATGTGATAAAATATGGCGTGCCGTGTCCAGAAGATCAGGCTCATATAAGGAGGCGCCAACTTCGTATCCTTGGGCTTTCAAAAATGTGTTAGCCATGGCGCCCCCGATGACTAGCGTGTCAACTTTTGAAATGAGATTCTCAAGAAGGGGCAGTTTGGTGGAGATCTTCGCGCCCCCGACAATAGCCATAAGGGGAGGAGTGGGGGCTTCCAGCGCCAGGTGAAGAGCATGGAGTTCTTCTTCCATGAGGCGCCCTGCATAGCTGGGCAAAAAGTGAGCAATGCCCTCCGTTGACACATGGGCTCTGTGGGCGGCTGAAAAGGCGTCATTAACATACACATCTCCCCATGTGGCCATTTCCTTGGCAAAGGCAGGATCGTTCTTTTCTTCCCCCTCGACAAAGCGAATATTTTCAAGGAGGAGAATCTCCCCGGTTTGAAGAGAATGAATAGCGTCTTTAACTCGTGGTCCCTGAGCAGCTTCACAAAAAAACACAGGCGTTGGGGCCATGGCTTCCTTTAAGGCTTTAAAAACAGGAACAAGGGAGAAACTTTTATCTTCTCCCTTGGGACGTCCCAGATGAGCCATCACAATCACCTTAACCCCTTGAGCTATAAGTTCCTTAAGAGTGGGTAAGGAGCGCTCCAGACGCGTTAAATCGCTAACCTGACCATTCTGGAGAGGAAGATTCAAATCCAGGCGCACAAGGACGCGCTTGTTACGGGCTTCTAAAGTATCAAGAGTTTTGATGTTTTTCATAGTAGGTTCCGTGAATAAAGTTTTATAATACTTCTCTCAGTTGTCATCCTTGCGTTAGAAGTCCTTGTTTTGCGAAGCAAAACTTAGGACTTTTTACGCGAGGATCTTCTAGAAACCCATAATGGTGCTGAGATCTTTCCAATGGGGATTAACTCTTTCAATGAGCTGAAGTTTCTTTTCTCTTTTCCAGTGTTTTAGGCTTTTTTCCCTTTGGATAGCCTCTAGAACATATATGTATATTTCATAATATAATAATTGATTAATTTTATACTTCTTTGTAAACCCTTTATGTAATCCATCCTTATGTTCAGAGATACGCCTTACAAGGTCATTTGTTACACCAATATAAAGAGTTTTGGAAATGTTGGTCATAATGTAGACATAAAATTCCATTTGATGTGCCTCCTGGTAGAAGATCCTCGCTTAAGAAGTGCTAGAATTTTCTTCGAAAATTAAGCACTTCTCAAGCAAGGATGACAATCTCTTTTAATTTTGTTCACGAAGCCTATCAATAACAGCTTGTGGGTGAATCTACCCCCGCTTCTTTTTTAAATCATCATGTAACGTTCTTGTGGGGGTGTCGTGAAGATGGCTCCGATAGTTTGTTACATTCTCCAAAACGCGCTGCACATAATTGCGGGTTTCCGCATAGGGGATGAGTTCGATCCAATCAATAATATCAACTTCTCCTCGATGAGGATCTCCATAATTCTTTAGCCAACGTCCAACCGGTGTAGGGCCTGCATTATAAGCAGCAGTGACTAAGAGATAAGAGTGACTAAAGTCACCGAGGAGAGACGAGACGTGGTCAGATCCTAAGAGAAGGTTATGTCGTGGATCAAAGAGTTTTTGATCCGTATGAGGAACTCCCAGTCGCTTTGCTGCGTCAGCAGCGGCCTTTGGCATGAGCTGTAGAAGCCCCGTTGCTCCCTTATGACTTTGGGCAGTCGCATTGAAATGGCTTTCTTTGTAAGCAATAGCTAAGAGGAGGGCACTTTCAGGAAGGCCTGGCTTTTTAGGGAGAGGACAAACAGGGTAGGCGGTTTTTAACAAAACAGGCTCACGACTTCCAGCTCTTTTGGCAACCCAAACTACATCACAAGGAGATAGGATGTGGGCTAAATGAACAGCAAGCTCTCGCTCGCCTCTTGTTTTGGCTTGAGTTGCAATGGGAGACAAGAATTTACTTAGTTCGTGTGCCGCACCCTTTCCTAATCCCTTTAGCATATGAGCTGCGATGACAAGATCTTTTTGATTGAACCGCTTTTTCTCTTCCGCCGTGACTTTGGGCGTGGCACTCAAGATAGGATAAGGTTTTTCACCTAGTTTAAGAGCGCCGAGTTGTCCATAATAGGTTGTTTTGTACTGAGCTGCTTTTTGGTACCATTTCTTAGCAAGGGCCAGTTCTTTTTTTGCCTCATGGGTCCGCCCGAGCCAATAGAAAGCACGCGCTTTGCTAATAGCAACTTTCACGTTCTTGCTGAAGATTTCAAAGTGGTGTTGCGCTAAAGTAGGGTTATGTAAAAACCGCAGAGCAAGCCATCCTAAAAGCCATTCAGCGTCAGCAAAGTTTTCGTTTCCTGCCTCAAGATTATGTTTTTTCACGATTTGATAAGCTTTTTGATAGTCTTTAAGAGCGATATATTCACGGGCGACGTAACTTCTTAGCTTCCACCATTTCTCTGCGTAATTCTTGCTGGTGGGAGTTTGAAGGAGGATTTTTGCAGCCTCAGCCCAATTTTTTTGCTTTTTGTATCCTTTGACAGTTTCATATAGCACTCCCTCTTCTTTAACAAGAGGAGCTCCCTGAGGAAGTTGTCCTTGGAGGAGGGCAAGGCGTACCTCTGCTGCCTTGCGGGTCTCTGCAGGCACACGGGCTAAACCACGTTTGGCGCTCTCGATGTTTTCTTCCCATAAAAGAAAATGCAAGCGAGCAATGTGATTTTTTGAAGCTAAGAATCGGCCAAACTGATCAAGGAATTTTTTCTCCTCAGCTCTTGTCATATCCATCGTTTGCCAGACTTGCGCGATGACAGCCTCTGCCTTTTTCGTGTTTTTGTGAGCCAGCAGGGTCCTAATATAGGTTATTGCCGCCTCGGGCGTTTTGGGAGGGTGTTTTCCAAACCAGGCTAATATTTCTTTTGGAGAAGCCTTTTTCTTTATAACCTGCTCACTTTTTTCGCAGAGCTTCTCATGGTAAGGCCAATGGGAATGGGTATCAAGAAAGTACATGAGTTCTGTTGAGGTGAATTGCTCAGGGTTTCTTAAAATTCCAAGCCATAAAATGAGTTTTTGTCCTATAGGGCATCCTGTAGCCGGTAGGCGCCTTTTCTCGTTAAGTTGGGCTAAAAGAGCAGGTTTGCAGGCTCTTAATTCTTGCTCAGGAGAGAGGGATTGCTTCTGAGCGACCTTGACCTTTTCTTGTGGCGTCTTTGCCCCACCTTTTGTGGTTCCAGCAAAAGCAGGAATCCAGAAGACGGTTAAACACAAGGTCATTGTCATTCCAAAACGTGTTATATTTTTTCTTGAAAGTGACAAGGGAGAGAAAGCA
>Ga0172373_10000387_pt1 | contig 72642 bp, 44 predicted proteins | sample Lak10m_2_FD_114546 | JGI IMG/M metagenome (GOLD analysis project Ga0172373, IMG submission 114546) | Freshwater microbial communities from Kabuno Bay, South-Kivu, Congo - kab_092012_10m | ecosystem: Environmental > Aquatic > Freshwater > Lake | place: Democratic Republic of the Congo...
GAAAGCGGGTCCGGACGATCCCGCGGAGCGGGATGTCTGGATGCTGACATCCCGCTGCGCGGGATCGTCAGCATTCGAGTCCCGTCCGGTCCGCAAAGCCCCCAGCGATGGGGGTTTTTTCATTAAGGACAAAGTGCGTTTCAAGAGCCCATCCTGAAAATCCTCGAATCCTGGTTCAAAACCATCCGAGGCCGAAAGTTTGCCATCAGGGAGGTTACGATGCGTTTCAAGCGCCCATCCCCGAATCCTCTTCCATCCACAAATCCTGGTTCGAAAACAGCGGGGAGCGCAAGGTAGCCATGAGTATGAAAGGGGGCCGGCCAAATGATGCATTCAAATGATGCTGAACACATATTCCATCGGCCATCTTTCCCGCTCGTCATGCACTGCTGCCGGCATGCCCAGTTCCATAACCAAGATCTGACAAATGTCGTTGCCTCGGGACGGACAGATCCGGTTTCTGGCGGCAACAGCGTCCACCTGGTGCGATCCGCCTTGCATGTAGCGGCATGACCTGTCAAGTGTATTTCGATTCATGGAACTTCGTCGCAATTGCAATATCTTCATTTTTTACCGAGGGGTGCGGTCTCTTCCTGCGTTCATGGTCGGCCTATGACCGGGGCGAGATATCCGTTCAGTCGAGTACCATCCATAGCACATACTCATGTACAAGTTCGTTTTACCATTGGTGATAGACCGCAGACGGGCCATCCTGCTCGACCTGATCGATGACCGCGAGGAGGTGGACCCCGCTGCACAAGTCCTCGACAGTTATGTGGTGGAATTCCCTGCCATCGCCAATGAATTGCTGAAGATATCGACATTGCAGCCCCTCCAATCATTGACGCCCGACAGGGACGACGTACCCCTCTCTGAACTCTCCTTCTCCCTCGTCGACGTCGACCCCGCCCAGAGAAGATTGCGTCTGGAGTTGCGGCATCCCGGCAAGGTCGTGGGGAGCCCATCCACCCTGGTAGACATCACCAGGGGCCTGGCCCTCAAGCTGCATGCGGAACCCGGCGTGAGCACCCTCGAACTCAAAAGGGAGGCGGGGCACCGGGGCCCTCGAAGGGAATCTTTCGGGCTTGAAGTGTGCTATGTGGCGGATGACGGCGCAAAGTTCATCGGCTTCCTCACCATCCACGTCGCAGAACCCTCCCAAATCCTGAGAGCGGGTTTGGACTTCGGGTCGGAGGCGTCGCAGATACGATTCGCTCGTGGCGACCAATCGGAGGCCATGCCCTTTGACCTGTTGGAAGCCATCCGAGACCTCTATTTCCCTGACAGAGTTGCTGAACGCGAGACCTTCGTGCAGGACGAGGCCGACAAGAGGCACTTTTACAGGTCGGTCTTTTTTGCCAACAAGATCTATGGAGGAAGTCCTGATGATCTGGACCTGGTCACACCGCGCGACCAGGCCGAGGAGGAAGGAGGCGAATTTCTGCAGACACATCACAAGATCCCCAACTTGAAGCTCTTGGGTTTGGAGGAAGATCTGGGTGCCGATATCATTTTCGAGGGAGAGGATGGTCAGAAGAATAGCCTGCTGGCATTGCGTGAGAACATCTATGACAGTCTGGTGGAAAGGATGGTCATCTCCTTCCTGGAGCGGTGCGACGAGGTGCGGGGCCGATGCTTGCGATTTACGATACTTGTCCCGAACATCTACGACCTCGGCCGGGTGGCACAGACGCGGAGCCTGGTCTCGCGCATCGTCGGTAGTGCCGAATGCATGCGGGGGGCTTCGGGGGCGGGGGGCTTCGAGATAGATGTGATCTCGGAGAGCGATGCCTCATTCCTGGGGTATGCGGCCATGGGCAATGTCGACTTCAAGACCGATAGTTACACGATCGTGATAGACTGCGGAAAGGGTACCACTGATTTCTCGGTCATCCTCACCAATGCCGACGCTTCCATGCGTTCCGTCTATCGCAACGGATTCGCCGGGGCCGGCAACCTCATCAGTTTCGCTTTCTATGAAACCCTGGTGGGTTTCGTCGAAAGCCTGGCCGAGGCGTGCAGGGAGTCGAACTCCGACAGGCACAAAAGCATCCGAAGATTCATCGACGAGCAGTTGAAATCTGAGGCCTCATCCTTCCGCTATCAGGCATACGAGCATGTGGAGAGGTGGAAGAAGGCCTATGGTACCGGTGTGACCCAGAGTCCCGACGATGTGAGGGCCCAATGGATGGGCGTGAAGGAAGGCGCCTACACCTTCGAGAACGTCTTCGATGAAGGAACTCAGTCGCTCGTTGCCACAAGACTGAAAAACCTGCTCGCGAAGGTCCAGACGGTCCATGATTGGGATGGTCACATACGCCGTGCGACGGAGCTCATAGCGGACACGACCCGGAAACGTTTGGAATGGGTCATTCGAAAAATGAATCGGAAACATTCCTTCGGTGGGATCCTTTTCACCGGCAGGGCATTCCTGTTCGCACCACTGGCATCCCAAATGAAGGTGGTGCTCGGCAGCATGGACGGACTCTCCGGTGGAGGGCTTCTCGACACGGGAGGGGTAAACCTGAAGGAGATCTGCATGCAAGGTGTCTTTCACAACCGGTTCGTTACGCACAGCGACGTGGTCTGCACGCCCATGGAAGTGACCGAAAAGGACAGGGACAGGGCCGTGCGCCGATCCGACATCTCGGACAGTTCCATGCTGAAACGGTTCGTCAACTGGGTGAACTACCTTCTTGGCCTCGAGGATGCCCATCTCCTCGCGGAGTCCTCCAATTCCTTCCCCATCGTTCAGCGGAGACTCCTGCATGCGCGTTTCCGAATGGGGGAAACGGTATTCCAGACCCGGGGCGGATCCGTGGATGCCGCAGAAGCCAGGATCGTCATCTCACGCTCCGGACTGCATATTGTAGCAAGGGACCAGGCGGGAAGGAAACTCCTTCTTGAACTGCGACCGGCTCCCGGCAGGTCAAATCCCGAGATGAAGCCCGTCATCTGGAAGTCTTTGTTCCCTGTTTTCTACAACCCCGAACTCATCGGCAACTGATGCGAAAGACACACTTCAATACCATCCTCATGGACAAATGGTTCAGTGCGGTCCTGACAGCCATTTTGATGTCATCGACATCTGTCGCACAGATCCGCGACAGCATCAACCTTGACCGGATCTCGGGGGACACCTCGAAAGTCTGGAGGCTGTATCTGGATTCGAGCCGCATCCAATTGCAAGAGCTCAAAAGGAATCAAGTCGGGTACGGGAAGCAGAAAGTTCTGATAGACACCAAAGGGCGAGCCAACGCTGAGGCAGACAGGGTACTCCTGGATAAGTACATGAGGGACAGCGTGCGGACGATCAACCCCGCGGATCGCGAAAAACTGCGCACTGCCTTCCGGAACGTAACGGGTATCCGCTTGGATGAGGAATTGGCGAAATTCGAGGTGAAGGTTTTCGAAGACAGCATCGAGATCGGAGAAGGCGTCATCCGTTCCACTTTCGCGCTGAACGATTCCGTCAGTTTCAATGCCTCTGTCCGAAAGATATTCGGCAGGTCCCCGGATGCTCGACAAACGATGGAAAAGCTATTGTCACCTTCCACTCCGGCCCCGGCAGATGAAGGATTCCCGATACCTATGGCCGTGGCTGCCCTGTCATTGGGCATCCTGCTGGGTGGTGCTGCAACGTTTTTGATGGTGCGGTCTTCCCGCCGGCCATCCGGCAGGCCTCATGTTGAAAAGGCTGTACCGAAAGAGTCACTGAAGGACTCGGCGCCGATCGAAACTGCATCCTATCAGTCGTTGGAGATCCCCCCCTCGATTGCAAAACTCTTGGAAACTCAACTTGCACAGGTCATGTCCGGCAAGGATGCCCATTCGAGCATTGAAAGGGTCGGAACGGAAGATGCTCTTAATAAAATCTTGGAGCGTTGTGTGACCTTCATTAAGGAAGTCGTCCGTGAACGATCCCAACTGCATTCGGAAGTCGTCTCACTGAAAAAACAATTAGATGAAAATCAAGTTCTGCTAAGCTCTAGCGAGCGACAATTCAATGAGACAAAAGGTCGGCTTGAAAAAGTGCAAAGTGAAATTGAAGCTCAACAAAAGGAATTGAATCAGGCCAACCTCCGTTGTCAGGAGTTTGAGAAGCAAGTCAATAACCTACAGGCAGATGAAAAGTCCCTGGCTGCCATCTCCGAAAAAGTCAGGGGCATGCTGGATGATCTGTACCGGCGCCTTGAAGGAATGGCTGCCGAGAAGCTTCCCAACGAGGCGTTCGAGGCGGATGTGCTGAGGACATTCATCACCGTGGCAGTCGTTTCCCTCAGCCATTTCAGTATCCGGTCGGGCAAAAATCTCGATGCGGACAATGCCAATATCGACCTGCTGGAGGGAAGGCCTGCAGCCAAGCCTGCCATGCGGGTGGATGCGGCGACGAGCCGCAGTTCGGTCGACCCTGTCTCGTATTTCGTCTACAGGCTGCTCAAGGCGCATAACGTCTCAGGTATCGGAGGGTTCAACTACATGGGCTATACCATTGGACCATGATACCATTCAGAAGGTTGCTTGTCGGTGCCGCCGCCATCCTGGCGCTCTGCCTTTTCATCTGGGGTACGTACGCCCTGTTGAGCCCCATGCCCTTCCTGATCATACTCGCCGTCTTCCTCTCTTTGATCCACTTTCTCCTTTTCTGGGCGAACGGCAGCAGGATGAATACATATCAGGGACCTGCGCAGATGGCGGGTGTGGTGCGCACGGTCTCCGCCGTCTTTCTCCTGCTGCTGTTCGCGGTCTCCCTGAAAGTGGTCCGGGATTATCAACTGCCCGGAGGGGAGCGGCCCTACTTCAGCAATGCCGACCATCATGCATTCCGTAACGAGGCCATTGCCTTCCGTGGTGGGCTGACGGTCTTCTCGGAGAGGGATGACACTTCATCCGGCATATGGCCGGTCGACAGCGGCTCCCTGAGGATCCTGTCACAGCCGGATCGGATCAGCCTGCGTATCCGGGATCTGTACAGCCCCGTGTTCGTCGACCGGGAAGGCGGGGGAGAGCCGGGCTTCCGATTGCTCAACCCGCAGTTCGCAGATCCACTCTCGGCGGGCAGCGAACTGACGGACGGAAGCAACATACTTCGCTTCCTCCGTGTGGAGCCGAGTCCTCCCGGGTTGAAGGAGATGCTTCGCTCGATCCTGTCGGGGCCCAAAGACCCCAAATATGATCTTGAGTTCGCCTTCCTCAGCAGCGACCCCGATATCATCGGGGAAGACTCCGTTGGCCTCGTTGCCGACACTTTCCGGGTCAGTCTGACACTGAGGAAGGGACTCCCGGTCAGCGACATCCTCCTCCGTGACTCCGACAGCGTCCGTCTGAGGAATTCGATCCGGCTGCAGCGCTGGCTGAGCCGCTATTCCGGGCTGCAGGTACTGGCCAGCCAAGATGCGCAAGGCGTAAGGTCCTTGAACCTTTTCCTTCCCAAGGACGCCGTCGACCTACGAGTAACCCGCCAGGGAAGGCCACTGCAACTGTCCACCCGGTTCGACTGCATCCTCCAACCGGGCGAAAGGTTCTTCCTGGGGCTGGGCAACGAGCGGGATTCTTTCTCCGTGGCCCCCATTGAGACCGGATCGGTGTTTCGCGGCTCAGGCTATACCCATGTGCTTCGTCCGGGCCGTTTCGGTTACCGGAAACTCGCCCCTTTCGACAAGGAAGGCCGTCTGAATACGACAGACGAGATCCGATTCCTGTCCAATGCGCCCGGCGAGGTCAACTCCTTCCATCTCCGCGAGGGGCTGCTCTTCCATGAATCAACCAAGGACAACGGATACACCGGCCTGCAGGGCGGTATCCTTCGCTATGGCAATGGCGCTCCCGGCGAGGCGCTCAAATGGGATGTCTGGCCCAAGCCGGATCCGGGGCGAGTCGATGTCCCGGGAGGGCGGTTCCTGATCCAGAGTCGGAACGGCGAGGTCGGTTGGGTGTACTCCGTCCGTGACTTCTCCGACAACCCATTCCGACATGTCCGCATGCGTCTGTATCTGGGCATCCTGATGGGACTGATCCTGATGGTGGTCGTACTTTTCCCGGCAGGGCATTCCAGAGAAGGGGTCATGACAAGGTCCCAGATGGCCCTTGAGACCCCTGTCTGGATGGTCATCTATGTCATGCTGACCTACCGGCTGCTGCTCCTGTGGCGGGTGGCCACCTTCCCACCGGTGGAAGGAATCAGTGCATACGAGTTCAACACCCTGCAGTCGTTCGACATGCGATTCCAGGGATTCCAACTCCCCCTGCCCATGACAGTGATCCTGTTCCTGCTGTTCGTCGCCGCCATCGCCTTGCACCGGACCGGTGTCTTCGGTCGCATGTGCATGCGTTTCCTTGCATGGGAATGGTGGACAAGGTTCAGGCAACGGTTGCCATCAGGTCCGATATGGGAGCGGAGCGACCTGCGGCATGGTGCCGTGCTGGGGCTCGCCTTCATGGTCAAGTCCGTCATTCCGGTGGATATCCTGATCCGGGTGATGGAACTGCTGGTGCCGATGGCCAGTTATTTTTATTTCACCCACCGGGTCTTGCGCCTTCGGCCCGCATCCGAAGGGAAGCCACTCACGTCTGGACGCGACTGGACCCCTTATGCCTTCTTCAGACACTGGGTCGACTCCGAACAGCTGTTCATCATATCCACAATGACTGTTGGTTTTCTGGCTCTCCAGGACAGGGGGTTCGCAGTCATATTCATCGTATTCCTCATCCTCAAGAACATCTTCCTCCGATTCTCGCACAAAGCCGCGTCTTTCCAGGTCCGCCAGGGTCTTGCCGGACGGCTGTTTCTGCCCGTCAACCAACGGGTCTACGGCATCATCGCACTCTTGCTGTTCGTCCTGTTCCTCACCTGGAAGGGGCTGCCCGACCTGCTGTTGGAAAACCGTAGGACCTTGATCATCCTCCTGATGCCGACCACTGCATTCTTGGTTCGCGTCCTGTTCCCGTCATCTCACCGCCTATTTGCCCCGATCACCACCCTTTGCCTGATCATCGCCGTTGCCGCACTGCTGCCATGGTCCTGGTCATGGATGGATCAACGGATACAACGTGAGATACGCCACGTCAAGTACAGGGCCAGTCTGATACACAGGCCCCTCGGGGAAGTGCTTCGAAATGAAACCTACCTTTCCGGTGCAGAGACGAAGATCATCGAGACGGCCCAGAACCAGTGGTATATCCATACCTATCTCGACCACGCCGAGCAGTTCCCGCGTCGCATCCGTTTCCAGCCGCATTTCCGGACGGGTGTGGACTACAGCACGCAGACAAGGGATGTCGTCCTTCCCCGATATGTGATCGCGGAGTTCGGATACCTGACCATGTTCGGTGTCATCTTGTTGGTCACACTGCCTCTGCTCGGGTACCTGTTCTTCTTCCGTCTGAACGACGCATCGAACCGTCCCGACGCGGAGTCCGTCACCGGATTGCTGGCGCTCACCTTCCTGTTCATCACGGCGCTTGTCGTTTGGATGTCGTCCACCAACCGCTTCGTCTTCTTCGGGCAGGACTTCCCCTTCCTTAGCCTCACGAGCCGGATGAGCGTCATGCTTCCCTTGATGTTGCTTTACGTCCTGCTGACACGCGTACCCCTCCTGCGCGACAATTCCGGGGAGATGGTGCGGAGGCGCCTGCAGGTCATCGGCTTCTTCACGCTGTTGATCGCAACGATCTATGTGACGGGCAGGAAGACCAACCTGCTTCGTGAAAGTCATTTCCAGCCCGACCTTGCCAACATCCGAGTGCGAATCGACGGACAGGTGAACGCCTTCTTCGAGGAAGCCCAGGCCGCCGACGGCGCGAGGGCCAGGGCAAAAGCCTATGGTCGGGATGATGTGAGGGTCGGACGATGGCTCAACGCGATGATGAAGAATCCCGGATTCAGCTCCGTCCACGACAGCCTCTCGGTGTATGAGAAGTCGATGGTCGATGCCCTGGTGGCGACACCCGGGATGGGCTTTGACCTACGCAGCCCGATACATATCATATTGTCCGGAGGCATCTATCGGCTGCGTTTCAACAACTGGTTCCACCTCGAACTCCCATTCTATGATGGCGACAAGGTCTGGAAGGGTGATATCATCGAGCCGATCGCCGAGAACGCATCCCTCGTTCGACGCCCACCATCCGAAATAGCCCCCTACATTCAAATGCTTCCCCCGGGCTTCTTCAAACCGGGCAGCCGGCCTTTCGCCATGGTTGACCTTTATAACGCGGGGAATACCGTGAGTCCGGAACTGCTGCTCTACAAGCCAAGGGAAAAGAAGCTCATGCACTTGGAAAAGGAGAATTTCGCTGTCAGGATCGAAGAGCAGGACCTGTTGCTATTCCGTGACAGACAGTCGGGCAGCACCCGTCCGAGATCCCTTTACACGGCATGGAACCTCGCCGACGGCACCCGGCTGTATTTCACCTTCAACGCCATGGTCAACGGACGGCGCAGGATGCTGTATCCCTTGCGGGAGGATTTTTTCTGGATGCGAGAGTGGGCCAACGCCTGCCGGACGGCCATGGAGGACAGGGGTGGGGAATGGCTTGACTCTTCCCTCATCGTGAATCTCGACTACGACCTCACCCGTGCAGCCTCCGTCCAACTGCGTGACGCGCTGGTCCGACCCAATACCAACTCCTCCCAGGTGCTCGTCAGTGTCGTGGCCGCCGATGGCGATGGCCGTATCCGGCTGCTTGTCGACCGGGCCATGCGGAGCCAACGCAGATCCATCGACCCCAACAGCGAGAGTGAACTGGAGGAATTGCTGCGACAGCAGTATTTCCGCAGGAGCAACAGGGACGATCGACTGCAATGGGGGAACGCCAACCTGCTGCATATGCGCGATGGGCCCGGAAGTTCCATCAAGCCACTGGTGCTCGCTGCCGTCGCCTCACAAGGACGGATGGAGTGGGACTTGTTGAAGTTCAAGCCGCATCAGGGCGGACTGCTCCATTGGAACAAGTCCCATGACCGGTTCAGGATCGACAAGTACGCGGATAGTGTGATGCCCAGGGCGCCGGGCTGGTGGGAGGCCGACCACAGCAATAATGGCAGCGATCTCAATACATACATTTCCAGATCACACAACCTCCACCATTCGCTGATCGTGTTCCTCGGTTCCTACGTGAAGGATGATTTCCCTAGAGGCACTTTGACCGATCGACTGAAGCCCTCCCGAACCAAGGATGAATTCCCGCAGGCTGAACTGCGAGGAACATCCTATCACCTGCCTCCGCCCTCCGAATGGCCCAGGGACCCCGTCTCCGGGAAGTCGTTCGGAAATACGAACTCGCTCATGTCGGTGGGGCTTTCAGAACTTTTCGGCCTCGACATACAATCCAAATGGTCATCCGGCCAGAAGTCGGAAAAGAGGAACTTCAGCAGGCTTCCCGACAGCATCGCCGACCGAAGCGCCTGGGCATTCCCCGAACGGTCCTATTTCGATCAGGCGGAACGGGCCGGAAATTTCCAGACCGCCATTCTTCAGACAACACTCGGGGGTGGCGTGTTCCGCCTCACGCCGGTCCAGACCCTAGAGATGTACGCGAGGCTTTTCAATCAGGACCAGGGGTTCCGTGTATCCATCGATTCGGCCAGTGGCCCCGCGAGGCCATGGAGCAGTCTGGCACCCGAATGGCAAGGTCGTTTCCAGCCCGACTTCCTCGAGACGGGCCGCGATGGCAGGAACGCACTGTTCCCTGCCATGCGCTCCGTCATCACCGAAGGCACTGCCCAGTACTTGAAAGGGATTCGCATCCCCGCAGGATATACGCTCTACGCCAAGACCGGCACCATCGGATCCGGGCGTTCAGACAACTCCAAGCGCCTCATCGTGGCCATTGTCAAGGACGAACCCCTTCCATTCCCGCAAAGGCGGAAGTACTTCGTATACTTCACCATCCAGAACGCCTACATCGAAAGGGATGGGGTCGATAAAGGCTGGTTCCAGCAGCCGGTATATGTGGAAACTGTCAACAGGGTGGCGGCATCCAGGAGTTTTAAAGAATACATGAAATGACCGGAAGGAATTTCGACAGGCATATCATCCTGTTCATCATCTGCCTCACGGTTGTGGCGGCGCTGGTTCGTTTCCCGGTTTCCTTCGGCGCTGACGATTCGCCCGAACCCGTCGCTCCGAGCCCCTGTGGGAGTTTCCCCGAAGAGTCGGTCAGGTTGGATTCCCTCCGGACCTTGTTCGCCGATCTGCGTGTCGTCAAGAATTGCAAGGTGGACGAGGCCGGATCCCGAGGCAAGGTCGACCTTGTCGTGTCAAACCTCAATGACAAGACGGATCTGCTGGGGAAGGACTGGAAAACGTTGATCCGTTGCTATAGGAGCGGACATTGCGAAATAGCCGACAAAGTGAACGATGTGACTTTTCGCTTCAGGACCGAAAGTCTGGAAGGGGTGGAATATGCGACGCTCCCATTGCATGTGTTGCACGCGCTCGCAGAGTTGAGGAGATAGCATAAGGCACCTACAATTTTTCACGAGAATTCCAGCGATGCGTATGGACGAAATCAGAAAACTCTCTTCGATACGGAGGTCCGAACTTCCCATGCTGGAGGCATCCATCATTTCGAGAGACGGGAGACGGCTGATCGACAAGGAACGCATCCGCCAATGGGGGAGCATGAAGCCCAAGGACCGTGCCAGGGACATGCATGTGTACTTTGATCTTCTGCTGAGGTCTGATGTTCAAAGATCGATGTTTCAGGAAGCCCTGCGCAAGATCTATGCGAGGAGGCGCATGCGTGTCCTTCGGTACCTGTTCCGATCCGTCTTGCTCCTTGTCTGTGTCATGTTTGCGTGGAAATGGTGGGAGTTCGGCAGTCTGCCAAGGGTGTACGCCATCGGAAGCGGCATCACGGTCAGGCTGTCGGACGGAAGTCTGCGGGATTTTTCCTTTCAGGACGGCCGCGAAGGATCCCTGGTGGAGAATGGTCTGCAGGGTGACAGCATACAGGTGATGGCGGACAATTTCCTGGAATGGGCGGTCGGTCGGCCGCCGTCCGGTATGGTCTCAGCGGTGGATTTCATACGAACCAAAGACTCCCTGGAAAGGTACGAGGCCATCTTCGAGGATATGGAGGGAACTTCCGATCTCGCTTCATTTAATTCAGCGGAACGGCGAAGGATCTTCCGGATCATACAGCTGGACCCCCGGTATGAGCCCTTGAAGATACTTTCCAAACCAGGGGGTGGCCCGAAAGAAAAAGGATACTCCCTTCCTTTCCTTTTATTTGAGCGGGATCCCCAGGGGCTATTGAACGAGTGTTTTTTCGTCTCACTGGAGTGCACCAGCGGCATATTCAATGTGCGATACATCCTTAACCCCAATGGTACCCTGCTACAGTCGGAACCCTTGATCCTGAATGGAGGCATTCTCGTCAATGGGGTACTCCGATGGAAAAAGCCTGCACGGGGGAATGGAATACTATTTTTCACCAACGGGATCTCGGAATACCAATATACCCGATCTGACGCACCCACAGCGGTAAAGGTGCGGTAGGTGGTTTGGGTGCATGGAACAAAGCATGGATGTGAGGTCAAAAGCCAATGTTATGAAAGCTTTCCGTGTCCTTGCTGTCAGAGGGGTGGCATCACTGCCCATACGCAGGCAGTGGCGGAACAGCCTGTGTAACAAGGCCCACATTGCCGCATTGTTCTCATTTTTTCACTTTGTGTCAGGCCCAAAGGCACAGGAGGTCAAATATTATCTACCCATAAGGCATACCGATGCATCCGACTACAAGGTAAGGGTCTATACAATCACAGACCCCAAGAGCAGGGATCTCCTTTACAAAGCCCGGCTCGAGGGTGCTGTCCGATCGGATCAGATCCTTCGTTGGCGCATCCGAGTCATCGAAAGTCCCAATGCCCCGGCAGGAAGGGATAAGCCGGTCTACTTGACCCTACACAAAGGAACGCGCGACAAGGAGTTTGTCATTGATAAGGCCTACCAGTTCAACGACACCCTCTCGTTCGACGATGTCATCAAGCCCGAGATCGTCATGCTGCCCCAGTTGGCCGAGTTCCAACCCGTCATGGAATCCGAACTTCCGTACCTGCTGAAGGGGGATCCATTCAGCCTCTCGGTCAATCCCAGTCGCGACTTTCCCAACATCGAGTGGGTGTGGAAGATCGACGGCGACCCATCTGCCTCTCTAACGGGTGAGCGTTTGCCACAGGTGGCCAGCCGCAGCAAGACCTACCGGGTCTATGCACGTCACCGAAATTCCGAAGCGTTCAGGACGGCCTCGAAGGAAGTGACCGTGCCGGTGAAGGATTCTCGCGAGATCGTCGACTTCTCCATCCGTGGCCCCGGTAGGGTTGTCGACGATACGGGCTCCCTGCATCTAAGCCTCGACATCCGTAAGGATATCACCCGGGGCGAGGCGGAGTTCCGCTGGTATGCCGATGGCAGGAATGCCAACGACGTTCCCATAGGGATAGGCACGGGCATCCAGGTATCCCCCCCGTTGACCAACAGCGACTATCGCGTGTGCGCATATCACGAGGGAAGGCGGCTGGCATGTGCCGAATACCACCAGCAGGTCCAGGTGCTGCCGGCTCCGGGTGATTTCGACTTCGTCCCCCCCGGTCGGCTGTTCGCCAACCAACCCGCCGTGATCCGACTCAGGGCCAAGAATCCGCAGGCACAGTACTGGACCTGGTCCATCAACGGTAAGATGATCGCGCCGAAGGGTCGCGACTCGCTCCTGATACCTTCCCCGAAACCGGGGATGCAGGTTTGCGTGTACCCGACCCTCAACGGGAAAGGGGGGGCGTCGATGCGGGAATGCATCGAACTGCGCGACGTGCGCGTGAAGACCGTGCTGCCGTCGGGTGTCGATGGGCGCATGTCGCGCTGCAGCGGCGACCGTTCCCCGGTCGTGTATCGCTTGCTTGGCGGCACATTGGGCAGTGACGCGAAGGCATGGGTATTGTACGTGGGGCAGAGACGGGTCAGGGCCCTGAGGCCGGGTTCGGACACCCTTCTTCTGGCGCCCTCGCGGACGACGACCTATCGCATTGCGACAGAAACAGCCCCCAACACGTATTACACCTTCACGATCGATGTCATGGATCCGCCCCGACTTCCCGTGGCGTTGAAGGGCCCTGCGGAAGTCTGCGCCGGGCAAGCCTTCCCACTCGAGGCCACGGGAGGGATTCCCGATGGCGATCTCAGGTGGCGATGGTATCGCAGACTGCCCGGCGAGTCAGGTCCCAGAGCCATCGGGGAAGGTGCGATCGTACAAGACAGCATCCTGTTCACGGCCGTCTACAGCCTGACGGCGGAAAAGGGTGGGTGCAGTGTTCGCATGGGGCGGGATCTGTCGGTGAAGGTCACACCAAAGCCTGCCCGGCCATCCGTCTCGACGAAGTACCTGGGGAAGGCGCAAAAAAGGGCGGATGTCCGGCTGGACGGTGTCCTCCCGCAGGACATGGCGTACGAGTGGACGATCGACGGGTTCGCCAGCATCGCCCATACCGGCCCGGCCTGGGAGGGTGTATCCATACCGAAGGAGGGATTGTCGGTATCCGTGCGCGCCATCAACGGGTGCGGGATGCCTTCGGATCCAGCCGTTCAGTATCTGCAGCGGTCGGCGTCCGTTTCTCCCCGGGTCCCGTTGCGATTCCTCAATGTCGGCATCACCGCCGGCGATCCTTCCAAGTTGGGGAACATCCGCATCGTCGTCGGCAGTTCGCGGTTTTGGGGATCCGTCGTCTTCAACACCATGAGGGTGTTCGGCTATCCCGGGTACAAGTCAACACTGTCCGGCAGGACCCTTGAGGTCGATGATGCGGGCCGAGTGGCGAACTTCCCTCCCGGCATCGGATCGTACTACGAGGTGAACGGGAATGCCATATCCGTTCGGAGTGGCATCCTCCTGGGCACCATGTTCGGAAGAGGCCGCCTGAGGGCCTATGCAGGTGCCGGCCTGGGCAGCAGGACGCTGCAGTGGGGGCTGGATGTGAAGCCCTACAACGGCGCCAAGGTGGAGAAGGTCTGGGCCGAGAACAAGTCCGGGACCTGGAATGGCATCGCGGCCGAGGCGGGTGTTTTCATAGACCTCCTGAGGGCGAACCTGATGTTCGGCATGCAATCCGTGATCGATCCATCCCGACCCGCTCCGTACGTCGAGGCCACTTCGGGCATCGGCATACCGCTCAAAAAAACCTCCCGATGAGATCCTTTGGACCGATGATACGCAACCTGCTATTGGCGGCCTGCTCCTGCATCCTGCTCTGGATGTGCACGAAGGACAAGGAATCTCCGAAGGGTGTCAACAACAAGGTCTCCGTCAGCACATCCGCCGTGAGCGGCATCACGGCCGACTCGGCACTCTCAGGCGGCACCATCACGTACGACGGCGGTGACTCCGTCCTTGAGCGGGGGGTGTGCTGGGGCCTCGTCGACACGCCCGTGGCGACAGGTCCCGACCGAACGGTTCAGGGCAGCGGGCGAGGGTCCTTCGTCAGTCGCATGCGGTTGCTCAAGCCGAACACCGGATACTTTGTCCGTGCCTATGCGAAGAGTTCGCAGGGGTACATCTACGGCAATGCGGTCTCGTTCAAGACGCCATCCCGGCCGCCGACCGTGGTGACGGATGCGGCCACTGCAGTGACGCATGTCTCGGCGACACTGGCGGGGACCGTCTCGTCCGACGGGGGCTCGACCGTTACGCAGCGAGGTTTCTACTGGTCAGCCACCAACCCCAACCCCATACAGTCCGACAATACCCTTTCTGGGGGCAACGGTACGGGTTCGTTCGGGGCGGCTGTCAGTGGCCTTTTGGGAGGCAGGACCTATTTTTTCCGTGCCTGGGCCACCAACGGTATGGGCACGACCATGGCAGCCAACGTGATGAGCTTCACCACACAACCTCCCAAGGTACCGGTGATGGGTGCCGCGAACATCGGCACGGTGACCCGCAGCACGGCAGACGCATCCTCCAGTGTGACGTCCAACGAGGGGTCCCCGGTCACCGAGTACGGGTTCTGCTGGTCCACCTCCCCAAATCCCACGTACCTGCTTCCTACCCGCAGGCCCTTCGCCGGCACCATCCTGGGCTCCTTCAACACCAGTCTCTCCGGACTTGCCGCTGGCACGACCTATTACGTAAGGGCCTACGCCGTGAACGCGGCGGGCGCCGGATATTCTGCGCAGCAGGTCTTCACCACCCCTCCCATCGTGCCCCCGACCGTTACCATGACATCCGCGCTGGGCACCGGCATGACGACCGGGACCGTTGCAGGCAATGTGTCGGACGATGGTGGCTCCACGGTGGTGGCGAGGGGATTCATCGTGGGTACGACGAACCCGCCATCAGGACCGTCGTCGCAGGTTGGGAGCGGTACGGGTTCATTCAGCCTACTACTCAATTCCCTTACGGCCGGCCGAAACTATTTCGTAAGGGCCTACGCCACCAATGCTTTGGGCACCACGGCCCTGTCATCCAACACACTATCCTTCAACACGACACCCGCATCGCCTCCGGTGGTGACGACCAATGCCCCTTCCTCCATCTCGGCGAATGTCTTCGCCGGTGGTGGAAATGTCCTCACCAATGGTGGGGCTCCGATCACGGAGCGGGGGGTTGTCTATGGCACCAGTCCCAACCCCGATCTGACCACAGGGATTCGGGTGACCATGGGGGCGGGCTTGGGTGGCTTTTCCGGCATTGTATCCGGACTTGCGTCCGATCGGACCTATTACATCAGGGCCTATGCCACGAACGGCTCGTCCACCGGCTATGGGGCCCAACAAACGGTGCTGACGCTTCTTGCCACACCCTCGCTGCAGAATCCCGCCAACGGCGCACCCGTAGGATGCTGTTATCCCTCCTTTTCATGGGGAGTCGTCTCCGGTGCGGGTCAATACGAGATACAGTTTGCCAGGAACACGGGGTTCACCGGTACTTTGAGGAGCATCGGACTCTGCGGAGGTTCCACGACACTCAGCGTATCGTTCGTGAACACCGGCACAACGACCTCCCCGAGTTTTTGCATCAACTCGGGCACGAGTGCCAACAACGGCACATGGTACTGGCGAGTTCGTGCCTCCAGTGCATCCAACATCAGCGATTGGTCCGCAACGAGGGTGTTCACGTACACCTGGTAGATGCTGTCGATGATATCGAATGCTATGTGCCCGGGATGATGCGTCTTATGGGCGAGTCGTCTGGCGTGGGATCTCACACGACCGTGACCACCTCTTCCATCGGGAGCCTTTTGCGCTCGCCATACACGCCTGCCGGCGTGCCCTTGCCCACGGCCACGATCATGCAGACCTCGGCACCGCGGGGCAGCCGGAGGAGTCGCTTCAGCCGCACCGCGTCGAACCCCTCCATCGGGCAGGTGTCGTAGCCTTCGGCCTGCAGGGCGAGCATGAAGGTCTGTGCCGCAATGGCGCATGACTTGTGCAGGATAACGCGCTGCCACCCACGCCCGCCGAGGCGCATGACAGGCCTGGACAGTCCCAGGAGGAAGCTGCCCAGCCGGCGGACGAGGGTGCTCAGGCCGAAGGGGTCGTTGCGATATGCCAACGGCATCAGCACAGCATAATACTTCCTCATCAGCTTGAGCCGACGATCATCCGCCGGGCGACCCGAGCCGGGGTCGGCCTGTTCGAGGTTCCAACGGGCATGCCGCCGCCAAAGGTCGCCCCGCGTCTGGAACACCACCAGGTGCGAGGCCGTCTTCGCAGCATTCTGCCCCATGCAGACCGGCACCATCCTTTGACGCAGACCGGCGTCGCGGACCCAGGTGAAGTGCCAGAGCTGCATGTTGCTGCTGTTCGGCGACAGGGCGGCCAGGTCCAGGGCCCGTCGTACCGCATCGTCGGGCACCGGCACGCCGGGGTCGAACTTGCGGACAGATCGGCGGGCGTTGACGATGGATTCGAAGAAATTGTACTTCAGCGGATTATCGGTCAGAGGGACGTCCATAGCGAACAAAATTGAAAAGAATTTGTTAGATTTAACCGAAGGTCCTAAGTTTGAAGTCCCAACCGAACAATCCCACATCGCTATGAAGATGATAAAAATGGTATCCCTGCTGGTCGCCCTGACCCTGACCGTGGCCTCGCAGGCCGCCATCCCCACCCGCGCCGTGGTGCTCCCCACCGGCGAGAATCAGGTCAACGAGGATGTGACCCGCATTTTCAACGACAACCTCCAAGCCTTCCTCCAACTCACCCCCCGTGAGTATCAGAAGCTGACCGGAAAGAAACTCACCCTCGCCGAGACCGTCAAACTCAAGGCCGCCCAGAAAATGGTGAAATCCCAGCTGGACAAGGCCGATGGCGAGGATACCTTCCCCAAAGGCGGTTACATCGTCCTCGTCATCCTTGGATGGGGCTTCATCCCCCTGGGCATCCTCTCCGACTGGAAGGGTAACGACTGGTGGGTCAATCTCCTCCTCACCGCCCTGTGCTGGCTCCCCGGCGTCATCCATGGTCTGGTGAAGATGAAGGACTATTACAAGTAACCTGCCCATACCATTCCCGGACATTCCGGTTCCGAAGCCATGCATGGACCATGCATGGCTTCTTTGTAATTTCACCAGGCCCGCGCGTCGCAAGGGGTCATCGATCGTTCGACAGTCATGAGGAAGTCGCTCAACCAAGCCTGGATCTTCGCCCTGCTGGCCTTCCCCATCCTCCTGTGGGCGTTGCCGGCCACCTTTTTCGACGACACCGGCATCGAGCTCTGCCCCTCCAAGTTCTTCTTCGACATCGAGTGCCTGGGCTGTGGCATCACCCGAGCCGTGATGCACATGCATCATTTCGACTGGCGGGAAGCCGTGTATTACAACTACGCCGTGGTGGCCGTCTATCCGGCCCTGGTGTACGTCTGGTATCTCTGGCTCCGCACCGCGTGGAAGAAGGCCAAGGAGCAGCCTCCCGAGCCGACGTCGCAGCCGACCTGATGCCGTCGCCACGCCTTATCCGTCCTGAAAGAACCACCATGAAAAAGCTCCCCCTCCCCTTGGTCTTCGCCATCGCCTTGCTGGCCGGATGCGGGAAGAACCCGCTGGCTTCGGCCTCGGGAAGCGACTTCGTCACCTACCTCATCGCCAAGGGGCAGCAGTCGGCCAGCCCGGGGGCCTACAAGTACTACAACAGCCTCACGGAGCAGCGCTTCATCGTCCGTTTCGACAGCAGCGCCATCTACCGGACGGTGGACCCCGGCAACCAGGCCGACATCAACAAGCTCTACGGCTTCGCCGACGACGACAAGCCCCACCATGCCAGCAGCGCCCGTATCGGATGGCGGTGGTTCGGCGGAAAGCTGGAGCTCCACGGCTATGTCTACAACGACTCCCTGCGGACGACGGCCCTCATCACCGACGTTCCGCTAAAGACCGATGTGAACTGCTCGATCAAGGTCTCCGGCAATCAGTATCAGTTCACCGTCAACGGGACGGCCCTCGCGATGCCGCGGAAAGCCAAGACGGCCACAGGTGTCGGGTACCGCCTATATCCCTTCTTCGGGGGGACGGAGATGTCGCCCCAGGACATCCGCATCCAGGTACGGGAGCTCTGAACCACCCGGCGTCGACGACCATTCCCCCACCTGATATCCAACGCATGATCGGCCTGTTGAAGAGGACCCTGCTCAATGAAGGCGCCTATTGGATCAGCCGCTACCGGCTGCGTGGCATCCTCCGGGGGCTGGGCCCGGGGTCGTTGGTGGTCGACTGCGGGGCGAATGTCGGCGACATCAGCGCGCTCTTCCTGGGCACGGGAGCCTCGGTGATCGCCTTCGAGCCCGACCCGGTCGCGCACGACATCCTGTCGGCGCGGTTCGCGGGTCATCCCCGCTTCACCCTGCACCGTCAGGCCGTGTCCGACCTCGACGGCAGGGCCTCCTTTTATTTTCATCGCGACCGGGTCGCCGGGCATGCACGTGCATTCACCGTCAGTTCCACCCTTGTCTCCGGGAAGCGCAATGTGGACCCCGGGCATGCGATGGAAGTGGAGGTGGTCGATCTCAGCCGTTTCATTGCCGGCCTGGGGCGGCGCGTCGATGTCCTGAAGCTCGACGTGGAGGGCGCGGAGATCGGCATATTGAAGCGCATGCTGGCAGAGGGCACGCATGCGCAGATCGGCCTGATGCTCGTGGAGACCCACGAGACGAAGATCCCCGGCCACCGGGCCGAGGTGGAAGCCCTCCGGAACGAACTCGCCGTCCGCCGCATCGACAACATCCGCCTCAACTGGATATGAAGGGGGTGTCAGGCCTCCGCTGGCGAGGTCTTGTCATCCAACGGGGCCGGTCCTTGCCGCCAGATGACCCAGAAGCCGGGCAGGGTCGCCGCCGTCGACACCAGCCAGAAGGCCGAGGCGGTGAAGACGGAGAGGGGGGCGTCGTTCCCCAGCCATGCGGCGGAATAGCCCATGACGAATTCGCGCACGCCGAGACCGCTGAGGCCTACGTTGAAGATCGACACCACCGTCGAGGCATGGAAGCCGAAGAGGAAGGCGGCGGGGGAGAAGGGCCGCGGCTGCGCCGCGAGGATGCAGAGGACGGATAGCGACACCAATCCCTGGATGGCGATGGACAGCAGATGTTTGGGGAGCATGCCGGCCGCCTGTCCGGGGAAGAACCGCTTCAGGACGGCGGCATAGGCCAGGCTGCCGGCGGTGAAGGCCGCCAGCAGGGGCATGCCCCGGAAGGGCAGGGCGGGGATGCGGTATGACAGGACCGCTAGCCATGCCCCGATGGCCCAGAGGCCGCTGAGGCGTTCGAAGAGGAAGGCCGTCAGGATGCGTTTCGCCGGTACGCCGTGGGCCTTGCGCAGCCGAAGGGTCTTGTAGCCGTCGCCGCCCACCCCGCCCGGCAGGGCGATGTTGCCCACTGTGCCGAGCAGATAGAGCCGCAGTCCCTCGGCAAAGGGCAAACGGATGCCGACATCCGCGAGGTAGCGGCCGGAGCGGACGGAGGACAGGACGAAGGAGGTGAAATAGGCGAGGAGTGCCGCCAGCAGCCAGGCCGGCTGCGACCCCGCCAGGATGGCCCATACCTCCCCGAAGTCGACCCGGCCGAACACAAGACCGAGCAGCAGCAGGGTGACGAGCACCCGGGCCGGCAGCTTCAACCGCTGGATCAACAGGCTCCGCTTCACGGGCGGCAAGGTACGCCAAAACGACCGCCGCCGGCCGGGAAGCATCACGGCCAGCCCCCCACGCCGCTGATAGGCCGTTTTCCGCCATCCGTCATCTATTTTCTTTTTTCCATGTTGGCCATCCTTCGTAGATTCACCATGAGTTTTACTATACGATTAACATTCCCGGATGAACAACCCCATGTCCGAGGATGCATAACCGCTTGATTGGCAATGGGAAGCGGGGAGGCCAGGCATGGCCTTGCTGATGGAACTGGGACGTATCGCCTATTCATAAACTGACTGCAATGAGAAAGACTGTCCGGCAAGCTTTCGCCGTGAAAGCGCTGACGACCTGCATCGCCCTCCTTCTGGCGGGCAAGGGCCTGTTCGCACAGACCTTCATCACCATCGGGTCGGGTACGACCACGAACACCACCAGCGGATATCCCTGTCCGGTGGCCGACTACTGGGAGGGCCATCGCGCGCAGTACCTCTACCGTGCCTCCGAGCTGAATGCCGCGGGCATGGCGACGGGCTTCATCAACGCCATCCGCTTCACGGCCACGGCCGCCCCGGGCAACGTGGTGGAACAGTATCAGATCCGTATCGGCCATACGACGGCCAACAGCCTGTCGAGCACGGCATGGGACGCCTTCAGCGGCCCCACCGTGGTCACCGCGCCGGTGAACTACACGGTGGTGGTCGGCAACAACACCTTCACACTGCCGACACCCTTCCTGTGGAACGGGACGGACAACATCATGGTCGAGATCTGCTCCGGCGACCCCAACAACGCGTCAGCCTCGACCTGGTCCAGCAATGCCAGCTTCCCCTTCAGCACGGTGGGCTTCAACGGGTCGCACACCTATGCGGTGGATAACGGCGGCAACCTCTGCGGCACGGTCAATTCCACCAACACGCCGACATCGGCCACCCAGACGAACCGCCCCAACATCACCTTCAACTGGGTGCCCGGCGCCGCCTGCTCCGGCACGCCCACGGGCGGCGCAGCCGTCGCCAACCCCACCACGGCCTGCGTGGGCGAGACCTTCTCGCTCTCGCTGAGCGGGGCCACAGTCGCCACGGGGCTCACCTATCAGTGGCAGCGTTCGGCCGACAACAGCACGTGGACGAACATCGCCGGGGCCACGCTCCCCAGCCTGTCGACGAGCCAGACGGCATCCACATGGTACCGCTGCGTGATCACCTGCACCACCAGCAGCCAGACGGTGCAGTCGACCAGCGTACGGGTGCTGTCGCCCACCCTGGTGTCGGGCACCTTCACCATCAACAACAACCAGCCCACGGGCGGCACCAACTTCAACTCCTTCAACGACGCGTACAATTATATCAAGTGTGGCATCAACGGTCCGGTGGTGTTCAACGTCGACCCCGCCTCCGGCCCCTACGTGGAGCAGCTGTACATGACCAGGGTTAACGGCGCCACGGCCGCGAACACCGTCACCTTCAACGGCAACGGACGGACCCTCCGCTTCGTGTCGACCAACCCCTCGCGACGTGCCGTGGTGACCCTCGACGGGGCCGACCACATCATCTTCGACAGCCTGGTCATCCACGCCAACGGCACGAACCCGACGACCGAGTACGGCTGGGGCATGTTCCTCACCAACGACGCCGACAGCAACATCGTCCGGCGCAGCACCATCCGGTCATCCGACTCGCTCACCTCCACCAACTATTCGGCCATCGCCATCGGCTCCTCCGCCACCTCGGCGACGACGCAGGGTAATGCCGGGTGCGACTTCAACCGCTTCACCGGCAACAACATCGTGGGCGGCTATTACGCGGTGACGGACGTGGGCAACCCCACCACCCTCGCCAACCAGCGCAACCAGTTCGTCGGCAATACGGTGCGTGACTTCTACTTCTACGGCTTCTACAGCGCGGGGACGTCGACCCAGGTCATCGAGCGGAACGACATCTTCCGCACCGGACGGAAGGGCACGTCGAGTACGGCCTATGGCATCTATTTCACCGGACTCAGCACGCGGGCACGCATCAATGCCAACCGCATCCGCAACATGTTCGACTTCAACCCGACGTCGACCTCCATCTTCTACGGCATCTACTTCCTCAGCTGCGACGCCCTCGCCGGACTGGAGAACAAGGTGACCAACAACGCCATCTACGCCATCCGCAGCGCCGGCACGATCTACGGCATCACCAACAGCGGTTCCGACAACGTCGACTTCGACCACAACACGGTGGCCATCGACGATGCCACGGCCACCGTGGGCACCTCCGTCCAGGTCCGGGGCATCTACGTGCTCGGCACCTTCACGGCAGGCACCGTGCTGACCCGCTTCCGCAACAACATGGTCAGCGTGAACCGCGGCGGCACCGGCACCAACCATGCCATCTACCTGTCTTCCGCGGCGCTGTCGACCTCCATCCAGTCGAACAACAACAACCTGCAGGTCGCCGGTCCCAACGCCCATGTCGGGTTCAACGGCGTCAACCGCACCACGCTGGCCGACTGGCGAACGGCCGCCACGCAGGATGCACAGTCCGCCTCCCTGCCGCCGCAGTACGCCAGCCCGGGCACCGGCAACTTCCGGCCCCTCAACGCCGGGCTGAACGACCTGGGTGCCTCCGTCGGTGTGACGTCCGACATCCTCGGACTGGCGCGGAGCAGTTCCACGCCCGACATCGGCGCATGGGAGTTCGACGTGCCGCCCTGCACGGCGCCCCCGACGGCGGGTACGGCCACGAGCAGCATCACCGGCTCCATCTGCCCCAATGAGAACGTGCAGCTGGGTCTCGTGGGCAACAGCTTCGGCACCGGCCAGACCTACCAGTGGCAGTCGGCCCCTTCGGCCACCGGTCCCTGGACCGACATCGGCGGCGTGCTCAACTCGCCGGGCTTCAGCGTGAAGCCGGGTGCCACGACCTTCTACCGCTGCGCCGTCACCTGCTCCGGCAATACGGCCTTCTCGACGACCATCCAGCTGACGGTATCGGCCTTCTTCCCCGGCGGCACCTACACCATCAACAGGGCGCTGCCCACCGGAGGGACCAACTTCAAGAGCTTCAACGATGCCTACTTCGCCATGCGCTGCGGCATCAGCGGCCCCATCGTGTTCAACGTCGTCGCCGGCAGCGGCCCCTACACGGAGCAGCTGATCATGAACGCCATCCAGGGGACCTCCGCCACCAACACGGTGACATGGAACGGCAACGGCAACACCATCCAGTTCCTGTCGACCAGCTCGGACGAGCGCGCCACCATCAAGCTCAACGGCGCCAGCTTCCAGGTCTTCGACAGCCTGCGCATCGTGGCCCAGGGCAGTACGACCACCGAGTACGGCTTCGGGGTGCACCTGCGCAACAACGCCGACAACAACATCTTCCGCAAGTGCCGCGTCGAGGTCGACAAGACCCAGGCGTCGAGCAACTACGCGGGCGTGGTGCTCGGCGTGGGTCCTTCGCCCACGGCTTCGGGCGATCCCGGCACGGACAACAACCTCTTCGAGCGGAACACCATCATCGGGGGTTACGTCTCGATACCGGTCTACGGCAACAGCGGCACGCCGGTCGACAACAACCGCTTCGTCCGCAACATCGTCCAGGACTATTACATCGACGGTCTCGACATCTACTACGCCAACAACCTCCTGATCGAGGGCAACGAGTTCAGCCGGCCGACACGGACGGGTGTCACTACCTTCTATGCCGTCTACGCCTTCGGCATCAACCTCGGCATGAAGGTCGTCGGCAACCGCTTCCATACGCCGTACGGCGGCGCGCCCACGTCGACCTCCACGTCCTATCCCATCTATCTGTCGGGCTCCGACGCCGAGGCCACCAACCCCACGCTGATCGCCAACAACGCCCTCTACAACTTCAACGGCACGGGCGGCGTGTTCGGCATCTACCTGAGCAGTTCCGACAATGCCAACGTGTACCACAACACGGTCGACCTGTCGGGCACCCAGGCCAGCACCTCGGCCACCTATGCCTTCTACCTGGCGTCGGCCTCGACGGGCGTGAACCTGCGCAACAACCTGTTCACGGTGCGCCGGGCAGGCGCGGGCCTCAAATACGGCATCTACCTGGCGTCAGGCACCGATGCGGCCAGCAACAACAACGCCGTCTTCGTGGAAGGTTCCAACAGCCATGTGGGCTTCAACGGCACCAACCGGACGACGCTGGCCGCCTGGCAGTCGGCCACCGGCAAGGATGCCAACTCGGTATCGGCCAACCCGCTGTACACGAACCCGGCGGTGGGTGACCTGACGCCCCGCAGTCCGGCGCTCGACAACAGGGGCTCCGCCCTGGCCACCGTCGTGCCCAACGACATCACGGGTGCTGTCCGCAGCGCCACCGCACCCGACCCCGGTGCCTGGGAGTTCGCCATCCCGCCCTGCGTGGCACCGCCGCCCGCCGGCACCGCCACCGCCACGCCGAACACCAACTTCTGCATCCAGACGCCCATCGCCCTCAACCTCACGGGCGTGACGGCCGGCTCCGGACAGACCTACCAGTGGCAGTTCGCCAGCAGCGCGACGGGCCCCTGGAGCAATGTCGGCAACCCGCTGCTCTTCGCCGACACGACCGTCGAGGCCAGCGCCTCCGGCTTCTACCGCTGCATCGTGACCTGCTCCGGCCAGTCGGCCACCAGCAGCGCCGTACAGGTGACCATGAACCCGCCCTTCCCCGGCGGCACCTTCACGATCGACAACACCCAGCCGACGACCTGGCCGACCGGCACCAACTTCAACAGCTTCAACGCCGCCGTCGCGGTGCTCCGTTGCGGCATCTCGGCACCGGTGACCTTCAACGTCGTCGCCGGCACCTACACCGAGCAGGTGATGATCAAACGGATCACCGGCGCGTCCAACGTCAACCGCATCACCTTCCAGAGCGCCAACGGCGACCCCGCCTCGGTCATCCTCCGCGCCACCGGCACGTCGACCGCCAATTACGTCCTCATGCTCGACAGCGCCAGCCACATCACTTTCAAGGGGATGACGGTCAATACGCAGAGCACCACCTTCGCCCGTGCGATCGTGATCGAGAACACGGCATCCTTCGACAGCGTCCTCAACTGCCGGGTGAATGTGGCACCGGCCACGGCCATCTCTACGCAACTGGCGGCCATCTACAGCGCCAGCCTCTCGGGCCGCAACATCGTCATCCGCGGCAACACCCTGACGGGTGGCTCCTCGACGGTCAACATGACGGGCTCCACCATCCAGTATCCGCAGTTCGTCAGCATCGACAGCAACACCGTCAACGGCGGATGGGAGGACAACATTGCCGTCTTCAACATGAACTTCTCCTCCGTCTCGAAGAACACGGTCAACCTGGCCATGCCGCGCAACAGCACCACCTGGGGCATCTACGCGGGCAATCTCGACTCGGCCTACCAGATCAACGACAACATCGTCAACATCGGCGCGATGACGGTCACCACCTACGGCATCCAGCCCGTAGGATGCAACGGCGCCAACTACAACGGCAGCGTCTCGGGCAACCGCATTGTCTCCACGGCCCTTTCGACGGGAACGCTCTACGGACTCTACCAGAGTTCGTCGACCAACAACTACACCGTCAACAACATCGTCAACATCCGCACGAGCGGCGCCACCAGCTTCGCCTTCTACAGCGCGGCCGGCACCGGCGGACTGCGGATCTACAACAACAGCGTGCGCAGCGCATCCACGGCCACCGGCACCAACAACGTGGCGGGCTACTTCGCACACACCAGCAGCACCACCGGCCAGGTCGACATCCGCAACAACATCTTCCTGCACGACGCGGGTGGCATCGCGGCCTTCCACAGCTCGACGGGACCGGTGTACAGCGACTTCAACCTGTACTTCACCACCGGCACCACGCTGCTGCGCAGGAGTACCATCAACTACGCCACGCTCCAGGCCTGGCGCGATGCCGAGTTCTGGGATTACAACTCGCTCGTCATCCGCCCCGCCGTGTCCGGCGACCTCCTGCAGCCGGTGCTGACCGACTCGATGGTATGGGCCATGCATGGCCGTGGTGAACAGCGTCCGCGCAACGACCGCGACATCAACGGCCAGCCGCGTCCCGTGATGCTGACGGCCGGCGTGCCCGACCTCGGCGCCTATGAGTTCTTCCCCGGGGTGCCGCCGCCCCCGCTGGCAGGCGTGCCCGCCGCCCCTGCGGCCGGCTCGACGCAGGTCTTCTACTTCGGCACCGACACCGTCCAGAAGGTCACCTGGGTGCCCGGTTCCACCGTGCCCTCCAGCATCAGTGTCCGCCGCTATTCCGGCGTCATCCCGCCGGCCCTGGCGACGGGCCAGAAGTCGATGTACTACTACAACGACGTCAGCACCAGCGGCTCCAGCCCCTCCAACTTCATCATGCAGCAGTTCTACTACGAACCCTGGCTGCGCGACGTGGGCGACGAGCGTGCCGTGAAGCTGGCGCGGACGGTCCCCGCCGGTAACTGGCTCGTCTCGGCCAACAGCCTCGTGGACGACTTCAGCAACACCATGACAGAGGGCAGCCTCAACCACATCGCCCGCTTCACCGGCTCGACCGACGGGGTGATACCGGCGTCCGCGAGCAACGTGGCCCCCAGCTTCACGACAGACACCTCCAACCGCGGCACCCGCTTCTGGGTCGCCTACGGCCACCACCAGGGCTTCAGCAGAAACTCGCAGGTGATGCTGCTCTATCTGAGCGCCACCGACTCCGCCAACGTGACGGTGCGGGTCAACGGCACCAACTGGTCGCGCACCTACGCCATCCCCGCCAACTCGGTGCGCGTGAGCGACGCCATCCCCAAGGCCGGCTTCGTCGATGCACGCATCCTGGACGAGGGCCTCTACAACCGCGGCATCAGCATCACGAGCGACAAGCCGATCGTCGCCTACGCCCATATCTACGACGGGGCCAACTCGGGCGCCGGCATGCTCCTGCCCGTGGGCGCCTACGGTTACGAATACAGCTCGCTCAACTTCAAGCAGTACTACGCGTCCGACTGCTTCTCGTGGACGATGGTGATCGCCGACCGCGACAGCACCCTCGTCGAGATCACGCCCTCCGTGACCACCAAGGGCGGACGCCCCGCCGGCGTGCCCTTCCAGGTCTACCTCAACCGCGGGCAGGTGTACAACGTGATGGGCACGACCAACGGCTCGGCCGGCACCGACATGACGGGCACGGTCATCCGCTCGGTACCCAACGCCGCCGGCCGCTGCTTCCCGATCGCCGTCTTCTCCGGCAGCAGCCGTACGGCCATCTGCTACATCTCCAACGGTGACAACTTCATCCAGCAGGTGTTCCCCCGCACCGCCTGGGGCCAGAAGTACCTCACCTTCGCCACGGCCAACTCGGCGTCCAACACCATCTACAACTCCAACATCTACCGCGTGATGGTGAAGGACCCGGCCACGCAGGTGCGCCTCAACGGCAGCCTCCTCAGCCCCGCCACCCTGCGCACGCCCGGCAACTTCTACGAGTTCAGCACACCGCAGGGCTCCGGCATCGGCTCGGCCGTCTACGTGGAGGCCAACCAGCCCGTGCTCATGTCGCAGTACATGGTATCCACCAGCGCCAACGAGTGCCCCGGCGTGACGGCCTCCGACAACGGCGACCCCGAGATGATGTACATCAGCCCGATAGAGCAGGGTGTCAAGTCGGTGCAGTTCTACAACACCAACAACTCCGCCATCACCGGCAACTACGTCAACATCGTCCTGCCGACGGCCGGGCTTGCGAGCCTGCTGATCGACGGCGCGTCGACCTTCACCCACACCTTCCCGCACCCCGGCCTGCCCGGCTACAGCTGCGTCCGCCACAACCTGGGCGGCAGTGCGGGCCAGCACACCGTCACCTGCGACTCGTCCTTCACGGCCGTCACCTACGGCCTCGGCAGCGTAGAGAGTTACGGCTACAACGCCGGCACCCTGGTGCGCAACCTCAAGGCGACGATGTCGTTCAACAACGTCTTCAACGCCGGGGCGACGAGCAGCTACACCTGCAAGGGCGCACCCTTCCGCCTGCGGCTGGTGCTATCGACCAGGCCCACCAAGATCGTCTGGAACATGAGCCGGGTCACGGGCGTGACACCCAACGTCGACGTCACGCAGGACAACCCCGTGCCCGTCGACAGCACGGTCGTCAACGGCCAGAAGCTCTACACCTATGTCCTGAACCAGGACTACATCTTCAGCCAGACGGGCTTCGTGAACGTACCCGTGACGGTGTTCGACCCCAGCATCGAGGGATGCGGCGGCTCGCTGGAACTCTCGATACAGATCGAGGTGCGTCCCGCCCCCGTCACCAACTTCACAGCCACCTCGACCGGCTGCGTGGGCGACCCGGTGCAGTTCGCCGGCACCGCCACGCCCTACGGCAGCTCCGCCATCACCACCTGGACCTACACCTTCGGCGACGGCTCCAACTCGACACTGCGGAACCCCGTCAAGACCTTCGCCACCGCCGGCACCTACAACGTGAACCTCCGCGCCGTGATGAACGACGGCTGCGTGGGTGACACCACGAAGCCCGTGACGGTGAACCCGAGGCCGGTGGTCGACATCCGCCAGGACACGGTCTTCGTCTGCAACGCGACGGCCGCCACCTTCAACGTCAACAACCCCGTGGCCGGCACCACCTACAACTGGTATTCGGCCGCGACCGGCGGCACCCTCCTGGGCACCGGCAACACCCTGGTGGTCAACAACGTCACCGCCACGGTCAACGTCTTCCTCGAAGGCGTGGCCCTGGGATGCGCCAGCACGGCGCGCGACCGCGCCACGGCGGCCATCAGGCCCAACCTGGCCAACCCCGTCGCCGTGGTCGACTCGGTGACCACCAACACCGTCTACTTCCGCTGGGCGGCCGTGCCCAACGCGACCGGCTACGAGGTCAGCACCAACGGCGGCACGACATGGACGGCACCGTCCTCCGGCAGCACCGGCACGACCCATGTAGTGGGTGGCCAGCAGCTCGGCGCCACGGTGACCCTGCAGGTCCGCGCCCTCGGCGGCTGCCTGCCGGCCGTCTCGGCCCCCGTCAGCGGACAGACCCGCACCGACGAGGTCTACTTCCCCAACGCCTTCTCGCCCAACGGCGACGGCAAGAACGACGTCTGGAGGGCCTACAGCAACGTGGTCCGCACCATTCGCGTGATGGTCTTCAACCAATGGGGCGAGAAGATCTTCGAGTCGGCCGACCTCAACACCGGCTGGAACGGTACGCAAGGCGGCAAGGCCCAGCCGAGCGGTGTGTACATGTTCGTCGCCGAGATCGTGAAGAACAACGGAGAACGCATCACCCGCAAAGGATCCATCAACCTCGTTCGGTAAGTCACTCATGCGGTTGATGTCCGGGATGCACTCCTCTGTCCTGATACGGTCCGTATCCGCCACCCTGGTCCTCCTGCTCCTGTGTTGGAGAGGTTCTGCACAGAACATCTCCAACCGGGGGCGGGAGTTCTGGGTCGGCTACGGCCACCACCAGTTCATGGAGCCGGGCCAGAGCAACAGCCAGGAGATGATCCTGTACTTCAGCGCCGAGCAGGCGGCCAACGTGACGGTCACCGTCAAGGGTCGCGCCGGCACTCTCGTCAAGACCTATCCCGTACCCGCCAACACCGTCATCGCATCAGACCTCATGCCCAAGGCCGGACAATATGACTGCAGGCTCTACGACGTGCCGCCCAGCTTCGGGGGGACCGGCGGGGAGGGGCAGTTCGACCAGTCCATCCACATCGAGAGCGACGTGCCCGTCGTGGCCTATGCCCACACCTACGGCAGCGCCTCCTCCGGCGCCACCATGCTCATCCCGGTGGAGGCCTACGGGCATCTCTATTATTCCCTGAACAGTACGCAGGTATACGCATCCAACTGCTTCTCCTGGGCATATGTGGTGGCGGCCCACGACAATACCGTCGTCGAGATCACGCCCTCGGTGCAGACGCGCACCGGCATGCCCGCCGACGTGCCCTTCACCGTCAACCTCAACAAGGGGCAGATCTACCAGGTCATCGGCGCCAACCTCACGGGCGGCAGCACCTCCCTTGAACTCTCCGGCACCAAGTTCCGCTCCATCGCCAACGGGCAGGGCGACTGCTACCCCATCGCCGTGTTCTCGGGCAGCAGCCGTACATCCAACCCCATCTCCTGCGGCAGCGGTGGCGGCGACAACGACAACCAGCAGTCCTTCCCCACGCAGTCCTGGGGCAAGAAATACCTCATCGCCCCCCTCTCGAGCTCCAACGGCGCGTCCACCTTCCAGCGCAATTCCTATCGAGTGCTGGTGAAGGACCCGACGACGGTCGTCACCCGCAACGGCACACCGCTGACCGGCCTGCAGCGCAACAGCTTCTACTTCTTCGAGAGCAACACGGCCGACGTCATCCTGGCCGACAAGCCCATCATGGTCGCCCAGTACATGACCGGCGGCAACTGCCTCAACGGCTCCCTGGGAGACCCCGAGATGATCTACCTCAGCCCCGTCGAACAGGGCATCCGGCGCCTCGGCTTCTATCGCAACACCCGCGAAGGCATCACCGTCAACTACCTCACCCTCATCATCCCGACGCCCGGCGTCGCCTCCCTGCGGATCGACGGCAGTGCCACCTTCGACCACAGCTACCCCCATCCGAACGCCCCGGGCTACTCCGTCGTCGTCAAGCGGTGGAGCGCCCAGCAGGCCCAGGCCCGCGTCACGAGCGACTCCGCCTTCACCGGCGTCACCTACGGCCTCGGCAGCGTCGAGAGCTACGGCTACAATGCCGGCAGCTTCATCAACAACCTCAACGCCCGCAGCGGCGTCCAGAACCTGCCCGACACGGCTGCCAAGGCCCACGCCTTCACCTGCGTCAACACCCCCGTCCGCCTGTCGGCCCTCATGGCCTCCTACAAGCCCACACGGCTCGACTGGAACTTCAGCAAGCTCGGCAACATCATCTCGCCCAACCGCGACACCAGCATCGCCAACCCCGTGCCGACCGACACCGTCTACATCAACGGCATCAAATACTGGCGCTACGAGCTGCCCGGCACCTACACCTTCTCCAAGGCCGACACCATCTACATCCCCATCAGCGGCTACCACCCCACCATCGAGAACTGCTACACCCGCGAGGACCTCACCATACCCGTCGTCGTCAAGCCCAAGCCCTCGGCCGACTTCACCTTCAGCCATACCGGCTGTACCAGGGACAGCATCTTCTTCCGGGCGAAGGACACCACCGCCAACGGCTTCGTGGGCCGCGACTACGCCTGGCGGATGCCCACCAACCGCATCGTCACGCAGCCACGGGTGGACACGCTCCTCCCGCCCGGCACCTACAGCATCCGCTTCGCGGTGGTGACGAAGGACGGCTGCGCCAGCGACACCACACGGACCGTCACCATCAGCGACAAACCGCCGGCCGGGTTCACGACCGTCCCCGCCGCCGTCTGCGCCGGCACCGGCTTCCAGTTCCAGGACACGTCCAGCCCGAGCATCACCGTGACGAAGTGGTATTGGCGTTTCGGCAACGGCAGGGACACGCTCAACACGTCGGGCCCCACCCAGCAGTACGTCTACCCCGCCCCCGGGAAGTACACCGTCAAGCATGCCTCCAGTTCGAGTCCGACCTGTGTGAGCGACACCGTCAGCCGCGACATCGTCGTCTTCGCCAACCCGCTGACCTCCTTCACCAACGATGCCAATGGCTGCATCGCGCCCGACGGGCGGGTGCGCTTCACGGGTGAGGCCACCGTGTCGGACGGCCAGGTCATCGGCGCCTGGCGCTGGAACTTCGGAGATGCCGCCGCCACGCCCGCCAACCCCAACACCGGCACCGGCAAGGATACGCTGCACGCCTATGGGTCGGGCACCTACAACGTCAAGCTCACGGCCGTCACGGTCAACGGCTGCACCACGGATACCGTGATGGCGCTGACCTTCAAGGTGAAGCCGGCACTGGCCTTCGGCGTGCTCGACTCCGTCTGCCAGTCAGCCGCCCCCGTCTCGGTGGCCAGGGGCTCCGTCACCAACGGCCTGTCCGGCACGGCCACCTACAAGGGGCCCGGCACCACGGCAGCGGGCCAGTTCGACCCGGCTGCGGCGGGACCGGGGCTGCATACCGTCTGGTATGTCTTCCAGACGGCCGACGGCTGCAGCGACTCCCTGTCGCGCACCATCCGCGTATGGTCAAGGCCATCGGCGGCCTTCACCATCCCCTCGGCCGGCTGCCTGCCACCCAACGGCCGCGTGGCCTTCACCAACACGTCCACCATTACCGACGGCCAGGCCATGGCCTGGCAGTGGGATTTCGGCGACCCCAACGCGACAGCCGGCAACCCCAACACCTCCACCCTGAAGGACCCGCAGCATGACTTCCGCGAGGGTACCTTCAACATCAAGCTCACGGCCACGACGGCCAACGGCTGCGCGAAGGACACGACGGTGCAGGCGCGTTTCGCGCTGAAGCCGGTGCTGGCCTTCGACGCCCTGACGGCCGTCTGCCAGCAGACGGCAGCCTTCAGCGTCGCCAAGGGCTCCGTCACCAACGGGGTGACGGGCTCCTTCACCTACCGCGGTCCCGGCACCTCCGCCAACGGCACCTTCGACCCGCGCGCCGCCGGCCCGGGCACCCACACTGTCTGGTACGAGTTCACCACCAACGGCGGGTGTACCGACTCCATCTCACAGACCATCAAGGTCAGCGCCAACCCCGTCGCCGCCTTCACGATACCCGCCCCGGGCTGCCTCCCTGCCAACGGGCGCGTGGCCTTCACCAACACCACCACCATCGCCGACAACCAGTCCCTCACTTACGGCTGGATCTTCGGCGACCCGAACGCCACGACCGCCAACCCCAACACCTCCACGCTGAAGGACCCCTCGCACGACTATGCCGAGGGTACCTACACCATTCGTCTCGGGGTCACCAGTTCCGACGGCTGTACGGATGACACGACGGTGCAGGCGCGCTTCGCCCTTCGGCCCGTGCTGGCCTTTACCCCCCTGACAGCCGTCTGCCAGGAGGCCGCGCCACTGTCGGTGGCCCGGGCCTCCGTCACCAACGGCGTGAGCGGCACGGGCGTCTACAAAGGGCCGGGCACCTCCGCCAACGGCGGCTTCGACCCGAAGGCGGCCGGCTACGGCACCCACACCGTCTGGTACGTCTTCACCACGGCCGGCGGCTGTACCGATTCCATCTCGCAATCCATCCGCGTGCATGCCACGCCGCTGGCGGCCTTCTCGGTACCGGCCGGCGGCTGCCTCGACCCGGGGGGGAGGGTATCGTTCCTCAACGCCAGCAGCGTGCCCGACGGGCAGACCCTGGCCTACCTGTGGAATTTCGGCGACCCCAACGCCAGTGGTGCCAACCCCAATACATCCACGCTACGCGACCCGACGCATGATTACGGCGAGGGGACCTTCAACATCCGCCTCGGCGTCACCTCGCAGCAGGGATGTACGAAGGACAGTGTGGTGACGATGACCTTCGGCCTGAAGCCCGTCCTCGCCTTCGGCACCCTCGACCCCGTCTGCCAGGATGCGGCTCCCTACAGCATCGCCAGGGGCAGCGTGACCAACGGCGTGAGCGGCACGGGCGTCTACAGGGGGCCGGGCACGTCCGCCAACGGCAACTTCGACCCCGGCGCGGCCGGCCATGGCAGCCACACCCTGTGGTATGTCTACACCACGACGGGCGGCTGCCGCGATTCCGTGTCGCGGAGCATCACGGTGCATCCCCGCCCCACCGCCCTTTTCACGGCCACGGCCGAAGCCTGCGTCAACAAGCCCGTGACCCTGACCGACGCATCGACGATCCCTTCCGGAACTGTGGCGACCTGGCAATGGGACTTCGGCGGCGGTGCCTCGTCGACGCGGACCAGCGGGGCGTCCTTCACCCATGCCTATGCCACGGCCGGCAGCTATACCGTTCGCCTGACGGCCGTCAGCGCCTTCGGCTGCCGCAGCCTGCCCGTGGAGCGGCCCGTGCTGGCGAGCCCCGACCCGGTGGCCAACTTCACCCTGCCCGCCTCGGTCTGTTTCCCGGGGAACCCCGTGAACCTGACCAACACGACTACCGTGGCCGACAACAGCGGGCTGGGCTATGTGTGGGACTTCGGGGATGGCAGTCCCGGCTCGACCCTGGCCAACGGCTCGCGCACCTATGCCACGAACGGCAGTTATGTCATCACCCTGACGGCCACTTCCGGCAAGGGCTGCGTCCATAGTGTCAGCAAGACCTTCAGCGCCTTCGTACCAGGTCCGGTGGCCCGTTACGGGGTGAGTTCGAAAGACATCTGCCAGGGTGTCCAGAGCGTCTTCCGCGATTCCAGTACGGCGCCGGGCAGCAGCATCACCGCCTGGGCCTGGTCCTTCGGCGACGGGTCGGCGGCCACCGTGCGCGACCCCGCCAAGACCTATCTGCAGCCGGGACGCTTCGCCGTGCGGCTGACGGTCACCAACGCGGCCGGCTGCGTCTCCGAGGTGTATACCGACTCGGTGAGGGTCTATCTGCAGCCGGTGGTCGATGCGGGTCCGTCGTTCGTCGTGCAGCAGGGGACGGTCGTGACCTTCCGACCCGTGGTGAACGACAGCAGCCTGTCGTTCCTGTGGACCCCCGCGCCCGACCTCGGCCCGGCCACGCGGCTGCGGGCCTCGATCACCGCACGGCAGGACCAGGTCTACCGGCTCACGGCTGTCGGACAGAACGGCTGCAGCGCCAGCGACACGCTGACGGTACGGATCCTGAAGCCGGTGGTGGTCCCGAACGTCTTCTCGCCCAACGGCGACGGGGTGCATGACACCTGGGAGATCCGGAACATGTCCGACTATCCCGGCGCCACCCTCCAGATCTTCAACCGCTACGGCCAGCTGATGCATTCGTCGACGGGCTATGCCACGCCTTGGGACGGGCGCTCGGCCGGCGTGCCGCTGCCCGTGGGCGTGTACTACTATGTCATCGACCTCAAGAACGGCTTCGCCAAACTGAACGGTTCCATAACCATCATACGCTAAACCAGAGATAATGAGAACATTCGCACAAGGGCAGAGAGCATGCGGGCGCGCCGTGCTGGCGCTGTGGCTGGCCTTCGCGGGCGGCAACCTGCACGCACAGGTGGACCCGCACTTCACCCAGTACTACGTGTACCCCTCCTGGCTGAACCCCGCCCTCACCGGTGCCTTCGACGGCAGCTACCGGGTGTCGGGCATCTACCGCAAGCAGTGGGGCAACGTGAGTGTGCCCTATACGACGCCGGGCGTCTCGGCCGACTTCACCACCAGCAAGAACCTCAACGTGGGGGCGAGCCTCCTCACCCAGTCGGCCGGCGACGGGGGCTACAGCTACACGACGGCCTACGGCAACTTCGCCTACACGGGTGTCCGGTTCGGGCCCAACGAATACAAGCGGCTCGTCTTTGGCATGCAGTTCGGACTGATCCAGCGGCGCTTCGACCCCAACAAGCTGAGCTTCGGCGACCAGTGGAACCCCATCCTGGGCTACAACGCCGCCAACCCCACGACGGACGTGCTGAACGCCCGCAGCAACAGCTCCTTCGACGCCGGGGTGGGGGTGCTGTATTTCGATGCGCAGCCGGGCAAGAAGGCCAACCTCTTCGCCGGCGTATCGGCCGCCCATATCACGCGCCCGAACGACAACTTCCGCGCCTATGGCTCCGCCAAGCTGCCCATGCGCGTGACCATGCACGCAGGCGTGCGCATCAACGTCAACGACCGGACCACCGTGGTGCCGAACGCCCTCTGGCTGATGCAGGGAACCGCGCGCGAGACGATGCTCGGCGCATACCTCCAGTCGAGGCTGAGCCCGGCCACCGACTTCATGGTCGGCGCCAACTACCGCTTCAACGACGCGGCCTCGCCCTTCGTCGGCTTCACCGTCAACAACATGATGCTGAGTGCGAGCTACGACATCAACACGTCCGACCTTGGCCGGATCGTCAAGGGCACCAACAGCTTCGAGATATCGCTGACCCTCATCGGCCGGAAGACCGCCAAGACCCCCGAGATCGACTTCGTCTGTCCGAGGCTCTGACCGGGACACCCGCCTTCCCCGCATGAAGAAATACAACCCCCACAAGATGAAAAGGACGATCGCCATACTGTCGCCGGTCCTGCTGCCGGCCCTGCTCCAGGCACAGTTCGCGTATGACTACCTGAAGGCTGCGGACGCGTACTACCGCAAGCACGACTATGCATCCGCCGCAGGATATTACGAGAAGCATCTCGCCACGGCGAAGTCGAAGTCGGGCGGTGCCGGCTACAACCCCTATACGCTGCAGACACGCGGTTCGAAGGGCGGGAAGACCCCCGTCAGCTCCGAGGCGCAGGCCCGCTGGAACCTGGCGGAGAGCTATCGGCTGCTCAACCAGGCGCAGAAGGCGGCCGAGGTGTACGAGAAGATCGCCGCCACCGACGGCAGCGCCTTCCCCCTGGTGCGATACCACCTGGCGGCCCAGTATCGCGCCCTCGGCAAATACGCCGAGGCCGAAGCCGAACTGAAGCAGTTCGTCGGGGGCTACGCCGAGAAGGACGCCTATGCCGACGGGGCGCGGCGCGACATCGAGAGCCTGCGCTTCATCCAGCAGGAGCTCCGCAAGCCCGACCTGGGCCTCTACAAGGTCGACAAGATGCCCGACGACGTCAACGCCGGCGGGGCCAACTACGCCCCGGGCTTCGGTCGCGGCAACGAGGTCTGGTTCACCTCCACCCGTGTGGACAGCAACTGGGCCGGTCCCCGGTACACCAACCGGCTCTACAAGGGCAACTATGACAACGGTCGCCTCACGGGCATCGCCGAGGCGGGGATCCCGCAGGAGCCTTCGCAACAGCAGGGCACCGCGGCCGTAACGCCCGATGGCAAGCGCGTCTGGGTGACCCGCTGGAGCCAGCGCAACGGCCGCAAGGTGGCCGGCATCTGGATGTCGGCCTACGGCCCCGAGGGATGGTCGCAACCCATACCCGCCGGACCCGACGTCACCGACACGGTCCACAGCGCCCAGCAGCCCTTCCTCCTGCCCGGCGGGCAGCAGATGCTGTTCAGCTCCGACAGGCCCGGCGGTTCAGGGGGTTTCGACCTCTGGGTGGCCGACATCGACCGCAACGGCTCGCTGTTCAACCTGCGGAACCTGGGGCCCACCGTCAACAGCGCCGGCAACGAGCATGCCCCCTATGTCCACGCCCCCAGCGCCTCCCTCGTCTTCAGCTCCGACGGCCGCGTCGGCATGGGCGGGTTCGACCTCTACATCGCCCGGCAGCAGGGGAATGGCTGGGCCCAGCCCGCCAACCTCGGCTATCCCGTCAACTCCCCGCGCGATGATGTCTACTTTGCCAGCCGCAGCCTGAACCGGCACATCCTCTCCGAAGTGCTGCTCAGCTCCGACAGGTCGGCCGAATGCTGCCTCGAGATGTTCACCCTTCGCAAGGCCCGCGTACCCAACCAGCTCGTCGGTACCGTCGTCTCCTGCGAGACAAACGCCCCCGTCAGCGGCGCCAGCGTCTCCATCGGCGGCCGTACCGTCACCACCGGCCTCGACGGGGCCTATGCCTTCCAGTTCGACGAGTTCGTCCCCGTCAGCATCTCCGCCAAGGCCGAGGGCTTCGAAGACAAGTCGATCAGCGTCGCCGCCCCGGGAGAGGATGTCGTGCGCCTCGACGCGCCCGCCATCTGCCTCAAGCTCATTCCCACCTTCCCGCCGCCGGTGGGCACCATCGAGACCCTCGAGAACATCAACTTCAACTTCAACCGTTCGGCCATCCTCGCCGAATCCAAACCCTACCTCGACAAGCTCGCCGAGAAACTCGTCGCCAACCCGACGACCATCCTCGAGATCTCGGGACATACCGATGCCAAGGGCGACCCCGCCTTCAACCAGAAGCTTTCCGAGGCCCGCGCGGGCGAGGTCGTCAAATACCTGGTCGGCAAGGGGGTGAAACCGGAACAGCTGGTGTCGAGGGGCTATGGAGAGACCCAGCCGCTGGAACCCAACGAGAAGGCCGACGGCAGCGACAACGCCGATGGACGCCGCGTGAACCGGCGCACCGAGTTCAAGGTCATCCGGCAGTGAGGCGCACAGGACACCCGGTACGGATGCGGCACACAGGGTTCGCCCTCCTCGCGGCGATGATGGTCACAGGGCCGCTGCTCGCACAGCAGCGGCCCCATTACACGCAGTATGTGCTGAACCAGTACATCCTGAACCCGGCCCTGTCGGGCATCGAGAACTACACCGACGTACGGGCCAGCCACCGTCACCAGTGGGTAGGCATCCAGGACGCGCCGGTGACCACCTACCTCACGGTGCAGACGCCCTTGGGCAAGAAGGACCTCCGAAGCACGGCGACCTCCTTCAGCGGCCCCTCCGTCAACCCGCGGGGTCGCCAGTACTGGACAGACTACCTCGCCGCCGAGCCGCACCACGGCATCGGTCTGCAGGTATTGAACGACAGGACGGGCCCGCTGTCGCGCTTCTCAGCCATGGCCACCTACGCCTACCATATCGGCCTCTCGGCCCGCACCAACCTGGCGGCCGGCTTCGGCGCCGGCATCGAGCGCTTCTCGCTGGACGGCTCCCGACTCAACTTCGGCACGCCCAACATCGACCCCGCCCTCGCCTCCAGCGCCGTCATCAACCGGATACGGCCCGACATGAGCGCTGGACTCTATCTCTATTCGGCCGCCTTCTTCGCCGGGGTGTCCGTCCAACAGTTCGTGCCCGACAACATCAGCTTCGCCAACAACACCGTCGCCCCCGTCAAGGGACGTCTCGTGCCCCATGTCTTCGCCACGGCCGGCTTCCGGTTCCTCGTCGGCGAGGATCTCAACATGGTCCCTTCCGTGATGGTGAAGTCGGTGAGCACCCTGCCGCCCTCCGTCGACGCCAACCTCAAACTGCAGTACCGCGACCTCCTGTGGATGGGGGCCTCCTACCGGCATGCCGACGGCTTCGCCGGGATGCTGGGGCTGAACATCTCCAGCAGCCTCAACGTCGGCTACGCGTTCGACTACACGACCTCGCAACTCAATGCCTTCACCAAGGGCACCCATGAGGTGCTCGTCGGGTTCCTCATCGGCAGCCGGTTCGAGGAGAAATGCCCGCGCAACGTCTGGTGAGGGATAGCTGCCTCCTCCCATGCCATCCCGCAAGCCCATGGACGAATCCCCCGCATCCCTGCAGCCGGTGCCGGCGGCCGTCTACCGGAAGGTCATGTGGCGGATCATGCCCGTCCTCTTCGGCGGCTATATCCTCGCGTACCTCGACAGGGTCAACGTCGGCTTCGCCAAGCTGGGGATGCGGGAGGAGCCCTGGTTCTCGGATGCGGTGTTTGCGACGGGGTCGGGCATCTTCTTCATCGGCTACCTGCTCTTCGAGGTCCCGGGCAACCTCATCCTTCACCGCGTCGGCGCCCGCGTCTGGATCACGCGCATCATGGTGAGCTGGGGGCTCGTGTCGTCGTTGCTGGCCTTCAGCGGCGGCCCCGCCAGCTTCTACGCGCTGCGCTTCCTGCTGGGGGCGGCCGAGGCGGGCTTCTTTCCCGGCATCATCCTGTACCTCACCTACTGGTTCCCGGCGCACTACCGGGCCCGCATCGTGGCGATGTTCATGACGGCCGTGGCCTTTGCGGGGATCTTCGGCTCCCCCGTCTCGGGCTGGATCCTGGAGCGGGCGGCAGCCTGGGCGGGCCCCAGACCCTGGCAGTGGCTGTTCCTTGTCGAGGGGGTCCCCAGCATCCTCATGGGGCTGACCCTTCCCTGGCTGCTGACCGACAGGCCGTCGGTGGCCCGCTGGCTGTCGGAGGCGGAAAAGGCGGTCATCCGGCGCGACATCGAGGCGGAAGAGGCCGCCAAGCAGGCAGCCGGCGTTCCGAAGGCCCGCCTGGCCGACGCCATCCGCTCGCCCATGCTCTGGCTATGCTGCCTCATCTATGTCACCTTCACGATCGGTCTCTATGGCGTCTCCTTCTGGATGCCGCAGATCATCCAGAGCACGATCTCGCAGGACAGCTTTGAGGTCGGCCTCTTTGCCGCAATCCCTTGGACCTGTGCGGCCTTGGGCATGGTATGGTTCGGGACCCGGTCCGACCGTACCGGGGAGCGGCGATGGCACCTCTCCATCGCGGCCTGGGCGGGGATGCTGGCCTTCCTCGCCAGTGCGGCCTGGGTCGAAAGGCCCGTCCCGATCCTCCTGGCACTCTCCCTGGGCACGACGGCTGTCATGTGCGTTGTCTCGGGCTTCTGGACGCTGCCGTCGGCCCTGCTGAGCGGGACGGCCATGGCGGCGGGACTGGCGCTGGTGAACTCGGTGGGCAACCTCGGCGGATACCTGAGCCCGGAACTCTTCGCCTGGCTGAAGGCCCGGCACGGGCTGGGGGCGGGACTGGCCTTCGTGGGCCTGTCGCTGGGCCTGGGCGGACTGCTCAACGCGTATGCCTGGGGGCGCCGGGCGGTCAATGCCTCCAGGTGACCGACCACACGTAATTCATCAGCGACGACTTCAGCTCGAAGTATCTCCGTTCCACCTGCCGCACTTCGTCGCGCAGCCGCTCCTGCCGGTTGATGGTCCGCATCCCGAAGCCCTGTTTGCGTCCGTTGCTGCGTTCCCTCAGGAATCCGATCTGCAGGGACAGGGCATCGCGCAGCCGCTGCATGCAGTCGCACTGCGCCCGGATGGCCTGGCGCAGCGCATCGGCGTGTGCGAGCATCTCGCCGTCCGCCTCGCGCCGGTCGTGCTGCGTGCGGTCCAGCAGGCCCGTCAGGTCGGGGAGCTGCTGTTGCTGCCGTCCGATCAGGTCGTGCCATGCATCGAGCTCTTTCACATAGGCATCGGCATGCTCCAGGTACATGGCGGGGTGTTTCAGGTCAGCGGTGCGGGGGCTCGGCCCGGTGCGCCGGCACCCGGGGGCATCGCACCCGAAGGTACGCCGCCCCTGCGGCCGTTGCCGTTCCGCGGCTTGCATACCGGCGCGTCCCGACGAAGTTGAAAGGTGTTTTCACGCGCCCTTAACAGCAGGGTCCGCCGTCTGCCGGCCGGATGGCATGCCGTTTGGCCTGCAACAGGAGGGCCGGCGCAAACCGGTCCGCAGCCCCCATGAAGCATTCCCTCGCATCGCTCCTGCCCGTCGTGCTGATCGGCCTCACGGCCGCTGTCCGTGCACAGGAGCCCGGGTCGGTGAGGCTCGACATCCGCGTCATCGACAACCGGGGCCGCGGCCTGGCGGGCCTTCCCGTGGTCCTTCGGGAGCGGGCGACGGCGACGGAGCTGACGGCCCGTACCGATGCCCGGGGGGGCGCAGCCTTCCACCTCTCAACCGGCGACGAGTGGCTGGTGTACGTCGAGGGGCGGCGCCATGGTCGCGATGTCATCACCGTCCGAGAGGGTGTGACGGCCGAGCAGTCGCTGCTCATCACGCACGACCCGGCCTACGACGACCGGATCGCGCGCCAGTCGTTCCGCCGCGACACGCTCACGGTGACGGATATGCGCGGCATGGCCGTCCCGGCACGATCCCTGCCGGGGCATACCCTCTTGGAGGTGCTGGTCCGCAACGGCGACGATGTCGGCCAGCCCGGGCTGAAGGTGCGCGTGGTCGACCTGTCGGCCTCCCGCGCCTGGCTGGGGATGTCCGACGCGGCAGGCAGGGTGATGTTCCACCTGCCCGTCGGCAGGGCCTACGACATCGACGTGGAGGACCAGCTCAATGCGGCCTGGTTCGATCCCGGGTCGATGGGGGAGGGGCTGTCGATGACCGGCCTGTTGGCGCTGACCTATGACCGGTACCGGGTCCGGGAGCAGCGGCGGGGCGACACGACCCGGCAGTGGGTGGCTCCCGGCGAGCCGATGCGGCATTCCAAGGCGCTCCTTCGGCTGCATGTCGAACGCGACGGGGCACCGGCCGCAGGGGAGAAGGTATACGTCAACGACGCAGGGTCCTCGCAGGTGTGGGAGTCTGTGACCGACGCGGCCGGCCATACGGCCTTCGTCCTGCCCTTCGGGCATCGCTACCTCGTGCATTTCCGCTTCCAGCGCGACGTGGAGGCGGTCGACTTCATCGCTGCCCGGAAGCAGGCCGAGGCGGAGCTCTCGCTCGAGTACCTGCCCGACCCTGCCATGGAGCACCCGGAGCGCTACGTGCCGCAGCAATGGCGTACCGGTCTCTGGCCCTTCGACCGCTACCGGCGGATCCCCTATCCCGATGCCAGCGCACCAGGCGGGGCGATGCTCACCGTACGGGGCGCCGGTCCCTTGCGGGCGGGCCACCTGTCGGGCATCCTGCAGGCAGGGCTGCGGATACCGGCCATCGCCGAGTCGTCCGTCGGGCCCCTGAACCTCGGCCTGGTGCTCGACATCAGCGGCTCCATGGCCTCCGACGACAACATCGAGCGCATGAAGGCCGGCGTGGTCCGCCTGCTGGAAGGGCTTCGGCCCGACGATATCGTATCCATCACGCTGTTCGACGACAAGCCCGAACTGCTCGTGCCGGCCCGGCGCCTGGGGTCCGACCGGCGGGCCATCACAGCGCTGGTGCGCAGCCTGGGACCGCGCGGCGGTACCCTCGTCTCGGCGGCCCTCCGGATCGCCGCCCAACAGGTCAGGTCACGCCAGGCGGGCGGGGGAAGCCCCTTCCTCGTGCTGGTCACCGACGGGTATGTCTCCGACGACCCCGACTCGGTCGTGCATCTCCTCCGCACATGGCTTCCCGGACTGCCCTGCATCACCGTCGGCACCGGCGCCGGCTGCCATGCCGGCTTCCTGGAACGTGTCGCCGCCCTCTCGGGCCGCCAGCCCGTGGTCGTGACGGGCGACCCGCCAGGGGTGCAGCTGTCGCGGAAGGTCTTCGCGAAGGTCGAGCCGGTGGCTTCGGATATGCGTATCCGTTATATGCTCCCGCCGGGATTGACGGTCGTCGGAAGGCATGGCGGGCGCTACGACACGCTGACGCGGACCGTCGTGCTCAGCGCAGCGTCCGCCTATGCCGAGGAGGAGTTCACCTCCCTCCTCGGCCTGGCCCGGGCTCCCGGCTACCGGGGCGGCAGGGTGGGCGTCGTCGCAAGCTGGTACGACCACCGGCTGCGGCGGCGCGACAGCGTCCTGCGCTGGGTGGACCCCTTCGCGCCGGCAGCGCCCGACCTGACAGCGGATGTCAGACGCCTCTATGCGATGGCGGGGGGCATGGCCTCGCTGGAGCGGATGGTGCAGGCGGGCCTGAGGCGCGATTTCGACCCCGCCATCGCGTCACTACAGGACGGTCTCAAGACGATCGATGCGCTCCAGCCTGCCGGGGCGGTGCGGGATGCGGAGGTCGTCGGGCTGAGGGCCATTCTGGAGGAGTGTCTTTCCATCATGCGCGAAATCAGGCGGAAATCGCTGCTGCCGCACTGACCACGGTTCGGATGGTGTCCTTGTACAGGCATGCGATGACTGGCATTTCGCTCGCAAGCGCATACATTCTGACAAACGGTCCTCCATGGAAGGTCATCATATGCATGGCCGCGCCTGTTGTAGGGTGCTGTTGCAGGTGGATCGCAGTTGTCCGTTGCCTTTCCCGCCTCGGTGCCGAAGTCGGCCCCGGGCAAGGATCAGGAGGTGTCGGCCGCCATCCGAAAGGATGTCGAGGCGGCATATGCACCGCTGGCGGCTGTGCTGAAGTTTGGAAAGGCATTTGCCGATCGGCTGTCGGGTGATCTGAAGGGGGCTTCGACGGAAAAGGACCGGGCGAGGCGGAAAGCCGCGCTGGATGCCTTTTCTGCCAAGTATGCCGCCGACTATGGGAAATTCGCCGCAAAGTCCGGTCTGCGCAAGGACCAGCTGTTCTCATCGCTCGGGGGACTTCCGTCCCCGGCTTACTGAAGGGTTGACATGGAATGTGTACTTTCAATTAAACACAAAAAATGAAAAAACTGCATAGCATGGCCAGGCGGCGCATACCCAATGTATTCGGCTACGCCACGATCCTGCTGCTCCTGTCCATGACCGCCGCCGCGCAGAATAATCCTGGTTCTGAGGAATCCGAATTCGCCGCGATCCGCAAGGAGATCGAGGCCTTCTACGCCCCTATGGAATCAGCACTCAAGTCTGAAAAGGGCTTCTACGATCGTCTGACGGACGAGTTGAAGGCGGCTTCATCGGAAAAGGACCCTGCCAGGCGCAAGGCCGCACTTGCCGCATATGCTTCGAGGAATGCCGCCGAGTATGGAAAGTTTGTTGCTAAGGCCGGTCTCCGAATGGAACAGTTCGTATCCGGACTCAACACGCGCTACTAGGCTTATGATTTCCGGGCGGCCAACACCTATGGCATCGTTTTCGGCAAGAAGCGGCCCAAGAGACCGACCAAGCCGGGAACACCCAACTCGGCTGGCGGTGTCCGTACCTTGCCGCTATCCTTCAATATGGTCAGGGATGAGGACTGCGGGGGGAATGCGGGTGGATATGTGATGACCCGCGATCGAAGCCTGAAGGCGTTCAACTGGGCCGGCTTGGCAGGAGGCTGCACCATCGGTGCCGAACTAATCCATCAAGGCACCCTGCCCGCCACTGCCCGTAACATCAAATTACTTGTGTACTACACGATAGCGGTCGAGGGTTCTGCGATCGGCATCCTGGGTGCTGCAATCTCCAGGGCCTCTGGCAATGTCTCAACAAAGGCCGACAACCGGAATATCGATTTTGATTGGCAGGGCTGCTACGAGAGCGCGATAGCCCCGTTCTTATGGTCCGCAAACTACAGTGATGGGGTCGATCAGATGTACGAGGTCGACCTCGCCGGCTATCTGGGCAAGCAGTTGAAGTTGAGTTCGAGAGTAAGCACACATTCCACAGCCTACTTATGCTGTGGGACCGGTGCCAATGCAGATATGAATTTCATCAAGGCCGAACTCGTCATCGTCGATTAACCCACGCTGTCGAGGCTCGGAGCGGTTCCTTCATCGGAGCCCAGGACCATGGGGACGTTAAGTTCAGAGGGTGTGGGCTATCCCACTGTTGTCAGGATCTGCTCCGCGAACTTTCGCGTCACGATGAACCGCTGACCGTTGCCCACTACCTCGATGGAGTGGTCGAAACTATTGTGGAGGACCACTTCCAGCCGCGTGTGGATGGCGATGCCCAGCCGGTCGGCCTGCTGCAGGAAGGCGGCCGAGTGGTCGCTGACCGAGCTGACGATGCAGACGCTGCCCTCGGGCCTGTCGGCCAGTGTCACCCCCCTGGCGCCCTCGATGCGTCCCTGCCGGTCAGGGATGGGGTCGCCGTGCGGGTCGTGCTTGGGATGGCCCAGGAGGGCCTCGATGCCGTCGATCAGTTTGGGGGAGCTGATATGCTCGAGCTGTTCGGCCACTTCATGCACCTCGTCCCAGCTGAAGCCGAGTTTCTCGTGCAGGAAGGTCTCCCACAGGCGGTGTTTGCGGACGACCTCCACCGCCTGTCGGCGCCCCCCTGCTGTAAGCGTGATGCGGCCATACCGTTCGTGGCTCACCAGCCGCTTCTCCTTCAACCGCTTCAGCATCCCGTTCACCGTCGCCGGCTTCACCCCGAGGTGGGCGGCCAGCTCGTTGGTGCCCGTGTCGCCCGCCGGCCCGCAGAGCCGGAAAAGCCCCTTCAGATAGTTCTCTTCCGTGACCGACAACATGGGGTGAAACTACGGCAAAGGACGACCTGCTGAAAATGAAATTGTTAGTATGGACTAACATGATTAATTTTGTCATCCAATGAATTTTTCGAAGGGTGTACGCACTTGCTGGGTCCTGTCCTTGTTACTGGGTCTTGTCGGCCCGGTGGGGGGGCAGTCGCTCGTGCCCCGGCGCGCTGCGGTCGACACCGTCCGTCAGCTCGACGAGGTGGTGGTGACGGGCACGCGTACGGCCCGGCGGCGCAGCGAGAGTCCCGTCCTGGTGCGGGTGCTCGACCGCCGCGCGCTGCAGTCGCTCCCTGCGACGGCGCTCTCGGACGCGCTCTCGTTCCAGCCCGGCCTGCGGGTGGAGGTGGCCTGTCAGACCTGTAACTACACGCAGTTGCGGATGAGCGGGCTCCCGGGGGCCTATTCGCAGGTGCTTGTCAACGGCCGTCCGCTGTTCAGTCCGCTGTTGGGCCTCTACGGCCTCGAGCAGCTGCCGGCCGAGCTCGTCGAGCGGGTGGAGGTGGTGCGTGGCGGCGGATCGTCGCTCTACGGCTCTTCCGCGATCGGGGGCACGGTCAACATCATCACGCGTCAGCCCGACCGCAGCGGCACCTCCCTGCACAGCCAGTACCAGTCGGTCGGCGGGCGGGCCGGCGACCTCGTCGCATCGGTCCGCAGCGCCCATGTCAGGTCCGACGGGAAGGCGGGCCTCAGCCTCCTCGCCAGCCGTCGCGACCGACAGTGGTACGATGCCAATGCGGACGGCTTCTCGGAGGTGCCCCGCACGCGCATGGGCACGGTCGGTGCCAACCTGTACCTCGCCCCGCGCTCCGGGCGACGGCTGGAGGCTTCGCTGGCCTACATGGGCGAGGGCAGGCGGGGGGGTGAGCTGACGGACAGGCCCGCAGCGGCCGCCGCGCAGGCGGAAGACCGCCGCCATGGCACCTGGACGGGCAGTGTCGACTACCGCCATCGGATGCGGGGCGGGCGCTTCGAGTTCAACGCCTACGCCGGCGGGCAGCAGGTCAGGCGCGACCATTACACGGGCATCCTGCCGCTCGACAGCCTGGCCCAGCGCACCCACCTGGCCCGGCCGCCCCTGGGCGGCTCCCTGTCGCGCACCCTGCAGGCCGGCGCCCAGCTCAACGTCCACCTGCGGTCCGACAGCCTCGGCCGGCACACGCTCACGGCCGGTGTCGAAGCGCTGCGAGAGACGGTCGCCGACAGCATCCCCGCCTATGCCTTCCACATCCGTCAGACGACGCGCGACATGGGACTGTTCCTGCAGAGCGACTGGTCGCCCGCACCCCGCTGGAACCTGCTGACCGGCGTCCGCGCCGACCTCCACAACCTCGTCCCCGGCAGGGTCATCGCCAGCCCCCGCGCCGCCCTGCTCTTCCGTCCCCGTCCCACCCGACAGCTCCGCCTCGGCTACGGCGCCGGCTTCCGCGCACCCCAGGCCTTCGACACCGACCTCCACATGGCCTTCGCCGGCGGCGGCGTCTCCCGCATCCGGATCGACCCTGCCCTCCGCGAGGAACGCTCCCGCAGCCTCAACCTCTCCTGGAACGCCGACCATGCCGGGGCCGACCGCATCCTGGGCTACACCCTCGAAGCCTTCCATACCCGGCTCGCCGATGCCTTCACCCTCGAGAACGAAGGCCGTGACGCCTTCGGCGAAGTCTTCCGCAAACGCAACGGCGGTGATGCCGTTGTGACGGGCCTCACGGCCGAACTCCGCGCAGAACGGCGCGGCCGCCTGCGCTGGGAGGCCTCCCTCACCTGGCAGCGCAGCCGCTACGCCGAGCCCGTCACCGTCGTCGACGGACTGGCACCCCGGCGCGACTTCCTCCGCACACCCGACCTCTACGGCTACAGTACCCTCTCGCTCATCCTCCGGGGGCGTTGGACCCTCGGCCTCAGCCAGGTCTTCACCGGCCCCATGGTGCTGGCCCATTTCGCCGGAGGCAGCGACATCCCCGCCGACCGGGTCGTCACCTCCCGCCCCTTCCTCGAACACCACCTGCGGGTCGACAGGCCCCTGGCGCTCTTCCGCGACGCCCTCCGCCTCGACCTCTTCGCGGGCCTCCGCAACCTGACCAACGCGTACCAGTCCGACTTCGACCGCGGGCCGCACCGCGACAGCAACTACGTCTACGGTCCCGCCCTCCCGAGGAGCCTCTTCGCCGGCCTCCGTTGCCGGTTCGACTGAATCCCCCGCCGCCCGTCCGGCCCTTTCAAGTTCCATGACCCTGACGCCGGTCATGGGCAAGGCCCCGTTGCCGGGCGCAACTTTGTCTGCAAGCCCATCCCACCTGAAACCGCAGACCATGAACCCGACCCCATCGACCCCGGAGGCGCCTACGGCCGCCCTCCCCCGCCCCCTGCCCCTGGTGCGCCAGCGGCAATCCCTCGGATACGAGTACCCCGAGACGAGGGCACTTGTGTAACGGGTGGAGGCGGCCGCCCTCCGCACCCGGGAACGCGGAGAGGCGGCCCTGCCCGGCCTGGCCATCTCGGAGGCGCAATGGTGCAAGGGGGCGCCCTTCGTCTTCGTCCTCGACCTGCAGGGGATGATGCTGGTGCACCCCGACCCCGTCATGCGCGGCTGGAACCAGCTGGGCTACCGCGACCTCGACGGGCGGCCCTTCGTCAGGGCCATCCTCGACGCCGTCACCCATGCGCCCGACATCACCGAAGGATGGGTACACGGCCGGTTTCCCGTCCCGGACGGGGTGATGCCACGCTGGGTGAGCACCTTCGCCCGCAAGGTCGGAACCCGCGGCGGACAGGAATTCGTCGTCTGCAGCGGCATGTTCAACGACCGCATGGAGCGGGCCTTTGTGGTCGACATGGTCCACCATGCCGTCAGCGAGGTGGAACGCATGGGTGTCCAGACCTTCACCTGGCTGCGCGACCCGCTGGGGCCCTGGCTGGTGAAGGACGCCCATGTCTTCGTCACCGACATGGACGCGGTGGCCATCGTGGAGCCCGAGTTCCCCATGCTGGAAGGGGTGAAACTGATCGACCAGCGCGATGCGGCAGGGGTGACTTTCTACCGCGAGATGCTGCGCGTCGTCGCGGACCGGGGCGAAAGCTGGGTCGACCACCTGTGGTAGCGGCCCGGCGAGGGTGGCCTGCGCCGCAAGTCGGACTTCGTACGCCGGGCGACACTGGGTTCGCTGCGCTTTGTCGTGGGCTGCGCTGTCTACCTCCCCGGTCCGCCGGCCGCCCTGCCGGTACGCCCGGCGCCGACGCCCGACGCTCTCGTCGCCCTCGTGCGGGAGGCCGCCCAGCGACTGTCGCGGGAGGGTGAAGGTGCGTATGACGCCCTAAGCCGCAAGGGCTCGCGCTGGTTCCGGGACGATAGTTATGTCTTCGTCTTCACGACCGACGGCCGACGTGTGGTACACCCCGCCGAACCCGAGTCGGAGGGCCGCAACGACATCGGCCTGCGCGATGCCGAGGGCCGCCCCATCGTTCGGATCATCGTCGACGCCGCCCTCTCGCCCGAAGGTGGCGGATGGGTGCACTACCTCTACCCCGAACCCGGCGGCATCATTCCGGTGTGGAAGTCGAGCTACGTCCGCAGGGTCGCCTACCCCGACGGACAGGTCCGCATCGTCGGCAGCGGCATCTACCGCATGCGCATGGAGGCCAGCCTGGTGGAGGACCTCGTGAAGCGCGCCGCCCTCCTCGTCGCGGCCGAGGGGCGTAGGGCCTTCCCCCTCCTGCGCGACCGCAAGGGACCCTTCGCCTTCATGGACACCTACGTGTTCGTCGAGACGCCCTCCGGCCTCGAACTCGTCAACCCGGTGCACCCCTTCCTCGAAGGACGGTACCTGCTCGGCATGCGCGACCTCGGCGGACACGACCTCGTCAGGGAGGAGATCGACGCGGCCGTCCGCCAGGGAGAGACCTGGGTGGAGGGCACCTGGTACCGGCCGGGCGACAACGTCCCCGCCCGGAAGAACACCTATGTCCGCCGCACCGTCCACGACGGGGAGGTGTTCATCGTGGGCTCGGGATACTATCCGGAGGACTGATTGGCGAGCCCGCGCTTGAGGACGGCCGCCGTCCGGTGTTCGCCCTTGTGGCTCCAGCCGGGGGGCATGAAGAGGTAGCGAAGCTTGTTCCACAACCCCGGGGCAGCGATCACATCCCTGGCCAGTTCGACGAATTCGCCGAAGTAGGCGTCGAGGAAGCTGTCCTTCCGCATCCGGCGGGTGATGCCGTAGTCGGGCTTCTCATCGGCCCGTTCGGGCTGGTAGGTGCCGAAGGTCCTGTCCCAGATGTTCAGCAGGTTGCCGTAGTTGGTATCGATGTACCGGGGATTGCGGGCATGGTGCACCCGGTGGTGCGACGGGGTGAGGATGTACCGGCCCAGACGGCCCAGGTCGGCCTTGCGCAGCATCGTATCGCCGATGTGGATGAAGGATCCCCAGGTGCCGTCGATGAACATGATCACGGCCAGCATCGGCGGTGGAACGCCGAGCAGGATGCAGACCGTCGTCCGGATCAGGTCGGCATAGGGCGCCTCCAGGAAGAAATGGGCGTGCGACACCATCAGGTGCATGCTCTCCGGGGCGTGGTGCGTCGAATGTAGGCACCAGAAGAGCCGGACCTTGTGCCCCAGCCAGTGGTAGAGGTAGTGGCCCAGCTCCCAGACGACGTAGCCGGCCAGCAGGCCCCAGGCGTTGAAAGGGAGCAGGAAGAGCCGGTGCGGCTCGAAGAAACCGATGCAGATGCCCACCATGCCGATCGACAGGAAACGCCCCGCCACCGCGTTGAAGACATAGGTGAGGAAGGGTACCTTGTAGGATACCACCTCGAAGCGTCGGTACAGGACCCCGCGGGCGAACTCCAGCAACAGCGTCAGCGGGATCAGCGGACCGACCATCGCCAAGAGGCCGTCCCAGGTGAGCAGCCGGGCATAGTCGCCCGACCCGATGATCGACTGGAGGCCGCCCCATCCGAAGAACGACCTGAGCTGTCCCATAATGTCCGATACGATGCGCATTGGCTGGCTTTTATCGACGGAAACTAGTCATTCCTACGCAATGTAGGCGGCATGGTATTCCGCGTTTCCTGCATAATCTGTAGATAAAATTTCATCAGACGCATAATATTTTCGTTATATTGCACCTATCGCGCATAGGGTTGGCCTGTCAGGGGGGTCCGGGGTTCCAAAAATGGGCTTCGAATGACCGTCAGGCCCTCGGTGACGCGGTCAACGTACCCTCTATGAACACGTTTACCACCGCCCGGAAGGGCGAGAGTCGGCTTGCATCCGACCCTGGCGCCAGCGTCGCGATGCAGAAGGTCGGCGCCGACTACGACCAAGCCATCCGTCAGGGTCTATCCTTCCTGCGTTCCCGTCAGCGGCGCAGCGGCGGCTTCTACGTCTATCGGGCGGCCTCCCTCGGCTTCGAGAACTGGGCGTTGCGCCACACTTCCCTCGAAGGGTTCCCTGTCGCGTTCAGCAACGAGGGCGACCAGTTGCTTCCGGCGCTGAGCATCGGCCATTCGCTCCTCCACCTCCGGGGCTGCGAGAAGGCGGAGTGGATACTTCGCAAGATCACGCGCTACGTCGTCGAGAACCGCCTGCCCGGCCGGCTGTGGAAGAACAACCGCAGCAAGGACGGCAGCATCCGGGCGACACCTGTCGACCTGCAGACGACGGCCAAGGCCCTCACCTTCCTCCGTCAGGTGGGCGAGCCGGTGAAGGTGCCCGGCGCCACGCTGTTGAGCAACCGCGATGCCCGTGGGCTCTTCCACACGTACTTGGCGCCCCGACTGCGACGGGGCGGCTCCCCGGGGTACTGGTCGGCGGCGCTCGGTCTGATGGGCAACCGCGCCGTCATGGCCCTTTTCGGGAAGGCGCGCGCTTTCGATCGGGACGACATTTCCGTACCGCTCAACACCTACCTATTGCCGGTGCTGGGGCCTTGTCCGGCGGCGGCACCCGTCCTGGGCGCCATCCGCGACCTGCTGTTGAAGGGGGAGGAGGGCGACCACTACGGCTGGTACCGCGACCCCTTCACCGTCTATCGCATCCTTTCCGGCGCCTTTCGGCTCGGCGTGTCGGAGATCGGCGATCACCGCGAGACCATCCGCGAACGCGTCATCGCCCGCCTGCGACCTGACGGCTCCTTTAATGGCGAGGTGACCGACACCGCCCGCGCCATCTGCATCCTCCTCGACTTCGGCTTTGCCGATGCCGGTCTCCTGCGGAGCGCCCTGTGGCTCGTCTCCCGGCAGAACGGCGACGGAAGCTGGGACAAAAGGGCCTGCTATTTCGATGCCGGCAAGTCCGACACGGTGGTGGCCTATGGTTCGGAGGACATCGTCACCGCCCTCTGCCTGGAAGCCATCGGCCGCTGCAAGGCGAGCTTCCTGCCGGGGGCTGGCGTCTAGGGCCTCGTCTTCCGTCGCCACGCGGCCTTCCCTCCACTGTAGGCCTCTTCGATGGCGGCCTTCCGGAAGGCGACCATGCGTCCGACGAGCTCCTCGGGCAAGGGTCGGTCGAGCGGGAACTGTACGGAGCCCTTTCCCGACCGATAGGCCGACAGTTCGGCCGCAAATGCCTCATGGGTGATGGGCAGGGCATAGAGTCCCACGTGTGCGGCATGACCGGCGAAATAGGCCAGTGGCTTCCCCCTGTACCGGTATGCCGGCATCCCGTAGGAGATGCCTTCCTCCGCCTCCGGCACGGTCTCGAGGATGATGCGGCGCAGGGTCTCCAGCCGGGTCCGCACCGCGGCCGGCTGCCCCGCCAGGTACGCGTCCACGTCCTGTGGTTTGGGTTTGGCATCCATGGGGCATAAGGTACGCGCTGCCCCGTATCCGGCCATCTGCCGCCGGCGTCCGTCGGGTCATCGCTTCCGGGGGGTGTTGGGTATCGTCGGTCGCCGACCCGTCATCTGTCAGGCGCACCCGGATCTGCCATGCATATGTCGCTTCTTGCTTACATTTAGCGAAACAACCCGCATGAAACGACTGCTGTTGCCCGCGCTCCTGTCCGTGCTATCGTTGCCGATCGCGGCGACCGCCCAGCCGGAGCCTGTCGATGCGGCGATGGTGGCCCGCATCCGCGAGGAGGGGCTCACGCGTTCCCAGGTCATGGACATCGCCTTCCGGCTGACCGACATCCCGGGTCCCCGGCTCGCCAACTCGCCCGGCTACGCGCGTGCGGCGGCCTATGCCGTGGAGCAGATGGCCGGATGGGGGCTTTCGGGCGCGCGCCAGGAGGCCTGGGGCGAGTTCGGCAAGGGGTGGGAGTTGCAGCACATGTACCTCGCCATGACGGCGCCCTATTACAAGCCCATCATGGCCTATCCGAAGACCTGGACGGCGGGCATGCGTCGCCAGCGGTCGGCCGACCTCCTCGTCGTCGACGTTCGCGACACCTCCGCCCTGCAGGCCTACAAGGGCCGGCTTCGCGGGAAGATCCTGATCCCCGACATGCCGGTGAAGTATGAGCACAGCTTCCGTCCGGATGCGGAGCGGTATGCCGAGGAGCAGCTGGAGCGGATGTCGCAGGCCAGGGGAGGGGCGCAGCAGCGTCAGCCCCGCGACACCGCGCAGATGCGGCGCATGCGGGAGCAGATGATGCGGGGCGTCGGCCCGCAGCGGGCCATCAACCTCCTCAAGGAGATGGCGAGGGCCGAGGGGGCCCTGGCCATCCTCACCAGCTCGGCGCGCAACCACGACGGCACCGTCTTCGCCCAGGGCGGCGGCTCCTACAAGGGCACCGACCCGGGCAACTTCCTCGACATGGCCCTGGGGCTGGAGGACTACAACACACTGCTCCGGCTCGCCAAGGCGGGCGTGCCGGTGCGGATGGACGTGGACGTCCGCACCCGCTTCCAGACGGCCGACCTGCAGGGCTATAACGTCATCGCCGAGATACCGGGTACGGACCCGCTCCTGAAGGAGGAGGTGGTGATGGTGGGCGCGCACCTCGACTCGTGGCAGGCGGGCACCGGCGCCACCGACAACGCCGCCGGCTCGGCCGTGATGATGGAGGCCATGCGCATCCTCAAGGCCCTCGGCGTGTCGCCGCGCCGCACCATCCGCATCGGCCTCTGGAGCGCCGAGGAACAGGGCCTCCTGGGCTCGCGCGGCTATGTGGCAGGCACCTTCGGCGGCATCCCGGGGCGGCCCCGGACAACCGCGCACGACAAGTTCTCCGGCTATTTCAACATCGACAACGGCACCGGCCGCATCCGCGGCATCTACCTGCAGGGCAACGAGGCCTGCCGCCCCATCTTCTCGGCCTGGCTGGAACCCTTCCGCGACCTGGGCGCCACCACCGTGACCATCTCCAACACCGGCGGCACCGACCACCAGTCGTTCGACGCGGCCGGACTGCCCGGCTTCCAGTTCATCCAGGACCCCATCGAATACGACACGCGCACGCACCACAGCAACATGGACCTCTACGACCACCTCGTCGAGGCCGACCTGAAGCAGATCGCCACCATCGTGGCCTCCTTCGTCTACCATGCGGCGCAGCGCGATGCGAAACTCCCGAGGAAGTGACGGGCAGTCAATCCTCTGGACGGCAGCGTCCCGGCAGCTGCCATCCGCAACCATACACAGACCCCGACAACCGACAGCCATGAACCTGAGCAAGCTCCACCAGGCGGCCTGGGCCCTCGCCGCCGCATCGCTGGCCGCCACGGCCTATTTCGCCCTCAGCGGCCGCCTTGCGGAGGCGGGCCCGCTGGCGACGGCCTTCTTCGCCGCCCTGGCCCTGGCCTTCCGCAGCCGCGAGGCCCTCAAGGGCTTCTCCTTCACGATGCTCATCTTCGCCGCCGTCACCCTCTCGCTCTACTACCCGCAGTATTTCACCGAATGGGGCGGCTTCAAGCTCTCGGGGCTGATCATCCCGCTGGTGCAGCTCATCATGTTCGGCATGGGCACCTCGATGAGCGTGCACGACTTCGCCGCCGTGGTGAAGTCGCCCAAGGGCGTGCTCATCGGCGTGGCCCTGCAGTTCCTCGTCATGCCCTCGCTGGGCTTCCTGCTGGCGAGCCTGAGCGGCTTCGAGCCCGAGGTGGCGGCCGGCATCATCCTGATCGGCTGTTCGCCGAGCGGGCTGGCGTCGAACGTCATGTCGTACCTCGCCAAGGCCAACGTGCCGCTCTCCCTGACGGTCACCGCCATCTGCACCCTCATCGCGCCGGTGATGACGCCCTTTCTGATGAAGCAGCTCGCCGGCACCTATGTGCAGATCGACATGTGGAAGATGATGCTCGACATCGCGAAGATGATCCTGCTGCCGATCGGGGCGGGCCTCGCCTTCAACCGGCTGTTCTCCGGCCGCATCGGCTGGCTCGACAGGGCCATGCCGCTGGTGTCGATGGGCTCCATCGCCATGATCATCGTGGTGATCACGGCGGCGGGGCGCGACAGCCTGCTGAGCATCGGCCCCCTGCTGGTGCTGCTGGTGCTGGTGCACAACACGACGGGCTACCTGCTGGGCTTCTGGCTGTCGCGCCTGCTGGGCATGCCGGAGCGCGACAGCCGCACCGTCGCCCTCGAAGTGGGCATGCAGAACGGCGGCCTGGCCTCGGGCATCGCCAAGGAGATGGGGCGTATCGCCACGGTGGGACTGGCGGCGGCCGTCTTCGGCCCGCTGATGAACGTCACGGGCTCCATACTGGCCTCGTACTGGCACCGCCGTCCGCCCGCCGGCCACGGCGAGGGCGGGGCTGCCTGAGCCCTGCGCCTCAGAAGCCGCGCACCGCCGGGAGGATGACGGCGCTGGGCGTGGCGCCACCGTGCCGCACCGTCTGCTGCGCCACGCGGAGACGGGCGCTGCTGCCCAGGGGCTCGCCCGTGTTGGGGTTGCGGTCGAACTGGGGGAAGTTGCTGGAGGTGATGTCGATGCGGATGCGGTGGCCTTTCCGGAACACGTTGGCGGTGCCTGTCATCTCGATGTCGAAGGCGTAGGTCTTGCCCGGCGTCAACAGGCTGACCTTGTCGAGTCCCTGGTGGAAGCGGGCGCGCAGGATGCCTTCGGAGACGGGCATGGACCGCCCGTCCGGATGCACGTCGATCAGTTTCACCATCCAGTCGGTATCGGGCCCGTCGGTCGCCGCGAAGAGCTTCATGCGTACGGGCCCGGCGACGGCCAGGTCCTCCTGCAGCGCTTCCGAGGTGTAGACGAGCACGTCGTTCCTGGCCTCGAGGTGTCGTTGGTCGCGGGGGCCGGCCGGCGTGGGCGTCCCGCAGCAGTTGTTGCCGCCGAGGGTCGGCACGGGGTCGGCGGGGTCGTACCGGTAACGGTCATCCGAGGCGTTGGTCGGTGCGGTGAACGACAGGCTACCGCCGCCGGGCTTCGCCGCACCGGTGCCGCCGAGGTAGAGGGCCCTGTATTCGGTGCCGGGGACGGGCCAGTCCTTCTCGCCGCGCCATCTGTCGATGCCCATGTAGAAGAGGTTGACGGGGTCTTCGCGGTCGATGCCGTTGTCGATGCCCTTGAGGTACCTGTCGAAGAAGCGGATCTCCAGGTCGGTGTGGCTCATCATGGCATGTTCCCCAAAGGTCATCTCGCCGAAGGCGGTGCTGGCGCCGTGGCCCCAGGGGCCGATGGTCATGCGGGCCGCCTTGCGGGCCTCCGGGGTGGCGGCCTTGTTGCGCATGCCTACGTAGCCGTTGATGGTGCCGGGGAGGAAGATGTCGAACCAGCCGCCGAAGGTGTGGGCGGGCACGTCCATGCGGTGGAAGCGCTCCTCGTCGCTGACGGCCTTCCAGTAGGCGTCGTAGCTCTCGTGAAGGAGCCAGTCGCGGTAGTGCCCCACGGCGTAGCCGGCGCTGCGGAGGTCGCCGTCGCGCAGTGGCAGGTGGCGCAGCAGGGTGTCGTAGCGCAGGTTGGCGGGCGTGTAGGCCTCGGTGTGCCAGGACTGCGGCAGCATGATGCGGTTGGGCATGCGCACGACGCCCCAGCCGTAGTTGAAGCTGAGGCGGAAGGCCCCGCCCATCGTGATCCAGTTGGCGTAGATGTTGGTCGATGCGACCATCGGGAAGGCCGCCTTGAGGTGTGGCGGCCGCTCGCCCATCGCGCGCCACTGGTTATGGCCGAGGTAGCTGCCGCCCTGGGTGCCGACGCGCCCGTTGGAGAAGGGCTGGCGGGCGGCCCATTCGATGATGTCGTACCCGTCGCGGGCCTCGTCGCGGAAGGGCTCCCAGCGGCCCTCGCTCTCGTAGCGGCCGCGGGTGTCGACCATCACGACCGCGTAGCCGTGCCGCGCGAACTTGAACATGTCCTGGTGCAGGTTGATGCCTTCGCGCTGCACCCCGTAGCAGGTGCGCACCACCAGTGTCGGGTAGCGGCCGGCCGCCTCGGGGAGGTAGACGTCGCCGAAGAGGGTCACGTTGTCGCGCATGCGGATGGGCTGGTGGCGGAGGATGCGGACGCGCTCCTGCAGCGGATACGCGGGCGGGGCCTGCGACAGGGACGGGAGGGGCGCGCCGGGGCCGCCGCCGAGGAGCGCGAGCATCGTGAATACGCGGGTGTACAGCGGTCTCATGCAGATCCGGTTTGAAGGTTCGGGGTGGCAGGATGCCTTTGCTTGAATGAATATAACGATAAACCCATATTTTCAACATACGAACCGATAAACCCAAATCCAACAGCCGTGCCATCCCGGGGAATCCAGCCCATCCTGCTCGTCCTGGCCGCGATGTCGGCCGCCACCCTGCTGTTCGAAAGCTGCCGTCCTGCGGGCCTCCCGCCCGGCGACCCCGACAACGGGGGACTGCTGCTGCCCGGTGGGTTCGAGGCCGTCGTCGTGGTCGACTCCGTCGGCCGCGGGCGCCACCTGGCCGTGCGCGACAACGGCGACGTGTACATGAAGCTCCGCACGCCCGACTCGCTGGGGCGCGGCAGCGTCGCCCTGCGCGACCGCGACAACGACGGGAAGGCCGACGTGGTGCGGTACTTCGGCGACTACGCCGACACCGGCAACTACGGCAACGCCATGCGCATCCACCAGGGATACCTCTACTTCGCGACCGCCGGCGAGGTCTACCGCACCCGCCTCAACCCCTGGACGCTGGTGCCCACCGCCAAGTCCGAGTGCCTGCTGGTGGACGACTACAAGCGCGCCCGCTTCTCGCACATCGCCAAGCCCATCACCTTCGACGGGAAGGGCAACATGTACGTCCCCTTCGGCTCGCCCGGCGACGCCTGCCAGGTCAACGACCGTCAGCCCGGCTCGCCCGGACAGATGCCATGCCCCGAACTCGAGGAATACGCCGGTGTATGGCGCTTCAGCGACAGCCGCGCCGGCCAGCGGCAGCGCGACGGGGTGCGCTACGCCACCGGCATCCGCAGCATCGTCGGCATGACCTGGAACAGCCAGTCCGACGCGCTCTACGCCATGCAGCACGGGCGCGACGACTTCTACCGCACCTGGCCCCAGTACTATACCTCCTGGCACAGTGCGCTCCTGCCCTCCGAGGAGTTCCTGCGCGTCGACTCGGGCTCCGATGCCGGCTGGCCCTATTATTATTACGACCATATGCAGGGGAAGAAACTCCTCAACCCCGAATACGGCGGCGACGGCGTCCGGCAGGGCGACGGCGCCAAGCTCAACCAGCCCCTCATCGGCTTCCCCGGACATTTCGCGCCCAACGACATCCTCTTCTACACGGGCGACCAGTTCCCCGAACGCTACCGCCACGGCGCCTTCATCGCCTTCCATGGCTCCACCATCCGCGCGCCCTACCCGCAGGGCGGCTACTTCGTCGCCTTCGTCCCCTTCCGCGACGGCAAGCCCTCCGGACCCTGGGAGGTCTTCGCCGACGGCTTCGCCGGCGTCGACACCATCGTGTACACCAGCGACGCCCGCTACCGGCCATCGGGCCTCGCCCAGGGCCCCGACGGATCCCTCTACGTCACCGAGTCGGAGAAGGGCAAGGTCTGGCGCATCATGTACAAGGGCGACCGGAAGGCCTTCGGCGGGTCGCAGCTTGCCGCGATGCGTCAGCGCCAAGAGACCTCCGCCAACATCCGCACACCCGACAGCGTCCGCGACAACCTCTCCGTCAAGATGCTCGGCGAGGGCGCACAGCTCTACGGCCGCTACTGCGCCTCCTGCCACCAGGCCAACGGCAAGGGCGACGGCACGCGGTTCCCGCCGCTGGCAGGCTCCGACTGGGTCACGGGCGACAAGAAACGCCTTATCCAGGTCGTCGTCCACGGACTCTCCGGTCCCATCACCGTCAACGGCGTCGGCTACAACGAGGCCATGCCCGCCAATGGCTACCTGAGCGACCGTCAGCTGGCCGCCATCCTCAGCTATATCCGCAAGAGCTGGGGCAACGACGCCAGCTTCGTCACCACCAACGAGATCCCGCGCAACCGCCGCATGAAGGACAAACTCCCCAGGCCATGACGGGACTGCTGGCCGCCCTTTTCCTGCTGCAGGGGCTCTCCCCGCTGCCGGCAGAATCGACCGCCCCACCCGCCCGGTGGCAGGCCCTCCCGCCCGCCGCCCGTGCAGATCCCGCACCCGCCGTCCACCGCGTGCGGCGCCTCCGCAGGCCGCCCGCCATCGACGGCGACTGGGACAAGCCGGCCTGGGCAGGTGCCGAACCCCTCCGCATCGAGCGGCACATGGGCCCCCTGCCGGCCTTCACACCCACCGTCGAGGCCCGCCTCGGTTACGACAGCGACCATGTCTACGTCATCTTCCGCGTGCAGGACCGGCATGTCCGCAGCCTCGTGCAGGAAGTCAACGGCAATGTCTCGGGCGACTCCTGCGTCGAGTTCTTCTTCGCACCCGACGCATCGAGGCCGCTCTGCTACTTCAACCTCGAGGTGAACGCAGGCGGCACCCCCCTTATCTTCTACATCTCGAAGCCGATGAGCGAGCTGCAGCGCCTCCCGGCCGACGAGGTCGCACGCATCGGGATCGCCCATTCCATGCCGCGCATCGTCTGGCCCGAGGTCGAGGGGCCCGTCACCTGGACGGTCGAGTGCCGCATCCCCTTCGACCTGCTCGAACGCTACACCCCCGTGACGCGGCCCGCCCGCGGCCGTGCCTGGAAGGCCAACCTCTACAAGACGGGCAGCCGCACCTCCAATCCCAACTACATGACCTGGTCGTACGTCGACCACCCCCGGCCCAACTTCCACCTGCCGCAGTTTTTCGGCACCCTCGAATTCCGATGAGCCGGTCCCCCCGCACCCCCAAACCCATACCGCACGACATGAACAGAAGGAACCTCATCCGAACCCTCGGCGCCATGGGCCTTGCGGCCGAACTGCCCCTCGACGCCATGGCCGATGCCGGGCGGGCCTCCGTCACCGGGAAGGCTGACGGCAACATCTTCCGCTCCATCGGCGTCGAGCCGGTGATCAACTGCCGCGGGACCTTCACCATCATCGGCGGCTCCATCGAGCGGCCGGAAGTGCGTGCCGCGATGGAGGCCGCCTCGCAGCATTTCATCCAGTACGACGAGCTGGCCGAGGGCATCGGCCGGCGTCTGGCGGCCCTCACGGGCGTCGAATGGGGGATGGTGTCCTCCGGCTGCGCCGCCGGCCTGAAACACGTCGCCGCGGCCTGCGTCACGGGGGGCGACCCCGAGAAGCTCATCCGCATCCCCGACCTGACGGGGTTCGAGAAGACGGAGGTCGTCATCCCCGCCCGCTCCCGCAACATGTACGACCATTCGATCCGCAACATCGGCGTGCGCATCGTCGACGTCTCCACACCGCAGGAACTCGCCGACGCCCTGTCGCCCCGGACGGCGCTGGTGTACATGCTGGCCGACGAGCCCGGCCAGCGCGACAACCCGCTCTCCCTGGAGGCCATCGTCGCCCTGGCGAAGCCCCGCGGCATCCCCGTGCTGGTCGACTGCGCCGCCGAAGTGCTCACGATCCCCAACGTGCATCTCGCCCGCGGCGCCACCCTCGTGGCCTACAGCGGCGGCAAGGCCATCTGCGGGCCGCAGTGCGCCGGCCTCCTCCTGGGCGACAAGGCCATCCTCTCCGCCGCCTGGCAGGCCAGCTCGCCACACCACGGCCCCGGCCGCGACAACAAGGTCGGCCGCGAGGAGATGATCGGCATGCTCGCCGCCGTCGAGACCTGGACCCGGCGCGACCACGCCGCCGAATGGCAGCGATGGCTTGCCCTCCTCGGTCACATCCGCTCAAGACTCTCCCCCGTCAAGGGCCTGACCCTCACCATCTCGGAGCCCACCCAGCTCTCCAACAAGTCGCCCGTCCTCACCGTGGCCTGGAACCCAGAGGCCCTGCACCTCACCGGCGAGGAGCTGGCCGAAGAGCTGGGACGGACCCCTCCCCGCATCGCCATCGGCAGCCTGCAGCGCGACGGGCTCACCGGCGTGCAGGTCACCACCGGACAGATGCAGGACGGCGACGAGAAGGTCGTGGCCGACAGGCTGCTGGAGGCCCTCAGCCGTCCCCGCCGACCCAAAGGGGAGCTGGCGGCGCCCGCCGCCGACCTCACGGGCGAATGGGACCTCTCGATGGATTTCCTCAGCGGGAAGGGCCAGCACCGCCTCCAGCTGCGGCAGGACGGCAACTGGCTCGCCGGCACCTACCAGGGCACCTTCCAGCGCATGACGGCCGAGGGATACCTCGACGGCGACCGCTTCCGGCTGCGATGCAGCTGGCGCCAGCCCGGCAACCAGCTCGTCTACATCTTCATCGGCACCCTCCGCGACGGCCGCCTCGGCGGCGACGTCCACCTCGGTGAATACCGCACCGCCGCTTTCTCGGCCCTCAGGTCCGACAGGCCGTTGCCCAGACGCCGCTTCCTCATCCCCGGCGGCCCCCCCCTGGCGACCTGACCGGGCGCAGGCCCTCACCCCAAGCATCCGTCATGACACCCAACAGACACATCCTCGCGGCAGCCTTCGCCCTCGCCCTCGCCGGAGCCCAGGCGCAGCCCTACGACCTGCTCCTCAAGGGTGGTCACCTCATCGACCCCGCCAACGGCCGCGACGGCCGTTTCGACGTGGCCGTCCGGCGCGATACCATCGCCCTCGTCGCCCCCGACATCCCCGCCGCACAGGCGGCCAGGGTCGTCGACCTCAAAGGCCGGTACCTTGCGCCCGGACTCATCGACATGCACGTGCACGTCTTCCACGGCAACCATCCCGACGCGTACATCGCCGACGGATACACCAGCGTCCCCCCCGACGGCTTCACCTTCCGCTCGGGCGTCACCACCGTGGTCGATGCCGGCTCCTCGGGCTGGCGCAACTTCCCCCAGTTCAAGAAACAGACCATCGACCGGTCCAAGACCCGCGTGCTCGCCTTCCTCAACATCGCCGGCACCGGCATGGCCAGCCGCTTCGAGGAGCAGAACCTCGACGACATGAACCCGCAACAGGCGGCCTACATGGTCACCCGGCTCCATCCCGACATCCTGGTCGGCATCAAGTCGGCCCATTTCTGGGGCGGCTTCGAACAGGTCGACAGGGCCGTGACCGCCGGCCGGCTGGCCGACGTGCCCGTGATCGTCGACTTCGGCGAACACCAGCCGCCCAACTCCATCCGCTCGCTCTTCTTCGACCACCTGCGGCCGGGCGACATCTTCACCCATACCTATTCCTACGGCCCGAAGAACCGCGAGACGGTCGTCGACGAGGACCTGCGCGTCAAGCCCTTCGTCCTGGAGGCGCAGCGCCGCGGCATCGTCTTCGACGTCGGACACGGGGGAGGGGCCTTCTCCTTCCGCCAGGCCAAGCCCGCCATGGAGCAGGGCTTCTGGCCCGACGTCATCAGCACCGACCTGCACACGGAGAGCATGAACGCGGGGATGAAGGACCTCAACAATGTGATGTCGAAGTTCCTCAACATGGGCATGCCGCTGAAGGACGTCGTGGCACGCGTCACCTCGTACCCGGCGCGCGTCATCCGACGCAGGGCCCTGGGCCAGCTCGCCGTGGGCGCCGTGGCCGACATCTGCGTCTTCGAGGTGCAGGAGGGCGCCTTCGGCTTCCTCGACGTCCGCGGCTTCCGGATGGACGGCAGCCGCCGCATCCAGAACCTGCTGACCGTCAGGGCCGGCCGCATCGTGTGGGACCTCCATGGGATGGCGGCTGCCGACTGGCGTTCGGAACTCAAATGAGTCCCGTCATGCGGCTGCGGCTCGCCATCGCCCTCTGCCTCGCGCTCGGGCCCCGGTACACTTCCGCGCAGGGTGAGGCGCCGGTGTCGCCCCCCGTTGCGCGCTACGACCTCCTGCTCCGCGGCGGACGCGTCCTCGACCCCCGCTCGGGCCGCGACGGACGCTACGACGTGGCCGTCCATGACGGACGCATCGCCCGCATCGCCCGCCGCATCGACCCCGCAACGGCGCGGCGGGTGGCATCGGTCCGCGGCCTCCTCGTCACGGCCGGCCTTGTCGACATCCATACCCATGTGTTCGCCGGCTCGGGGACGGGACGCTTCGCCGACGGCACCAGCTCCGTCAACCCCGACCAGCACTGTCCCATGCAGGGCGTCACCACCGTGGTCGACGCCGGCACCTCGGGCTGGCGCAACTTCGAGGCCCTGCACCGGCAGGTCATGGAGCCGTCGCGCACGCGGGTGCTCGCCTTCCTCAACATCGCCGGCGCCGGGATGTCGGGCAAGCCCGCCGAGGAGGACAGTGCCGACATGGGCTGGCCGGCCGCGCGTGCAATGCTCGCCGCCCATGCCGACCGCATCGTGGGCATCAAGGTGGGGCATTACACCCGCCCGGGCGAGTGGCCCCTGCAGGTGGCCCGCGAGATGGCCGACAGCGCCCGCCTCCCCGTCTTCGTCGAATGCCACCTGCCCGAGATCCCCCTCGCCCGGCAACTCGCCTTCCTCCGGCCCGGCGACATCATGACCCACTGCTTCGAACAGGTCTCGGAGCGGGAACCCTTCGTGCTGCCCGACGGCTCCCTCAGGGCCGAGGTGCTCGAGGCCCGGTCGCGCGGGGTGCTCTTCGACCTGGGGCATGGCGGCGCCGGCTTCTGGTTCGACCAGGCCATCCCCGCCATCCGGGCGGGCTTCCTGCCCAGCACGCTCGGCACCGACATGCACCGCAACAGCCTGCAGGCCAGCATGAAGTCGCTCCCCAGCGTGATGTCCAAATGCCTCGCGATGGGGATGACCCTGCCCGAGGTGGTCGCCCGCGCCACCTGGGAGCCGGCCAGGGCCATCCGCCGGCCCGATATCGGCCACCTCGCCGAAGGCGCACCCGCCGACATCGCCGTGTTCCGCATCGAACGCGGACACTTCGGGTACGTCGACGCCGGCGGCCGACGCATCGTAGGACGCAGACGACTCAGCGCCGAGATGACCCTCCGAGACGGAAGGGTCACATGGGACCTGCAGGGCCGCAGCGCCGACCCCTGGGGAAGGTGACCCGCCCGGCCCACCCCGGCCCGCGGGACCCGTTCCCAAGGATCCATCCCGGAGTGCTCAGAACCCGGGGGAGTTTTGAGAACACCGGATGGATGTTGAAGTCGGAATCCGGAGGTTTGTGCCGGGAGAACCTGTCGGGATGCAGGGTTGGGAGGACGACCTTGCCGTTTCAGGTACCGGTGAAGCCCGATATTTGAACCAAACGACCAAAGCAGATGATACGGATGCGCGCATGGACTGCACTGGCCCTGGGCTGTCTGGGGCTTATGCTGGCGGATTGCCGGGGCAGGGCCCCCCGGCCCGACCCCGACAACGGGGGACTCTTCCTGCCGGAGGGCTTCGGGGCCCTGGTGGTGGCTGACAGTACGGGTCCGGCCCGCCATCTGGCCGTGAATGGGAACGGGGATATATATGTCAAGCTGAGGCTGGCCAAGGGTGATTCCGGCAACCTTGCCCTGCGCGACCTCGACGGTGACGGGCGGGCCGACAGCATGGTCCGTTTCGGGGGGTATCCCAACGACGGGAGCCTGGCCACCGAGATGCGCATCCACGACGGATATCTGTACTTTAGTTCCGAGCTCGTCCTGTACCGGCAGCAGCTCAAGGCCGGAGAGCTCGTGCCGACTTCGCCCGTCGAGACCGTCCTGACGGACGACCATCCGCACGGTTCCCACTGGCATATCACCAAGCCGGTGGCCTTCGACGACAGGGGCGGCATGTACGTGCCCTTCGGAACGCCATCCAATGCCTGTTCGGACATCTCCGTGACCCCCGGGGGCACCCCGGGGTCGCCGGGTCTCCGTCCCTGTCCGGAGCGGGAGCTCCACGGCGGGATCTGGCGGTTCCCGGCCGGCCGGACGGGCCTCACCCAGCGCGACGGCGTCCGGGTGGCGACGGGCATCCGCAGCGTCGTCGGCATCACCTGGAACCCGGACGACGGAAAGCTCTACGCGATGCAGCACGGACGCGACAACCTGCACATGCTCTGGCCGGACCGCTACTCGCACTGGGAGAACGCCATCCTGCCCGCCGAGGAACTGCTCGTGATCCGCGAAGGCGACGATTATGGATGGCCGTACACCTATTACGACCAGCGCAAGAAGGCCAACATGGTCGCCCCGGAATATGGTGGCGATGGCGCAACGGTGACCTCGGACACCGCGCTCGACCTGCCCGCGATGGGCTTCCCGGGCCATTGGGCCCCCAACGACATCCTCTTCTATCGGGGCAGCCGCTTCCCGGCCCGTTACCGTAATGGCGTGTTCATCGCCTTCCATGGCTCGACGAACCGATCGCCTTACCCGCAGGCCGGCTACTTCGTGTGCTTCGTGCCCTTCCGCGAGGGCAGGCCCTACGGCGAATGGGAGGTGTTTGCCGACGGGTTCGCCGGCGTGGACACGGTCGTCAACACCGGCGATGCCCGACACCGCCCCATGGGGCTTGCCGAGGGTCCCGACGGCTCGCTCTACGTCTCCGACTCGCGCAAGGGGAAGATCTGGCGCATCCTCTACGACGGCCCTGCAGACCCCGGCGAAGCATCGCGCGCCGCCATGGAGGCCCGCAAGCAACGCCCGAACCTCAAGACCCCCGACCCGGTGGCCGACAACCTCTTCCGCGAACGCGCCGTCCCGGGCGGACGGCTTTATGGAACCTACTGTGCATCCTGCCACCAGCGCGACGGCAAGGGCGACGGGCAGCGGTTCCCACCCCTGGCCGGGTCCGATTGGGTCAGCGGCGACAAGCAACGGCTCGTACGCACCGTCGTACATGGGATGTCAGGGCCCGTGACCATCGATGGAAAGACGTATAATAACGTCATGCCCGGCTTTGACTTTCTCCGGGACCAGGACCTTTCCGAACTCCTCACCCATATCCGGAACCAGTTCGGCAACCAGGCATCCCCCGTCACGGCGGAAGAGGTGAAGCGGTATCGCGGCACCCGTTGAAACCCCTTGCCCACTACCCCCCACCCTTGGAGGGTACCCCCACCCTTGGAGGGTACCCCCACCCTTGGAGGGTGTGCCTATCCCTGCGGATCTTCTCCAAACGGGTAGGCATTCGTACGTGACATCGTGATGCTGTAACAGAAAATCCCCCCGATGGGCCTACCCCCACCCTTGGAGGGTGTGGCATCCCTGAAAGGTCTTGGTTTCATTGAACCCACCTTTGTCATTCTGTAAGAACGACTTTTTTTCGAGGCGCATCGTGGGTGGTTCCGGGGGTATGAAGGCTGCCGCTTGCAAGGTTTTCCAGGAGTACTTATGAATTTTTTTTACAGAGGGGTGTTAAAACATCGGATTTCCTCCTAATTTCACACCAAATCGTCTCACTCCAACCATTGCTTCACTAAACAAAGGAACATGAAAAGATTGCAAGCCATCCTCATGGGGTTGGTTCTTTTCGGGTCGGTATCGGCCCAATCGACCCGTCAGGTGACCGGCAAGGTCACGGGGAACGACAATGCGCCGGTGGCATCTGCCACGGTCCAGGTGAAAGGTGGCAACCAGTCGGCCGTGACCGGCAACGACGGTACCTTCTCGATCGCCGCACCGTCGGGTGCCGTGGTGCTGACCGTAACCTCCTCTGGCTTCCTGTCGGCCGACGTCGATGTGCCGGCCGGTACGTCCACCGTCAATGTGACGTTGAACGCCGACAACAAGCAGCTCAATGAGGTGGTGGTCACGGCGATGGGTCTGTCGAAGAGCAAGCGCGCCCTGAGTTATGCCACCCAGCAGGTGCAGACGGGGACCTTCTCCAAGGCCCGCGAACTGAACGTGGCCAACTCGCTGATCGGCCGGGTGGCCGGTCTGGACGTGGCCCGCTCCTCCTCGGGCGTGGGTGGCTCTACCCGCGTGGTACTGCGTGGCGACCGTTCCATCACGGGCAACAACCAGGCGCTCATCGTCATCGACGGTGTGCCGATGGACAACTCCAACTTCAGCCCCGGCAACGCCAACGGCGGACGCGACGGCGGCGACGGCATCTCCAGCATCAACCCGGACGACATCGAGTCGATCAACGTCCTCCGCGGCGCCTCGGCAACGGCCCTCTACGGTGCCCGCGCCGCCAACGGAGCCCTGATCATCAACACCAAAAAAGGTGTCCGCAAGGGGCTGGGCGTATCGCTCAACAGTTCCTACATCGCCGAGCAGGCCATCGTCCTCCAGGAGTTCCAGGACGTCTATGGACAGGGCAGCAACGGCGTCTACAACCGTGCTTCCGAGTTCAGCTGGGGCCCGAAGATGGCCGGCTCGCAGGTGGCCATGTGGGGCCCCAAGCCCTCCAACGTCGGCAAGACCTACAGCTTCTCGCCGCAGCCCGGCACGTATGAGAACTTCTATTCCACCGGCAACCAGGCCTCCAACTCGCTGGCCGTCTCCGGTGGCGGCGACCGCATGCAGGCCTACTTCTCCTACACCAACGTCAATGCGAAGGGCATTGTCGACAACAACACGATGAAGCGGAACACGATGAACCTCCGCATCTCGGGCGACCTCGGCAGCAAGCTCAGCTACGACTCCAAGGTCACCTACCTCGACGAGGTCATCAACAACCGCCAGCAGACGGGCGAGGCCTTCGCCAACCTGCAGCGCCACATCCTCCGCCTGCCCCGCAACATCTCCCTCGAGCAGGCCCAGGACTTCGAATTCGTCAACCCCGCCACCGGCCAGCTCCGCCAGAACTTCTGGAACCCGGGCTCCAACGGCGGCCAGAACCCCTACTGGATCAAGAACCGCGTCAGCGCACTCGACAAGCGCGCCCGCGTGACGGCCTTCGGCTCCATGACCTACAAGCCCCTCGACTGGCTGAGCTTCATGGGCAGGGCCGGTATCGACCAGTACAACGACGACTTCGAAGGCAAGTGGTACAACAACACGTACACGATCGCCGATAACGGCGACTACCAGACGCTGTTCCGCAAGGTGCGCGAGATCAACCTCGACTTCTTCGGTTTCGTGAAGAAATCGTTCGGCGACTTCAATGTCGACGCCACCTTCGGTGCCAGCCGCCAGACCTTCAGCAGCCTGGCCCAGTCGACCTCCACCGGCGGCCTGAACCGCGACAACCTCTTCATCCCCTCCAACGCGCGCAGCCCGCAGATCGGCCGCTCGCGGGCCGAGACCGAGAAGCAGGGCGTGTTCATGACGGCCGACTTCTCCTACCGCGACTTCCTGACGCTGACCGCGTCGGCACGTAACGACTGGTCGTCGACCCTCCCCAAGGAGAGCCGCTCCTATTTCTTCCCCTCGGCGGGCTTCTCGGCCATCCTGTCCAACATGCTGGACCTGCCCACCTTCATCAGCTTCGCCAAACTTCGCGGCAACTACGCCGTGACCGGCAACGACGCCCGCCCCTATCTGCTCAACCAGACCTACACCTTCTCGGCAGGCGGCCCGACCGGCTTCATCTCGCGTGACGGTGTGCGTCCCTTCCCCGACCTCAAGCCCGAGCTTACGACCTCCCTCGAGATCGGTACCGAGATCCGCCTGCTGAACAACCGTTTCGGCATCGACCTCGGCTATTACACCAGCGACTCCAAGAACCAGCTCTTCTCGGTAGCCATCCCGCCCGCCTCGGGCTGGTCCTCCCAGTTCATCAACGCCGGCCTCGTGCGCAACTCCGGTGTCGAGCTGACCCTGAACGGCGCCATCGTCCGCAACAGCTCCATCCGCTGGGATGTCGACCTCAACTTCGCCCGCAACACGAACCTGCTCGTCGAGTTGACGCCCGACCTGAAGCGCCTCGTGCTCGCCGGCGACTTCGTCAACGACGTCGTCGTCGAAGAAGGCAAGCCCCTCGGCCAGCTCTACAGCCGCGGCTACATGCGCGATGCCCAAGGCCAGATCCTCGTCGATGCCACGGGCCTGCCCCGCATCACCGCCGGCAAGACCGTCTTCATGGGCAACTCCCGCCCCGACTGGACCGGCGGCATCAACAACCGCATCTCCTGGAAGAGCTTCACCCTCTCCTTCCTGATCAGCGCCCGCATGGGCGGCTATGTCTCCTCCTTCACCAACGCCGTAATCTACGCCGACGGCGTGACGAAGAAGACGCTGGAAGGTCGCGACAGCTACGTCGTCAACGGCGTGCGCGACGACGGCTCCAAGAATACCGTCGCCACCAATGCAGAGAAGTTCTGGGTGCGCGTGGGCGGCCGTAACACCCCCGCCGGCGAGGTCTTCACCTACGACGCTTCCAACATCCGCCTCCGCGAACTGGTGCTGAGCTACAACCTGCCGAACAACCTGATCAAGGGGCTTCCCTTCCAGAGCGGCTCCGTCTCCCTGGTGGGCAGGAACCTGTTCTTCCTGCTGAACCGTGCCGAGGGCTTCGACCCCGAACTGACGGCCGGTGCCCAGAACACAACGGTAGGCCTCGAGTCGTTCGCCCTGCCGACGACCCGTACGATCGGTGTGAACCTCAACCTGTCCTTCTAAACTCGAACAACACACGGATATGAAACAAAACAAGATCCTTCATCTGCCGGTGCTGCTCCTGCTGGCCACGCTCAGCCTCTTCTCCTGCACGGAGAAATTCGACGAGCTGAACACGGACAAGACCAAGCTCACCGAACTCGACGCGGTAGGTGTGAACAACGCCTTCGCCGCTGCCCAGTATCGTGCCATCCAGGCCTCCTGGCAGACCTTCCAGAGCCTGTTCGCCGACCTGCAGTCGCAGTATTTCGCCAACGTGGCCATCAACTTCCCCTCCGACCGCAACGTCATGGTGGGTTCCTGGCTGAACGGCGCCTTCAACGGCTTCTACAGCTCCGCCATACCCCCGCTGCTGGGTGTGCTGGGCAATACGAAGCCCGGCGGGCCCGCCGCCAACCCCGGCATCTACGCCGTGGCCCAGATCTGGAAGGTGCAGGCCTTCCTGCCCCGTACCGACTACTGGGGTCCCATTCCCTACTCCAAGGTGGGCAGTGGTGAGAAGTCCATCGAATACGATACGCAGGAAGCCATCTACAAGGACTTCTTCGCCATCCTGAAGCAGGCCGTACAGGACCTGCAACCGCTGCGCGGCACGACCCTCGCCCTGGGCGCTAACGACCAGGTCTACGGTGGCAACGTCGACAAGTGGATTCGCTTCGCCAACTCCATGCGGCTGCGCCTCGCCCTCCGTGTGTCGGCCGTCGACCCCGCCCTCGCCAAAGCCGAAGCCGAGGCTGCCGTCGCCGCCGGGGTGCTGACCTCCAACGCCGATGACGCCCTCCTCAAGGTGACCACCAACTCCCTCAACCCGATGTGTCAGGCCACCGCCTGGAACGAGTTCCGGATGAGTGCCGCCATGGAGAGCGTACTCAAGGGTTATAGCGATCCCCGCATGACGGTCATGTATGCGCCGGCCGCCGCCACGGGCCAGTACAAGGGCCTCCGCAATGGTTATTCGCAGGTACAGCTGGGCCTGGGTGAGAACGGCCCCAACGCCAACTCCAACGTAACCACGCGCTACCTCCCCGACAACCAGTTCTCCACCCCGTTCCTGATCATGTATGCCGCCGAGTCCTGGTTCCTCCGGGCCGAGGGTGCGCTGAACGGTTGGAACATGGGTACCGGAACGGCCAAGGATTTCTATGAGTCCGGCATCCGCACCTCCATGGCCTCATGGGGCTTCACCGGTGCCGCCGTTGACGCGTACATCGCCGGTACAACGACGCCGATCGCCCTGAACGATATCGTCCAGACGCCCGCGCTCTCCGACATCCCCGTACGTTGGGAGGCCACCGCTGCCAAGCAGCGTGAGCAGGTCCTGACCCAGAAGTGGATCGCCAACTGGCCCAACGGTCACGAGGCATGGGCCGAGTACCGCCGCACCGGCTTCCCCAAACTCTACCCGCGCGTCAACTCGGACGAGCCGCTGGTGCCGGGCAATGCCGTGGTGCGCCGTACCCCCTACACGGCTGGTGAGATCGCGACCAACCCCAAGGGTGTCGCCTCCGGCGTGTCCAAACTGGGCGGCCCCGACAACCCGACCACCCGCCTCTGGTGGAACAAGTGATCCGAAACACACACATCCTTCAGACCCCCGGGCCATCCCGGGGGTCTTTTTTTGGGGATTGCGTACCTTACGCTGACGCCAACGGCCATCATCTACCAACATCCGACATCATGCGAACCCTCCTCGTCCTGGGCCTGACCTGCCTCGCCGCCTGCCAGCGCCGCGACACCGTCTTCGAAGCCATCTCCCCCCGGACCACAGGCGTCGACTTCAACAACTACCTCGAAGAGACGGACGAACTCAACGTACTCAACTACACCTATTTCTACAACGGCGGGGGCGTGGCCGTGGGCGACCTCGACAACGATGGCAGGCCGGACATCGTCTTCACCGGCAACATGGTCCGCAACAAGATCTACATCAACAAGGGCGGGATGCGTTTCGAAGACATCACCACCCCATCCGGCATCGCCGACAGGCAGGGATGGTGCACCGGCGTCACCCTCGTCGACATCAACAGCGACGGCTGGCTCGACATCTACATCTGCCGTTCCGCCGACGTGTCGCCCGAACGCCGCACCAACCTCCTCTTCATCAACAACAAGGACCATACGTTTTCCGAACAGGCGGCCGCCTATGGCCTGGCCGACCCCGGCTACTCCACCCAGGCCGCCTTCTTCGACTACGACCGCGACGGCGACCTCGACTGCGCCGTCATCAACCACTCGCTGAAGAAATACACCACCGGCGTCTCCGACAACCCGCAACTCCGACAGGAACAGAACCCCTACTTCGGGAGCAAACTCTACCGCAACGACAATGGCCGCTTCACCGACGTCAGCCAGACGGCCGGCATCTCCTCCAACGTGCTCAGCTTCGGACTGGGGATCGTGGTGAGCGACTTCAACACCGACGGCTGGCCCGACTTCTTCATCAGCAACGACTTCAACGAGCCCGACTACCTCTTCATCAACCGGCGCGACGGCACCTTCTCCGAAGAAGGCACCCGCAGCCTCACCCAGCATTCGCTCTACTCGATGGGTGCCGATGCGGCCGACATCGACCACGACGGCCGCCCCGACCTCGTCACCCTCGACATGCTTCCCGAGTCCAACTTCGACCAGAAGATGCACTCCGGCGCCGAGAATTTCGACAAGTTCCGCTACCTCTTCTCCAAGGGCTTCCACAACCAGTACAGCCGCAACATGCTCCACCTCAACATGGGCGGGGGGCGTTTCAGCGAGATCGGTCAGCTGGCCGGCATCTCCAACACCGACTGGAGCTGGGCGGCCCTCTTCAAGGATTTCGACAACGACGGCAACCCCGACCTCTTCGTCACCAACGGGTATGTCCGCGACTATACGGACATGGACTTCATCAAATACTCCTTCGACAGGCAGATCGAACTGCAGCAGACGGGGGGCTCCGACCAGTCGCTGATGGAATACATCAAAAAGATGCCCGGTCACCCCCTCTCCAACTACATGTTCCGTTACGAGGGTGGCTATCGGTTCCGAGATGTCTCGCGCGACTGGGGATTCGACCAGGTCGGTGTGTTCTCGGGCGCTGCCTCGGGCGACCTCGACGGGGATGGCGACCTCGACCTGGTCCTGAC
>Ga0172373_10000390_pt1 | contig 72373 bp, 74 predicted proteins | sample Lak10m_2_FD_114546 | JGI IMG/M metagenome (GOLD analysis project Ga0172373, IMG submission 114546) | Freshwater microbial communities from Kabuno Bay, South-Kivu, Congo - kab_092012_10m | ecosystem: Environmental > Aquatic > Freshwater > Lake | place: Democratic Republic of the Congo...
AATTTCAAGATATTTTTGACGACGTGCATTTACTTGTGAACGTGGCACAGCACAAGGTTCTTTTGCTAAAGATTCGCCAATTAAACGCCAAGGTCGGTTAAGACAAGCCCTCGGATTAAACTCCAAATCAGGAACATCTAGCACAAAAATTATTTTTTTATTTGCATCAGTTAAGCGTTTTAGGGTTTTTCTCATAGCATTTTCAAACATGTTGTACGCTGTAACAGAAGTATCTTTTTCCAAATTTAAAAAACCAAGTAAAGTATTAGGTCGCACAAAGAATTTTTTGTTAATTTCACTCACTGCACGTCCTGCAACAAAAACAGTTTCTATCGAGGGTGTGGAAATTGCCATTTCCAAAAATTCATCAATCACCCAACGACAGTTTTTACCTGGATTCGGGGGATTATCAAAAAAAGGGAAGCAACCTCCTAATCCTCGATTAAGTAAATTACCGCCTGTTAATTCTTTATGTTCAATCAAACCATGATAAAGATGATAGGCATGACTATCACCAACTAATAATGAAGTTGGTGCTAATTGAGTATTTTGAGCAAGACAAAACTCATTTTCGGTAATACTTGTGTGACGATTAACAATGTATTTTTTTGTACAATCACTGTCTCGAAGCGCAGCTTTTTCACCTATTACCATGTTTGAATTTGAGGAATAATATGACGAATAACCGTTGCTTTGGTTGATAATGTAACCCGTAATGCCAATTGCAAATAAACTACCCAATAAGCCTAAACTAATAAATTTCGATTTTTGAAAACGAATGTTTTTCTCAACAAACTGGAGTGTGAGCCATGCAAGGAACACACTAAGTAAAACTAATGTTAGTCGCAACAATGAATTCGGTCTGTCAATTTCAGTAATTTTTGTAAAACTAAGCAAAACCCAGTGCCATAAATACAACGGATAACTAATTAAACCAATAAAAACAGCCGCTTTACTGCTTAAAATTTTGCGATTAAACCATGCTGTTTCACCTGCAAAAATTAAACACGCTGCACCAATTGTAGGCATCAACGCCCACCACGAAGGAAAGGCAATCTTTTTGTTATCTAAGGAAATCCATGCTGTGAAAATTAAGAACACGCCAATCCATGCAAGCCAATTTGAAAACTGCTCTGCCTGTTTTTTGGCAATTGAATGAATGTTTAAATACGCAATTAAACTGCCCATTAACAATTCCCAAGCTCGTGAAGTAGGAAAAAAGAAGGTTTCAGTAGGTTTTTCAGTAATCAGCACAACATTTAATGAAAATGATAAAACTAAACAAATTAAAATAATAAGCAATGCGTTAACTTGAAAACGTTTCCCCAAAATTAGTAGCAAAGGAAAGACTAAATAAAATTGTTCTTCAATTGCCAGCGACCAAAGATGCAATAAAGGTTTTAGTTCGGAATCAATGTCAAAATACCCTGATTCACTTTGTAAAATAAAATTGGAAATGTAAATCGCCCCAGCAGCAACATGTTTGCCTAAAAGTGCATATTCATTTTCTAGCAGAATAAACCAGCCAGAAACCAAACAAAATCCCAAAACAACTATTAGCGCGGGGAAAATACGTTTAATTCGGCGACTGTAAAACTCTAACAAACTGAAGCTATTTTGACTTTGTTGTCTGAGAATAATGCTAGTAATTAAATATCCAGAAATAATAAAAAAGATGTCCACACCAATGAAACCACCTGTTAAAAATTTTGGATAGGCATGAAAAATAACAACTAACAGAATCGCAACAGCGCGTAAGCCGTCAATATCACGGCGATAAGTAACATTAGGGTTATGTGGTATTTCAAACATTTTGATAAATTTTATTTTTTCGTAAGAATGTAAATAACATGACCGCGTTTAAAAGTGCGGCAAATGCGGTGGCTAAAGCAATTCCAGCGTGTGCAAAGGGAATGATTAAAAGTAAATTAAAAAGCAAATTTATTGCGACAGAATACCACGCATAACGCACGGCAACAGAATGCAAATTTTGCACAGTCAATGCAGGTGTCAAAATTTTTACCATTAAAAAACCAATTAAACCCAGCGCGTAACCTTGCAAACTTTGCGCGGAAGCATGAACGTCTGAGGCGGTAAATTCTTGTGATTCAAACAACAAACTCAAAATCGTTTCAGCCAAAAAAACTAACCCAATTGTTGCAGGAACTCCCAACAAAAAAATCCAACGCAAACCCCAATTTAGCGTTTGTGAAAAGGTTTTTGTATCTTGCATTGCGTGACTTTTTGCGAGTTTTGGCAACATCACCGTCGCCAATCCCGAACCTAAAATGCCAATTGGAAATTCTAATAAACGGTCGGCGTAATAAAGCCATGAAACGCTCCCTGTTGCTAAAAATGATGCAATAAAAGTGTTAATTAACAAATTGATTTGCGTTGCAGAAGTTGCAAAAAGTGTGGGTAATAAATCTTTAAACAGGCTGTTAATTTTTTTATCGTGAAAATCGAGTTGAAATTTTGGCAATAAATTCAGTCGCCACAACGCGGGAATTTGAAAAAGTAATTGCAAAAAACCACCCATTAAAACGCCGATTGCTAGTGCAAAAATGGGTTGCTCAAAATAGCGTGATAAAAAAATTGTCGCGCCAATCATGGATAAATTTAGCAATGCAGGCGTAAAAGCAGGAACCGCAAATTTAGAATGTGCGTTCAAAATGCTGCCTAAAAATGCAACCAGCGTTACAAAAAAACCATACGGCAACATAATTTGCAAAAGGCGCGACGCTAAAATGTGTTGCTCACTTTGCCAAGAAAAACCCGCTGCACAAAACCAAATTAACAGCGGCGCAACAATGATTCCAATTAACGTTAAAAACAGCAATGACAACGCTAAATGTCCCGCGATTTTATTTATGACAGGTTGCAGATTTTGCCCGTTTTGTTGACTTAAAATTGGCACAAACGCTTGAGCAAAACTGCCTTCTGCAAATAAACGACGCATTAAATTGGGGAATCGAAAGGCGGCAAAAAACGCATCGGTTGCATCGCTTACGCCAAAATAACGGGCAATGAGCATATCCCGTAAAAAACCTAAAATACGCGAAAATAACGTCAAACCGCTAACGAGTAAGGTTGATTTAGAAAGTGTTTTGCTCAAATGTGACGCGACCTGAAAGTGTTTAAAATGCAGTTAAATAATTGACAATCATAGCATTTAGCAACATAATTCGCCGCTTTAAAATCCTTTTAAATTCATTTCATAGAGACATCATGGCTAATTCACCACAAGCTAAAAAACGTGCAAGACAAGCAGAAAAAAACCGTCAACGTAATGTAAGCCAACGCAGCAAATTACGCACTTTTGTAAAAAAAGTATTAGTTGCAATTAAAGAAGGCGACAAAGAAGGCGCAAAAGCGGCATTCAACGTAGCACAATCTGTTTTAGATTCATCGGTCACAAAAGGCATTATTCATAAAAATAAAGCCGCTCGCGGTAAAAGCCGTTTGAACGCAAAAGTTAAAGCGTTAGTTTTAGGCGCAGCTTAAAACGAAATCTGTCGAGGCGTTGCAATGCAACGTCTCCAGAGAACAAAAAAATATACAAATACTAGCCGCTTGCGGCTTTTTTCATTTCTAGCCTCCTGAAAAATTATGAACGACATCGACTGGACTCAATACGCTTTAGAAACCCAAGCCATTCGCGCTGGTCATCACCGCACCCACGAAGATGAACACAGTATGCCAATTTTCGCTACGTCGAGTTATGTCTTTAAAAGCGCGGCAGAAGCGGCGGCACGTTTTACAGGTCAGCAAGCAGGCAACATTTATTCGCGCTTTACCAATCCAACCGTTGCCGCCTTTCAAGACCGTTTAGCGTTGATGGAAAAAGGTGAGCGTTGTTTAGCATTTTCGTCAGGGATGGCGGCAATTATGGCGGTCGGAATGGGATTACTCAAAGCTGGCGACCATGTCGTATGTTCACGCGGCGTATTTGGAAATACAGTTTTAATGTTTCAAAATTATTTTGGCAAATTTGGTGTGGAAACGGATTTTGTTGATTTGACCGATGTTAGCGCGTGGGAATCGGCAATTAAACCGAATACTCGTTTTTTATTTTTAGAAACACCTTCAAATCCATTGGTTGAAATTGCCGATATTCGTGCATTAGCTGATGTCGCACACGCGCATAATGCGTTGCTGGTTGTCGATAATTGTTTTTGCACACCTGCTTTGCAAAAACCGCTCGAATTAGGTGCAGATATTGTGGTGCATTCGGCAACAAAATATATCGATGGTCAAGGACGTTGTGTTGGCGGAGCAGTTGTCGCAAGTGATGAAATTATCGAAAAACACATTTATCCGTATTTGCGAACAGGCGGCGCGACGATGAGCGCGTTTAATGCCTGGGTGTTTTTAGGCGGTTTGGAAACACTTTCGCTTCGCATGAAAGCGCATTGCGACAATGCCACCGCGTTAGCGTTTTGGCTTGCAGAACAACCGAATGTTTCAAAAGTCAATTATCCCGCGTTACCAACGCATCCACAGCATGAACTTGCAAAAATTCAACAAAGTCATTTCGGTGGTGTGGTCAGTTTTGAAGTTAAAGGCGGCAAAGAAGCGGCTTGGAAACTGATTGATTCGACAAAAATGCTCTCGATTACCGCTAATTTAGGCGACGTAAAAACCACAATTACGCATCCAGCAACTACAACACACGGACGTTTAACGCCAGAAGCGCGTGCAAAAGCAGGCATTAACGATAATTTAGTACGAATTTCAGTCGGCTTAGAAGCCATTGAAGACATCAAAGCGGATTTGGCGTTGCTGAGTTAAATTTGCCGTGATTGTATTTTTATCTGATTTGCATCTGTCTTTTGATAAACCTCAAATTACGCGCCATTTCATTCATTTTTTGCAAACAAAAGCGCGTGCTGCACGAAAAATCTACATTTTGGGAGATTTATTTGATGCGTGGGTGGGCGACGATGATTTCACGAAACCTAACGCGCAAATTCGCCGTGAATTAAAACAACTCACTGATTTAGGTGTGAAAGTGTATTTGCAACGCGGTAATCGAGATTTTTTAGTTGGTGAACGTTTTGCACAAGAAACGGGCGTGATTTTGCTTGATGATTACGCCGTCATTGATTTGGAAGGTGAGCAAACGCTTTTAACGCATGGTGATTTGTTGTGTAGTGATGATTTGCCGTATCAAACCTTTCGCGCGAAATCTCGCGCACTCGAATGGCAACAAAATGTGCTGTCAAAACCGTTGTGGCTACGTTTAATCGCGGCGCGTTGGTATCGAATGCGTAGTTTTTTCCATAAACAAAAAAAATCTGATTACGTCATGGATGTGAATCAAACGACTGTTGAAAACGTGATGACACAACACGATTGCACTCGTTTAATTCACGGACATACGCACCGACCCGCGTTACATGAATTTATGTTGAATGGCAAAAAAGCCCAGCGTTTTGTGCTTTGCGATTGGAATAATGAAGGCGGTAACGTATTGGTTTTTGAGGATAAAAAATGAGCAAACGCAAATCAGGTTTAAATGTTCATGGCATTATTTTGTTAGACAAGCGTTTAGGCGTTTCATCAAACAAAGCGTTACAAGAAGTTCGGCATTTATTCAACGCAAATAAAGCAGGACACACTGGCAGTTTAGACCCACTTGCGACAGGACTTTTGCCGCTCTGTTTTGGTGAAGCCACGAAAGTTTCTGCGTTGATGCTCGACGATGACAAACGCTATCAAGTCACCGTCAAACTTGGCGTAATGACTGACACGGGCGATTTGGAAGGACAAATCATTGAAACCAAACCTGTTCCCGAATTAACCCTTGAACAAATTGAAAACTGTTTGACAAAATTTGTCGGCGAATTAGCGCAAGTTCCCCCGATGTATTCGGCGTTAAAACACAACGGCAAAAAACTGTACGAATTGGCGCGAGATGGCATCACGATTGAGCGTGAACCGCGCCAGATTACAATTTATGAAATTAACTTGCTTGAATTCACGCCTGAAACGTTAACGCTCGATGTCGCTTGTTCAAAAGGCACTTACATTCGCTCACTCGCTGAAGACATTGGACATGATTTAGGTTGCGGCGGAACGGTTACGGCATTACGTCGAACCCAAGCGGGGCAATTCCATTTACAAGAAGCGAAAACAATTGAACAACTTAGCGCGATGACTTCAGAAGAATTACACGCGAGTTTGATTGCGGTTGATAAACCACTTGAGAATTTACAAGCCATTCATTTAACGTCGCAGCAAGCAACAGCGATTCGATACGGTCAAGCGATTGATTTTGAAACAAATGAAACCAAACAAAATGTGCGTTTATATGCAGAAAATGCATTTTTAGGTTTGGGCGAAATCGGATTAAATGCTAAACTAATCGTTGTTAGATTGTTCAATTTGAACAATTAACTTTTCAAGTTTCTACACCCTAACGTGGAAACGCTTTTTCCATTCACTGCCGAATAGGCAGCTTAGAAATAAACGTGGAAACTTTCATTTTATTTTTTACATTTTAATTTAGGGATTTATCCGCAATGCCATTTACAGCAGAACAAAAAAAAGCCGTCGTTGAAGCCTATCGTCAATCAGAAACTGACACAGGTTCACCAGAAGTACAAGTCGCCTTATTGACGGCTCACATTCAACATTTAGCTCCGCATTTTGCTGCACACAAAAAAGATAACCATTCACGTCGTGGCTTATTACGAATGGTAAATCAACGCCGCAAATTGCTTGATTATTTGAAGAATAAAGATTCAGCGCGTTATCGCGCGTTGATTGAACGCTTAGGGTTGCGTAAATAAGAAAACCTTTAAAAAACGGCACACTTAGTGCCGTTTTTTCTTTTAGAAAACAGTTCCATTTTAAACTCCCTTCAAATACAGGAAAGCTCAGAGTGAATCCTATTAGGAAACAATTTCAATACGGCGATCAAACCGTTACGCTCGAAACAGGTGAAATTGCTCGTCAAGCCGACGGCGCGGTAATGATTGATGTCGGCGGTACGTCGTTACTCGTCACAGTTGTTGGTAAAAAAGGTGCGGCAGGCAGCGACTTTTTCCCATTAACCGTAAATTATCAAGAAAAAGCCTACGCAGCAGGCAAAATTCCAGGTGGTTTTTTCAAACGTGAAGGTCGTCCTAGCGAACAAGAAACGTTAATTTCGCGTTTAATCGATCGCCCCATTCGTCCTTTATTTCCAGAAGGCTACACCAACGAAGTGCAAATTATTGCTACCGTGGTGTCTTTAAATCCTGAAGTTGATACTGAGATTCCTGCCATTCTTGGCGCATCGGCGGCATTGGCTATTTCAGGTTTGCCCTTTAATGGTCCAATTGGCGCGGCAAATGTGGGTTATAAAGATGGTCAGTATTTGCTTAATGCGTCGCCTGAAGCCTTAAAAGAATCTGATTTAATTTTAGTGGTGGCAGGTACGGCACATGCAGTTTTGATGGTGGAATCAGAAGCGAAATGTTTATCTGAAGAAGTTATGCTCGGTGCGGTGTTGTTTGGTCATGAGCAAATGCAAACAGCGATTAACGCCATTAACGAATTTGCAGAGGCGGTTAATCGCGCTCCTATTGAGTGGATTGCACCAGAACCAAATTACGAATTAAATCGATTAGTTGTTAATGAAATTGAAGCAGCGGTAAAAGAAGCTTATTCGATTCCTGAAAAATTGGTGCGTCAAGAACGTTTAAGCGAAATTCGCAAAGCAATTATTGCAAAATTAACTGCTGAAAATGAAACCTACGAAGAAGCGGCGATTAAAACCATTATTGAACAATTGGAATATGACATTGTTCGCAGCGCAATTTTAAATGACGCTCAACGTATCGATGGTCGCCCGTTAGATCAAGTTCGTCCGATTAGTGTTCGCACAGGCGTTTTGCCACGCACACACGGTTCAGCACTCTTCACACGCGGGGAAACACAAGCGTTAGTCGTTGCAACTTTGGGAACTGCTCGTGACGCGCAAGTAATTGATTCACTTGCTGGTGAATACAAAGAACCTTTTATGTTGCATTACAACTTCCCTCCATACAGCGTTGGCGAAACAGGTTTTGTTGGTTCACCAAAACGCCGCGAAATCGGTCATGGACGTTTAGCAAAACGTGGTGTGCTTGCCGTATTGCCAAACATGGAAGAATTCCCGTATTCGATTCGCGTGGTGTCTGAAATTACCGAATCAAATGGTTCAAGTTCAATGGCTTCGGTTTGTGGTAGCAGTTTGGCGTTGATGGATGCAGGCGTACCATTATCTGCACCTGTTGCGGGTATCGCGATGGGCTTGATTAAAGAAGGCGACCGTTTTGCGGTACTTTCTGACATCATGGGCGACGAAGACCATTTGGGCGACATGGATTTTAAAGTTGCAGGTTCGCAGCAAGGCATCACCGCGTTGCAAATGGACATTAAAATTCAAGGTATTACTGCTGAAATTATGAAAACCGCGCTTGAACAAGCAAAAGCGGGACGTTTACATATTTTAGGCGAAATGAATAAAGCATTAGCGGCTTCTCGCACCGAAATGTCTGATTTTGCGCCGCGTATCATTACATTTAAAATTGACCCAAGCAAAATCCGTGAAGTGATTGGCAAAGGTGGCGCAACCATTCGCAGCATTGTTGAATTAACAGGTGCAGCCGTTGATTTAACTGATGACGGGATTGTAAAAATTGCCTCTGTTGATAAAGCCGCTGGTGAAGAAGCTAAACGTTTAATTTTAGAAATCACCGCTGAAGTTGAAGTTGGCAAAATTTACGAAGGTAAAGTCATTAGATTGATGGATTTCGGCGCATTTGTAGCCATTATGCCAGGCAAAGACGGCTTAGTTCACATTTCGCAAATTTCTGATGAGCGTGTCGAAAAAGTTAGCGACCGTTTAAAAGAAGGGGATGTGGTTAAAGTGAAAGTTTTAGAAATCGACAAACAAGGTCGTGTGCGTTTAAGTATTAAAGAAGCCATTAAAGAACTTGAAGACGTGCTAGCCATGCCGTAACAACTGCTTTTTTACGCAAATAAAAAAGGTTGCCATGTTTAACGCGGCAACCTTTTTTGCGTTTATTAACCAGCAAAATAATTTTGTAAAAATTGCTCAAATGGCAACTGTGGCGCGGCTTCTAATTCACGTTGTTTTTCATGTGATTGCACGGCAAGTTTTTTAAATTCTTGACGTACATTTTCATCAAGCGATTGTGAACTAAAAAATTTCGCCAGTTGTTCGGATTGATTAACCGTAAAACAAGAAAAAGGTTTTTCTGCCATTTGCATTGCTTCAAGCATTTTTGCTGAGGGGGTTAAATCAGGATTTTCAACCAGTTCACGTTGCAAATTCAAACTTTGCAAATACGGTGAATTCGTTTCTGTTGAATCTAATGCTTCGCAAATCGGTTGCATTGAATTCAAAATATCTCGCGCCCAATTTTGCAAAGTAATTGTTTCCCCATTTCGAACCAGTTCAACACCGGGTTTGCGCCCCGAATTTGCCACAATTAACTGATTGGTATTGTTAATTTTTAATTCTTCAGCATTTATTTCAGGACTGTCTGTTAATAAACACGTCAAAAGTAACGCCTCAATAAATCGCGCCGTCGATTCATCAATGCCTAACGGGTGAAATGGATTCAAATCTAACGCCCGCATTTCTACATATTCCACGCCGCCACGTTTTAACGCGGCAGTCGGTTTTTCACCTGAACGCGCAATTTGTTTCGGGCGCATGATGCTGTAAAACTCGTTTTCAATTTGCAAAATGTTCGCGTTGAGTTGTTTATATTCGCCATTCACGCATACGCCAATTTTTTCGTAATCAGGGTAGGGTGTGCTAATTGCAGCACTTAAACTTTTTACATAACCTGCAATTGAATTGTAATCAATCAGTAGATTCGCTTGATTTTTGCTTTTATAACCAATATCGCTCATTCGCAAAGACGTTGCGTAAGGATGAAACAGCGTGCCATTGTCGAATTCTTCAAATTGAGCCATCAGAGCTGGACGGCTTTTGAAAAAGTTTTTACAAATTGCAGGCGATGCACCAAATAAATATAAAATCAACCAACCAATACGTTGAAAATTGCGAATCAAACCAAAGTACGCTGCATTTTTGAAATCTGAAAAGGATTGTGTTTTATTTGATTTTTCATGCAAAAATTCCCACAATTTCACAGGCACAGAATAATTAAAATGAATCCCCGCGATTGCCTGCATGGTGCGTCCGTAACGATGCCAAAGCCCATGGCGATAAACGTGTTTCATCCGCCCAATGTTTGAGGTGCCATATTCAGCAATACGAATGCTTTCATCCCCATCAATGCCGCAAGGCATACTCGCACACAATAATTGTTCATTTTCTAAATTTTCATATACAAATTGATGAATATGTTGCAACGTTTTCAGCGTGTCACAAATATCAGCAAAGGCAGGCGTAATCAGTTCAATTAACGCTTCAGAATAATCAGTGGTAATTTGCGGATGCGTGAGCGTTGAACCTAAAGCGTGTGGGTGGGTGGTTTGAGAAATAAAACCTTGTGAATTGATGCGAAGGCTTTCTTTTTCAATACCTTTTAAACCGCCGCTGAGTAAATTTGGATTATCTTTGAGCCAATTTGTCATGAAAATTAAGGAATGAAGTGGTAAATGCGCCGCATTATACGCGAAAAAATAAGTAAGAATTACCTTGTGTTGGCAGACATTTAATTTGTTTTACTTTAAATTTTGCACTTTTTAATCGCTAAATAATCAGTCGTATTTAATCGTTGTTTGTTAAGATGTGTCTTACAAATTTACGGTGCTTTTTTGTTCTTATTCGTTTAAAAATTACATATGAATACGGTTCTTATCATCGACGACAATCCCCACGATGTTCGCCTATTAGGGGCAGCATTGAGTCATAAAAAAAACTTCCACATTATTTTTAGTCTTAATGGTTTGGAAGGATTTAAAAATGCTTGTGAAACGCGCCCTGATTTAATTTTACTTGATCGCATGATGCCTGAAATGGATGGTTTAAAAGTGTGTCGATTACTCAAAAATGATCAACGTACCGCCCATATTCCCGTCATTTTTTTAACCGCGATGGAAAGCATTGAAGACAAAGTTGAAGGTTTTAAATTAGGTGCGTGCGATTACATTACAAAACCGTGTCATCCCGAGGAACTGATGATGCGAATTCGCACCCACATTGATTTGCATCAACGGTTATCAAATCCTTCTGTTGAACAGCTTCATCAAATACAAAACATTCCTGAGCATACGGAGAATTTAAGTCGCCCTGAAATGCGTGTTAAAAAAGCGCAAGCTCTTTATTTACAAGATTTAACGGTAAATTTATCGCTAACAGAAACGGCTAAAAAAATTGGTACTCACGCGCGGCAACTTTCAGATGATTTTAAAAACGTCACAGGTAAGCATATTCAACATTGGTTGCAAGAGCAGCGCATGGAACAAGCGTGTCATTTGTTATTAAAAACAGAAATTGACATTTCGCGTGTTGCAGAAGATGTGGGTTATACCTCTGTTGCGACTTTTTCAAATACATTTCGTGATTATTTTGGAATGCCACCAAAAGAATATCGCCGTTTGCTAGGTTTGAGCGACGACATCTAAATTCCCTACACTTTAGAATAAAAATGACCGCAGGTTCGAATAAGCACGAATTTATCAAGTATCTATAATTACTGCCGACAACCCTAAGTTCAGATTTGGTTTTTTGATAACATTTTTTGGAGATGACAATGATTGTTTATGACGGAAAAGAGTATCAAGACAATGAGTCCATTGATTGGGATACGGCAGTGAGGGTGGGTGGTATGTATTTTCATCATGCACGGCAATTGGGTTTGCCAATGCCTCCAGCGTGTTTTGTATTCGTTGATAATTGTTCATGGAATTCAGCTCAGGGTTTAATTGTGGGTTGGTATTCGGCATTGTTACATGCTTCATATTTGGACAATGTGTTTAAGAAAGATGCTTGTCTTAGACGTGGTGAGTTAGGTTTTTAACTAGCTAAAAGTGGAAGGTATGACAATGTTGACAAAACGCGAGTACAAAGAGCTTTATCTTCTACATTACAAAAAAGCAGCACTTGGGAATGTGGAGTCGCAGTTTAAATTGGGTGAGTTTTATGAACACGGTCGTGGTGTTTTGAAAGATTACAAACTCGCGCAGTTTTGGTACCGCAAAGCTGCCGACGGCGATCATCCTTTGGCACTGTTAAATTTGAATTGGGTACGCTTAAAAGAATTGGGCGTTGGTCGTAATGAAGGGCAGTTGACTTTGTTTGCTGATTGCACACCAAGTTGTCGTAAATATGAGTCAAGTTGCCGTTGCTTGATGCGAATATCAGGTGATTGTGCAGACGAGAAATTTACCCTAGATGCGGCAAATTTAGATTTTTTACATGTTAGTAAGCCATTCGAGCTGCAAGCATAGGTGAAGACGGTGTGCGATCAAAAATGACCGTCCGATTTTGATGACTGGCAAATGGGGATTTGTGATAAGTTTTCAAACAAAATCAGGCGGTTATTTTTGTTCTTACCTCGCGCAAAAAGGTGTTTTTCGTTTTATAAGGAAATCTTTTAAAAAAGATTTCCTTTTTTTATGTAAAAAAAGATTACAGCTCTTTTGCAAGTCGCAAATGTAAACCGCTAAAACTGCCGTTACTCATTAAAACAATGTGACAATTTTGCTGAATTTCATTTTTTATCCGCGCGACGACTTCATCTAATGTTTGATAAACCACAGTATTATTTGCCATTGTCAATGCACTATGCGAATCAGGTTGGTAAATAATGGCAAGATCAGCGGCTCGTAACGAGGCAGCTAACGTATGTTGATGCACACCCAAACGCATGGTATTTGAACGCGGTTCAACCAACGCGATAATTTTTGCCCCGCCAACATGTTGCCGTAGCCCATCTAAAGTGGTTGCAATCGCTGTTGGATGATGGGCGAAATCATCATAAATCGTCACACCGTTTTTGTTGGCAATCACTTCCATACGTCGTTTGACATTTTGAAATTGTGTAAGTGCGTGAATAGCATCTTTAGGTAAAATGCCTACATGATACGCGGCAGCCATTGCAGCTAACGCATTTCTCACATTGTGTTCACCTGTTAAATTCCAGCGAATTTCACCTTGCCAATGCACACCTAAATATATCGAAAAATGACTGCCATCACTTGTCAGTAAATCGGCATTCCATGTTCCTTGCCCTTGAATGCTCGTGTAAGTTACGGGAGTCCAGCAACCTAACGCTAAGGTTTCTTCCAATGCCAAATCATTTTCGGGTGCAATCAATAAACCCTCGCTTGGCACGGTGCGAATGAAATGATGAAACTGTTTTTGAATTGCCGCTAAATCGGGAAAAATATCCGCATGGTCATATTCCAAATTGTTCAAAATAGCAGTGCGTGGTCGGTAATGAATAAATTTTGAACGCTTATCGAAAAATGCTGAGTCATATTCATCCGCTTCGATGACAAAAAAATTTGCATTGGTTAAACGTGCAGAAATGCCAAAATTTAATGGAATTCCCCCGATTAAAAAACTGGGATTGTAGCCACAAGATTCTAAAATCCACGCGAGCATACTGCTAGTTGTCGTTTTCCCATGTGTACCTGCCACAGCAAGTACCCATTTATTTTGCAGCACATTTTCAGCTAACCACTGTGCGCCGCTGGTGTAACACAAGTTTTGATTTAAAACGGCTTCAACTTCGGGATTACCGCGTGAAAGGGCGTTACCAATAATCACCAAATCAGGTTTATCGTCTAAATTTTCAGCGCAATAACCTTCTTTGAGAATAATGCCTTGTTGCCTTAACTGATCACTCATCGGCGGATAAACATTTTGATCCGAACCACTCACTTCATGTCCGAGTTGTTTAGCAAGCACCGCAAGTCCTGCCATAAAAGTACCGCAAATACCTAAAAGATGAATACGCATAATTTTTTAATTAACTCGTGGTTTAAGTTTTGAATGAGGATCTGGCGGCGGTTTAGGCGCGTGTTTTAAAGTCGGTTTATTGCTAGGTCGTGGCGCATGTTCAACAGGTTTATCATTATTAGGTTTAGATAAATTTACATCGTAATGTGAAGGCACAGTTTTTGCCCATCTATCGTTCAAAATGAATTCTTCAAGCCAAAGTACACCAGAAATATAAGGGATAGCGCGACGACGTGCGGCAACTAATTCTTCATTAGTAATTTCTAATTCGTTGCCAATGATGACCAATTCGGGATTATCGTCTAAGTTTGCCACACTAAATCCTTCTTTTAATGTCACGCCAGCTTCAGTGAGTTGTTTGCGTGTTGGCAAATCAAAACAGCTATCCGAACCTGAAACTTGATGCCCTGCCTGTCTTGCAAGAATAGCAAGTCCTTTCATAAAAGTTGTTGCTACGCCAATAATGTGCATTTTCATTGCTCATTCTCCTTGCGTTATTACCGTCTTTTCTTAGGTTTCTCAGCTTCTGCTGCGGCAGCTTCTTCAGCTGCTTTTTTAGCGGCGAGTTCTTCAGCAGTAGGTTCAGGTGGGGGAGGGGGTTCTGCACCTTTTGCGCCAGCGGCTTCAAGTAACTGTACGATATTTTCATTACTCATTTTTTTTGCCCGTTCTAAAATTGGCACATTTTGCGCGTCTTGCACGTTCACATTCGCGCCTGCCTTGATAAGCAAATTGACAATTTCTTCATCACCAAAAATCAGCGCATCCATTAACGCAGTATTGCCTGCTTTATCGATGATATTAGTATCTGCGCCATAAGCGAGCAACGTTTTCACACTGCGTAAATTGCCACTAAAACACGCAGCCATCAGCGCGGTGCGTCCGCCTGCATTTTGCGTGTTCACGTCAACGCCTTGATTAAGCAAGGTAATAACGCGCTCTTCTTTACCATTCATTGCCGCAAGAAATAAGTCTTTGCCATCGTCTGCTGCATAAAGCTGTGGCGAGGTGGCAAGTAGTAACATCATCAGGTAATTTTTATACTTCATAAGGAATCGCTGCCTGCGTTTGAGGAAATTTAGGATAAAATGCAAAAAATATCAGTTAAACCAATGGAATTTTGCCAACTTATTTTTTATGAATGAAGATCATAATATCAACATCACAGCTAATGCGTTTTTTGTCGAAAGTGAATCAGATGTAACGCAAAGTCGCTATATCTTTGCCTATACTATCACTATCACCAATAAGGGCAAAAGAGCCGCGCAGTTATTAAAGCGGCATTGGATTTTAACTAATGCAAACGGCAAGGTCGATGAAATTACTGGTGAAGGGGTTGTGGGTTTAAAACCGCTCATTCATGCAGGCGAAGGTTTTCGTTACACCAGCAGTGCGTTACTTGAAACCGATGTCGGGATTATGCAAGGTTATTACACTTTTCGTGACGATACAGGTGAAATGTTTAACGCGCAAATCGAGCCGTTCACACTGTCAATTCCCAGAACTTTGCATTGATTTATGGCTATTTACGCAATCGGTGACATTCAAGGTTGTTTTGACGAATTACAGCTGCTGCTCAAAAAAATTAAGTTCAACGAAAAAAATGATCAACTCTGGTTTGTCGGGGATTTGGTCAATCGTGGTGCGAAATCGCTCGAAACTTTACGTTTTATTAAACAGTTAGGAAATTGCGCCGTTACCGTTTTAGGAAATCACGATGTTCATTTACTAGTTGCCGCGTATTTTCCAGAACGTGTGAAACATAAAGATACGATTCGCGCCATTTTCGACGAGCCAGATTGTGAGGAATTGCTAACTTGGCTGCGAAATAGACCGTTATTTCATTACGATGAGAATTTAAAAATCGGTCTACTTCATGCAGGTTTACCACCACAATGGGACTTAGCACAAACGCAAAAAATGGCGCGATTAGGTGAAAAGGCGTTGCAAGCCAATGATAAACATTTTCTCGCGCAACTTTACGGTGATTTGCCGAATCTGTGGACAGAAAAATTAACAGGTATCGAACAACTACGTTTTATTTTCAATTGTTTTACGCGAATGCGTTTTTGCAATGAAAATGGGCAATTAGATTTTGTTTTCAACGGTAATTTAGGTTCACAACCATCAAATTTGCAGCCTTGGTTTTCCTTGCCACATCGTAAAACAGCAAATTTAAAATTGATTTTCGGACATTGGGCAGCGTTAGGTTTTCATCAAGAAAATAATTGTTTTGGAATTGATACGGGTTGCGTTTGGGGCAATGAATTAACCGCGTTACGTTTAGACAACGGCAAATTTGAGCGATTTAGTGTGCAAGCGTTTTAGCAAAATTTCAGAATTTTTGAACCACGAGGAGATAAAAAATGAGCCGTCCAAATTACCAATTCAATTATTTTAGCGAGGTCGAATATCTTGAATTTGAAGAAAATAGCTTAACAAAACATGAATACTTTGATGGTGAAGTGTTTGCGATGGCTGGAGGAAGCATGAATCATCAACTGTTAACAGGTAATGTGTTTGCAAAATTTCATGCACATTTAAATGGCACGCCGTGTTTAACTTTTAGCGCAGACATGAAAGTGCGTGCGGATAACGGCAACAAATACTTTTATCCAGATGTAGTAGTTACTTGCGAAAAAGAAGGTAGAACACAGCACTTCATCAATTCGCCACGTTTGATTATTGAAGTGTTATCAAAGTCTACTCGCAAATTCGACCAAGATTTAAAACGCCAAATTTATCAAACGATTCCAACGCTTGAAGAATACGTTTTAATTGAACAAGACAGTGTTGAAATTCAAGTTTTCCGCAAAGCGCAAGGCTGGCAATCAAATTATTACTACATCGATGACGATATTACTTTTACATCGATTGATTTAACTTTACCTGTTTTAGAAATTTATCAGCGGGTTGAAAATGATGATATGCGCGAATTTTTGCAATCACGCTCAGAAAATAAAACGACCTAAACATGAGCAAATTCGCCCTTTTTTTATGCCTTTTTTGTGTACTAATTTCACAAAGTTTCGCACAACCTGTGATTTTAAATGCAAATGAAAGCCCCCCATATTGGTCTAAAAAATTGCTGTATAACGGTTTTGGTGGCGAGTTAATCAATGCAATTTCACAAGCAGGCGGATTAGAATCACAAATTGAAATTAAACCGCTCAAACGCTTGATTGAAGATACAACGAATAACGATTTAGGTAATCCCATTTTTTATATTCAAAATCAAGATTTTGCTGCAATTATTCCTATTGCAATTTCACAAGTCGCGCTTTATTACTACGATCCGCAACATACAAAAAATATCCGTTTCACGTCACTTAGTGATTTACGCGGTTTTCGCATTGGCGCGTTGTCAGGAACTGTGACAAATAAAGCTATGTTTGAACAACTCGGCATCGCTTTTGAAACTAGTTATTCTCAAGAATCATTATTTAAAAAATTACAGCATAGACGACTAGATTTTGTTTTGGAACTCGATTTAGTTGGGCAGCAAACGATTGTGCGGAATTTCGCCGCTGAACGAAAAAATTTTGTCGCCATTCCTTTGCCTAAATCCGTTTCACCGATTGCGATTATGCTCGATAAAAATTATCCAGATGTAGACAACATTGCACAGCGTTACAGAAAAGGTTTAGAAAAAATTATTCAAAACGGACAATACGCTGAAATTCTCAATTTACGTTATTACCCAGAGCAACCACCGACTAATTGGCTCAAAGAACTCAAGCGTTTTACTCGTCTTTATCAAACAACACCGTGATTGCTATGCGAAGTATCAAAACAAAAATTATTCTTTCTTTGCTAATTGTTGTCCTTAGTGTTTTGGGTTTATATGAAATTAACAGTTATTTCAATACAAAAGACCGTCTTTACAGTGAATTAAATGCAGATGCAGATAGACAAATTAAACGTTTATCAGAAGGTTTAGTGTTGCCATTTTGGGAAATGGATGAAGCATGGCAACTCAAAGTCATTAGCATTGAAATGATGAGAAAAGATGTTTATGCCGTCACAGTCACAGATGATAAAGCGCAAACACGCGGCAAAATTCGTGAAGAACGCTGGCAAATTGTAGTTACTAATCAAAGCGATGTGCCAGGAGACAATTTAATTGCACGGCACAGCGATATTTTTCACAACGATGAGCAAATTGGCACGGTAAGTTTGTATTTAAGTTCACGTTTTTTAGAAGAGCAATTGTATCAAGAAGCCCAGCATCGAATTTTTTCGCTAATTGGTTTGAGCTTTGCAATCATTGTTTCACTCGTGCTTATTCTCAATTACATCGTCACACTTCCGCTACAAAAAATTTTGCACGCGGTGAATGCAATTCGACATGGTGATTATTCAACGCAACTCGATTTAAAACAACAAGACGAAATTGGCAGATTGATGGTAGGTATTGTTGAAATGAAAGCCGCTATTCAAGCGCGTGAACGCGAAATTTTAACTTCAGAACACGATTACCGCGTTTTAAATGAAAATCTTGAACAACGTGTTGCTGATCGCACCGTTGCATTAGAAATCAACAATCAACATTTACAAGAAGTTAGTTTAGAACTTGAAAAAACGAAAGATAAAGCCGAAGCGGCCAATCGAGCAAAAAGCGTGTTTTTAGCCAATATGAGCCATGAATTACGCACACCGATGAATGCGGTTTTGGGTTTTTCACAACTGATGCAAAAAGATGTCTCGCTCACGCCGTTACAACGCGAAAACCTCAATATCATCAATAACAGCGGACGGCATTTACTCGAATTGATTAACGATATTTTAGACATGGCAAAAATCGAAGCTGGGCGAGTTGTCATTGAAAATTCTTGTTTTGATTTAGGAATGCTGGTGCGTGATACGATTGAAATGATGCACGAACGCGCTGAAGTGAAAGGCTTAGAATTATTTTTTGATCAATCGTCAAATTTTCCGCGTTTTGTGAGCATGGATGAATCAAAATTGCGCCAAGTGTTGCTGAATTTAATTAGTAATGCCGTGAAATACACAAAAAAAGGAAGTGTGCGAGTGATTTTGAATGCTGAAAATGCTGAAAATTCACAAAAATGTACTTTAATTTTTCGTATTGAAGATACGGGCATTGGTATTTCTGAGACAGATTTACCGTTGATTTTTAATTCTTTTGTTCAAGTTGGTAGTGAATCCGATCAAAAAGGTACGGGGCTTGGATTGCCAATTACCAAAGAATACGTTGAATTGATGGGCGGTTCGCTTGAAGTGACGAGTGTATTAGGACATGGTTCGATTTTTATCGTGAAATTACCTGCGGTGAAAGTTTCAGCAGAGCAAGTACCAACCGCTTCCGAAAATAACTTATCCAATGTGATTGGATTAGAAGCTGGGCAACCTGCCTATCGGGTGTTAATTGTTGAAGACCAGTTAGAAAACCGTTTACTTTTAAAAAATTTATTACTTTCTGTTGGTTTTAATGTTTATGAAGCACATAACGGCAAAGAAGGGGTGGAATTATTCCAGCAAGTACAACCGCATTTTATTTGGATGGATAGACGAATGCCTATCATGGATGGAATTGAAGCAACTCGCACAATTCGCGCTTTGCCAAATGGGAAAGAAGTGAAAATTGTTGCGGTAACGGCATCGGTTTTCTTAGAACAACGACAAGAATTTTTAGCGGTCGGTGTGAATGACATTGTGAATAAACCTTACCGTGAATCAGAAATTCTTGATTGCATGGCACAGCAACTAGGTGTGAAATTTATTTACGATACGCCTGAACTTGAGCAAACGGCAGAAAAAGGTTCCGTGAATATAGATGCCTTGCAAACTTTGCCGCCGTTGTTAATAACTGAATTAAAGGCAGCTGTTACAGAATTAGACATTGAAAAGTGCAGTGAGTTAATTGAGCAAATTAAACAAGTTGACGCGCCACTTGCAATGCAATTATTTGAACGTGTGCATCAACTTGATTTTGAAACGCTCTCGCAATGGTTGAAATAGCACGCAACTATCGGTACATTGCACCCGCTGTTTAATTATAAAAATTATCATAATGAGGACTTACCAATGATCAGATTTCCAGCAGAATGGGAAAAACAAGCCGCTGTTTTAATTGCATGGCCACACGAAACAGGCGATTTTAGTGACCGCTTAGAATCTGTTGAAGAAACTTACAGCATCATTGCTGACACCATCACCCAATATCAAAAACTACTGATTGTTTGCCGCGATGAAGCGCATCAAAAACATATCGAAAAACTCGTTGAACGCAAAGAAGACATTCAATTTGTTCATGCGCCCGTGAATGATATTTGGGTGCGTGATACCACTTTTTTGACCGTTGAAAAAAATGGCGAGTTGCATTATTTGAATTTTAAATTTAATGGTTGGGGCGAAAAATACGATTTTGTTCATGACAATGCTTTAAATCACAAATTATCGAATGCGAAATTTTTCAAAGGCAAACACCATCATGACATCGATTTCATTTTAGAAGGCGGCAGTGTTGAAAGTGACGGTGAAGGCACAGTTTTAACGACCGAACATTGTTTACTCAATCCCAATCGCAACAATGCGTTAAACAAGCAGCAAATTGAAGCGCAATTAAAAACGCATTTAGGTGCAAAGCGTGTTTTGTGGCTTAAACAGGAAAATTTAGCAGGCGACGATACGGACGCGCATATTGATACGTTAGCGCGTTTTTGTACGCCGACGACGATTGCTTACACCAGTTGTGACAATCCCAAAGACCCGCACTACGAAAGTTTATATCGCATGAAATTACAGCTTGAAATGCTAGTGTCATACGAAAATGAACCCTATAACTTGGTGGCATTACCGTTGCCAAAACCGATTTTTGATGAAGATGATCAGCCGTTACCTGCGAATTATTCAAACTTTTTAATCATCAATCATGCCGTTTTAGTGCCTGTTTATGACGATGAAAATGACAAAATTGCGTTAGAACGGCTCGCAAAAGTTTTCCCGCAACATAAAATTCATCCGATTCCATGCCGACCGCTCGTGCATCAATACGGCAGTTTGCATTGCATGACGATGCAATTTCCAGAGCAAGCAAGAGGTTAATTTATGGCGAAAAAGTTAATCGTGAGCGCAATTCAACAGCCGTGCGGCGATGATGATTACGATGTGAATTTAGCATTTTCCATTGCCCAAATCCGCGAGGCTGCCAAAGCGGGTGCGGATTTAGCAGTTTTGCCTGAATTACATTTGGGCAAGTATTTTTGCCAAACCGAAGACCACACGGTTTTTGATTTCGCGCAACCGATTCCCTGCAAAGCCACTGACACGCTTTCTGCGCTGGCGAAAGAATTGCAAATTGTCATTGTATCCACGATTTTTGAACGCAGAGCCTCAGGGCTTTATCACAATACTGCTGTGGTGTTTGATAAAGACGGCAGTTTAGCGGGCAAATATCGCAAAATGCACATTCCCGATGATCCCGCGTTTTACGAAAAATACTATTTCACACCAGGTGATTTAGGTTTTACGCCGATTCAAACGTCGATTGGCAAATTAGGCGTTTTGATTTGTTGGGATCAATGGTATCCAGAAGCGGCGCGTTTAATGGCTTTAGCAGGTGCGGATTTGCTGATTTATCCGACCGCAATCGGTTGGGATAAAAATGACACGTCAGAAGAACAAGCTCGGCAACTCGATGCGTGGATTACCGTGCAACGTGGTCATGCGGTGGCAAATGGTTTGCCCGTGATTTCGTGTAATCGCATTGGTTTTGAATTCGCGCCACACGGACAAAGTGGGATTGATTTTTGGGGAAACAGTTTTATAACAGGTTCGCAAGGTGAATTTTTAGCGCACGCGAATTCGACGGATACCCAAGTTTTAACTGCTGAAATTGATTTCGTGCGCTCAGAAACCGTGCGTCGAATTTGGCCTTTCTTGCGTGATAGACGCATTGATGAATTTTCAAATCTAACCAAACGATTTATTGATTAGTTTTTTTCAGGAGAAATTGAAATGCAATTCAAGATGTTACTAGCTTTGAGTTTTTTCTTTGCAACCAGCGCAAATGCGGCAACGAATATGAGCGCACAAGAAAATTTTTTACGCGCAAAAGTGATGAATCATCAAAACCATGAAAATCACATTGCACCGATTGATAAAAGCAAAGATTTTCATGGCGTGTTTTATGGTTTTTTTCCGTGTGATGATTGCAATGGCATCAAAATGACGCTTTCACTCAAACAAAACAATCATTATTTGCTTGTCACGCAACCCGCGCGTGAATCATCACGGGAATTTTTCGAAAAAGGGAAATATGAATGGGATGATGAGACGCAAACTGTGACGCTAAAACCGCGCAATGATGCACCTGAAAAACAATTCCAAATTAAAGATGAAGGAACATTGGTGCAATTTAATTCAAGCGGCAAACCTTATTCGGGCGATTTAGCAGACCGTTACACCTTGCGCCGCAGTGATACTGTGAAATCACGCGAAGTGCATATTCACTAAATTCCACAAAAAAGGCGTTATGATTTTTGCGTCAAATGAAACGCGCAAACTGTAACGCCTTCCGTCATTTTTTACCAAAATTTGCAACATTTACACGCTTGCAAATTCGATTTATTTTGCTAATTTTTTGTTCAATCACAAAACATCATTCACTCAAAACTGCTGATGGTAGTTATATAAGGACTATGTTGTATAAGTATCGAAGTTACTATAAACTGTTTTCGAGCTTAACCGCTTAGAAAATAAATTTTAATAACAATAATTTTTGGAGTTTAGACAATGAGTGAAAACACAACTAACTTAACTTTATTTGAACAACTTGGCGGTGAGGCGGCAGTGAATGCTGCTGTCGATATTTTTTATCGTAAAGTGCTTGCTGATTATCGCATTAACCGTTTTTTTGATGGCGTTGATATGGAGCAACAAGCCGCAAAACAAAAAGCGTTTTTAACCATGGCGTTTGGGGGACCTAATAATTACACAGGTCAAGATATGCGTAACGCTCATGCGAAATTTGTCAAAATGGGCTTGGACGATAGCCACTTTGATGCCGTGATGGAAAATTTACTCGCAACACTTGCAGAATTAAATGTGCCACAAAATTTAATTGATCAAGTTGACGCACTGGCTCAAACTACACGCAACGATGTGTTAGGCAGATAACCCCCAAAATCAGACACGCATTAAATTTGCAGTAGTGATATTTAATGCGTCGTCTTGACAGTTCATGCTTTACAACGATTTGTTTTGTTCAAAACCAAATAGCGCGTTGAGAGCTTGTACGCGCAATTGTCGAATCGCTTCTCCCACTTTTTTACCTTCTAAACCTCGATTTAACGCCGCTGATGTATCTGTTTGTCTGGCAATTTTTATCGCCTTACGAAAAAAAATCCCCGATTCATAAACTGTATTTTCAAAACCTAATCGTCCTTTTGCATCTGCCTCGCACGCTAAAACAAATTTTTGCACATGATTTTCTTGTTTAAACGCACCTAAAATTTGTAGCAAATCAACTAGCGTGCTTGCGCGTAATTCGCGTACTTTGTGGCAATGCGTGTGATATTGCGTGACGTGCAAAGCAAGGGATTTAAAATGATTCGGAACGCGCAAACGCGCACACATTTTTTCAACCAGCGGCATACCTTTTTGTTCATGTCCGTAATGGTGAGGTAGATTATCTTTTGGTGATAACGCTTTACCTAAATCGTGAACCAGAGCGGCAAAACGTACTTCTAAACTGTTAGATAATAAGGCTGCTTGCTCTAACGCCATCAAACTATGCACGCCACAATCAATTTCAGGATGATATTTTTCAGGCTGTGGCACACCAAATAGCGCATCAATTTCAGGAAAAATTTTTGCTAACGCGCCACAATCTTTTAGCACATAAAAGAATTCGGACGGTTGCGTTTCTGCAAGAGCTTTTACCAATTCTGCCCAAATACGTTCTGGCACGAGTGCATCAACCTCGCCTGCTTCAACCATTAAACGCATTAAATCTAAAGTTTCGGGGGCAATAGTAAAACCAAGCGGTGCGTAACGGGCAGCAAATCGTGCTAATCGCAGAATTCGCACGGGATCTTCCGCAAAAGCGGGCGAGACGTGCCGAAAAATTCGCTGTTCTAAATCACGTTTGCCGCCGTAAAAATCCAGCAATTCACCGTTTTCAGTCATTGCCATAGCGTTAATGGTTAAATCGCGGCGTAGCAGATCTTGTTCTAAAGTGACTTCAGGAGAGGCATTTACATTAAAACCTTTGTAGCCTTTTGCAGTTTTGCGTTCAGTTCGGGCGAGTGCATATTCCTCGCTGGTTTTAGGATGCAAAAAAACAGGGAAATCTTTACCAACGGCGCGAAAACCTTGTACTAACATGGATTCGGGCGTTTCACCTAAAACCACCCAATCACGCTCGTGGACAGGGCGGTTTAATAATTTATCGCGGACAGCACCGCCAACAAGATAGGTTTTCATGACAATTTGCACGGTAAAAATAGAGAAAATAAACAGTGACATTTTACACGCGATTTGATTTGCGTTTTAATCGGCAAACTAAAATTTAAGAAATCGCCGTTTTAGCCGTTATATACGCGACTAAATCTAGGAGCTTCCCATGAAAAAATTGATACAACCCGTTTTATTAGGTTTTTTGCTTGCAAGTACGGTTGCTTGCACAACTGGTAGAGATACTTATGCCACTGAATTTGCGACACCTCCTTATAAAAAAATTACCGCAATTGGTTACGGCACCGCTGAAAAAAGTGATCGTTTTTCACGTTCACAAATCAAATTGATGGCAATTCGTTCATCAAAACTCGATGCGTATCGCAGTTTATCTGAACAAGTTTATGGCGTGCGTTTACGCGGCATGACAACGGTTGAAAACATGATTATCAACCACGACAGTTACAAAGCATTTGTTGATGCTTATTTGCGTGGTGCAAAAATACTTCGTTCTGTTTCGATTAACAAAGATCCTTATGCGGGGGATGATACGTTTGAAACGGTAGTTGAATTAGAACTGACCTCGCGTTTTTATGAATGTATGAATGGTTCGCCAGAAACGGTAAATCAATGTTTGCAACAACCAATGCCACCGTCTCCAGACTCAGAATTGATTACGCCGTTTTCAAGTGCTGCGCCAAGTGAACCATCTAAAATTCAAATAGCCATGACACCCGCCGCACACTGCAACAGTATGGATTGTTATGAATATCCTGTTACGGCAGGTTTTAATCGACCTATTATTAAGGAATAAATCATGATGACGCGCTTGTTTAAGCTAGCAACCGTTGCGGCAACATTTAGTATTTTTTCGTGTAGCACATTTTCTGAACTCAAAGCAGCTGCGCCCAATATCGTGACCGTTGAAGGGCAAGCGGCAGTACAAAATGGCGCAGTGTTGCTAGCAAAAAAACAAGCCCTGCAAGATGCCATTCGCGTTGCCTCGCAACAATCCTCTGTTGCAGTGCAAAGTCGCTCATCAATTGACACGGATAGCCGTTTGCTCGATTCGATTTCTATGCGCTCGGCAGCGGCAGTGAGTAATACCAAAGTTTTGCGCGAATGGGAATCTGGTGGCATTTATCATGTCAAAGCGATGGTTGAATTAGCTCCTGCGGGAATGTGCTTGCAATCTTATCGCAAACGTATGATTGCCACCGCGTTTCCACGCATGGTGCAAGAGCAAATCAGCGATTATGAAACCAATGATTTAGATAACGGTATTCCGCGTGAAATCAATAACTTACTAATGGAATCAGGTAAGTTTATTGGTATTAACGCAACGAATATTGCGCTTTATCCGCGTCCTGATTTAGCACCTAATTTTCAAGACCGCGACCCGTTTTCGCCTTCAAAAGTGTTGCAAATTGCCAGCAAATCGGGCGCACAATTTGTGTTGTCTGGCGTAATTCGAGATTTGGAAGTTGCCACAAATGAATATATGCGTGGCAGTGGTGTTGCGGCATTAGTTGAAAGTTGGCAACGGCAAATTTCAGGCAAACGCAATATCGGGATTGATGTTTATGTGCATGATGGTATGAGCGGCGCATTACTTTTGCAACGGCGTTATGTCGATAAAGTTGAAGGTAACGTGATGATTCCAGCCAGTTACAGTGTGGGCAGTGATGGTTTTCGCACTACTGAAACGGGCAAAAAAATTACTGAAATTATCGACAAAGCTAGTCGAGATATTGAACAAGCACTGAATTGTTACCCGTTTGCCTCGCGTGTTGTTGATATAAAAGGCGATAAAGTGTTTATTGATGCTGGCGCACAAGAAAAGCTAAACGCTGGCGATCAGCTTATTGTTTATGGTACGGCAAGTAGCGATTTTCGTTTGGATGGCGGCAGTAGTTTTATTCCTAACGATAAACAACCTGTGAGTGTGCTGACAATTCAAAATGTTACGCCGCGTTATGCGATTGGAACTATTGAAGGCTTTGCAAGTAAATTAGGCGTTAAAGTGGGGGATTGGGTGCGTTCGCAGTAGTTATCGCAACCGTTTTGCTTCGATAGAAAGCGGGAATTTCGTTAAAATTAGCATTTGATAATGTTTTGCCATCGCGGCATTACCTGACGCACCTTCAATTTGTGCGGCAATCAACAATGATTCGGGCGTGTGTTCTGCAATTTGCGCGTAACGATTTAAATACACTTTCGCCGCTGTAAAATTCCCTTGTTGATAATTGACTTTTTGCATTTCAAGTAGGGCAGGGGCGTAATTTTGATTCAGTTGCAAGGCTTGTAAAAAATACGTTTCTGCTTCTTGATATTGCGCGAGTTGCATATAACAACGCCCTAAATTCGTCATTGCTAGCCAAGGACGTTCGTTAAGTTTGTCATTGGTTGCCTGTGTCAGTAATGCCATGCCTTTTTGCGCTTCTCCTTGTTCACACAAAAAACGCCCGTAATTATTCTTCACACCTAAATCTTCAGGTGTAAGTGAAATAGCTGTTTGATAATAACCTCGCGCGTCATCAATCTTGCCCAATTTTTCGTTTAAAAACGCCAACGCATTTAAAGCAGGGGCATTTTTCGAATCCAGTTCGATTGCTCTCTGCAAATTTTCTTTTGCGACTTCTAATTTATTCAAATTCAAATAACGCACACCGAGTTGAAAATAAATATCTGCGGCATTTGCTTCGAGCGATTTTTTATCTTCAGACGTTGCACAAGCCGTTAATCCAATGAATACGGCGAAAATCAAGAATTTGGAAATTTGCATTTAGGCTGCCAATTTGAGTTTTAAGTGCCGACGACTTTTATCTGCAACTTGTCCGACCAGTTGCCCGCACGCCGCATCAATATCGTCGCCGCGTGTTTTTCTAACTGTGGTGATAATGCCCGCATCGTTTAACAGTGTTTTGAATTTCAAAAGTGTTTCTTTATTTGAACAGCGATAAGGCGAATTCGGAAATGGATTAAACGGAATTAAATTGAGTTTGCATGGCACGGTTTTGAGTAACTTAATCAAGCCTTTTGCATCTTCTATCGTATCGTTCACGCCGTTTAACATGACATATTCAAACGTAATAAAACGACGGGGCGCAATTTTTGCGTTTTCGCGGCACGCTTCCATCAACATTTTTAACGGATATTTTTGGTTAATAGGTACCAATTCATTACGCAATTCGTCACGCACTGCATGAAGTGAAATCGCTAAACTGACATCGCACGCCTGCCCTAAACGTTCAATCGCTGGGACAACCCCTGATGAACTGATTGTAACGCGCCGTTTTGAAAGCCCGTAAGCAAAATCATCCATCATCAAGTTACACGCTGTAACAACGTTGTCGAAGTTGAGTAACGGTTCACCCATACCCATTAAAACAACGTTTGTAATTCGGTTTTCTTTTCCAACGCGATTTTGCGCGACAAATAATTGTCCAACAATTTCGGAAGTAGCTAAATTTCGATTAAAACCTTGTTGTGCGGTGGAACAAAAACTACACGCCAAGGCGCAGCCAATTTGCGATGAGATGCACAATGTATTTCGGTCATCTTCGGGAATAAAAACGCTTTCAATCCGATTGCCGCAATGGGTTTGCATTGCCCATTTTATAGTTCCATCGAAAGCAATTTTTTCAACGACAATTTCAGGGGTAGCGATTTCGCAATTTTCGTTCAAATACGCCCGAAGCGTTTTGCTCAAATTGCTCATTTCCTCGAAGTTGTACACGTTTTCTTGATAAATCCATTTTAGGATTTGTGTCGCGCGGAAAGGTTTTTCGCCTAAACCAACAAAAAAGGCGGTTAAGCCTTTTCTGTCGAAATCAAGCAAATTAACCTTTTTAAGATTAACGAGTTCTTGCACAGATTTCCTCTGCTGAGAAGAAATAAGCAATTTCGCGTGCAGCAGATTCTAAAGCGTCAGAACCGTGAACCGCGTTTTCGTCAATACTTGCTGCAAAATCAGCGCGGATTGTGCCAGCTGCTGCATCTTTGGGATTCGTTGCGCCCATGATTTCACGGTGTTTTAAAACGGCATTTTCGCCTTCTAAAACTTGAATTATCACAGGACCAGAAGTCATAAAAGAGACTAAATCATTAAAAAAACCGCGTTCGCTATGTTCAGCGTAAAAGCCTTCTGCTTGTTCTTTGGTCAAATGCAACATTTTTGCTGCAACAACGTTCAAACCGTTTTGTTCAAAACGGCTATAAATTTGACCGATAACGTTTTTTGCTACTGCGTCTGGTTTGATAATAGAAAAAGTACGTTCTTGTGCCATAAGTTTTAAAACTCCTAAAAAAATATAAAATTAAAAAAATGAACGCGAATTATAGCGGATTTGCGGCGTGGACAGTAACAAAACGAAATTTGATGTTTGATTGAAACTTAGAAACTGTCTGGTAAAAGTTTAAATACATTTTACAGGGGGTTAGAAACTGTCTGGCAAAAGGAAAATCAGGTAAAACCAAGCATTTTTATTCCTACAACTTTTTAGTTGCGTGTTGAAATTTGTGTTGGTGTTGGTGGGTTTTTTAAGAATTAAATTGATTCACAAAAATTAAGAAAGTTTTTTAGACTGGATAAATGATTGGTTTCATTTACTCGTTTTTTTAATTCGTCTAAATAGTAGCTTTCGCCAACTTCTCTGGGGTTAGATTTAGAATACCTTATATTTTTTTCTGCCAACATTTTTCTCAAATAAGTTTCATGGTAGATGGAAACGGATTTATCAAATCCACTCAATTTAGTCATAAACTCTGGGTCTTGTTGTGTCACATCATAAAATTTGGCGTGATGATAAAAATCATTATTTTTACCAAGCGTTTTTGTATAAACCTTTCTATTTCCTAAAAACCACGTTTCCATGCAGTATTTTTGAGTAATAACACGCAATTGACAGTGAGAATTTAAAACTATGTTTTCAATTTTTATATGCTGTTCGACCTCGTTTATTTTATCTTGTGCTGTCATATCGTCCGCATCGATAACTAAAACTAGATAATTATAATTACCTAGTTCGTTAATTTCAGCTACCGAATTAGCAAGTTCATTAGTGAGAAGGCGAGGCGAACCCATACCACTCAAAAGATAATAGTTATTTTCTTTTGCATCTTGGGCAAATTTCACTCGAGATAATTTGGGAACTAAATGACTTAACCATTGTGGATAAACTTGTGGTTCAGTTTTTTCACCTTCAACCAGAAAATAGACATTCAACTTTCTATACCTTTTGAGTATTCGGTTAAATTCGCAAGTTGAGTGAATGCTTGATGTTTTGATTTACCAATTCCTAACTTTTCTGCATCTTCAACACTGATCACCCCGCCATTTCTAGTGACCACTTTCCAATCGTTATAAGGAATTTTGTCAATTATATAAGGGTGATGACTGGTAATGATGAATTGCAAATTACGCTCTGAGGCAAGTATGCTGTGAGTGATTTGGTTAAGGCAGTTAATACCCAAACTGTTTTCAAATTCATCAATCAATATGACACTGTCATCAGCACATAAATGCAATTCAGCGATGTGCATCAATGTTCTAAACATACCAGATGACATTTTGAATTCATCTATCCAATGCGGCACGTTTTTCTCTTTAATTTGGATAAATGAAAACTCTTTGAAAAAAGCAGGAAGGTTTTTATAACCGTTACTAATCGGTTCTATTCTTACATTGTCAACGTATGGGAATATGTCTATAAAAGCATCTACTATTTCTTCAAATGATTTTTTTTGATTTTTGTATAACAAACAAAGTTTTGTTTTGATATTTTCATCACTGTTTCTAATCGCTTTTAGACTTTTATATTTTTGTGATTTTGATTTTATTTCTCCATCAAGACCGAATTTACCAAAACGAGAGCTATAACCCATTGCATTATCGTCAAAAAGAATTTTTTTAAAATCTTCATGTATATCTTTTATTTGTTCTTCTTCTTTCAACAAATAAATAACGCTTTCCTTTCGTGATAATTTTACGGTTTCAGTTTCATTAAAAAAAATACCATCCTTATCTCTACGAATAACTGGTGTACCATTTACGACTAGCTGTTCATTGTCTATAGATGGCTTATCTTTTTCATCTTCATCATCCATAACTTCCAATATAAGCTCCGAAATAAAACCTTTGTTTTCAAAAGCACCACTCCATTTACATTCATGTCCAACACTGGTGTTAAATTCAATTTCCCACTTCAGACCATTTAAAGATTTTCCATGCGAAATTTCTTTTAAATTGAGTAATGCTTTTAATATCTGAGTTTTACCCACACCAGAAACACCCACCAATAACGTCAGCGGTTTAAACGCTATCTTTTCCAGTTTCCAATCTGTCGATTGGTCTTCATAACTCAACGATTTGATATACATGGTTTCACTTACCCAAAATGGTTGAGCATTATTGCTCTGCTAGTATTTGTTCAAACTGCGTCAACAATTCACTAATCGCCGCATTTTTCATTTTCATAGCGGCTTTATTGACGACTAAACGCGAGCTGATATTCATGATTAACTCGCGCGGTTCTAAATTATTGGCGCGTAACGTGTTACCTGTATCAACTAAATCGACGATGCAATCCGCTAAACCTACAAGTGGCGCAAGTTCCATCGAACCGTAAAGTTTAATAATTTCGGCTTGAATACCCAAACTCGCAAAATACGATTGGGCAATTGTGACATATTTCGTCGCTACGCGCACACGCCCTGAAATAGCTGGTGCATCTTTGTGAGCGGCAGTCATCAATTTGCAACGAGCGATATTTAAATCAATCGGTTCGTATAAATTTTCGGCTCCGTGTTCGATTAAAACATCTTTGCCCGCAATACCCATATCCGCTGCGCCATATTCCACAAATGTCGGCACATCGGTTGCTCGAATAATCACGAGTTGAACATCTTCGCGCGTTGTTGGCAAAATCAATTTGCGGCTGGTTTCTGGGTCATCAATCGGTTGAATGCCCATTTTGGCGAGTAGCGGCAACGCTTCTTCGTAAATACGTCCTTTTGAAACGGCAATGGTAATCATCACAAACCGCCTTATTTCGGTACACGACGAATCGTCGCGCCAAGTTGAGCTAATTTTTCTTCAATGTGGTCATAACCACGGTCAATGTGATAAATACGATCCACTTTTGTGTCGCCTTCCGCGACCAATGCGGCAATTACCAAACTTGCCGAGGCGCGTAAATCTGTAGCCATCACTGGCGCACCTTTTAATTTTGAAACGCCTGTGCAAATGGCGGTATTGGATTCAAGGCGAATATCTGCGCCCATGCGTTGCAATTCATGAATGTGCATAAAACGATTTTCAAAAACGGTTTCTGTCACAATGCCAACGCCTTCTGCAACCGCATTCATCGCGCAAAATTGCGCTTGCATATCGGTTGGAAAAGCAGGGTAGGGCAATGTCCGAACTGAAACGGCTTTTGGACGTTTGCCGTGCATATCAAGTTCAATCCAATCTTCACCAGTGGTAATTTCTGCACCTGCTTCAACTAATTTTGCTAACACGGCATCAAGCAAATCAGGGCGAGTGTCTTTGAGTTTCACTCGACCGCCCGTAATTGCCGCTGCACAAAGATAGGTTCCCGCTTCGATTCGATCAGGCAAAATATCGTAATGAATCGTGGTTTCGCCTAATTTTTCAACGCCTTCAATAGTTAAAACATCTGTGCCGATGCCTGTGATTTTTGCGCCCATTTTGTTTAAAAAATATGCTAAATCAGTAACTTCTGGTTCTTTTGCCGCATTTTCCATAATGGTTGTGCCTTCAGCCAAAACCGCTGCCATCAACAAATTTTCTGTACCTGTGACCGTGATTTGCTCTAAAATCAAACGACAACCTTTCAAACGTTTCGCTTTGGCGTGAATAAAACCACCATCAAGCGTAATATCTGCGCCCATTTGTGCTAAACCACTTAAATGAATATCAACAGGACGTGAGCCAATTGCACAACCGCCTGGCAATGAAACATGTGCTTCACCAAATCTTGCTAAAAGAGGTCCTAAAACCAAAATCGATGCTCGCATGGTTTTTACCAGTTCATACGGTGCAACAAAACTGTTAATGGTGCTGGCATCGACTTGAATGTTCATTTTTTCATCAATCGTCAAACCAACGCCCATACGTCCAAGCAATTCCATTGTAGTCGTAATATCGTGCAAATGCGGAACATTGCCGATACGAACAGGCTCGTGTGACAGCAATGTTGCGGCTAAAATTGGCAATGCAGCATTTTTTGCCCCAGAAATTCGCAGTTCGCCGTTAAGTCTTGCGCCGCCTGTAATAATCAATTTATCCATGTGTTTTCGGTTGTTTTTTTGAGTTTAAATGAAAAATAATGTGTCTTATCTAATCCGCTAAGTTTAGCTAAATTCATCAGCTGTTTCGGGACATTTTTAAAATGTAATTGTGAGCGTTGATGACGTGCGGCTTTTATCCATTCAATCATCAGCGCAAGCCCAGCACTATCGGTTAAAGTTACTTGCGAAAAATCTAAAACAATATCTCGACCTGCGCGTAAAAAAGGCGGCGATTCAACCAGTTTGCTTTGAATACTGGCAAAAGTCAGTTCACCATGAATCAGCCATTGCCCGTTGCCTTTTGAAACGATGCTGAGTTTGCTCATTTTTTTGTGCTACTTTTTTTATCGCTAGTGCCTTTGTTTTCTTCGGCAGATTTGAACAAGAATTGTCCGATAGCTTTTTCTAAAATTAGAGAGGAATTGGTGATTTCAATTTTGCTGCCATTTTTTAAATACTCATCAGAGCCACCGCCGTCGATACTAATATATTGTTCGCCAAGTAATCCTGCCGTATAAACGCTTGCCGTTACGTCATCAGGTAACGTGTTGTATTGCGCGTCGATGTCCATTTTTACAACGGATTCAAAAGTTTTAGGGTCGAAAGTAATAGATTTCACATTACCAATTTTTACGCCTGCTGCGGAAACAGCGGCTTTCGGTTTTAAGCCGCCTGAGTTTGAAAATCGTGCAGTAATTTCGTAAGTATTGCCTTTACTAAAAGAGCTTAAATTACTGACTTGCAATGCCAAAAAAAATAAACAGGCAATTCCAATTGCAACAAATAAACCGACTAACGTATCTTGCGTTTTGTTATGCGGCATAGCTTAGTTATCTCCAAACATAAGTGCAGTTAAAATAAAATCTAATCCTAAAATGCTAAAAGCTGAATTCACAACGGTGCGCGTTGTAGCGCGACTTACCCCTTCAGCAGTGGGAATGGCATCATAGCCTTCAAACAGTGCAATCCAAGTGGTAATCACACCGAAAACCATGCTTTTAATGACACCGTTAATAATGTCTTTTTGAAAATCAATTGTTGCGTTCATTTGTGACCAATACGCACCTTCATCAACACCGAGCAAGCCACATCCCACCATCTGTCCGCCGAGAATACCGATTGCGCTAAATAACGCAGCAAGCAACGGCATTGAAAGTAGCCCTGCTAAAAAACGCGGTGAAATAATGCGTTTAATGGGGTCAATTGCCATCATTTCCATGCCTGATAATTGTTCTGTGGCTTTCATTAAACCAATTTCAGCAGTCAGCGCAGAACCCGCTCTACCTGCAAATAATAATGCTGCAACCACAGGACCTAATTCACGCACTAACGACGCGGCAACCATTACACCTAGTGTTTCTTCTGCACCAAAACGCGACAAAATATAAAAGCCCTGTAAGCCTAAAACCATACCAACGAATAAGCCTGAAATGGCAATAATCCAAAATGACAACACGCCAACAGAGTGCATTTGTTTTAAAAGCAAACGTGGACGGATAAACACACTAGCCATTCCAATCAATGTAGATATGAGAAAGAAGCTCGCGCGTCCAATTTTAGTAAATGTTTCCCGCGTTCCCGCGCCTAAAATACGAAAAAATTCCATCATGAGTAACGTCTACGTTTAGCACTTTTTTCACCAAAAAGGCTTTTGCGTGAAAACAAAGGTTTATCAGAATGTAACAAATCATCCATATATTCTTTGGCGGGATAATGAAAATGCACGGGGCCATCGGGATTGCCGTTCATAAATTGTTGTACCCATTCTGATGTGGATTGTTGAATTTCTTGTGGTGTACCTTGTCCAACCACTTTTCCACCCGATAAAACATAAATGTAATCTGCAATCGCCGCTGTTTCTTGAACATCATGTGAAACAATAATGCTGGTTAGTCCTAAAGTTGTATTTAGCGATTTAATCAATAAAACCAATGCGCCCATTGAAATTGGGTCTTGTCCTGTAAAAGGCTCGTCATACATAATCATCATCGGGTCAAGGGCAATCGCACGCGCTAAAGCTACACGCCGTGCCATGCCGCCAGATAATTCATTTGGCATCAAGTCGCGTGCGCCGCGCAAACCAACCGCCTCAAGTTTCATTAAAACGAGAGAGCGAATCATCGATTCAGGCAAATGTGAATGTTCACGAAGTGGATAAGCAACATTATCAAAAACGCTCATATCAGTCAGCAACGCGCCGCTTTGAAACAACATTCCGATGCGTTTTCGTAGTGTGTAAAGTTCATCACGTTTGAGATGATGTACATTACGTCCATTTACTGTGACGTTGCCTTGGCTAGGAAAAAGTTGTCCGCCGATGAGTTTGAGCAACGTTGTTTTTCCCGTGCCGCTAGGACCCATGATGGCAGTGATTTTACCGCGTTCAAATTCTAGTGAAATATCATCAAAAATTTTCTTCTCGCCACGCGAAAACGTTAAATTTTGCACACTAACTAAACTGCTTGAATAGTGACCGTGATTATTCATTCGAAAGGATTTAATTTAAGTTAAAAGTTAAAAAGTTGCGTTAAGCATTTGATTTCGGTGCTAAGTTTAACATCGACTCGAAAGCGTGTAAAAGGAATAGGGCGGATTTGTTGCATTTCAATTTGTACTTTTTAACGAATCAAAACAAAACAACAAACACACCGCTAAAATCGTTTCCCAAACATCGCCAGATTCTTGTCCTTTTGCTTGCCTATCGGCTTTGGCGCAGAGCGTTAAAATTTCAAATAATTTGTTATGTGGCAAACGTTTAATGGTTTTTTCAACTAACCCGATCCGTTTATCCCAAATTTGATTATTACGAAATACAATGTCACGGCTTTTACCCTCACCGAGTTCAAGTTTGACTTTGCATAACGTTCGCGCTTCACGCATCAAACCCCACAAAATTATGGGAGGCGCGATGCCTTCTGCTTGCAAACCCGCAAGCACTTTGAAAATACGATTTTTATTTGCGGCTAAAATGGCATCGACTAATTTAAAAACGTCGTAGCGCGAACTGTCTGCAACCACATCAAAAATTTGTGTTTGCGTAAGCGTTGCATTGCCATAAAGCACATACAATTTTTCAATTTCTTGCGCGGCGGCAAGTAAATTTCCTTCAACACGTTCAGCAAGTAGCGCAATTCCTGCGCGATCAGTGTTTAAACCACGTTGCGCCAGTCGCGTGTGTAACCATTGCAACAATTCTTCACCTTCAAGTAATTTGACTTGAATCGTTACGCCTGCTTTATCAATGGCTTCAAACCAGCGTGTTTTCATTGCCGCTGAATTCAATTTCCCGCAAGTAATGAGCAAAATCGTATCAATAGGTATTTTTTCACAATAGCTGATGAGTGTCTTTGCGCCTTCATTGCCAAAATTTGCCGTAGGAACGCGCACATCTAACACTTTTTTATCGCCAAAAATCGATATTGACGATGCGGCTGTTGTGATTTCAGACCATTCAAAATCCGTGTCAGTTGAAAAAATGTCACGTTCTAAAAAGCCTGCTTTTTTTGCACATTGGCGAATTAAATCGCTCATTTCACCAATTTGTAGCGGTTCATCACCGTGCAGTAAATAAACCGCAGAGAGATTTTTTTGCAACGTGCCTACTAATTGTTCTGGTTTGAGGCGCATTATTTATCGCTTCGTTCTAACGTGAAACGCGCTTGATTGAGCAGCGTTCGTACCACTTGTTGCGACATCTCAGCGCGTAAAACCATTTCTTCATTATCACGCGCAAGAATCGCTTGTTGATCGTTGTAATAATCGCGGCGAATTTCTAACGGTTGACGAGACAATAACACCGCATCTTTTGGCGTGGCAATTTCATATTCAAGCCGATAAAGCAGTTCATATTCGTTGGTTTTTCCGCGCTCACTTAAAGAAACCGAGCGGCGAAGAAATTGTTCATCAAAGAGTTTAATCACAACACCCGCATCGGTGCGATTTTCAACTAATTTACTTTTTGAATTGAGTAATTGAGAAGAAACTAATTCACGCAACGCAGGGGAGCCGCCTTCAAGATAAACAGCTTTCAGCTCATACGGCATAGCAAAAGAACCGCGTGGATGAAAACCACAGCCTGACAATAAAAATGTGCATAACAAAAAATAAACTTGAACAAAACGAGTTGAAATCATGGTGATTGCGTGGTGGAAATTTAAAAATGCGACGATTTTAACACTAGCTGGCAACTTTAATGCGCTAAGATGCTGAGGCTTTATAAAGGGCTATTCGATAATCAAAAAGTTGTTGCTGTGCTTGCAATAGTGAACGCTCTAAATTTTGCTGAGCAATTTGCGCGGACAAAACGCGCAAAAAATCCATCGCACCAAATAAATAACGCTCTCGAATTCGCTCGCTCGATTCTTGCGCGAGTTGAACTTGTTGCGTTAAATTTTGCACTAAAAGTTGCTGTTGTTTTTCTTGAATTAGCGCGTTTTCAACTTCACCGACAGCAGTTAAAAGTGAGTTTGCATATTGATTTAAAAGTTGTGTGGAAATGGCTTTATTGCGTTCAACTTCGGCAATTCGCCTGCCGCCGTCTAAAATTGGCAAAACCAAATTTCCTGCAAGCGTGGCAAGCCAATTATTAAAAAAGGATTGCAAACTGGGCGAATTTGTTCCGAAACTGGCTGATAAACTCAATTTTGGAAATCTGTCAGCGATTGCGGATGCCACTCTTTGATCAGCAGCTTGAATTTTCAAATAAGCACTTTTTATATCAGGGCGATTTTGTAAAACGGTTGCTGGCGCATTGATTAAAGGTAAATTAGGCAAGGCTGCAAATTCGTGGGATTGAGAAAATTTAACTGTATTAGGGGATTTTCCAATTAAAACAGTAAGTTGGTTTTCTAAAACTTTAAGCGTTGCCACAACAGTTAAACGATTGCCTTGAGCTGATTCAAGTAGTTGTTTTTGTTGTAAAACATCGGCAGCGGCGGCTTGTCCACTTTGATAACGCACCCCAATTAACGTAACATTTTTTTCATTCACCGCAATTTGTTTATCAAGCAAATCAAGTTGTTGCCGTTGTTCTAGTAATTTAAACCAAGTGCTAGCAATTTTTGCAGTAAGTGAAATCGCTGCTGCATTTAAATCTTCTTGCGAGGCTTGCGCGTCTAACGTTGCGGCATTTTGCGCGGTGCTAATTCTGCCCCATAAATCCACCTCGTAAAATGTCGCAAAACCTAAACCTAGCGAAAGTAGATTTGTTGAATCGCTTTCTGTAATTCGAGCGTTATCGATCAGTGAAACATTAAGTTGTGGAATCAGCGGCGCACCTGCTTGTTTTGCAATCGCTTGTGCTTGTTGCAACTGATTATAAGCGGCTTTTAAATTGAAATTTTCGGCTAAGGCTTGTTCACAAAGTTTATTCAATTCGCTGTCGTGAAAGGCTTGCCACCAATGCGCGGTAATTCTTTGCGAACCTGATTGTGAAAATTGTGCAGGTAATTCAACTGGTGATTTCACTTCATCGCTTGTAATCGCACAAGCGGGTAAAAATAACGCGAAAAAAACAACGTTAATTAGTCGCATAACACTCTGCAATCAGTGTCATCAATTGACGTGCTAATTCGGTTTTATTTGTCAACGGTAACGTTTTTTGCCCGTCACGCCAAAAAACTTCTAGCGCATTTTCATCACGTTCAAAACCGCCCGTTTCACGTCCTACCCAATTTGCAGCAATCATGTTTAATTTTTTACGAACTAATTTATCACGCGCGTAATGTTCTAACTCATTGGTTTCAGCGGCAAAACCTACGGTAAAAGGTGGATTATCCCGCGCGGCAACATCCGCCAAAATGTCAGGATTTTTTTCTAAGGTCAGCGTAAGCGTGTCAGCATTCTTTTTTATTTTTTCCATGCCAACATCAACAAAACGATAATCTGCAACTGCCGCCGCACCGATAAAAATGTCGCAATTTTCTATATTTTCAAAAACGGATTCGTGCATTTGCTGGGCAGTTTCCACTTGAATGAAATTACAGTTTTTGGGGACTGCTAACTGCGTGACACCTGAAATTAAGGTCACATTTGCGCCCGCCTTTTGCGCGGCAACCGCTAACGCATAAGCCATTTTCCCCGAACTTCGATTTGTCAAATAACGCACAGGGTCGAGTGGTTCGCGTGTTGCACCTGCGGTAATTATCACCTTTAAATTCGCCAAACTTTGCGGCATCGTTAAATCAGAAATCAAACGTTGACAAATCGTTTCAGGTTCAGCCATACGACCAACGCCAATCTCTCCACAGGCTTGTTCGCCCGATTCAGGCGAAATCAAATTCACGCCATACGCTTGCAAAATCCCTAAATTCGCTTGAGTTGCAGCATGATTCCACATGACATGATTCATCGCAGGCGCAACATAAACGGGACACGTCGCCGCCAAATAAAGTGTTGATAACAAGTCATCTGCCAAACCATGAGCAAAATGCGCGAGTGTATTTGCCGTTGCAGGTGCGATGACAAAAACATCTGCCCAACGCGCAAGTTCAATATGTCCCATCGCATTTTCGGCTTCAGTATCAAGCAATTCACAATGCACGCTGTGACCTGATAATGCTTGAAACGAAAGCGGCTGGACAAACGCAATCGCCGATTTCGTCATTACAACTCGCACATTTGCGCCTTGTTTTTTCAAAAGTCGCAATAATTCAAGCGATTTATAAACCGCAATGCCGCCTGTAACAGCAAGTAAAATTCGACGTTGTGAAAGCATTAGTGTGTCAATCTAACTTCTGCTTCATGGTATTTTTTCGCACACACATCGGCAACTTCGGCAGGTAATTCGGGCGCAGGCGGAGTTTTATCCCAATCGAGCGATTCTAAATAATCGCGCACATATTGTTTATCAAAACTGGGGGGATTTGTGCCAACTTTGTAATCTTTTACATCCCAAAAACGTGACGAATCAGGCGTTAAAATTTCATCGATTAAATGCAATGTACCTTCGTGGTCAACACCAAATTCAAATTTGGTATCGGCAATAATAATGCCGCGTTCTTTTGCGTAAGCCGATGCCTCTTTATAAAGTTTTAACGTCACATCGCGCACTTGCTCTGCCATTGAACGCCCAAGTAAAGCAACAATTTGTTCAAATGACACATTTTCATCGTGTTCACCGACAGCGGCTTTCGTCGAAGGGGTGAAAATCGGTTCAGGTAATTGCTCTGCTTGTTGCAAACCTTCGGGCAATTGAATCCCGCAAATTTGTCCTGATTTTTGATAGTCCTTCCAACCTGAACCAATCAAATAACCGCGCACAATCGCTTCAACTGGCAACGGGTTTAATTTTTTAACGATAATTGCGCGACCTTTGACTTGATGATATTCGTTTTCGTCAGTCAACACATCTTCCAACGGAATGTGCGTTAAATGATTCGGAATAATGTCGCGCAATTTATCAAACCAAAAATTGGAAACAGTTGTTAAAACACGTCCTTTATCAGGAATTGGATTGGGCAAAATTACGTCAAATGCTGAAAGTCGGTCAGTTGTCACAATCAACATATACTGATGGTCGATTTCGTAAATATCTCGAACTTTGCCGCGTGCGATAAGTTTTAACGAGGGTAAATGTGATTCGTATAAAGCGGTTAAGGTAGTAGTCATGGTTTTTTCTCGAAAATTAAGATAACTGTCTTTTAATTATTTTTTTTAACATTTTGAGCATTTTAAAAATAGTAAAAATTTCTTCATCGTCGGCATTATAACTTTTACTAATGCAGTATTCAGAGCCATCAAGTATGACAAAATTCCATGTTAAACCAACAACAAATAAGCCATAAATCGGATGCGGTTTTTGATTTTTTGTTTGCGCGACAAGCATGGCGGCAAGCACTTGACCATCTGGCGTACCTTGATTTTCTAAGCTACGTTTATATTCATGAAAACAAAAATAGGGTTCTTGCGGATTACGAATGCCCGTTGCAATCACGCCATCGACAATGCCCGATAATTCATAATCGCCGATGATTGCTGAAAAAGGACGTTCTAAAAAATAGCCTATTTGCTCATCATCAATGTCAGCAGTCATAATCATCGGGCTGATAAATTTGTTTTCTAACTCAACTTCATTCCACGCTCGACCGCCACGAATTAACGATTTTTGCAAATTAGTAAGCGTTTGAATTTCAAAAGCATTGAGTTCTAGTTTTTCGTTTTCCCATGCAGAAAGCAAAGGGCTTTCCCAAATTTGTTTCAAGCCAAATGCTTGTTCTAATTTATCTAAATCCCAGTTTCGAAAATTGACGGATTGCATTCCAAATTCCATAAATTGACGTTGAAACAAAAAAGCCCGCTATAAAACGGGCTTTCGTTGCTAAAAATTAGCAAGTTTTAGTTTTTGGTTTGGTCAACGATTTTGTTTGCACCAATCCAAGGCATCATTGCACGCAATTTTCCACCTGTTACTTCAATCGGGTGTTCAGCGTTTAAACGTCTACGCGCTGTCATTTCAGGATAATTTGTCATACCTTCTGAAATGAAACGTTTTGCATATTCGCCTGTTTGAATGTTTTTCAACGCTTCGCGCATTGCTCTACGGCTTTCTTCATTGATAACTTTAGGACCTGTAACATATTCACCGTATTCTGCGTTATTTGAAATCGAGTAATTCATGTTTGCAATACCGCCTTCAAACATTAAATCTACAATCAATTTCAATTCGTGCAAGCATTCAAAATATGCCATTTCAGCTGGGTAGCCCGCTTCAGTTAACGTTTCAAAACCCATTTTTACGAGTTCAACTGCACCGCCGCATAATACCGCTTGTTCGCCGAACAAATCGGTTTCGCATTCGTCACGGAAAGTCGTTTCAATAATACCTGAGCGACCGCCGCCGATTGCTGAAGCGTAAGACAAGCAAATTTCTTTTGCTTTGCCAGAGGCATTTTTTTCAACTGCAATTAAGTCAGGAATACCGCCGCCGCGTACAAATTCTGAACGAACTGTGTGACCAGGTGCTTTTGGTGCAATCATGATTACGTCTAAATCTTTGCGTGGCACGATTTGGTTGTAAATAATTGCAAAACCGTGTGCAAACGCTAATGCCGCACCTTGTTTAATGTTTGGTTCGATGACTTCTTTGTAGAGTTCTTTTTGGAATTCGTCAGGCGTTAAAATCATGACGATGTCTGCGCTTGCAACAGCGGCTGGAACGTCTAAAACTTTTAAACCATGAGCTTCTGCTTTTGCAACAGACGCTGAATTTGGGCGCAAACCAACCACTACGTCAACGCCTGAATCTTTTAAATTCAAAGCGTGTGCGTGACCTTGTGAACCGTAACCAATAATCGCCACTTTTTTGCCGCGAATAATTGAAAGGTCTGCGTCTTTGTCATAATAAACTTGCATTGTTTTTTTCCTGTAAAGGTTAAAGTTAAAAAATTAAAAGGTTGTTTCGAGCTTTAAATAACTGCTCAAATTTTTAAGTAATCGATGGTGCCGTTCGGTAGAAATAAAGCCGATAGCACCTAAAGTTTTATATGCGGGAAGCACAGCCAAAAAACTAAGTCGAACTATTGAAGGAGCTTTTAAACCGCTTGTTAAAAAATCGGCATCGTTAAGTTTTATTCGCTCATCAAAATTTTCTATTTCTTGATGTAATTGCGTGCTGATGCCACTAACCAAAAAGTCACCAAATACGGGCATTTTACGAAGTAACAAAACAGGGCGATTTTTAACAACGCCGTCAGATTGTGGCAGTTGCGTTAAAACAATATCACCTTCTTTCACTGCTTAATGTCCGAAATAAAATACTCAGGCTCATTATCAGAATACGCTTCTGTCAAACTCTGTTTTGACATTGCCGCCCACGCATTATTTTCAACAAGTATTTCGTCAATAATCCATTGCGCTAATCTATCTTGTTGTGATTCAGGCAATTTCGCTGCTTGAGAAAATGCTTTTTCGAGTAATTGCGTCATTGTTATACCTGCTTAATATCAATGTATTTCAGTGCATTGTCGATTCTGTCGAAATCATCAAATCGTTCAAACAAATCATTTTCCAAGTCATCTTTGTTTTCCGAATTTGAAAATAACGTTAAAACCAAACGTCCTTCACGCAATTGCAATGACATTCTAATTTCACCAAAAACATCAATAATCGGCTGTTGAACCCAAACTAAAAAATCCGCTAAATCGTGTTCAAAAAGATAGGCTTTAATTTCTTTGGCTTCGTTTTTTAAACGAAACACTCTTTGAATCACTTGAAATGAATGCTCAAAAATAGCTATTTCTTCTTGTGCTTTAGTTTTGTGCATTTTAGAGATGCAAACCTTTTTCGCCGCGAGAAATGCCCGTCGCGCCTGAACGTACCACTTCAATAATACTGCCTTTATCAACCGTCGCAATAAACGCATCGAGTTTATCCGACGTTCCCGTCATTTCGATAACGTAAGACGTTGGCGTAACATCAATGATTTTGCCACGGAAAATATCCACCACACTGCGTAATTCGTCGCGCATTTTATCGGTGGTTTTTATTTTAACCAGCATCAACTCACGTTCAATATGCACGGTTTCTTGCAAATCGATGAGTTTGACAATATCGATGAGTTTATTCAATTGTTTGGTGATTTGTTCAATTACTTCTTCGCTGCCGCGCGTGACGAGCGTCATGCGTGACAAACTTGGGTCTTCAGTTGGCGCAACGGTTAATGATTCGATGTTATAACCACGCGCCGAAAATAAACCTGCCACGCGCGACAATGCGCCCGCTTCGTTTTCAATTAAAATCGCAATAATGTGTCGCATTATGACAACTCCCTGTCTGTCGTTGTACCGATGGCAACACGCAATTTCATGTCGTGATGCGCTTTACCCGCTTCAATCATCGGGTAAACGTTTTCGGTTCTGTCAGTCAAAATATCTATAAATACGGTTCTATCTTTCATGGCAAAGGCTTTTTCTAACGCGGGGCGAACATCTTCTGGTTTTTCAACGCGAATCCCAACATGTCCGTAGGCTTCAGCGAGTTTCACAAAATCAGGGATTGTTTCCATATACGAATGTGAATAACGGCTTTCATACGAAAACTCTTGCCACTGACGAACCATGCCTAAGTAATTGTTATTCAAGTTAATAATTTTTACAGGCGTGTTGTATTGCAACGCCGTTGATAATTCTTGAATACACATTTGAATACTCGCATCGCCCGTCACGCAAGCCACGTCCGAATCTTGATGTGCGAGTTTCACACCGATTGCCGCTGGCAAACCAAAACCCATTGTGCCTAAACCGCCTGAGTTAATCCAACGACGTGGTTTATCAAACGGATAATACTGCGCCGCCCACATTTGATGCTGACCCACGTCAGAGGTCACAAATGCGTTACCTTTGGTTACTTCGTAAAGTTGTTCAATCACAAATTGCGGTTTAATCGCGCGACTTTGACGGTCATATTCCATACATTCAACGCTACGCCATTGGTTGATTTGTTTCCACCACATTTCAGACGCTTGTTTATTCACTTTATATTTCGCGTCTTTCAATCCGTCGAGCAATTGGTTAATGACGAGTTTCACTTCACCGACGATTGGCACATCGACTTTAACGGTTTTAGAAATCGAAGCAGGGTCAATATCGACGTGAATAATTTTAGCGTAAGGGCAGAACATATCGAGTTTACCCGTGACACGGTCATCAAAACGTGCGCCGATGGCTAAAATTAAATCACTTTCGTGCATCGTCATGTTGGCTTCGTAAGTGCCGTGCATGCCGAGCATTCCAACAAACTGTTTATCTGTCGAAGGAAACGCGCCTAAGCCCATCAACGTTTGTGTTACTGGAAAACCTAATGTGTGTGCTAATTCGGTTAATTCTTTGCTTCCTTCGCCTAACACCACGCCGCCACCTGAATAAATCACAGGGCGTTGTGCGCTTAAAAGTAATTCAACGGCTTTTTTAATTTGTCCTTTATTGCCTGTTGTTGCAGGGTGATAAGAACGCATCTCGACTTTTTTCGGATAGTTATAAGCCACGACTTTATCAGGCGCAGTGACATCTTTTGGAATATCAATCACAACAGGACCAGGTCTGCCAGAAGTCGCAACGTAAAAGGCTTTTTTAATGGTTTCAGCAATTTTTGAAACGTCACTCACTAAAAAATTGTGTTTTACACAAGGGCGCGTGATGCCAACCATATCGACTTCTTGGAACGCATCGCTACCAATCACCGCAGAAGGAACTTGACCAGAAATCACCACCGTCGGAATCGAATCCATGTAAGCGGTCGCAATGCCTGTGACGGCATTGGTTGCACCAGGTCCTGAAGTGACTAAAACCACACCAGGTTTGCCTGTTGCACGCGCATAACCATCAGCGGCGTGTGTTGCACCTTGTTCATGGCGAACTAAAATGTGTTTTACGTCATCTTGTTGAAACAGCGCGTCGTACAAATGTAAAACTGCACCACCTGGATAACCAAAAATATACTCAACACCTTCGTCTTTAAGACTTTGAATTACAATCTGTGCGCCGTTTAGCTCCACACTATTTTCCTCGAATAAACTGAAATATAACGTTTGTTAGTGGCAATTATAGTGAATTTATGCTCAAAATACTTCACTTTTTCGCCAAAATCACACACTTGAAGTATTAAAATAAGCCGCATACAACTGTCCTAACGCTAAACCGCCATCATTTGGCGGGACATTTTGATGCGTGTGAACCACAAAATTTGCCGCTGTTAATTCATCAAAAACTTTTTTTGTCAGTCGCGCGTTTTGAAAACATCCGCCACTTAAAACTATCGTTTTTTGACCCGCTAAACGAGCAATTTCAACACTAATTTTCGCTAACGTATTATGAAATTTTGCCGCGCAATAACGAATTGATTGTGTTTTTTTATCTTCTAAAAGTTCCAAAATCATCGGTTTCCAATCGATGCCTTTCTCGCAAATTTCAAAATTATAAAAATCGGGTGTTTCACATTCAGAGGCACAATTTTCAAGTAGTATTGCCGCGTGACCTTCGTACTGATTAACATGGCAAAGTTCGAGCAAACTCGCAACGCCATCAAATAAACGTCCAACACTGCTGGTTTTGGGAGAATTTAAGTTTTTAGATAACGCAATTTTTAACAAACCGTTTTCCGTTTCTGAAAAACCAAAATCCATCATTTCAAAAGCCGCATCACCAAAAATTTCACACAACAAACCTAACGCTACGCGACGAGGCTCTTGAATGGCTTTTGAACCGCCAATCAGTGGAAAGTTTTTAAAATACGCGAATCGTTCAAAACCTGTTTCATGAATTTGCAAAAATTCACCACCCCAAATCGTCCCATCTAATCCCAAACCTGTTCCATCCCAAACAATGCCTAAAACTGGAGGCTCTAAATTGTTTTCTGCCATACACGAAAGTGCGTGTGCGTAATGATGTTGCACGGCATTTTTTTGAATGTTCAAACTTGACGCAAACTGTGTGCTGACGTAATCAGAATGCAAATCGTGCATCACTCGAACGGGTTTAAAAGCGTAAGAATCTTGTAAATCAGAAAGCGTTTTTTCAAATTGCTGCCTCGTTGCAAGCGAATCTAAATCCCCTAAATGCTGACTTAAAATCGCTTGGTTTTCATGACAGATGGCAACGGTATTTTTCATTTGTCCGCCAACAGCAAGGACTTTCTCCCCCGTTGAAAAGGGGGGCTGGGGGGGATTTAATTTAATCGGCAACGGCGCATAACCTCTCGCTCTCCGCAAAACGGTCATTTTGCCGTTAATTTCGCGCACAACTGAATCATCAAGCGGACGCAAAATTTGGCGGTTGTGCATCAAAAAATAATCAGCAATACCGCTCAAATTTGCTAAGACTTGCTTGTTATCAATGCAAATTGGCTCATTTGAACGATTGCCACTTGTAGCAACAATGGGCAAACCAAAATCATGCAACAACAAATGATGCAATGGTGAATACGCCAGCATCACGCCGAGCAATTTTTGTTGCGGCGCGACAGCTTCGACAATGTTGGTTTGTGAACGTTTTTTTAACAAAACAATTGGTGCAGCGGGTGAAATTAAAACGGCTTGTTCACGCTGCGAAATTTCACAAAGTCTTTGTGCTTGCGCTAAGTTTTGCACCATCAATGCAAATGGTTTCATCGGACGTTTTTTTCGCTCTCGCAAACGCTCAACAGCGTCTTGATTTGTCGCATCGACTACTAACTGAAATCCGCCAATTCCTTTTAAAGCGACGATTTTTCCAGCTTTTAATTGTTCAACAGCGAGTTTCAATGCCGCCTCTTTTTCTGCTAAAAATTCGCCTAATTCATTTACAAAACTTAGTTGTACGCCACATTTTTCACAACCTAGCGTTTGCGCGTGAAAACGACGATTTGTCACGTTTTGATAATCGCTTGTGCAATCTTTGCAGAGTTTAAATTCTGCCATGCTGGTGTTTTCACGGTCGAAAGGTTGGCGCGTGGCGATGCTGTAACGTGCGCCACAACTGCAACAACTGGTGAAGGGATAACGAAAATAACGACTTTTCGGGTCAAAAATATCGGCGACGCATTCAGGGCAAGTTGCAATATCGGGAAGTGAAAAAGCGGAAATTTGTGAATTTTCAACGCTCGGCACAATTTCAAATTTTTCAAAATGAGCAAGTGGCAAAACGGCAATTTTCAAATCAGAAATTTCAGCAAACGGCGGCAATTCATTTTGAAGTGCATCAAGGAATTTTTGTTGCGGGGCTTTTAAACCTTCGATTGAAATTGAAACGCCTGTTGAGGTGTTTTTAACCCAGCCTTTTTGAGAAAAACGGGTGGCTAAACGTGCAACAAATGGGCGAAAACCAACGCCTTGAACGATGCCTTGAATTTCGATTTGTGAATGGATACGCATTATTTGTTTGCAATGGATTCTGAATTTTTGAAAGTTTAAATTAACGGTGAAATTTTACACAGGAAGATCTTAAAAAACTTCATATTGGGAAGTCGAGTTTTTTTGTTTTTACGCAGGCGGACTTAGTTTATTCTCTTATTCAATCAACAAATACACTTGTCTAAAAACAACACAAAACTCATGACTTTAAATTCAGCTTTCACAAAACAACTCTCTGATTTTTTTACTTATTTAGAAATTGAAAAACGTGTTTCATTGCACACACTTACGAGTTACCAGCGTGATTTAAAACAATTCACGCAATTTTGTGAAATGCAAAAATTTGAACATTGCTCACAATTACAACCTAACGATATTCGTCATCACATTGCAAATCGCCATCGACAAGGCTTAGGCGGTGCGAGTTTGCAACGTGAATTGTCTGCAATTCGTAGTTTTTATAATTATTTGCTCAAATACAATTTTGCCCCGCTCAATCCAGCTCAATATGTCAAAGCTCCGAAAGCCATTCGTAAATTACCAAAAACCTTAGATGTTGACCAAGTTTCAGGATTACTCGATGCGGGTACGGATTCTATTTTAGAAGTACAAGATTTAGCGATGTTTGAATTATTTTATTCATCAGGATTGCGGTTAAGTGAATTGGTAGATTTGAATTTGCCTGATTTGGATTTAAAAGATAAATCGCTGCGCGTGCAATCGGGAAAAGGCAGAAAAGCGAGAATTTTACCGATTGGTAGCAAAGCGGTTACAGCGATTGAAAATTGGCTCAAACATCGGCAACCAAATAGTGAAAAAGAATTTGCGCTTTTTTTGTCTAAAAAAGGTGGACGAATTAGTCGTCGTGCAGTGCAATTGCGGCTAAAAGAATGGTGTATCAAAAAAGGGGTAGCGCAACACATTCATCCGCACATGTTACGCCATTCTTTTGCTAGTCATTTGTTGCAATCGAGTCAAGATTTACGCGCTGTGCAAGAATTACTCGGGCATAGCAACATCGCTACTACGCAAATTTACACGCATTTAGATTTTGAGCATTTAGCCAAAATCTACGATAACGCCCATCCGCGTGCGAAAAAAAAGCCTGTTTAGCCGCGCAAAAAACAGTCAAAACCTGCTACTATGCGCCACACTTTTTTATTCTCATTTCGCAAAAATCTATTTCCTTAAAAGGGTCAAATTATGGCGGCAAGCGACAAAATATCAGACATAAAATCAAAAGGTACGACATGGATACTGAGCGTTCTAGTAGCCGTTGTCTTGTTTCTTATTACCGCACTTGCACAATGGTGGGGACGTGAACCTGGACAATTTAACATTTTAGAAGAGGCAATCGTCCAAGCAGGGATTACCCCGACTGAGCCTGTTGAAGGTGAGGAACATTCAGCCGATCCGCAAAGCTATGAAACGTTAGCTAAAGATTTACCGATTGGTTACACCTACGCGAACACACTCGCGCATATCGCTGACACGTTATTGCACAAAAGTGGCGGTTATATTACCAATGACGTTGCACCGCCTGGCGTTTTAATCGATAACATTTCCAGCTGGGAAATGGGCGCACTTGTAATGCTGCGCGATGCTTCAACAGCATTGCGTAACCACTTTTCACGCGATCAATCACAATCTGGTGAAGACCCCGATTTGGCGATTGCCGAACCGTATTTTTATTACGAACCTAATTCATGGGCGTTACCTGCAACTGAAGCCGAATATGAAAAAGGCGTTGAAGCACTGCACAAATACATGGCACGTTTAAAAGACCCCGCAGGTGGCAAAAAAGCACAATTTTATTCGCGTGCGGATAACTTATGGCAATACACCGAAATTGTGATTAAACGTTTGGGGGATTTATCCACTCGTTTGAGTTCGAATGCGGGTGGCTCAAACTTTGCACCAGGTTTGACCGAATTAGAACTCGAAGAGGCAAGCGGCAAAAGTACGGCAAAAGTGGGTTGGATGGAAATCGATAACGTCTTTTATGAAGCGCGTGGCGCGAGTTGGGCATTGCTCCATATTTTACGAGCCGTTAAACACGATTTTCACGACATTTTGCTTGATAAACGCGCGATGCGTACGGTTGATATTATGATTCGTGAATTGGAAAATAGTTTAACGCCAACGATGAGTCCAATGGTTTTAGATGGTAGTGGTTACGGTTTATTTGCCAACTATTCATTGTCGATGGCGAACTATATTGCCCGTGCAAATGCCGCAGCACTCGATTTACGCGACATTATGAACAGAGGTTAAAACGATGGACGAACAAATCAATACCCATTTATCACAAGTGCAAATTTGGAAACGCATTTTTTTGATGCTGCTGTTTGCTGTTGTTATCACGATGGTACGATGGCTAGCGTGGGCAGTGATTTTGCTGCAACTCTTTTTCGTTTTGGTTTCAGGCGAAAAGAATCCACACATTTTGAATTTTGGACGCGGACTTGCGATTTATGATTACCATTTACTCTTGTATTTAACATTTGGTACTGACGCGCTGCCGTTTCCATTTTCACCATGGAATATGCAAGCTGATTTGCAATATCCTGACGAAAAATAATTTTTCAGCATCAAAAAAGCCCGCAAATCATCAAAATTTGCGGGCTTTTTTTGACTCAACGCGCTGCGTGAAATTTCACAATCGTCGCACTGTGTTCATGTTCGTGAACCTCTTTATCATTTGCCGCTTGAATGGATTCCAGCGTTTTAGGGCTTTTGCGATGGTTGACAAAGTAGCTATTGCCTTCAATTTTCTTCGCTAATTTTTTCGCTTCTGAAGCTAAATCGGCAATATCAACATGCGAATGACAATGCAGCGTCGTTGTTGGTTCAACCAAACCGACTGACAAACTCGTCAATGGAAAAAAGCATTTATCGCCTGTGCGATTTTCAGCGCGAATTCCTCCCGCTTTCACATCCGCCTCGCTGTAATAATTCGGTACCATTTTTTCAAAGGTATCCAGTACCAATTGGCAACGTGCTAGCCAATCTTCACCCGTAAAAATCACAATAAAATCATCGCCGCCAATATGTCCGATTTTACCGCTTGTAGGTGGCACGCATTGTGTCAGTGTGGTAGCAACCGATTTGATAATGTCATCGCCCGCGCTGTAGCCGTAAATATCATTAAATGGTTTAAAGTTATCCAAATCAAAATAACCAAAAGCAAATGGCGTTTTGCTGGCAATAAGTTGATTCACTTGCTCATTCATTGGCACGCTACCTGGTAATAATGTAAGCGGATTCGCATGTTTAGCGTTATCAATTTGTTGCAGAGTAATTTTTTCAAGTAGCGATAAAATCGTCGCTACACCAGAGTATTTATTTTCACGAGTAATGATAAAGGCTTGTTCATGACGCATGGTTGAAGTGAGTTGTTTACTCACCATTTCAATCGGTGTTGCAAAATCGATACTGAGAGGCGTTTGTTCGATAAAAGTTTTAATCGGTTTGCGTCCGTATAATTCCATGCCATAACGACTTGAAAATAATTTTGATAAGAAAATATCACGAAAAATAATGCCTGATGCCACGCCGTAATCAACCAGCGGCAAAATGTTTAAATCATGCTGTTGTTGAAATAAACTCATCACTTCGCTGATTGGCGTTTCAGCGGAAATCGGCGTAATAAATTGGCTAATGGAATCCACCAAAGTGGAATTTGACCATAACATTTTGCGTTCTTGAGTTTCTTCGTGAGCAAAAAATGCCGCATCAATTTTCGCTTGAGGTACGGCAGCAGGTCTGGCTAAAAAATAGCCTTGCGCGTGTGAAATACCTAATTTTTCAATCAGTTTAAATTCTGCATCAGTTTCAACACCTTCTGCAATCACGTTGCAATTAAGTGAACTTGCAATGCCTTGAATGGAACGAACAAAATTCAGTTTTACAGAATCATTTTGTAATTCTTGAATGAAATGCTGGTCAATTTTGACGTATTCGGGCAAAAGTTCAGACCACAAACGCAAACTCGAATACCCTGCACCTAAATCATCGAGCGCGATTTCAAAACCCATTCCACGATAGTGCATCACGGCTTCACGCATCAATTCATAATCATCGGTTGGCGTGTGTTCAGTGAGTTCAATCACCACACTATGCGGATTCAAACCGAATTGCTCTAAATAACGCAGCGTTTCACCCGTTTTAAATTCAGGATCAAGTAAAACGTGTGGGCTGACGTTGAGAAATAATTTTGCATCTAAATTATGCGTAGCAAAATGTTTGATACTCACTTCGCGGCAAATAAATTCGAGTTGTGGGCTTAAATTAAATCGCCCTGCAATATCAAATAAATTTAATGGACTGTGCAACGGACTATTAGAAGGGCCTCGAATTAAGGCTTCATAACCGATAATTTTTTTCTGTGTCAGTGACACAATTGGTTGAAAATGTGGGGTAAGTTTTTTGTGTTCGAGAATAGAGATGAGTTCTTGTTGCAATGCCGACATTGGAGTAATTCCTATGTGAATAACGATTTTTGCAAGAATAAGACATTTTTATGACAAAAACGTTACGGCTTTTTTTGCAACTTGCCAGCAAAATGAAGTCTTTTGCTGGCAAATGCGGATGAATCTAAACTTGAAAGGGTGGTAATCTTTTTGTGACTAATTGTTTTTTGAGTAGCACATAATCAGGTACGCCATTTTTGTAAGGCGGATAACTTTCACCTTCTATTAAAGGTTGCAAATACGCGCGGCAAGCAGGCGTAATTCCAAAACCATCCTCGCTGATAAATTCGCGCGGCATCATTTTTTCAACATTGGCGACATCTTTTAATTCAACACTGCCAATTTCCCACTGATAAGGCGAATCGGATTTACGCACAATTGTTGGCATGAGCGCATTTTTGCCTGCAAGTGCAAATTCAACAGCCGCTTTGCCAACTGCATAAGCCTGCTCAACATCAGTTTGAGAAGCAATATGACGCGCAGCGCGTTGCAGATAATCGGCAACTGCCCAGTGATATTTGTAGTTCAAATTCTGTTTCACCAAATTCGCAATCACAGGAGCTGCGCCGCCAAGTTGCGCGTGACCGAAAGCATCTTTGCCACCCGCTTCGGCTAAAAATTGTCCGTCGCTATTTTTTACACCTTCAGAAACCACAACACAGCAATAACCATATTGTTTTACTTTGGCATCAACTGCGGCTAAAAATTCGGTTTCGTTGAATTCAATTTCAGGAAACAAAATAACGAGCGGAATATCATGTTTATCATCAGCGGCTAAAGCTCCAGCCGCTGCAATCCAGCCTGCGTGTCTTCCCATCACTTCCATCACAAAAACTTTAGTTGAAGTCGCGCACATTGACGCAACATCAAAGCTGGCTTCGCGCATAGAAACGGCGACATATTTGGCAACGCTACCAAATCCTGCACTGCAATCCGTTACGGGCAAATCGTTGTCCACCGTTTTTGGAATACCAATGCAAGTAAGCGGATAACCCATTTGTTCCCCAAGTTGTGACACTTTGTGCGCGGTATCTTGTGAATCGCCCCCGCCGTTGTAGAAAAAATAACCAATGTTATGCTCTTTAAAAACTTCAATTAAGCGTTCATATTCGGCGCGATTAGCCTCTAAACTTTTTAATTTATAACGACATGAACCAAACGCGCCTGCGGGTGTGTAGCGCAATCCAGCAATGGCTTCGTCACTTTCAACACTTGTGTCGATTAAATCTTCTTGCAACGCGCCAATAATGCCGTTTAAACCCGCATATACCGTTCCAATTTCGTCGCTGTGTAATCGTGCGGTTTGAATTACGCCACACGCGCTAGCGTTAATGACCGAAGTTACGCCACCCGATTGAGCATAAAACGCATTTTTTATTGTCATAAATTCCCCTTTATTTTTTGATTTTTATTGTAAATCTGTAATTTTTCCATCGGCATCAAAAAACACCGTGACATTCTTTTGATTTCGAAAATGTTGAATTTGATTTTTATCAACCTGATAAAACGCGGCAATTTTAATATCTGAAACGACGTTTTTTGCAGCAGGTAAAATGCGTTGACGGCGCAGTTTTCTAAGCACAATCCAAACTAACCAAACAGCACCTAAAATCAGCAACGTGGCAACGTAAATTTCGAGCAATTCGAGCAAACTTTTATAACCACCAAACCAACGCATCTGGTTAATTACACCATAATCACCACGCAACCAATTGATAACAGTGATAATTGGATACAGCAAATAACCCCACATAAACCAACACAAAACCGTTAGCGCAAACCCACTTAACCGTTTCGGTAAACTTTGTAAACTTGGCACATTGATAATGTACTCTTTCAAATGTGTAACCCCTTTTGAAAATGAATTCGTTTTTGGGCGAAAGTTTAGCCGACACAGCGCAAAGCGGTGAAATTTTTTGCAGGTTTAACGTAAGCACATTTGCAAGAACATAATAAAAACAAGGTAAATTGCGGTTAGAATGTACGTCTTATTTTTCTATTTGCTTAATTGTTCAATAGTTTTTTGTTTTTTTTCACGAGTTATTATGTCGCACACGCCACCAAATCTTTTTAGTTATCGCAAATACTGGGCGCACCGTTTTGGCATCGCGCCACAACTTCCCATGAGTCGCGCTGAAATGGAGCAGCTTGGTTGGGACAGTTGCGACATTATTATTGTCAGTGGTGATGCGTATGTTGACCATCCGAGTTTTGGCATGGCGTTAATTGGTCGAATGCTTGAAGCACAAGGTTTTCGCGTGGGCATCATTTCCCAACCCGATTGGACAAGTGCAAAAGATTTTCAACAACTCGGCAGACCGAATTTATTTTTTGGTGTTACGGGTGGCAACATGGATTCGATGGTGAATCGTTACACGTCGGACAAAAAAATTCGCTCCAACGACGCTTACACGCCAAACGGTGAAGCGGGCAAACGTCCCGACCGTTGTGTAACCGTTTATGCTCAACGATGCCGTGAAGCATTCAAAGACGTGCCAATTATTATCGGTGGCATTGAAGCGAGTTTGCGTCGCATCGCGCATTATGATTATTGGTCTGATACTGTGAAAAAGTCGGTGCTGTTGGATTCCAAAGCGGATTTGCTGTTATTTGGAAATGCAGAACGCGCGATTGTTGACGTTGCTCATCGTTTAGCGAAAGGCGAAAAAATCCAAGACATTAAATTCATGCACGGCACAGCGCATTTTGTGAAAGAAATTCCTGCTGATTTTGCGGTAAAAGATTCGACGGATTTTGACAAAATTGGTGCAGTTGCGTCGCCTGTTAATCCGTATCAAGAAGAACCAGCTTGCGATAAATCAGAAAATTCAAATGATGAAATTTTAGTCGCGCCACAAATTCAAAACATTAAAACCTTGCGCGAAAAAACGGCAATTCGTTTGCCTTCTTATGAAACGGTAAAAAATGACCCGATTTTTTACGCACACGCTTCGCGCGTCATGCACAGCGAAACCAATCCGTACAACGCGCGTCCGCTGATTCAAAAGCATGGCGAGCGCGAAGTTTGGATAAATCCGCCACCGATTCCTTTAACTACGCCTGAAATGGATGGCGTTTTTGATTTGCCGTATTCACGTTTGCCGCATAAAAGTTATGGCAATGCCAACATTCCTGCGTTTGAGATGATTCAACATTCGGTCAATATCATGCGCGGTTGTTTTGGTGGTTGTAGTTTTTGTTCGATTACCGAACACGAAGGACGCATTATTCAAAGTCGCTCCGAAGATTCGATTATCAAAGAAATCGAATCCATTCGTGATACCTCGCCTGCTTTTACAGGTCATATTTCTGATTTAGGTGGCCCTACGGCAAATATGTATCGCCTCGCATGCAAAGACAGAAAAATTGAAGCCGCGTGTCGTAAATTGTCATGTGTTTATCCTACAATTTGCCAGAATTTAAATACTGACCATTCGTCGTTAATTAAACTTTATCGTCGAGCGCGAGGTTTGAAAGGCATTAAAAAAATCTTTATTGCTTCTGGTCTACGTTATGACTTAGCGGTGGAATCGCCCGAATATGTGAAAGAATTGGTCACGCATCATGTTGGCGGTTATTTAAAAATTGCGCCTGAACATACCGAAAAAAATGTGCTTTCTCGCATGATGAAACCAGGTATGGGGACGTATGACCGATTTAAAGAAATGTTCGATCGTTTTTCAAAAGAAGCGGGCAAAGAACAGTATTTAATTCCATACTTTATTGCCGCGCATCCTGCGACAACCGATGAAGATATGTTGCAACTCGCGTTATGGCTGAAACGAAACGGTTTTCGCGCTGACCAAGTGCAAGCGTTTTTACCGTCGCCGATGTCAATTGCCACCGCAATGTATCATTCAGGCAAAGACACACTCAAAAAAGTGACTCGTGACGCGCCAAACATTCATATTCCAAAAAACATGAAACAACGCCGTTTGCACAAAGCGTTTTTGCGTTATCACGATCCTGCAAATTGGGCTTGTTTGCGCGAAGCCTTAAAAGCAATGGGACGCGCAGATTTAATTGGTAACGGCAAATACCATTTAATTCCAAGTTATCAACTCGCAAATAACGAAACTGCACCAAATAAAGCGCAAATTTTTAGAACTAAATTTACAGGTTTTGATAAAAATAAACCCAAACCGCATAATGCAAAGAATCGTCGTCCGCGTTAAGTAGAATTTTTAACTTCATGCTTTTACTTTTGAAATCAAAATTAAAAACCACTTTTTTTACGTTAGCAGCGTTGCTTTCTGGCGATGTTTTGGCTAATGAAACCGTGCAGTTACAATTGCGATGGCATCATCAATTTCAGTTTGCAGGATATTACGCCGCGCTTGAAAAAGGCTTTTATGAAAAGGCAGGCTTAGATGTTGAAATTCAAGAAAGCTCGCCTGAAAAAGTCCCTGTACGAGCGGTTTTAGATGACGCTGCACAATATGGTGTAACGAATAGTGAAGTCTTATATGAACGTTTGCATGGCGCACCACTCGTTGCTTTAGCCGCTATTTTTCAACATTCCCCGTCGGTTTTACTTGCACGCAAAGAAGTCATGTCGCCTAGCGATTTGATTGGTAAAAAAGTAATGATGCTTGACCGTAAAGACACCGATTTACTTGCCATGCTCAGTAACGAAGGTGTGGATATTAAAAATGTACAAATTGTTCCCAGCAGTTTTGATGTCCAAGATTTAGTCGATGGGCGTGTTGATGCGTTCAATGCTTATTTAACTAACGAAGCCTATTTTTTGAAATGGCAAAATTTTCCTTTCAGCGTCATCAATCCGCGTAACTATGGTGTCGATTTTTACAGCGACATTTTATTTACTACAGAAAAAGAATTGCGTGAGCATCCGCAGCGTGTAAAAGCCTTTCGCCAAGCCACAATTGAGGGTTGGACTTACGCACTTGAACACCCTGATGAAATTATTGAACTGTTAATTAACAAGTATTATGTTGAAAAATCACGCCGTCATTTGCAATTTGAAGCCGATGCAGTGCGTCCGTTGGTAGTGCCAGATTTAATTGAAATTGGTCACATGAATCCCGCACGTTGGCAAAATATGGCAGATACCTTTGTGAAAGCAGGCATGGTGGATAAAAAAACGGTCAATGAACGGCTACAAAATTTTGTCTACGATTCCGACATTAAACTCGACAAAGGACAATTTCAAAGTTATCTCAGCGTAGCGATGATTGCAGGCAGTTTGATTATTTTTATCGTGTTAATTTTAGCGATTGCTTATAAATCGATTCGCCGCGAAAACAAACAACGTCGCAAAATTGCTGCCGCGCTCTTGCGGCAAAGTAATGATTTAGCTTTGCACAATCAAATTTTGAAAAAAGTGGGTAGCAATACCATTGATTTGCACACTTTGCATGCGCTGCTCGCTGAACTGATTAGAGGAATTGAAATGCAATCCCCTGATTTACTTTGCAGCGTGCAAATTTTAAATCGGGAAACAGGGCAGTTACATCATGGGGCAGCACCGAGTTTGCCTGAGTTTTTCAACGAAGCTATTGATGGTGTTCGTATTGGCGAAGGTGTGGGTTCTTGGGGAACTGCGGCATTTCGCGCTGAACGGGTGATTGCAGAAGATGTTTTTACACATCCTTCATGGAAAGATTTTTTTGAACTTGCAAGACTTGCTAATTTACGCGCTTGCTGGGCGCAACCCATTTTAAACAGTCAAAATGAAGTGCTAGGCACTTTTGCGGTTTATCATCAAAAACCGCATATTCCAGCCAGTAACGAATTGATTTCAATTGAACAATATGCAAACCTTGTAATGCTCATGATTGAACGCTGGCGCGACGATACTAAAATTCAACAACTTGCGTTTTATGATCCACTTACAGGATTACCAAATCGGCGTTTGATGGCAGAGCGTTTGCGTTACGGAATTGAATACGGCAACCGTGAAAATAAACGCATGGCTGTGATGATGATGGATTTGGATAAATTCAAAGCCGTGAATGATAATTTTGGTCATGCTGCTGGCGATGAATTGTTAAAACAAGTTGCAGCCCGCATTCAAGATCGCATTCGCCGTGATGTAGATACCGTTGCGCGATTAGGCGGTGATGAATTTATTGTGCTGCTCAAAGATATTGCCCACGTTGACGATGCGGCGCGAGTGGCTGAAGGCATCGTTGCCGATTTGAGCAAACCGTTTCAGCTTTCGCCCAGTGAAAATGCTCAAATTGGCGCAAGTATTGGAATTAGTTTATTTCCCGATCACGGTTCAGATCCTGATTTGTTGATTGACCATGCCGACACCGCGCTTTATCACGCAAAAGATGCGGGGCGCGGTTGTTTTGCTTATTTCTCCGAAGAATTAACCCAAATGGTGCGTGAACGCATCGAACTCGAAGCGCGTTTGCGTCGCGCAATTGAAAATCAAGAATTACGTCTTTTTTATCAACCTCAAGTTGAAATTGCTACAGGTAAAATTATTGGCGCAGAAGCTCTAGTGCGTTGGCTTGACCCAATTGAAGGTTTGATTCCGCCTAATTTGTTTATTCCTCTTGCCGAAGAAACAGGCTTGATTGAAAACATCGGACATTGGGTTATTTACGAAACTTGTCGTCAAGGACGTGAATGGATGGATTTAGGCATTGATTATTTAACGCTTGCGGTCAATGTTTCTCCTTGGCAATTTCGCCGTAGTGATATTAACGAATTAGTAATGAATGCTTTGCGTGATACAAATTTTCCTGCTTCAAGTTTGGAATTAGAACTCACTGAAAGTGGGTTGATGGAAAATCAAGAAAATGTCATCAGTATTTTGAATGAATTGCGAGCGCAAGGCGTTTTGCTAGCCATTGACGATTTTGGCACGGGTTACTCCTCGCTAGCCTATTTAAAATGTTTTCCGCTGAATGTTTTGAAAATCGACAAAAGTTTTATCGATGATATTCCGCAGCTCAAAGACGATATGGAAATCACAGCGACAATTATTGCGATGGGAAAAATTTTAGGTTTTAAAGTTTTAGCTGAAGGCGTTGAAACCCCTGAACAACTCGCGTTTTTGCAAGAAAAAGGCTGCGATATTTATCAAGGTTATATCAAAAGCAAACCGCTTCCTGCTGATGATTTTTTCAAGTTGTTACAGGCTGAAAATGATGATTGATTCCAACGAAACCTATGATGCAAACGAAGTCACGCTGAATAAAAAAACCGAAATGTCTTTGCTTTGGCTGTTGCCAATTATTGCGGTTTTAGTTAGCGGTTGGTTGATTTACAAATCTTTTTCAGAAAAAGGCGAGGTTATCACGATTCGTTTTCCCACCGCTGAAGGGCTAGAAGTTGATAAAACCAAAATTAAATATCTTGATGTCGAAATTGGCAAAGTCACCGCCATTAACATTAACGAAGATTTCAAAACGATTGTCGTCACCGCGCAAATGAATGCCAATTCAAGTCATTTTCTTAAATCAACCACGCAATTTTGGGTAGTACGTCCACAAGTCGGTTTAGGTGGCATTTCGGGACTTGGGACATTACTTTCTGGTGCGTATATCGAACTTAAACCTGGTTTAGGGGAGCATATTCATGATTTTGTGGGTTTAGAAAGTCAGCCGCCTTTGAAAGCGAATGTTGAAGGTAAGCAATTTATTTTAGAAACCAATAATTTGGGTTCGATGAAAACAGGCACGCCAATTAACTTTCACGGTATTACAGTCGGGGAAGTGTTATCGCACGAACTTTCACAAGCTGCCGATGCCATTCGCTTGACGGTTTTTATTCATAAACCTTACGACCAATTTATTCGCAAAAATACTCGTTTTTGGATCGATAGCGGTGTGGATTTGTCTGCGGGAGCGGATGGTTTCAAAGTTCGCACTGGACCTTTAATTTCATTACTGAGCGGTGGGATTGCGTTTCGCGCATCGGCTGAAGATAGTATTGAAGATATTCAACCTCAAAACACGCTTTTTCCACTTTACGATACTTACGAGGCTTCTACCGAAATTAGTTATGAAAATACGCTGCATTATGTGATGTATTTTAACGGTTCCGTGCGTGGTTTAACGGAAGGTGCGCCTGTGCAGTTGCGCGGTTATCCTGTTGGAAAAGTATTAAATGTCAGTTTAGAACTCGATGAAAAAACCGCTGAAATTCGCATTCCCGTGATTGTGGAATTGCAACCTGAACGCATTAAAGCTGTCCATAAAATCGAAAATATCAAACCTGAAGCAATGGTAAATCAATTGATTGATAAAGGGCTACGGGCGCAATTACAGACTGGCAGTTTGCTGACAGGGCAATTGCTGGTTGATTTAGATTTTCATCCAAAAAGTAAAATTACGCTTAATCCAACGGGCGAAAGTTTTTATCCTGAATTTCCGACAACAGCGAGTTCATTTGACCAATTCACCCATTCGGCAAATATCATCATGGATAAAGTGGCGAAATTGCCGCTCGAAGATTTAACACAAGAAATCAATAAAACGCTGCGCGGTTTGCAAGGCACAACTTCTGCGGCAACGAGTACGTTAAACAGTGTCAAAGGCACAATGGGAACGGCAGATAAAACGTTAGATACCGCGCAAAAAGCCTTGAGTAATTTTGAAGCGGGTGCAACAACGCATTATCAACTTGAACAATTGTTGCAAGAACTCACCCAAGCGGCTGGCAGTGTGAAACAACTGACTGATTATTTAGCACAACATCCTGAATCAGTCGTGCGTGGTAAAAGTGAAAGTGAAAAATAACAAAAATTTAACAACGCTTATTTTTCCAAAAGTGTTTGTGTTTTGAATTGTTGCCATTCCAGTTTTGAATGATACGAAGGGTAGGGCATAGGACGCAGTGGATTTTCTGAACTGTATAAAATATCGAATTGCCCGCGTGAATTCACTTTACCAATCTGCACTTTTTTCCACAAATGACGCGAATAACCATCCACTGAAATTATTCCCGATGGCGCGTTAATAGATTGACGAATGATTGTTTGATTCACGCTTGCAGGTTTTGTTGAATGGCTTTCTTTCACCGCTTGCGCCCATAAATAAACACCGTTATAAGCCGCTTCAATCGGGTCACTAGTGGGCGCATTGGCACCAAAATGTTGCTGATAATTTTTCACAAATTCAGCATTTTTAGGCGTATCTAACGATTGGAAATAATTCCACACGGCGTAATGTTGCGTGAGTTTTTCGCCTTGCCATTGGAGGATTTCATTTTCACTAACGCTAAATGAAAGCAACGGAATATCTGCAAGTTGATTTTCAACTAACGCGCTAAAAAAAGCCTGATTACTATCACCGTTTAGGGTGTTAATAATCAAATCAGGTTTGAATTTTTTTAAATCGGCAATCACATCTTGCACGTTTTTATCAGCGAGCGGCAAATAACGCTCTCCTAAAATTTCGCTATGTGTAGCAAAAATTAAGTCGTGAATGATTAAATTGGCAATGCGAGGAAAAAGATAATCGGAACCAATTAAATACACGCGCCGCCCGAATTTGTCTAATGCCCAATGTGTACCTGGAATAATTTGTTGATTGGGTGCCGCGCCTGTGTAAATGATATTGGGTGATTGTTCTAAACCTTCATACTGCACAGGATAAAACAGCAAATGCTTATGTTTTTCTACAATTGGTTTAACTGCAACTCGACAACTTGAAGTCCAACAACCAAATAACGCCTCAACTTTGACTTGTGAAATTAACTGTTCAGCTTGCAGTGCGGCAACTTCAGGTTCTGAAGCGGTATCCGTGACGAGTATTTCTATTTGGCGACCAAGCAAACCGCCTTGAGCGTTTAATTCTTCAACAGCCAGTTGCACCGCGTGCACAAGTGGTTTTTCGCTGATTGCCATTGTGCCTGTGAGTGAATGTAACACGCCAATTTTTATGGGTTTAATCGTTGTTGTATTTTTCAAAGGCAATTCAAAAAGCATCACTAACGCGATAACAATAAAAAACAATACGCCCCACTTTTTCATTCTTTGCGCCACAAACATTCTTTGATGGTATCCAAACGTGCTTCATGTGCTTGTAACTCTTCTTGCGTGCAACGCAATACGAAAAGTGGCGCACGGTCAGCTAAAACGCGAATGATGTTTTGATTATTTACCGTCAGCGCAGTATCAGCATGATTGTCATTCATCAGCGAAAATTGTCCGCCCGTCATTTTCAAGAAAACTTCAGCGAGAATTTGTGCGTCAAGCAACGCGCCGTGCAAATCACGGTGACTGTTATCAATGCCTAAACGTTTGCACAGCGCGTCTAAATTATTGCGTTGCGCAGGATAACGTTTTTTGGCATCAGCAAGCGTATCAAAAATGGGGCAATAATCTTCAATCGTTTTTTGATGTCTGAGTAATTGCAACTCGTAATTTAAAAAACCTAAATCAAATGGCGCGTTGTGAATGATGAGTTCCGCGCCCTGAATATAGTCTAAAAACGCGCTAACGATTTGGGCAAAAACAGGTTTGGTCGATAAAAATTCGTTCGTTAAACCATGAACACGCAACGCGCCTTCTTCGCTTTCACGTTGAGGATTGATGTAGACGTGAAAATTATTACCCGTCAAACGGCGGTCAATGAGTTCAACGCAGCCGATTTCTAAAATGCGGTTGCCGTCGCTGGTATTTAAACCTGTAGTTTCGGTGTCGAGAACGACTAAACGGGAGGCGTGTGTGGATTCCATTTTTATTCTTGCCTAAAATTTTAAATTTTGGATTCTACTACATCTAAACCACGAAACACGCTACAACGTTTAAACACATCAAGGCTTAGTGTTAAACAAATCCACGCATCAATGCCTGTGACCCAATAATTCACTTATCGTATTCATTATTTCGTCGCTAAATTTAAAATTCACCACATCCAAATCTTCTTTCATGTGTTGAATTGAGGAAGTGCCAGTGAGTGGAACGATACCGCTCTGAATCAGATAGCGAAAAAATAGTTGAGCGGGAGTCTTTTTAAATTCATCCGCTAAAGATTGCATTGTATGGCTGGTGAGAATGTGATGATTTGCAGTTAACGTCCAAAAGCTCTGGTAAATTACGCCTTGTTCCATACAAAATTGGCGTAATGTTTTGTCATAGTTACTCTCTTTATAAAATCGATTTTGAAGAATAGCTGGTTTTACAGTCACGTTATCAAACAACTTTTTAAACAAATCCAAATCGTAGCAATTACTGATACCAAGAAGTTTTACTCGACCTATTTTATGTAGTGTTTCCATTTCATGCCAAGCCTCTATGGTTAGCTCAAAAGTAGGCAAAGGTGAATGCAGTAAAAGCGCATCCAGATAATCAGTTTGCAAATTATTCAATGAGGTATTAAATGATTGTGTTACCTGTACATTTGGCATTGCGTCTTTTACATACGGAACATTGTCGGGGTCTTGACCTGAAAGAGGCGTAAATTTTGTTTGTAAATATAAACTATGACGTTCGACACCTTGTTCCTTCAATCTTTGCAGAGCAACACCAACTAATTTTTCGTCATAGTGTTTAGGCTGACAAGCTGTATCGATTCCTCTAAATCCCATTTGAATAGCTTGCTCTACTAAATCGGCTGTGCGTTCTTTCTTCCACGCTGTTCCATAAAGAAGATTTGGCATTTTAGTTGTTAATTCAGTCATTACAACGCTCCAATTATTAAAAATACGATTATTTATATTTTGATTTTTAACGCTTCACAGCTGAAAGTATCACAAGATTTAATATCGAATTTCATTTTTTGTTTCAAAACCTACAACTGTAACGGTTCTACTTCAATAATATGTGTTATTAACGAATTTCTTAACCATCTATTTTATAAAGCATTTTGCTAAATAAAAACTTACAACTATAAATGGTCTATATTTTGAATGTTTTCTTGTAGAAGTAACATTAAATTCAGGGCATAAATTGAATAACACTGACCATATCAGTTAATGGAAGAAGGTTATCGACCAAATTAAACGACAATATCACTTAATGGATTTTAAAAATGACAGCAATTATTCATGTTGGCTATGCGCCAATTGACCAAGATCATGAGGAATTTTTGAGCTTACTCGATAAACTTAAAAATGCAGAAAACGCTAATTTTCAAATGTTATTTGAAGAATTACATGAACATACTCAAAAGCATTTTGAAAGAGAAAAGCAGTTAATGCAACAATCAGCATTCCCAGCGGAGACTGAACATAATGGTGAGCATCAAAGGGTTTTAGGCGAATTTAAACAATTCAAAACGCGCGTGGATAAAGGTCTTATTACTTTCGGTCGTGCTTTCGTTACAGAGCGTTTGCCGTCTTGGTTTCAATTACATGTATCGACAATGGATAGCGCGTTGGTGGCGCATCTTAACAATTCGAAGTCTTAAATAATGAATACAGAACAAATTACAGCTTGGCTTGAATCTCACCCATTGTCTCCAATTCAGATTGATTGTGTCACGACCGTCATGCTGAAAATTTTGGATGGTAAATGTAAAATGCGTTCAGAAGAAAAAATAATCATGGCTTTGCTTTACGATCAAATCAAAAATAAGCAAGGTCACTTTTTAACAACTGAAACGCATGAGTTAATTGCGGATGCTCGTAATCGTAGCGAAGAAAACGAAGCGTTAAAAATGCTGATTTACGAAAAACGTTTGCTAGCAGAAACGACTATTTCCAGACCTGTCATGAAGCAATTTAAAGCCTTCATTCGAGAACAGGGATTATTGGATGATTTGAAAGAAGAATTAGAAAATTAACCTTTTCATTTATTTTTATATTGGGCTGTGGCTTGTTTTAGCAAACGTAAACATTCTAGATTTGCCGCCAAATCTAATGCGCTGAAATCGTCTTGCGTTGTTAGTAATGGATTTGCGCCAGCTTGAAATAATTGTGCGACAATTAAACGTTTACCACTGGATGAGGAATAAGTTAGAGCTGTTGCACCTGTAGTATTTTGGTAATCGATATTGATTCCTGCATTTAATAATTGCTCAATACATGATGAAGATTCGGCAAAACAAGCCGCCCATAACGCATTATTTCCATAGTTATCTAGCACATTCAAATCGGTATTTTGTTGTAAAAGATAATCCAACACATCGCTACGACCCTGACGAGCCGCTAAAATCAGTGGCGATTCTGTTTGCTTTTCATTTTCTTGTAACCATAGTGCAATTTCGTTAGATATATTCATTGTCAAATCACCGATGGTCTATGTAATAACGATAACTGCTTTGTCCCAGTTTCATTAAGTTTTTCTGCTAAATCACGTCGTCCTGATTCTCCTTTACCGCGTAAAAAAACGTAATTCAGCAGGCGTTAATAACGTGGCGGCAATTAAACTCACGTCACCACCATACAGCGATAATGTTGATATTGGACTGAGTAGCGCGCCAACCTTACCTCGTCCATCTTTAATGTGGTCGATATTGAATTCTAGTGACACTAATTCGCCTGATAATAACCGTTCAGATAATTTGACGTAATTTGCTATCGTATGACTAATTTCTGCAACCATTGGGAATAGCCAAGTGTCCGCCAACGCACTGAGTGGTTTATGAGAAATTTTGACATCAGGTGATTCAATAAAGACTTCTAAACCCAGTCCTATATCACCGCGTTGTCGTTCTACCCACGGATCAGACAAACCATCCGAAATAATACAACCATTTTCACCATGTTTTGCCGCAAGCCATGCCGCACCTGCTGGCCATTCAGGACCTTCACTCATCGGTCCCATTAGTGACGTTAATGATTCCAACTCAGAATCAAAATAAGATTTGAGTGCTTGATGGCGTGCATCAGTGGCAAGACGTAATCTATCAGCGTAACTAAGACCCACTATAAATTCAGGATTCTTCATTTTGTATTTCCCTTTCTAAGGTCAGGCGTTGCCTTGCGAGTTCACTCACCTCAGCATCGCTATCATTCAATAATTGTTTGAGTAATTCAGGTTCTGCACGCAAAGCCACTTCGTAACGCACCATCCAATCATCATCGTGGCTCAGTAAAATCAAATCATCTAATTCCATACGTTGAGCAACAATGCGGCGGATTGTCACGCTGGAATCGTTGAGTAATAATCCAATGCTCACGCTTGGAATGCGTTCAGCAACAATACGCCGAACTTCTGTATCGGAATCAGCCGCTAACCGAAATAAACGACCTTGAGGAATACGTTTAGCAACATAAGCTCTAACTAAATAATCAGGGTCACACGCCATGAGTTCAACTTCATGTTCTGGAAGGCGGTCTGTAACCGTAATTCGGACTTCCCTATCTATATCATCACGCAGTCGGTGTAACCATTCTATCGGTACGCGATAAGCTAGCACTCGTCTGACGGCTTCATCCAAATCGGTTAATAGTGGCTCTAATTGATTTATAGGTATATAACGCGCCGCAATCGCTCTGCGTTCCCAAAATAGGTCTTGAGAATAGTCAGGCGCACATTCTGGATGCGCTTTAAAAAATCGCTCAATTTGACGACCACTTTCCACACTTACACAACAATCGCCTAGCTGGCAAGTGCCTGAAGCGAGCAACGTGTTTTGATGACGACAAAGACTGCAATCAGCAACGGGCGTTAAATCAGGCTCACCATAATTAACAAAATTTTTAGTCATTGGTTAATTTACGCCGAATTTTTCAACAATAGCGGCGTAACTTGACTTAACCAGATTTTCAAACGTTCTTCGGTTAAGTGAGGTTGCCCACGTTGATCTAAAACCAAACCGACAAATTGATTGTCGATAATGGCATCAGAATGTTCGAATTCATAACCATCGGTATCCCAACGTCCAACAATGTCTGCGCCATAACCGTAAAAAACGCGATAAAGCTGAATCAGCGAGCTGGCAAATCGTGACGCATAACGCTCTTGATGACCTAATCCAAACAAAGCAATTCGTTTTCCAGAAAAATCTGCGCCATCCAAATGTGGGACAAATTCCGCCCAATTTGCTTCTTGACATCCCACTGCCAAACCAGGCAAATCACCAACACCATAACTTGGTGTTCCTAAAATTAACGCATCATATTCGAGTAATTCACTCGGCTGAGTGCGATTGATATTTTTAGGTTTATCCGCAACATCTTCGCCTAATAAACTGTAAATTTTTTTGGCAACAAGCCTTGTACTACCCGTATCTGTACCAAAAAATATGCCGATTTTGCTCATTACTGCCCCCTCATAGAAAAATGATTTTAGTTAAATTCGGCTAATTCCAAGCCGCGAAATACGCTACAACGTTTAAACACCTCAATCGTTGGTGTTAAATTTTTGTGCTGGCAGAATTTAGCCACCAATTTTGTTAAACCTTTGATGTCTCGCCCTGTTGCGGTTGGGAAAATTTCAACCAATTGTTCTATCAATGCCGCATCAACAGGCAAAGAAAATTGCTCGGTCATCACGTTCCAAATTTTTCGACGGTCATTTGCATTTGGCGCGTGATATTTAATCATCGCAATGCAACGCGAAATAATCGCTTCATCAATATCATCAACACGGTTCGTCGTTAAAAATAACAAGCCATTGAAGTATTCCAACACGCGCAAAAATACGCCAACCACCGCATTCGAGGCTAAATTATCATTGCGGCGTTTGATATACACATCGGCTTCATCAATTAACATCACCGCGCCCCAACGTTGAGCGCGAATCAGCGTATCTTTTAAAACCTTTTCCATCTCGGCGACATTTAAACCCAATTGCCCCGAATGAACACGATACAACGGACGTTTGATAATTTCAGAATACACTTCGGCAGTCAGCGTTTTTCCCACACCCGCTGGACCCGCGCATAAAACCGTTGTTCCGCCTGATTTTCCCGCCACAATGTCATCCATGAGTACGTCCATTTCAGCGGTTAAAATATCAATCAAATCCATTTGTTCAGGGGGTAAAACGAGTTTTTGTTTTAATTCAGGCTGATATTGATAGGGTTTTATATCATTCACATGAACCCAAACATGGTGATGCAATTCCAAATGAAACATCAAAATATAGCCATGAATCGGCAATTCGGTGAATAGCCCTTTGGGAATTTCACCTTTTGTGGCTTCCATTTCCTCTTCGGTTTTTTCGTTGTAACGCATACTTTTGGCGGCTTTTCGTAAGTATTTCGCCAAAATATCGCCCGTCACTTCTAAGGTTAATGCCCGTTCACTCAAGATGTTTTCATCATTAACTAATCGACAGGCTTCTCCAGCCGAAGATAAAACAACGTTATTTTTTCGAGTCCAATCATTATTTCGATGACTTGACGTTGGGTCTTCAGCATAAATCGCTGTTCCCCAACCTGAAAATTGTTCGCCATATCGACTGCGCCAATCAAAATAACGACCTGCCGCCTCGTCATAAACTGCAATCAATTCAGGTGTTTCTTTTAAATAATTTTTCTCAATAAAAATTTCAGGAATCGTTTTGCCTGCAATATCTTTAGCGCGAATGATTAAATTTTCGATAGCAATTTTGCCGCGCGAATTCGCTTTTAACTCAATCATAATTCGCCCTGTTTCTTCTTCGCTGGGCGGGGTGAAATCAATGCGCGTAATCAAATACGCACTGGTTTGTCCTTTCATATCCACATGAAAAAGCCAACCGCGTTGCGCGTTTTCAATTAAGTAATGCACGATGTTGGGCAATAACAGTTCTAATTGCTCCGCATCGTAACGCTGGGCATCATTGCAAAGCGCGTTTTTGATGGTAATTAACAAAGCCGCTTGGCTTTGCATCACGCTTTCTTGCTGATACAACTCGTATAAAAATTGCCATTCTTCAACGGCAAGTTGCGAATAAAACACTTCGACTTTATTTCCAAAACGTAGCTGTTCTTTAAGCGAAATTAAATTCGGAAAGGCTTGCGTTAAAGGTTCGATATGACGGCGTTCAATGTGTAATTTCATAGTTTTGACCTAATGCGAAACAGCAGAATAAAGAATTTCTGCAATATGACGTGGCTTTTCAAACCCGCCATTTTCAATTTGTTGCTGACACGAAAAACCGTTCGCAATAATTCCCGCTTTCGGTTCGGTGCGTAACGTTGGAAAAAGAGCCTGCTCTGCCATTGCTTGTGACGTTTCATAATGCTCGGCTTCTAAACCAAAATGCCCTGCCATCCCACAACACGACGTTTCAATTAACTCAAAATCCAAACCGTCTACCGTTTTCAACACTTTTCGCATCGCTTTCATCGCGCCAACGGCTTTTTGGTGGCAATGCCCATGCACGAGCATTTTTTCGTTGTCGAGTTTGAAATTTAACGTCCAACGTTTAGCGGTTTGTTCACGGGCAATGAATTCTTCAAGCAATAAAACCCGTTCGGCTAATTTTTTTGCGGGTTCGCCTAAATCCAGTTTTAAATACTCATCACGCAAACTCAAAATACACGACGATTCCAAGCCAATAATCCAACGTCCCGCATCAATGTGCGGCTCTAAGGCTTGTAACAAACGTGTCGCTTCGTTTTTCGCTTGCGTTATCATGCCGTTGGAAAAATAAGTGCGTCCACAACAAAGCGGCGTTGATTCATTATTAACCGCGCTGGCGATTTCGACTTGATAACCTGCTTTTTTAAGCAGATTTAACGCGGCTTCGACAACGTGCGGATTGAAATTGCGGTTAAACGTATCGACAAACAAAACCACTTCGTGGGTTGCATCGTTTGTTTGAGTGGGGAGTTTTTCGGTTACAGGTAACGATTGATTGGCTGGAACAGGCAACGGCGCGTTTGCCGAAATGTTCAAAAACGTTTCTGTGAGTTTTGCAATGAAAAGCGAGTTATTTCGCCATGTGACTAATTGTTTGAGCGCAGGAAAACGCACTAATTTCGGTAAATTTGCAAACAGTTTCCGACGCAAAGGCACACCGTTTGTTTGATTGAATTGCGCGAGATATTCAGCTTTGATGAGAGCCATATCGACTTCGTTTTCACATTCGCGTTTGCAACCTTTACAACTCACGCATTCGTTCATCGCTTCGACTAATTGAGCATCGAAAAGGGCTTTGTCGTCGCTAATTGCATTGAGCGCGGTTTTTAATAATTTAACTCGTCCGCCTGTTGATAAATGGGGATTGCCCGTGACTCTAAAACTCGGACACATCACACCTTTGGGATTGTGATTTTCACACTGTTTGCTACCGATACAAACCGCAACCGCTTTTGCGAAATCGCCGCCTTTTTTGGGAATATCGGCGTAAGCGTCGCCCATTCCTGCGTTTTGATAATCTGACCAATCAAGAAAAAGTTTCATTGTTTTTACTCTGTAAATAAATACGTCTACAGCAAAAACAATTCCATTCGTAACATGTTGTGTTGTAAGGAAAAATTAAATTCTTTTTCTGTTGTTATGCTACAAAACGAACAATCGGTTGTTCATTGAGAGGTTTTTGCGACAAGTGGATGGCTGGATTTCAAATTTCGAAACGACTACTTCAACCGTAATTCAGCCGCTTTATAAACTTTGTTTTTGTCACGTCGTCCAATTGCAATGACCGACACAAAAACAATTTCATCTTCAACTTGATAAATCAAACGATAACCCATGTCACGCAATTTAATTTTGTAACAATTTTTCATGCTCGAAAGAGCGGCACTTGGAACACGAGGATTTTCTAAGCGTTCAAGCAATTTCTTTTTGAAACGTTCACGAATTTTAGCGTCCAATTTTTCCCATTCTTCTAACGCTAATTCTTGAAAACGCAGTTTATAAGTCATCGAGATTGACCTCGATAAACTTACCATTTGCACGTTCACGCACTAATTTTTCGTCTTCCAAATCTTCTAAATAAGACAACAATTGTTCATAATGCTTTGCAGATAACAAATAAGCCTCTGGACGATTGTGATTTAAAATCGCAATCGCTTCATCATCAGCTTGTTTGATGACGGCACTAAAATTACGTTTCAATTCTGAAATGCTGGTGCTAAATGGAGCTAATATAGATTGCATTTTGAAATTCCCCGAAAAATTAAAATCAAAATTCTAGCACAAACGAAAAAGGCTGGTTTTTGCCAGCCTTTTCTCATTTTAATTAGGTGAAAATATGACACAAAGTTCGTACCCAGAAACATTGTTTCATTTCTGTAGGGAATCAAAAACTCTAACAGACATATTATCAGATATGGCATTTAAGCCATCTTATGCAAAAGAAAGAGTTAGTTCGAATGACGAGACAACACCGAATTTTTTTGTCCCAATGGTTAGCTTTTGCGATTTTAAAGTTCATGAACTTAATTTGCACTGCACAAAATATGGAAAATTTGGAATAGGTCTTTCAAAAAAATGGGGAATAAGAAAAGGATTAAATCCTGTTTTTTATATAAATGATGGATGCAACTTATTTGGTGATATACGAAAATCACTGATTAGCATTGATAAATGTAATGATAACCTGATGTCTGCTGAATCTAGGGGCGATAAAGACTGGGATTTACTAACTAAAATTTTAAGTAATAGTCAAAAAATAATGGATTTATATTGCTATTCAAAAAATTATCAGGGTGAACTAGAAAGAAAAGGTAAAAAAACTATTAAAAACTTTAGGTTTGCTGATGATAGAGAGTGGAGATACGTTTCACCTAATGTTGAATTTCCTTTATATGGTGAGTCAAAAAATGTTACAAAAGAATCTCTCAATAATGCCTATATCAGAAGAGAGCATTTTTTAAACTTTAAATACGAGAATATAAAATTTGTTTTTGTCCCCAATAAGAAAGAACGTTTATATCTGATAAATTTTATTGATAGATTACCTATTAACAAAGATGAAAAACATTTATTGATTAGTAAAATTCTTGTTATTAAGCATTTAGATTTGTCATGAAAAAATTATTTCTAATTTTGACAAAAGTATTGGCGATTCAACGGAATACTTGGAGAAGCAATTGAAAATGATGAAGAACTTTAACGCATAAAAAAAGCCCCGACTTTGCATCACAGCAAATCGGGGCTTTTTCATTTAAACCATTTCCCAAACTGTCCAATCCCCGTTGTCCTGTTACAAACCAAACAATCCATTGTCCATTACGAGACCTTTACGACAAACAAAACCCCGAATTTACTGATTTTTCAGACGGCATAATCATTGCTGATTTAGGCTTAATTGTTGTCTTCAAACAAAGGAATCAAACGATGGAAATCGATACTCAAAATTTGCAATGCCGCCATTTCGTCACATACAGCGGTGTGAAATTACCTTTTAAATTATCCCAAGAATTAACCAATGCTGAACTGCACAATCGAAATACCTTTTTTCGCGCCTATTTCGATGACAAAGACCAGTTGCTGTTTTTCCAAAAAATGGTTTATGGTGAAAGCGAATTAGAACATCGCTACCGCTATGACGATAACGGCGTGTTACAACAAGCCGAAATCACCGATGCAGACGGCGAAATTACTTTGCTAACGTTTGATAAAACAGGAAATGTGATTGAAGACTAAAATTAACACGCTCGA